>Ga0247682_1000144_pt1 | contig 26818 bp, 35 predicted proteins | sample CNK23_metaG_FD_190130 | JGI IMG/M metagenome (GOLD analysis project Ga0247682, IMG submission 190130) | Soil microbial communities from Purdue University Martell Research Forest, Indiana, United States - CNK23 | ecosystem: Environmental > Terrestrial > Soil > Temperate forest > Bulk soil...
CCCCTATCGGGATACGGTGGATCTCAGGATCTAATATATTCCCGTAACTCTATGCCTAATCCTTATGACATATCATTAATACCCCCCAGATCTATATAGTAAAAAAAAAAAAAAAGTAATATATATATAGAGGGGGTATTGGGCACGTCACCTCCTTCGGATAGGGTGGAGTAGAGTGGAGTAAGCCTCCCTTGAGATAGGGGAGGATCGGCACGTTCGTTCGTCCAATCCTCCCTTCGGTCGGTCGGTCGTCCTTGCTTCCTTTTAAAGATTAGAGTGATTCCGGCTCAGGCCAGGAATGGTTGGAGAGGAAAGAGGTGATTTCTTCGGCGGATAGAATCTTAGCGGTTTCCTTATTCACTACGTTTACAGATTCTCCGTCAATGTCCTCGGTGGCGATAATTTCACGAGGATCGAAGGAGGATGGGATGAGAGTGGAAGGGTAGGAAAAGCGGCAGTAAGCTTTTTTAGCATCGCGGAAGTTGTTAGCGAAGGTATGAGCGGTTACACCTTCCCCGGTGCGGGTTATCCTCTCTCGCCGAGGGAAGATTCTGTAGGAACCTTTACAGGCTAGAGCGATGTAGGGTTCGTAACGATAGAAGTTAGCCTCGTTCATGGATGGTCGCATTGAACGACCGAGAAGGGGACGTTGAGGTTGAGAAGATTGGCTCTCGCCAGGGAAAACTTCGGTTAGGACCTCGCCGGATTTAGTGGTAATTACAATAGGAGGTCGATCTTTTGGAATTTCGGGTTTGGGTTGTTCTACTTTTTCTTTATCACTAGAGGTAATTTCGGAAAGTAGATCGGGGTTATCGAATGGATCGTTATTAGTATTATTCATAGACCACTAATATAGCATAAGGCAAGAGCGGAAGCAAGGGAGGTTTTTACCTACCATGAGGGGAGGAAGGTAGCGAGGTATTAAGGCGGCCTAATGGGAGGGATTAGAAGGGCTTATATTAGGCGGCCTAATGCCGGGAGGGAGGAGGATAAGGATTAGGTGGGCTAATGATGACTATTAGAAAGATTGGGGTTGACCCTGGGCGGCCAAGCTGCTAGGATCTAAGGAGCATGAGAGTGGAAGATAGGAAGAGAGCAGGATCTTATTGGGATAAGGTTCTGGTTTCTATTTTTCACTTCATGGAATGAAAGGTAAAAACAAGTGAAAATACAAATACCCGATAAGGACAGGCAAGAGTTGGATAGTAGGATTGATAAAGAGTATCGTGAAAGGCACGGGAAAAGGTCTTATTATAAGACATTTGCCGAAGCTGCGCCTGGGATGGTTCACGGTCCTATCACTGGGAAAGAAGAACAGCCAAGGCCATTTGTCAAAGAAGTCAACGGCGCGGCAAGAATGGCAACGGTCCCGGCAGCTATGCTGCCAAGCAGTCCGTCCTATGAATTAGCAAAGTTCCTGGATGAGAAGAGTATGCGGTATGTCCAGGACATCGCGGATGCTCGCCAGCCCCGTTATGATTGGCAGAAAACGGTGGCGTTTGCGAGGATGAATGGGGTGCGGTTATGATATACAATGACTTCGCGGCAACTATCTTGCTAAGCCAGCTAAGCAGGCACAGCAGAAGAAAGAACGTCGCAAGGCTAGAGAACAAGAAATGAAAGACCTCGGCCTTACGAAGGTTAAAGGAGCGGTTAGTGGGAAAACGTATACGAATGGTGAGGGTGAGAGTGGAGAAGGTAGCGAGCCTGCGACCCAGCCGAACGCTCAGGTTGCGGAAACGGTCCCGAACGAAGCAACCCAAAGCGAGTAACAATGGCAAAGAAAGCCATAGCGGTTAGTAAGGGAGTGCGGTTCTATCCCGCCTCCCCTCTTCGTCATCGAATCGAAAGAAGTAAAAAGCATGAAATTTACAACCAATCCTACAAGGCGGATCAGGAGTGGTTGTGTAAGGTTCAACAGATTCGCCAGTCGGAAAAACAAAAACAACAAGGTAAAACACCATGAACGCAGAGCAAAGGAAAAAGTTAGACATCGCACAGAAACAAGTCGAACAAGCACTAGCCACGGTCGGCGACGTGCTCGACGAGAATCAATCCTCGCTAGATAACATGCCCGAAGGGTTGCAGAATAGTGATAAGGGAGAAGCAATGCAGTCTGCCATTGATACGATGGATGAGATTAATGGGTTCTTGACCGATGCGGTAGACTCTTTCAATAACCTGGAGTAACCCTATGCCAACCAAAGTAACATTCGAATACGACGAATCCCTCAAACTGTGGGAAGTCTACGTCTCCGGCGTCGATAGCTCCCTGGAGGCGTTGCAGGCGTTCAATGCGGTGTTGTTAACCGCCGAAGAAGCCACGCCGAGGTGTGATTGCAACCGCGCCGAGATGGAAGGGGATGGGAGGTATAAGATTAGTGTTGGAGTGTTTAGTGCGTGATGTGATGATATAATGGGTCATGCCCAATAAATGGGCATGACCTTTTCTTGAAAGGAAAATTATGTTAACATTCGATGAAATACAATGGAAGGTTGATGAGATTCGAACCATAGACAACGAAGGCGACTACGAAAGAGCACACGGAGCAGAAGATAGGCTCTACACAGACTTTATCACCGCTATCGCCAAAGGCGATGTAGCCGAGGACTTTGAGTATCTTCGTCTTATGGCAGCGGAGTGTTTGAAGACGCAGGAGTTGGAATTTCCGAGGTATTGCGCATGAGTATTATAATAGGGCATCCATTAAGGTGGTTCCGTATAGAAGCAGAACCACCACTTATTGATGATCCATACCCTAGCGAACAATGGTCTGTTAGGGTTGATCGAGATGAAGTTTATGGGGGTGTTAGTTACCACGAAACAGTGGAAGAAGCGGTTAACGTTCTGAAAAAGGAAGGGTATTTAGAATGAATAACCCACCAATTTCTATCCCACATCACCCATCGCAGCATTACGACTCGCTAACCGGATTCGTTCTTTATCACGGACTGATGTTGCCGAGACCAGTCGCTACGTGGAGGTTGTTGGCTCGCCCTGTTGTTGGGAGTATTAACGGATTAGACAGAACCTTCGCCGGGTTGGCGGTTGCTACGAATGGTATAATCGTTGCGATAGAGACATCGGCGGGGAAGATTCTCTTCGCACATCTGCAATGGTTCCAAAAGGACGACATTTCACAGGAGTCAGACCTCGACCGGGCGATGGATAACGTCGCCACCGTGTCCCAGGCGAGGTTGAAGGCGATGGTGAAGATGTTTGAAGAGTTTGAGGAGGTGTTATGAAGCAAGGGGTGGTTATGAATAGAGAAGAATACCAGCAAAAAAGGATCAAAATAAAGTCCTTTCTAAACGACGCCTGTTGTGAACCGCAAAACGTCTTCCTTGACCACCTTTGCCATGATTGCTACGATTGGATAAGAAGTAGTCCAGGTTATATCGAGCAAACCCTAGAACAAACAATTTCAGAGAGTCAAAAATCTCTGCAAAAGGACTCGGACGCCTTTTCGTCCGAACCGCCACGAGAGGATGGCGGAAAACCAACCTCCTCTGATTAGTGTTAACACCTACAAAAAAGTATGCAACAACAAAACTTCAAATCACTCGGCCATTCGGTTCCCTTCGAGGTCCCTGGAAGCACAGAGGAGTTCGACAAGAACGCGGATAAGGTCGGGGCGTGTCTCGCCGAGGCGATTAATAACATCATCTATCGCGGTAGTCTCGCCGTGTTTCGTGATGAGTTCCTGCATGGGCGTAAGGCGGATGCGGAGAAGAACATTACGGGTATCGAGGGAGTCGAGGCCAAGACCGGGATTGAACGGTCGACCGAACCTGTTCTCGGGAAGGACAAAAAGCCCGTGGTGAAGGACGGCGAACCTGTTACGAAGTATAACGAGAGTGAGGCGGATTATTACAACCGTGTTCTCTCAACCCTGGTGGAACAGGGAAAGTTCGCAAGTGAGGAAGAAGCCCTCGCCTCGTTCCAGCCGATGGCGGAACAGGCCGCTGCCGGGATTCCGTTCGACGCGAAGGCCACCGCTTCCAAGGCGACCGGACCGAAGAAACTGGCTGCGAAGTATAAGCTCACCGCCGCCAGGATTATCGCCAACGGGACTATCGAGAAGGCCAACGCTAACTACCTCTCGAAGATTGGTAAGACGTTCACCGCCTCCGGGGATGTTACCAAAATGTTTAAGGGCACCTTTGAGGTGCTCGACCCGACGACGAAGAAACCCACGGGCAAGACCGAATCCGTCGAAGTGTCCGACAAGGACGCCGAGGCCCTGGGATGGTTGTTGAAGGAGTTCCAGGATTGGAAGTCGGCGCAGGAGATCGACGCGATGGCAGCGTAAAGAGTATGAAGATTAGGGGCCGGAGTGGCGGTATTTACTCCTTGTTACCGTGCTTACCTTTCACCCCCCTTTGGACAGGGTAGACCCCGTAGCCTGTCCTTTTTACTTTTAACAATATGATCACCGAAGAAAAAGAACCACCCAAATTTGAATCACCCTATCCTCGTGACGCTAACAGCGAACGTATCCACGCCTGGATCGCCTCGGAGGATGTCTTATACCTTCGCCTTTTGCGTCCTCAGTTGGGGACGTTCACCTACGTCGTCGGCCACCTGTGGAAAAAGCTCTGCGCCGAGTTGCGGAGTAGGGACATAAAGGATTATACACAGTGTGAAGAATTTGAAACTTTTGTTACCAACGTTAAGATACTACCAATCAATGAATACGAATCCCTTGTCCGAGACGCCACCTCCTATCGAAACCTCCCCGGACGACCCTCTCCTGGGGTTGACTCCGATTCAAATGGAAAACATGCCGGAAAACGAACTAAGGGCGTTCGTCGCGTTTCTTCAGCAGAATCGAAGGAGTGCACAGACGTTCCGAGCGACGACAAGAAAGGAAACGAGTGAGGTAACGGAGAAGGTGGAACAACCGCCGAAGGCAATGGAGAAAGAGTTTGGAGATTTGTTATGAATAACGAAGAAGGACAAAGAGAAAGCGTGTTGGGAGAGGTAGGTAAGCTACGCACACAGCTAGAGGAAGCACAACGCCAGCTTCCATGGCGGCGTGAAAAGGCCAACTTCGTGCCAGCGGAGTTGAAAATTAAGGAGTTGGAAAAGCAGCTTGAGGAAGAAACCAAAGCCACGAACTACGCCGCCGCAAAGATGGCCGGTCAGCGGGAACACATTGCCCAACTGGAAGGAAAGCTTGAGGAATCGCAGAAGCAGGTGGCGCAACTGAGGGATTGCTCCGAGTTCCTTTGGACGATTATTTGTAATGCTGGCTGTGGAGACTGGACTAAGGAAACCATTGACTGGCAGAAGGCAGCAAAACTAGGGCGTGACACATATTACAAAGCCCTCGCATCCACCCCATCGCCCGACTTCATCCACAGGCGGGAGTTGGTCAAAGCATGTGGTTCAGATACGGAGTGGCCAGTATGGGATTTAGTTGAACAGATTGTGCTTGCGTGTCACGACGAGGAAGTTGCTTGGACGGTCCCACACCTTAAACGACACATGACCGAGCTTGAATCCCTAACCAAACAGGAGCCAACCCAATGAGCATTGAATTATTAAATAATTGCGTGACTGCGGAGGACGGAGATACGAACGAGCAAGCTTTTGCAAAGGGAGAGTGGGCCGGGTCGCAGGGGTATCGACGCGACCAGAACCCATATCCAAAAGGCATAAGCCTCAGAGAGTTTTGGGATGGGGGATGGTCTGGTAGTTACGACGAACTATGCGGGGAGCCAACCCAATGAGCGCAACCAAATACGCGGTGTTTATCATACTCACATCCTGCACAGCTCCAAAAACACCTACCCAACCTCCACCTCCGCCTACCCCGCTAATCGCTAACCCTTCCTTCACCACTCAAGTCTAAGGATAACCGCCCTGGAATAAAAAACCCCTGGCTAATGAGTATTAGCTGTAACGGTGTGAAACATCAGTCAGCCCATAAAACAGAGTTCCAGGCAGCTATGGCTTACAACGTGCTAGCACTAAAGCTACATGACGAGTTCGCTTGTCTCAATGATCTAACGAAAGACCCCTCTTTTATTGGTCCCACACTTCCATGAACTTACCTCCATTACCATTAACGGATGGCGCATTGTTTGTAGACAACTCTGGCTGGTTAGAAGGGCTTCAGTCGTGTCATCGCTTAATAGAGTATAAAGCCTTGTATAGAAGGATAGCAGCGGGTGAAAAGCCTTCCCTCAATTTCGGCTCTTGTATTCACCTATGTCTCGAACACCGCTATCGCAAATACGGAGTCGGCGAGGTCGGACCGGACTTCTGGAATGAACTATCCACTATTATTCAATCCTTCTTCGACTCCCATCCTTCCCCTGTGGACGACTGGCGGACCCCTAACTGGGCTTTGGAGACGATGAAACGTTACATGGCAAAGTATCCAATCGAGGAGTTTAACCTACTCTACGGACCTGATCTAAAACCGCTAATCGAGCTTCCGTTTACCCTACCTCTTTACACTCACAAATCCTCGCTAGGAGAAATCCCAGTTATCTACACCGGACGAATCGACCTACCCTCTATTGTAAATAAAGAAGTCTGGATCGGCGACCACAAAACCTCCTCTATGCTCGGTGGGTCGTTCTTCGACCGAATGAAGCGAAGCGCACAACAAAAGGGATATTGTTGGGCGTTTAGCGAGCTTACCAAAGGGACGGATGTTGACATTAAAATCACAGGATACTTCATCAACGCTATCCGCACAAAGGAACCTCCGCTTTATGTTAACGACCCGACGAGAAAGCAAGGGAAACTAAATCCCGAAACCTGGTGGACCGAATCCCTCCAGCGGGAGAAGTATTACACCTATCCTGGTATGCTTGAAGAGTGGAAAACTAACACTATCGAACTCCTCGAAGCGTTCTTTTGGCATTATTCTCGCGGGTATATGCCCGAGGAAACCACTTATTGCACCTTGTTCGGTCGCTGTCCTTACTTCGACATTTGCACCCTCGCCAAGGACGACCGAGGAACGATGTTAGCTAGTGGGCTATATACCGATAACACATGGTCTCCGTTACACGAATCAACCGAACCAAAGCAATAAGATTTAGTCATGCCCATTAAATGGGCGAAACCAAAAAACAAAAAGGCACAAAACAATGATAAAGCAATCCACACCGGAGGCACCGAAGACCGCCTCACCGCTAAAGATATTACTAATTGGCCCACCAGGGAGTCATAAAACAACCTTCGGTCTCCAATGGCCGGACCTCCTCGTCGGTGACTGCGACCGTAACCTCGACGGCCCTGATCGTTGGCTACGAGCGAACGGATTCCCTAACCTCAAATACTCCTACGACTCTATCCGGTATAATGACGCCGGACTTATGCGTGAGATTGAAGACTGCTACGGTGCTTTAGTAGATAGCCTCGGTCTTATCGCTAAGGAGCAGGACAAATATAAAATATACCGAACCTACTTCCTAGACTCTTTATCCCATGTTAATGAGTTCATCATACGTCATGTATTACGATTACAGAACAAAGCAAAGAAGGTATACGAAATGGAAGCCCGCGATTGGTCTCCATTTAAATCATTCGCATACATTCTTCTTGTATCCAAGTTGGAACAGATTAACAAGACGGTATTATGTTCGTGTCACGAGGTCAAGCTCGTGGAGCCGGACGGGCAGAACATTATGAAGGAGAGGGTGTTAGGGTATGAACCGTTCTTCCAGGGGAAGGTGGGGGATATTATCGGTGCGTTCTTTACGGATGTATGGAGGTTGGAGGTTAAAGCTGGACCTGGAGGAACGTTGGTAACGGAGTTACAGACTACAAGGCATCCGAAATGTGAACATTTGAAGAACTCGGTAGGAATGCCCGCGACGATAGAATTGCCGAAGGGGAAGGAGTTCGCAACGATTGAACCATACCTGAAAGGAAAGATATGAGTCCAGTCTTGAAGATGGAGATACATTCAGCACTTAAAACCCTTGCCGAACGCTGTGACGGCGCTCACGAACGGGACGACGTTGGATTCAACGCTTCACACGCCTACGCGGGTAGGCTCCTCGCTAACGTACCTACATTGTTAGACAACGAAGCCATGGAGGGGTTGATGATTATCAAACACTACCGCCGCCAGCTCGGTGGCGACCGAATGGACCGGATTGAAGCACTCGAATTCGAGGACTCTCTCGAATCGGGAAGTAGCCCACCGCCAGCTCCGCTGGGGAGCCAAGGTTCCGTTACACCTCCTCCGCCAAGACTGCCGGAGATACAGTTGACACAAGAACAAACCCAAGCGGCGGAGTTGATCATGTCTTTCATGGAGGACGACCCTAGAGACCTCTTCAAATTAGGTGGCTACGCTGGAACGGGTAAGACTACTCTTATCAAATACATCATCAAAGAGCTATCGAAAAAGTACTCAATAGCAACGATGGCGTTCACAGGTAAGGCTGTGAACGTTTTGCAGAAGAAAGGTATCCAAGCAACGACGATACATAGCCGTTGTTATGATGTGATTGAAGACCCGAAAACACATGAAGTTACCTTCGAGCGAAAGTTACAAATGATCGACGATCCCGATTTGGTGATAGTAGATGAAGCGAGCATGATCTCACGGGAGCTTTACGAAACGTTACTATCTTACGGGAAGAAATACCTCTTCGTCGGCGATCCGGGGCAATTAGAGCCGGTTGGAGACAACCCGAACCTTATGAAACAGCCGAACTTCGTTCTGTCGAAAATACACCGCCAAGCCGAACAAAGTCCTATAATCGCCTTCGCAAATGTAATCCGTCAGGGCGGTCCTCCAGTCTACCAATCCCGTGACGGGTTAATCGTCCGCCGTAAGGAACTCTCCTCGCCGGAGTTCCTCTCATGTGACCAGGTAATCTGCGCGAAGAACCTTACGAGGAAGTCTTTCAATGAGAAGATTCGGCGGTATCTTAAATATCCGCTAAGGGATATCGTGGAGGGGGATAAGTTGATATGCCTAAGGAATAATACATCCTTCGGCGTGTTCAACGGTATGATTTTTAAAGTCGAAAAGATAACCGACTGCAACGGTTTCCGTTGGAAAACCGAATGCCGGGACGAGTTGAACAAACTCTGGTATCTCCCTATCTGGTGTAACCCATTCCGGGATTCAACCTTCGATGAGAAGAAGGTGTTCGTTCCGAAGGAGGTTGTGTATTGTGATTACGGGTATGCGATTACGTGTCATAAGTCACAAGGTAGCGAATGGGGTAAGGTGCTAGTATGGGACGAATGGTTTCCACCTCATATCTGGGACATGAAGAGATGGAGATACACTGCGATAACTAGGGCAAGTAAAGAGCTAATATTCAACATATGAACGACATAGAACATCGACAATTCCTCGAACGAATCCTAGAAGAAGTACGTGAGCTCAAAGGTATAATTAGCCGCCTCAAACCAGACCCATTCGCCGAAAAAGTAGGCGGTCCTTCTGCTGACGAAGAACTGCGTAAACGTGTAGCTACGTTTGACTGCCCGGAATGTGGTGAGCCAATGAAGCTTCGCCGACGGAGAATGGATAACGAACCTTTCATGGGATGTGTAGACTTTCCCGAATGTAAAGGACTTCGGGATATTACTGGAAACCCACAACCAAAAATATACGATTAACATGGACCCACAAAAACGCTCCGCTATCATCAAAGACGCAATGTCGAAGTTCAAATACAACCCCAAACTTCAAACGAAATCTCACTTGGAACTATTAGTAGAAAAAGCTAAACGCTCCACCTACAAAGTCCAATACGACATCAAACCCATCCTCGCCGCCGGGGGAGGGTTCGACAAACCCGCCCTTCAAGACATGGTGTCCCACCTTTATCTCGAAGAGTTTAACCAATACAGCCGGGATGAATTAATCAACCTCGTAACGATGATGCACACGGAAGAAATGATGAACACCATCGACGCATCGCCCTTCGGGAAGGATACACCTGACCAACTAGGAGGAGTATGAAAAGACCTGTCCGCTGTTTTCTTTGTGGTAAACAAATGTTTTATAGTAGCGATCCGCGTCACGAACCAGAAAGACAATTTCGAGAGTCGGGTAGCCTTAAAGAAAGCTACTTACACTTACGTTGCCTACAACAAGCACGAAAAATTATACGAAAACTAATTTCTTAGACCTAATGTCTAAGGATAATAGACAAACCAAACAAAACAATCAGTAAAATCAAACATAAAACATATGCTACGTATAAACCTTAGTCCCGAACACCATGAAAACCTCACCGAAGTCGACCCCTTCTCCGAGTCTGCCGGAGGGTATGACACATCCTACCCTGTTCTCCTTCCCGACCAGCTTCTCCCTTGGAAGGTTGTCAAGGCGGAGACGAAGAAGAACGAAGAAAAAGGCAACCAATACATCCAACTCAAACTCCGTCTCGAAAAAGAAGCCCGCTTCAAAGACGGCAAGACCGCCAGGGAAGGTTTCTCGTTAAACCAAGTCTGCGCTATCACTCCTACCGAAAACTACACCACCGAGGACATTAAACGCAACCTCGGCCTTTGGATCAAGTCGATCTTCGGAGTTGAACGGGCGAAGAGTATCTCGTTCCGGTCGTTTATTGACAATCCGGCGATGGCGGAGGGTGAGATACTGTCCGGTAGGACGTCAATCAAAAAGGCATCGGCGGGGTTCCCTGAAGGGACCCAAGTAACACCGACTATTCCGGGGAATTAACGAATAACTCGCTCAAAGGGTGTGTGGGTCCAATCCCCACGCGCCCAATAATTGGGCGGAACCATTTAAACCACAATGAGTAATAAATTTAAAGACGACCTCGACCGAGTAGGCCATCTACCCACCGACATGGCGGAACAGTTAGGAATAAAAACTCCGGCGGCGAAGACCTTCATCCGGTATGCCTTAGCTAATGCGTTACTTATGGATAGAAAACAGTCTGATTACGGCCCCAAGAACATTAGCGGATTCGGCACCTTCGGCGTCGTGGTTCGTATGAATGACAAACACGAGCGGTTAAAAACCCTCTTCAACAAAAGCCGACGCTCCAAAGCGGCGAATGAGTCGATCGAGGATACGTTTAGGGATATTTGTAACTATGCGATTATCGCCCACATGGTAGAGAGGGGGGAGTGGCCGAATGAGTGATAAAATCTACATTTTAGTCCGTTATGAGCTAAAGACATCTGGCCACGGCCAGTCCGACCCTGAAATAGACGAACTTCGTCCTTTCTACTACTTTAGCAAACTAGAAGCGACGCAAAAAGCTTTACAGCTTCACTTCGAAACCGGCGAACGTTGGACCATAATAACCCTAGATAAAGCCGAATGAACCGACAAACCATACCCGTCAAATCCGTCATCATCCCCGAACGGATGCGAAAGGACTACGGGGACTTATCGTCCCTTAAACAATCAATCAAAACCTTCGGCCTTTTGCAACCAATCACGATCAACCAAAAGAATGAACTCATATCTGGTCATCGTAGGTTGTGTGCTCATATTGAACTTAATCTGGAGCATATTGACTTTTGTCTTTATGAGACTTTATCGGAAGGACAAAGATTAGAATTGGAGGCACTAGAAAACATCATACGTAAATCCTTTTCCTGGCAAGAGGAGTGTTTAGCTATCCTTAAAATACATCGCCAAAGAATTCGTGAATCCGCCTTGGACAAAGACAAAGAATGGAACACCCGTCTCGCAGCGGAACTCTTCGGCCAATCCAAAGGTGCCCTAAACTACACCCTCATCATCGGCAAGAAACTTGAAGAGCAATCGAGGATGACCCCTGAGGACCTAAAGAAACAAAAAGTCATCTACGCCGACTTCAAATCCGTCGCCGAAGCCCACCGTGTCGGCTACCTCGGTGAACAAGAATCAATCGCCCTGGCGGTCCTCGCCAAAAAGACCGCCTCGGTTCCGCAGGCTGTAGTCGATGTGATGGACCAGATGGTGGTTGAGACAAAGCAAATATCCGCCTCGCCGGACCTTTTGGAGGAGAAAAGAAGGCAGTATGAGTCGAACCCGATGAATAAGGGTTCGTTTGAGGATTATTGGAAATCCCGTCAACAGCTTCTCCAACAGCACGAGCAAACGATATACCTTTCTAATCGTTTATTTCACGTATCCTGCATCGACTACATGCTAGACCCCGCCTCCGCCGGTCTCTTTGACCACATCATCACCGACATCCCCTACGGTATCAACATGGACATGTTGAACCAAAACAATGAACACGGCGGACTCTCCGACCTCGACCGTGTAAAAGAAGAACACGACGTGGAAGAAAACATGCACCTCATGGAACAATTCTTCCCCGCCGCTTACAAATGCACAAAAGAAAAGTCCTTCCTCATCACCTACTGTGACATTATGCAATGGCAGTTTATGTACGACCTCGCCACTAAATCCGGCTGGCAAGTCCAACGTTGGCCCTTCATCTGGCACAAAACCACCGCAATGAACCAATGCGCCGCCTACAACTCAACCAAAAACTATGAAATACTCATGCTCTGCCGCAAACCTGGAACTACTCTTGTTACTGGACTCCCATCTTCGATTATTCAGTCGTCCGCAGAAAGTGCTAAGAATGAGACTGGGCACCCTTTTTCGAAGCCGTACGCAATTACGCAGCAACTTGCAGACGCGGTGTCCATTAAAGGCCAGTTATTTCTTGAGCCGTTTGCCGGGAGGGGTTCTATCGCTTTAGAGTTAATGAGACAGGAACGTAACGTCATCTGTTGTGAAAAACAAGAGGACCATTATAACGCCTTGTTAGAAAACTTTAAGAAATACTACCTCGGCCTTAATCCTAACAGTATATTTAAATAAATGAGCGCAACAGGAATAAAAAACATATACCTAGCTAAACACAATAAATCCAAGAAGTATGTAGCTCAGGTTTGGATGGGTAAGCCGGTTTGCAAGAACCTCCATCTTGGATATTTTAATAGTTTACTCAAAGCTAAGTTAGCTATTAGAAACAGCTAGACTCAAATGACCCCACTAAAACACCTATGCCCATCACCTACGTCATCACCGCCCCTCACGGGCGCATATACTTCGAAATCCTCTACCGTAATCGAACCATCGTCTCCATCATTATGTTCGACCCGGATAAAAACCCTCGTGGGCAACCCGTCCTCTATGACGACCTTGCCCTTACGGAGCGGGAGTCCATCCTCATAGCAATCATTAATCACTTAAACGACAATGCCACATAACGACGAATTTGCCGACCTTGTCGGCGACTCTCCCTCCACCTATGAACCTTCTCATCTTTGTAACAAAACTGTTAAAAACGTCTTCCCAATCATCACCAACACCCCATACCGCCTCGCCATCATCGGCGAAGCCCCAGGAAGCGACGAAATCTCCTCCGGTATCCCATTCTTCGGTGCTTCTGGTCGGGAACTCAACAAAATACTCGACCACGCGAAGCTACTCCGAGATGCGTGCTTTGTGGGAAATATTTGCCAACACCAACCACCTGGAAACAAGATCGCCAACTTCGACTGGAACGGAGTCGAGATCCAATCCGGACTCGCACAACTAAAACATGACCTTCACAATTTTAAGCCTAATCTTATATGGTGTCTTGGTGGTAGTAGTCTACACGCTTTTCGCTGTGGTAGCCTCGATAGTCCTCCTAAACGCAAGACGAAAGAGGGACCGCAGTTTGTGTTTCCTAACTCTATTAGTGATTGGCGTGGCAGTTTATTTGCTAGTCATCTTGATTCACCATCTCCTGGGACAAAGGCCGTCGCTTCATTCCACCCCGCCGCTGCACTCCGAAACTACGAATACATTCCATTAATCCTCCTAGACGCATGCCAAAAAGTAAGAAAAGAAAGCGAGTTCCCCGAACTAAATCTCCCGCAAAGAAGGTTGCTCGTAAACCTATCCATAGACGAAATTCTCGCCGAGTTAAGAAAGGTAAAACTCGAAAAACCTCTCATAAGCGTAGATATCGAGGGCGGAGTAGGATCGTTGTCCTGCCTGTCTATAGCGAGTTCGGCTACGTTCTCATTCATTATTCCCTTCACCCGAATGGATGGTACGAGTTTATGGGACCTACCGGATGAGTGTTTGATTTGGCGGCATACTTGTAGCGTGTTATCCGATCCAACCATTCCAAAGATATTTCAAAACGGTTTATACGACAGATTTGTTTTACAATTCAGCTACGGAATAACCGTTCGTGGCTGTGTTGAAGATACAATGTTAAAGTCATGGGAATTATACCCAGAACTTCCTAAAGGACTAGGCTTCCTAGCGTCAATTTTTACGAACGAACCATACTGGAAAGAAGAACGAATACAAGCGGAGATGAAAACATGAAAGAACTAAAGTTGACAACCGGCGAGGTAACTTTCGTAGATGACGAAGATTACGAAGATGCTATTTCGTCCGGTCCTTGGTTATGTAGTGATGGGAAAGCAATCAGGTTTATAGAGCGAGATGTTAACGGAAAGTCTGTTGTAGAATACTTACACCGTAGAATACTCCCACCTATTCCTGGTTACGAAGTAGACCATAAGGACGGGAATGGACTAAATAATACAAGAAAAAACCTAAGGTACTTAACTCATTCACAAAATATCCACAATAGAGACAAACAAAAGAATAACACAACCGGGTATATTGGAGTTAGATATAGTATATCCGCACAGGGCTATCAAAGTAGCACTCAAATTGACGGTAAGCGAACATACCACGGCACATTCAAAACCGCAATAGAAGCGGCTGTAGCCCGTGATGAGTTTGTGAAAAAACACCTACCAGGAATAGCTAAATTAAACTTTCCATGAGCCTTGAAATTCTACACCGTTACTGCTGTAAAGACTCTAGCGTTACATATGAAATAAGTGAGAAGCTTTCAAAATGGATACATGGGCGTTCGTTAGATCACTATAGATTTAACGTGGCGTTACTTAATCCGTTACTTTACATGGAACTCAGAGGAATCTCCTACGACTCCGCCCAAGCGAAACAACGTCTAAAAATTGTTAAAAACCAAACCTATGAACTCCAACACCAACTCAACACCCTATCGTCACGTGGAGTTACCACGACTGATAAAACAGTACTTCGAGGACTCGTTAGGGATTTCATGTGCTATAAGCGAGATACCTCGAAGGTTAAAGCCGAATACCAAGAAGACTACGACCCGATCATGCGTGTCTTACTCGGTGACGGTGATCTTAGTCCGGCACAACTCGGCCGTATCTCGACCGCACTTAAATTAGGGTTGAATACTAAGTCGCCGGAGCTGAAGAAGTATTTATACGAAGAACTCCAACTCCCCCTAATATATGATAAAAAAAGTAAAGCCCTTACGACGGATAACGAAGCACTCCTACAGTTACAGAAAAAAGCAACAAACGACAAACAACGTCAATCCCTCGATCTCGCTATTTCAATCGCTGAACTCAGAACACGTTCTCAAATGTTGGAAATCCACGCAGATAGTGATGGACGAATCCGATGTGGTTATAACATTGTCGGGACTGAGACTGGAAGGATTACATGCTACACCTCCCCTACCGGTTCAGGTTACAATCTCCAGACTATACCGGACCATAACCCACTCCGGCCCGTCGGGCATCCTTTGCACGAAGGAATGCGAGACTTATTTGTTGCAGACCCGAGCCACTACCTCTTCCAATGCGATTTGTCAGGTGCAGACGGGTGGACTGTTGGGGCTCACCTTTACTCGCTTGGCGAACATACTATGCTCGACGATCTTAAAGCAAAGATTAAACCCGCCGCCGCCATTGCCTACCTCCTCCGACACGGTAACGAATCTCTCAAAGGAAAACAAAGAGACGAAATCAAAGACCTCCTCAAGGAGGTAAAAAAGGATGATTATGACTACTTCATGTGTAAATGTGGGATTTGGGGAATCTGCTACCTCATGGGAGTTGACCGTCTCTCTGATCTCATATTCACCCAATCTGAAGGAAGGCTTATACTCTCTCGTAGCGACGTCAAAAACTTCCGGGATGCGGTATTCGCTCGCTACCATCCAGACAAATGGCATCGAGCTACCCAGGATAAGCTTAGTAAACAACCCTACCCCCCTAAACTTGTATCCGCCAGTGGTCACACAAGAATGTTCTTCGGACGATTTAATGAAATCCTCGGTCAAGCCCTTGCCAATGAACCACAAGAAAACACCACTTACGCCACGAACTTGGCTGTATTCCGCCTCTGGCACGACCCCGAAAACCGCCTGGGAAAGAAACTTAAAATCGAACCCTTACATCAAGTTCACGACGCCCTTGTCGGACAGTTTCGTATATCCGATACAGCCTGGGCGATTACTAAAATTAAATCCTACTTTGATAACCCGCTTATCATAGCGGGTTTACCTATCACGATACCGTTCTCGGGGGCATACGGGACGAATTGGGCGTTGGATGAAAAGAGTAAAATAGGAGAAATATGAACGCAGAATACAAAAAACTTCCAGACCATTGGCTCTATTGGTGTAACACACATGAACGTAGAGCTACTCACGTAATGTATCGTCCCGGTTGTAGGGGGTCGGTATGTTGTGATCCTACCCTTGGCGGTATAATGATACCATGTCTTTGTGTCGACCTTACCGACATAGCCACAATCGAAGACGACGAAGGAAAGCCACACTATTTCTTTCACAGGAAAAAATAACGACATGCCCATAAAATGGGCGCAACCATTCCATGAAAAAGAAAACCAAAAAACCATGTCCTCCCCTGAGTTCCTCGACGACTATCACACCTACTGTTCCTGCTACGAGATCCCACGGAATTATATCTTCTGGTCTGCCATCACATTGCTCGGTGCGTGTATACATAAGCGCGCAGCATTTAATGTTGGAGACATCGCCATTCACGGTAACCTCTATACAATGCTGGTTGGACCACAAGGAAACGGTAAAACTACTTCGTGTGATTTTGCCAAAAAGTTCTTTATCGAAGCATACCCAGACCTGCCTATTGGAGCATCTACGCAGTCAGCGGAAGATATTGTCAAGATCATGGCGTCAGATGACTTCCCGAGGACCTTCACGAAACCTGACGGTAGCGTATTCCAAATCGCTCCGTACGCGTTCTTCATGAATGAGTTTAAGAACTTCGTGGCGTATTCGCCATCGAGAATGTTAGCCTTTTTAACCGACATATATGACAGAGATAAATTTGACAGCTCAACAATTAAGAGATCTAGTGAAGTCATTATCAATCCTTGTCTCACCATCCTTGCTTGTGAAAACCCCGATTGGCTTATACGAAATCTCCGTGCAGACGTCGTATCAGGGGGGTTTTCCCGTCGGGTTATCTACGTCTATGAGATTGATCGAGCAGAGCCTAAACCGATTATTTCAATTACACCTGAAGCAGAACTTGCTAAGCAACGTGTCCTCCAGCGACTACGAGATATAAAAACCCAAATCGCCCAGTTCCAATGGACCGAATCTGGTAAAAAGTTCTTCATCCCCTGGTATGTCAACAAACAAAAATCCATCCCCGATAATCCTCTTATGGGTGGTTATGTCGGAACCAAGCACATCCAACTCTTCAAGGTGGCGATGCTCCTTGATTTCGTATCCAATAAACCAATGCACACCTTCACCGACGAGCTACTTATGCGAGGACTTGTCTACCTTGACGCCATCGAAGAAAATATGCCCAAACTATCCCTCTCCGCCGGACGGAATGAACTCGCCATAAGCCAACAGAAGATCCTCGAAAAGATGAAGGACAACCACGGCGTTCTATCCGAGAAAGAAGTGAAGAAACTAATTGAAACCGACCTAACCTGGCAGGAAACCGCCGGAGTCATCCGTCACCTGGAAGAAACCGAACAAATCGTTCGTCGTGAGATGAAAGGCGGCGATGGGGTTAATCGTCAATACTTATTCACCGCCGAAGAGTTTCAACGCCGCGTTGCAAACGGTATTATTAAGATAAAACCTTGATATGAAGAATCCACATTTAACAAAAAGAGAGAAGCAGATTACAGTGATGTTGGTGTATGGACTAATGCAGAAGGAGGTCGCCGAGACGTTAAAAATCTCGATAAAGACCGTGCAAAAATCCTCCACCCTTGCTTATAGAAAAATGAACGTAAGAAACATCACCGGAGCTACGAAGTACTGCGTAGAACATAAAATCATCGACGTCGACCACTGGCTCAAGCCGAGCGGAGGTTTGCCGGAATGGGTTTGTAACCGAATTTGAAACCGACTTTTTCACCCTCTTTAATCACCTCTAATGCTTTATTAATACTCTCCAATGAAACGTGTATTCCAAAACCCTTCACCTTGGCAGCGTTATCTATACAATGGGCAACTGCTTGATCTAAGGTATTGCCTTCGCCCAACACAACTCCTGGATAGGGATTTCCTACAGGCTGTGGCACCGTATAGTCTACTCCGTCAAGCCTACAGTGAAATCTTAACTTCACGAAAGGATCAACCTCTTTCGGGTAATGAAGTGCCTGCCAACCATCAACCGCATGTTCCGAATGAATAACCGCCGCCACCGCATACGTCTTTCTAACCCCTGGACTTACACAATTACCTACCGCACCCGCCCAAAGAGTCTTTGGCCAACCGTCAAACAAGACCTGAAGAAGTTCATTGCTCGGAGTCCCCAGGCGCGCACACGGGTCTATCGGATACGCCCTCTTATCCTTACCATAACGAATTTCCATGCAAAAAAACCCTCTATATCCATAACCTTTCAATGTTGGCGTAAGGATACTATTCGTCGTAAGCACCGGAGCCGGTAGGTCCTTATACATCATCGCTGTTCCTATCATCCCCACATCCTTCACCTCATAAGCCACCATCGCATGACTAGGCCACTGACCATCGATAGTAAATCCATCGTAACCAACCTCAATGGCATTAGGTATCTCACTTTCCACCACAAATTCATAATTCCCCTTCAACGGCCCGAGTTGGTGTTCTATCTCATCAAGGTGGGGTTCGGAGAGTTCGTAACTATCATGACGGAACGTTTCCATATCTCCACGGGTAAAACTCGCCTTAATGAATTTGTTCTTTTCTTCCTTAAGGACGTTTCGCAGTTCCTCGATACCTATAACTTGTTTGCAGGGTTGAACCGGCAACCCTATCCGCTTAAGATGTTCTTTGAATTCCCAACGGTGCAATTCAAGCTCCTCGCCACAACGAGGTCCCCAAACCCTGGCTCCTTGCTCTGCAAGGTAACATTGAAGGTCAGAGTGGTAAAGGTCTAGAAAGACGAAGAGGTCGATTTCGTCTATGTGGTGGAAGAGGTATTTAATACATTCTATCTCGTCGAAGCCGGTGCCGACGATTAGGGAGTGGCTACGAACGGCGTAGGATTGCCAGGGGTTGTAATAGAAGGCTTTCTTGAACGCCGGTGCACAATGGCGGGCGAAACTTACGAAAAGGCCGTGGTCAATGAAGCAAACAGTTTTGTCTTTAAGGTTCATATTTTAACTAAATTAATCATCCTCCTCGTCACCGTCACAATCCTCCGGCGGTTCATCATCGTCCCAAAACCATCCTTCTGGCATATAGTTAATTAGGACCGAAGATACTAAAGCGTTTCTTCTTCTTTTTTGGACCAACTCCCTCGGCCAACTCCGCCTCCAACTGCTCCCTCGCCTGCTTCTTCGCAGTTGTCATCAATTCCGAATAAAACGCTTTCTGCGCCTCGGAGTCTAGGTCGTCATACTCATCCCGGAGAACAGAAATAGCGTCGGTGTAGGAGTCTTTGATTAGGGAGGTGTACCTTTCCATTTCCGCCGGGGTGAGGTACACCTTTATTTTGTCTACTACTAATTTATTATCGAACCCCGGTAGTATTAACTTTCTACTCTCCAACCACTGTTGATCCTTCTTCTCTAAGGTCTTTTGCACCTCAGTCCCTCGTTTTATATTAGCACCAACCGCCTTCTCCGCTGCCCTGGCGGTGGCTTCGGGGGATAACTTTGGTGCCTTAGCTTCGTGTTCTTCTTCGGCAATAATACGGTCGCCGAATTCCATGTCCTCAACACTTTTACCCTGTTCTTTTGCTAGAATCTCCTCGTGACGAGGATAGCGACCCTTCTCGGGAAACCCGAAGGCGGAGGTGAGGCGGTCAATGCTATGTTTTATCGGACCCTCCTCAGTTTGCCGACCTTCTTGGATGGCGGAGTACATAGGATTTAACTGACTAACCGTAGCGGCTAGCCTCGACTCTACACTATTTGGATCTTTCGCCACTTGGTACCCCTCAATCGTCTTTCCAGTAAACGCCGTCACCGCCGCTCGAACGGGAGGTCCGGCGAAGGGTCTAGCTATCCCCATTAGTACGTCCTTCACCATATCATACCCAATATCCTTCGCTTTTTTACCTTCGTCTAATCCTCGGACTAAGGCTTGCCCACCAAGGTTACGGAAACCTCTTCTTAGAAGGTTTAATTGATTCGGGTCGAACTGTATATGCCTACCGTCCTTATCGTCATACCCTAAGTCAATCTTCCCAGGGTCCGTTCCGGGTCTCCCCCACGGCGTCCCGGTAATAGCCATGTTCGCCGATATTGGCACCGCAATCATCGCCGAGAAGAACGCAGCACCGTTTAATAGTCTCATCTTTAACGCTGCTTGTGGGTTTACTGCCTCACCTGCTTTGCTAAGAAGGAAATTCTGTATCGCATTACGATTAAACGTCGTTCCCGCCACGACGAAAGGAGACCACATACTTCGTGCACTAGCCTGCATGGAGGACATTAGGCGTTCGTTATATTGTCCCATTTTGTTGATGAACTCTCTCCGGTTAAGGTCGGTGTCTTTGAGAATGTTACGCTTTACTAGATTATCAAACATCCTATTCCTCGCTAACCGTCCTGCTCTGTCTAACACGGTGATAACCTTCCCTAGTCCCCACCTTTGTGCCTCTTCTTTACCACGGAGAGCACCGAGTTCTGAGATACGCACAAGCTCCGCTTGGATAGCCGGGGACTCAACGATAACAGGATAAACCTGTTTTAAAACTCTCGCCGCTGCGTCTATCGTACCCACCACGGGAAGATTCAAGGCTAAGTCCTGGAAGTCTCCACCTTTACCTAGTGAATACGACAGAGAAGCAAGCATGTTTGCGGTGTGGAATACTGCGTCGGTTAACCCTACCAACTGAACATCCGTCGCCAAATTCATTAAATACCCAAGAGTGGAGGTATCTTCAAGTTGTGACCTTGGTTTAAACGCCTGTTCCAACTCCGGGACGAGGTCTTTTCGTAGCCAGATACCTTTGTTCCCTACTTCAGAATACCTCATGTACTGTGGAGCGACGCTACCACGTTTATACTCTTTCCCAAGGCCGGAGTCGATATAAGCTTTGTAAAGGTCTTTTACGAGGTTTGCCTTGTACGCTTTTGTAACAATCGGACCCGCCTTCATCACTCCTAGCGTCACATCCGCCGCTCCTGCCCGGATTAACTTACTTGCTACGTCAGGGTTTGCCGCCACATGTCTTGGCTTTGTCACCCCGGCGACCTGCGCTGCGTAGTATTCTAACGTCTCCTTCCGAGAGCGGTTGGCTTTTGTGCCGAGAACGTGTTCGACGAGCTTTTCGGCGGTGTTGATGAAGGGGAGGAACTCTTTAACAGTGTCGCCGAGACCAGAGTAGAGTTTTGTGCCGTAAGGATCTTCTCCACGTAGGCCTTCTTTGTCTATTCTAGCCTCTTTACCTCGTGAAATAGCTAAACTCAACGCTTGCCGTATTTTAGCAAGCTGTTTAAAATCAGCATCGTGATTAACTAACCAGCTAGTTACTTTCGGCCATAAAGAAAGATCGGCGACATGCCCAGGTCGTTTGTCTTTAATTTCATTAATTAACTTACCTAACCCACCCGTTCCCGTTTCAAGCTGCTCCCTAATCCCCTGCGAGTCAATACTAGCATCTACCGCTTTCGAGATTAGTTGAGGAAACTCGTTAGGAGACATTATTTGTTGTGTCTTATAGATCTGAGCCCTAGTCATTCCAGGAGAAGAATCTTCAACATACTTTTTTGTCTCTTCTGTTAACTTAGAAGGAAAAGTCGAATAAAGCTTATCTATTATCCCACGAAACCGTTCCGCTATTTCCTTAGCTAGGCGTTTTTCGGCTTTGGAAAAGTTCATACCTAAGCCACTATAAAAAGCGTCGCCGGGATCGTCTCGGTCGTCCGGTTCACTACCGTAAAACTCTTCCTCTTCGTCTCCGTAGGTTTTTGGTTTTTCACTCGGATCATACAACTTCTCCTCCCCATCCACAACGTTTTCCCTTCCTTCTTCGCTAGTTCCTTCGCAGCCTCAATATGCACCGAATCGGCCTTACCCCGGATGAAGATGTTCTTTTCCTGATCTAGTACTAACGCATACCCCTGACCCCTCATCTTCTTATACGTCTCCCTCATATCACTCGCCTCGGGGTCTTTTACCTCCTCACCCAATATCTTCTTCGCGGACAGATAATGTGTCGTATCCGGTAACTTCCCTTCAATTACCTTCCCCTTGGAGTCTATCCAATACGATTTATCACCAATCTCATCAATCGCCTTGGCGAGTTGGTATTGGTCGGTTATTTCCTCCGCGTCACCGCCTTTGGTGATTCTATAGACAAACCGAGGAACCCCCTGGCCGAGGTCGGGAGAAACGGCGAAGTTCCGTCCGGCTTTAGCGGCTTTTCGTATCTCTTCGGGGTCGATACTACCTAATCCGCTGTAATACCCTTCTTGTGCTCCTTCTTGCCCTTGGACTTGTGCTTCTCCTTGTCCCCCACGTGCTTGACCTTCCTCATCGGTTCCTTGCCGTATTTCTTCACCCATCTCTTGTAAACCTCCGGATGGTTGTGTTTCAGATACCCTATCTGTGCGTAGCTCTCGAATGGCATTTGGTTGTTCCTTTATTTGTGCGCCGGGAAGATCCTGACTATCCAACCCGCCCGCCTTGGCGGTACCTTTCTTCTCGGCTATTTGTTCGGCGATTTTACGGTTTAGAAATCGGTCTGGATAGGAGGTGGAGACAAATCCCCGGCGGGGGTCTTCGTGTGGGATGGTGTCGGGGTTGATACCGTTACGGATTAGGATGTCGGCGTGGGTGTCTCCTGCCTTTCCCACGGCGAGGCGTCCGTTGATATTAACCGCTGGTCTTAATGTGTTAATCCCTTCACCCGGCTTGAAAGGAGTAGTCCCCTGAATTGGCTGACGGTTCTTAATCTCTTCTGTCCCCTTCTGTAACTCGTAAACCTTATCCAGGTTCCCACCCCTAATCAACTCCGTAATCTTCTTCGCCAAGTCCTGATATTGTTCATAATCCCCCAACCCGCTATAAAGCTTCTTCCCACTCAACTGATCCTCCGACTTTATCAAATTCTCCGGCGTCATCACCTTCGCCTGCCCTGCGCTCGGTATCCCTTGTCCTTCGAACGAAATCTGACCCGCCAGTGGCTCTGCCTTCGGGGCAGGCGGTAGCGAAGGCGCTACCACTTCCGAAGGGGGTGCAGATTCCACCGGCGGGAGGATGGGTTGTTGGATTGTGAGGGGACGTTGGCCGATAAGGGGAGGAGTTTCGGGGAAAGGTTGTCGTGGAATGTTTAACGGTCCTAGAGTGATTGGTGATGGCGGTCCTTGGATGTCAGGAGACATAGAAGGAGCGTTTTCAAGCTGGATTGCGTTTTCATAAGGAGCAAACCGATTAGCCCTTGTTGCGGTAGGCGGAATAATGTTAAGATTCTGTCTTTCTAACAACGCCGCTGCGCCGGAAGGGTTCTCCGTCGGTAACGGCCCTGGTGGCTTTATCGGACCTTCCCCTGCCGTCTCCACTAACCCTGCCGCCATTAATCCCTGTGATAGATACTCCCCAATCGCACTTCCCTTTTCTCCAATCGTCGCGTTAGGGTCTTGTAACGTAACACTCCCTCTTCCCATTACCTCCGGTGCACTTTGTCCAAGAATCTGTGGTAAGAAATAAGACATTAACGCCGCAGACACCTCCGGGGCTGTCGCTCCACCCGTTACCGGAATCAACGCTGCCGCTGCGCCGATAGCAGCGTTCTCGGGTGTTCCTATTTGTTCTATACCCTTTGCTAACCCACTACCTACACCTCCCACCGCCTGTGCCACTCTGCTAGGTTGCTCCCCTGGCGGTCTTTCTGGTTCAGGGAAGAACCTACCGAGAAGCTTTTCACCAATAGCGTAGTAAGGAAGTGCGGCAGTTTGCACATCCTTAAACAAACTCTTCACCCCTTCGGCGGGCAACAGCGACGACCCTGGCGGAAATTGTTCCTTATTATACAGTAACCCACTAGGAATGTTAGCCGTTCGCCGGACCAATTCTCCCCCCAAACTTAACAATCCCACCGGCTCAGTATTCGCCTGCTCCCTCCCCGTCATGCCCAAATTCTGGGCGCCACCTTCGGAATCTAACACAAACCCATTTGGGAGATTTGCCTTTTCGGGTTTGTCTAATACAAACCCCTTCGGCGGAGTGCCTCCACCACTTTGAGGTTGGCTATCTCCTTGGTCTAAAACGAATCCACTTGGTAAAGGCATAGGTTACTTAGCAATAGGGTGCCAGGTTTGACCACCGTCGGTTGATTCGATACGTTCGTTTGTGGTAGGGTTAGTAGCGGTCATTTTCGCTCCTCCACCGGCGGCACGCTTCTTCCTCGCCTCGGCGAGTATTTTGTCCATCTCAGATTGTTTTGGGTTCTCGGCTTGGAACTCTCTCGTGTTCGCGTTTTGTTGTGCGATAGCGGCGAGTATGTCTCTATTAGCTAACATCCCTTGTTGATACGGAGTAGTTTCCTGCGGCACCGCCGCTCCAGGCTGCCCAGTATTCATATCAAACTGCCTCTCTCCCGGTCTCATTATATTTCCCTGTAACAACTGTGCCGCTATCGCCGGGTTCCTCATTGCTTGTTGCATTAACCCGGCGTTGATTTGGGCTTGATTAGACCTACCTAAATTCTCCATCGTCGGTGCCGCCGGACCTAACGGCGTCGGCGGCGGTGCTTGCATCGAGTTCATCATATTCGACGGCGTCATTGGTATGTTTACCGGACCAACCCCCGGAGGCTGCATTGCGGCACTTTGCATTGGAGGGTGAGTTTGCATGAAACGTTGCTGTAACATCGGACCAAGGCTTTGAATTAGTTGGTCTTGTTTTTGCTGCTCAGCGGTGCGTTGCATCTCACCAGCGGCTTGAGCTTTGCGGAAGTCGGTTTCGGCACCGAGGTTAGCGGTTTGAGCGTTAATTAGAGGCGCTTGCATCATTTGCTTCTGCCGCTCTAGTGCATAGTAAGCCGCGTCCAACGCCTGCTTTTGTTCGAACTGCCTCTGTTGTGCTTTCGCCTGAACTAAGGCGGCGAAGTTATTATTAAGGGCATCTCCGAAGCCACGTACCGTAGCTTCATCACCCCAGATATTATCCAAATAGTGTGGCATAGTTAAAGTTAGTTAAAATCCATACCCGCTCATTACTCCGGGTGCGGTTGACTGATCTGTGTAAGGATTGTATCCAGTTCCCTGTGGTGGCATATTCCCATACCCTCCATATCCCGACCATATAGCAGGACTCATTTGGTTCCCACTATAGACAGGATAATACCCAGGAGCCTGTGTCGGTGCCTGCGACAATTGTGCATAATTCGCCGCACCTCCACCGATACTCGAAATCGCCTGACCAACCATCGCGAGGTCATCCAAAGAATGTTGTGCTTTGTACATTTGTAAAGGATAAATGTTCTTCGCCTCGCTACCGGCGAAGTTGGAGATTTGGTCTAGTTGTCTCTGTGTGTTAAGGTTGTTAATCGCCTGCTGTACCGCCCAATCCGAATACCCTCCAAGATTCGCCCGACTCTGTCCTAACATCTTAGTATAAGCATCCGCAGACCCTAAGTTAATCTGCGGTTGCCCAATCTGATGACTCGGCCCAGGGCCTAACGGCACTTGTCCAATCTGATTATACGCTCGTACCCTCCCTTGTGCTCCTTGTCCCACTCCCTGCATCATCGCCGCTGCTGAGGACTTGCTCGGATCAAAAGTCCCCATCGCTTGTTGTTGAAACTGATTCTGTTTGTTAATCTCCTGCTGATAAGCGTCCTTCATTGCTTGCTTTTCAAGGACCGCTGCCCAGCCTTGTAGTTCACCCCCTACGATATTTGTCGCTGCGCCTAGATAGCTCATATGTTTAGTCCTTTAATATCCGTAAGCTGGTTGATTAGGTAGACCGCCCATACCGGAATAGTAGGAAGGGGGACCTCCTACTTGCGGGGAGGAGCCGGTAGGGCGGTAGGTGTTGATTAGTTGGCTCAAATAGTATTGGTTGGCTACGCTGCCGAGAAGGTTGCCGAGAGGTTGGTAAACGCTAGGGGCGGCGTAATTCGCGGCGGTTTGCGTGGCTTGCTGTCCCGCACCGGCAGGGTCGGCACTTTGGTATAATTGATTCAATAGGGTACTTTCTTGGTTCTGTACCTGTTGCTGTAACGCCTGACTCTGGGCGATCCCGGTATCGGCGATTGTCTGCTTCGCTTGACCCATCGCCTTGCCGAGGTCGTTCCATTGTTTCGTCCCGGCGGAGGAGGATAACAGCCCGCGATTCGCAAGGCCGAACCCTATTTGGTTCCTATTTGTCTGATACTGTTGCGACAACTGCGGCAAGGCGAAGTCCTGATAAGCTTGTGCCCTTTGTTGATAGAAACTAGGAGTAAACCCACTAAACGCTTGATTAATCTTCTGCGTTCCTTGAGTGATTGCTTGTTGCCGTTGTTGTTCTTGTGCCTGGGACATTCCGGCGTAATCCGGTGTCCCACCTTTGACAATATCGTAAAGTGCAAAGCCCATATTATTGT
>Ga0247682_1000147_pt1 | contig 26578 bp, 45 predicted proteins | sample CNK23_metaG_FD_190130 | JGI IMG/M metagenome (GOLD analysis project Ga0247682, IMG submission 190130) | Soil microbial communities from Purdue University Martell Research Forest, Indiana, United States - CNK23 | ecosystem: Environmental > Terrestrial > Soil > Temperate forest > Bulk soil...
CGTCCGGGTACAGTGGGATCGTCTTCAAGTGTCCGACTCCGACCGGTAGCAAGTGCACGCCGCCAAGTCGCCGGCAGAGCGTGAAATCCTCGCTCCACCATTCGCCGCGCTCGGCCTTCGACCACGTGAAGGCAGTGTGTTTCTTTTGGTCCGTTGTGAAGGAAAACGTTTCGGAGTCGCGCTCGAGCTCGAGCAGCGCGTGCGCCGGGATCGCGATCAGCCCGAGCCCCGTCAGCCAGCGCTGAGGGCCGCCGGCGTCGTGCTGCATTGTCTTAAAGCGCGCCGCGGCGAGCGTGCCCAGCGTCGTCGCATACATCGCGGAGGCCGGCACACCGGTCGCACGCGAGTGATCGACGAGCGTCTGCGCCTGCTCGAGCGTGAACACCATGTCATCGTCGACCATTAGCAACGTGTCGCGATTCTTGGTGTGGTGGTTGAGCGAGCTCGGGTGCTGCTCGTTCAACTGTCGAAGGGCGTTGCAAGCACCAGTGAGTGCAACCGAGCGCGCGAGCGCTACATCGGCGCAGCCCGATTGCGTGAGGTAGCCCGCCCCTGCTCGAGTCAGATGAGCGAGCGCCTCGCGAGTGCGTTCTTGGATCGGCCGGTTGTACGATACCAGCACCAGCGTGCGCTTCATTTGTTCACCGACTTTAGCGGACGCATGCCGCGCGGCAGTTCCGTCAGCACGAGCGGCGAGGGGCCGTCGTAGGTCGTGATTGTGATCTCCGGTTTCAAGAGCACGGGGGACCACACGAGCGGACGCTCTTCTAATCGCTTGTCGATCAATTCCGCGCCGAGCTCCGCGCCGAGCTTAGCTGCGGCGTCAAACATTTCTTCCTGTCGCCTTTGCTGTCGCCTCTGTTTTGCTGTCGTCATTTGGTGGCCTCCAGAACCGTTGTTTCGATTGTCGCGGCGGCGAGTGTCGCCGAGAGATGGTGTCCGTCAATACCGTCGAGCGCTTCGTGTTTGCTGCGCCCGTAGCCCTGCGCGAGCTCGGCGGCGTCGAATCCTGCAGCGAGTGCGGTGGCGATGCCAGTGGCTTCGGTCCAGCACGACACGTGGCCCGATCCTTCGAGCACGAAGCGGTAGGCGTCCGCCGGCGTCGCGCCAGCACGGCCCAGGTCGCGCAGGAAGGCTAAATAAAGGTCGACGTTTTTTTCGTTGAAACGCGCCACGTCCGGGAACGAGAAGCGGAGTACTCCGCCGGGCTCGAGCAGCCGCCGGCACTGCCTGAGGAAGTGCAGCCCGGACGGGAAGGGCACGTGTTCGATCACGTGCTCGGCGAAGATGTACGACGCGCAGAGATCCGGAAACGGGAGCGGACGGCAGATGTCCACCTCCGCGTCGTAGTTCTCCCACGGCCGCCCGAGTCGGTTCGAGCCGCAGCCAAAGTGCAGATGACGGCCGCGGCGCAGTGGTGCTCCGTACGGATCGATCACTGGGGCCCACCGTCCTGGAACGGTGGGCAGCTGCAGAAAACAAACTCACCTTTTAAGGTCAGTCGACCACCGCCAAGACACAAAGCTGAGTCGCCTGGTTTGAGCCGGCTGATATACGCCTCGCACGTTACCGGGATCTCGACGTACTCCGGTTTAAACATGTTCTCTCGCTCTTCTTTGGTGCAGGCGGTGAGCACGAGCACCAGACAGACTAGCTGGCGCATCATCGCTTGCCTGCCCAACGATCGATCAGCCAGCCTGCCGCCTTCGTCGCGAGCCGTTTTTGTAGCTCGGTATTGCCTTTCAGCTCTGCCATTTTTTCGGCGAGCTCGCCGAGCAGTGCGTAAGCACCGTCTGCGTTGAGCGGCAGCGTGAACACCTTACCTTCCTCGAGCTCGACGTGCAGCACCACGCCATCGAGCTCCACTGTGACCCATGGGGGGCGCGTCATAGTTTGATCTCCGTGTTGGGGAAAAGCAGACCAAGCACCGCAGCGGACTTGACGAAGTGGACAGTGCCGCCCGAGTCGAACTTTTGGCGGTGCGTCCAGCACATCACGTGCCCGCAATGCGGCTCGCCGTTGGTGGTGCACTGATCGGGCATGTGCTTGAGCTGCGCAGCGTAGCGCTTGTTACTGCTTTTGGTCGCGTTCAGCGCTTCGCAGCGCAGTTTTTTCGAACGCGAGTACTCGCGCGTTCTCACGGCGCGATCGCCTTGTTCAGAGGGCATGCTGGATCGTGGAAGCCTGCGTGTCCGTTGCAGAACGAGCACGGCCCTACGTAGTGCGGAACATACGCCGGCGCCGGCGGCGGTTCAGTCGGCGCCGGCGCGGGCTCGGTGTCGTGCGGCTCGGTTGGCTTCGCCGCGACAAAATCCACCTCCGTTGCTTCTTCCCACTGCTCGGAGGTCATTCTTCGTCATCCTGCGAGAGCACTGCGTACGCTTCGATCTGCTCGCGGATCGCCTCGCACTGCTCCGGCGTTGCGTTGGCGATGTCTCCGCCGCAGTGCTTGACGAAGACGCGCAATGCGTCCCACAAGCTCGTCTCAAGTTCAGTCGGTGCCGCTGTCGTTTCGGTCGCTTCGTCTTTCGCCATGTTGGTGATCTCCTAGTGTCAGTTGTTGGTGTCGCGTGGTCGGCTTCTTTTCCGGAAGCTTGAGGGCAGCCCGGACGCGTGCGCGCAGAATCTGCAGCTCTAGACTCGCGGTCCAGGCTGCGTCCCTCTTCTGCTCGAATTCGTCTCGGAGCTCGTGATACCTGCTCGCCCCGGCCAGGGGCGTCGCTGTCGTCTCGTTCGGGTCGTACTCACGACCGATCGGCTCGGTCACTTCTTCGAGCGAGTGGGTGATGTCGATACGCGCCCAGTGGTCGCCGTTAGCTTTCTCAAACCAGCAGCACGGGCAGGCGTTGAACTTCTCCACCGCCCAATCGGAGAACCCTGCGCTCGTCTGCCGCAAGCGCTTGCCGTCGAGTTTCGCGTACACGAGCGAGAATACTTCGGGGTAAGCGCGCTTCGCTCCGGTGTCCGAGAGCTCCCAGTCTTTGGTCAAGTACTTCACGAGCTCGAGCCCCGGATCCTTGTTCGCAGCGCGCAGGTCCGGCTTGATCAGCTCGACGTGTTGAATCGGACCGATCGGGAGGCGCGCGCGGCGCACGTCGAAGTAGGCGCGCTCCCAAAGCGTCTTGATCAGACCCTGATCGAGGTACTGCGAAAAAAACCAAACGTGGAAGTGCGGGTGTCCTTCGCCGTCTTTGCCTGGCGTCCACTCGAGCACGCGCAGGTACGTGAACATGTCCCACAAGCTGAGCTCGTGGCCGTCGTCGAACGCCTCGTAGCGATCGCGCCACTGCAGCGGCCCGACCAGGATCCGTTTCGGACGCTTGGGGAACGAACCGTTTGCGTTCAAGCCGCGGCGGCGGCGACTGTAGCGAAGCAGGCTCTTTTTTGCCTTGCGCGCCTTCGCCGCAAACTTTTCGAGCTTCAAGCCATTGCGCGAGCTCGAGCGCGGCAAGTCGCCGATCGTGATACCGCTCGGGCGCTGCAGCTTGGGGCGGAGCTCATCGCGGAGGAGACGAAAGAAACGCGCCCACGTGTCGCAGAGCACCTCGATTCGCTCGCCGGCGCCGCCCTTGTGCGGGAGCGTCAGCGTCAGCATGCGTTCTCCCCAGCGCTCGCTGCGTTTCTGTCGACGCCTGGTGAGACCCGCTCGAGTCGCTGTTGTGATCAGGCCCAAGCGCTTCCGGTCAAAGTCTCCTCTAAATTTTTTTACGGTTTCGACACGGCACCGCGGACAGAACCAGCGCGATCCGCAACCCACGTCGATCGTCGTGGAGGTCTTGCAGTCGCGACACACGAGAGTCACTTTCGCGGCTTCCGCGGTGCCGCACTTGTTCACGCGCTGGAAGAGCTCGCGTTTGTTCTGAGCGCGCGAGGAGTGCCACTGCGTCGAGCGCGGTGATCGCGGCTCGGCCAGGCGCTCGCGGCTCTCGCGATCGGCGCGCTCCTCGTCGCTCTCGTGCTCGCGGTCGTCGGCTCGACGTTGCGCCGCGCTGAGCGCGCGCGACTGCCCAAACTGCCCGTCCGCGTCCGCGCCTTCCGTGTCACCGATGGGCCGGCCGGATCTCTCGTGCCGGTCGGCCATGCCCTCGTCGCGCCACAGGCGGCGACGGTCGAGCGCGAGCGCACGGCCGCGCGAGTCTAATTTCCGTGCTGACTGTTCTCGTACAAGCTCGGTCAAGCACTCGACTTGCTCGAGCCACTCAGAGCGCGGTGTAAGTATGCGTAATCGCTTCGCCGTTGAGTTATGACGATCCGAGGGCTTCCCCTGTCGGGTTAAGCCCTCGGTATCTAGGAAAGCCGCGCCTTCGGCGCCGGACTCTGGACGAGCGGCAACGTTTGCGAGCCTCCATTTGCCGCGCGTCGGGCCGGTTGGCCTATCTGATTTCGTGGCGACGGTTTTTGCTGAGTGGCGCACATATGAGCCGGAGCTCACTCGGTGCGCCTCCAGGCTAAAACGTCGTTTGCGGGCGCTGGTGGCCTCAGGGACGCGCGATCGCCATACCAGACGCGCACGAGCTCGTGACGGCAGGCGCGAACGCCAAGGAGCGGAAGCGTCAACTGCCAGGTGGTCTCAGCGTTCCACCGCCATCGAACGCGCGGCCGGCGGCTCATGGACGTCTCCCCGGGTTGAGGCAGAGCTCACAGCTGCAGCGCGGGACGTGCACGTGCGCGCGCTCGAGCTCGGCGAGCTTGGCAGCCTCCACCGCTGGGCACCGCCCCGGGGCGCAAACCATGGGGAAATGCGGGCAGGTTGTCGCGGCTCTGCCGCTATGTCTTACTTCTTCACGCATTCGGTTGCTGAGAACGGCTGTTTGCAAGTGGCTCCCCGGGTGGCTCCGGGGGGCCGCCCCTAATTGGGCGGCGACGATGTAGGCAAGCGCAGATCGCGCTTGACTCCGAGGGGTTAGAGCTTGGCGACGTAGAACGAGCGCTCGAGCTCGCGATCGCGCCGGCCGTACAGCGTCGCGCGCAGCACGCCGGCGCGCTGGGTCGGGTTGACGACGGTGATCGCGGCGTAGCCCGCCGGGGCGAATGGTGGTCCGTCGAGCGGAATGCACCGCTTCGACGTTGGCGCGATCCCGGGCCGTGCTTCGTCGGGCACCTCGGCGCCGTTGCCGAAGTTGGCCGCGACAAGGCAGCAATCGATCTCGAACTGCTGCAGCTCGAGCGGCATGAGCTCGCCCTCTTCAGTGCGGAGCGTGAGCTGCAATAGGTAGGGCCCGCAGAGCGGCCGTTGTGGCGATTGCCGCATCCGATAGGACTGCCGCGCCAACAGGATCACTGGTTCGAAATAAAGCGGTGTGTACCCGTCCGGCGGATCGTCGCGCTGCTCGAGCTCGGGCGCCGGCGCAGGCTCGGCAACTGTCTTTGCAAGCTCGGCGATCGCGGCGTCGAGCGTGCACGAGCACACGACGAAGCCGCACCGTTTGCACTCAGACGGCGCATAGCTGCACTCGCCATCGCAGCAGCTGCCCTGATCGTCGGTGATCACGTCGCACCACTTCATGCAGAACGGGCAAGCCAGATGCCCGCACTTGAGGCACGGGCCCTGCCTGCGCACGTCTTCGATCGCCTGCTTCATCGGCGCCACGTCGTCGGGCTCGAGCCCACCGATTGAGCCCATGTCCTTGGTGTAGATCGTGACACTGCCGTCGCGGTGTTTACGGGTTCGGTCGGTCATTTTCCTATTCCTTCGAGCCCTGACATTCGTGCCCGGTCACCGGGCACCGGATCATGGCCGTCAAAACGGCACCGCCGCGAGAGCTTCGCGGAGCTCTTCAACGGAGCCGGAGTAGCGCCCCGCCTTGCGCATCGTCTTGCCGTGCTCGCGCTGCTGGCGCAGCAGCTTGGTCAAGTACTCGTCTGCCTCTGCTTGCTGCAACGCGACGATCTCGCCTGGGTTCTCCTCGGCCCACTCGAGAAACGATTCAGTGCGCGACTTGCGGGGCGAGCCTTTGATCCGCTTCTTGACGACATCGAACACCGGCACGAGCTCGGCGGGCAGGTTGCGGCGTACCGCGTCATCGTCTTCCTGGGCGCGTTCGCGCGCGGTGCTCCGGACCTTCACGCCTCGGCGATCGGCGTCTCGGACCTGGCGTTGCAGCGTCGCCGCGTCGCGGAGCTCGCGGAGAGCGGCCCGCTCGGCGGCGGTACCGCTTTCCTTTGCTCGAGCCTTGCCGGTCGCGCACGCCGAGCGCTCGACCACGCGCGCGGCGCGCTGCTCGTCGCGGAACGCCACGCGCTCGAGCTGCTGGCGTTCCTTGAGGTTCAGGCGCGCCACGTGGCAAGCCTGACGAGCATCGGCCAGCATGATCCGCCGAGCTACGCGCGCGGAATGAATGCGAGCGCGGAGCTCGCGTAGCGTTGCCTTGTCGCGATCGCGCAGATGGATCACGAGCTCGCGCTGCAGCTTCTTACGTTCGCCGCCCTTCATGCTTTCTTCTCCTGGACTCGTTGCTTGCGTTCTTGGGCTTTGCGTAGCCGTCGTTGTTCGCCCAACAGGCCACCGCGTTGGATCTCGCGATTGAAGTCTGCGCGGCTCTTGGCGCAAGCCGCGCAGGCGCAGCGATGACAGACGCGATCGGAGCTCCAAAGCTTGGAGCAGCGACAGCGGTGCCGGTACGGCGTCGCCGGCGTCTTGCGATCTGAGCGCGTCAGGTCAGCGCCGCAGGGTGTGTATTCGCCGAACATCACTCCCACCGCCCGCACTTCGGGCACTTTTTGTAAAAGCCCTGCTGATTGTACTCGTGTATACAATTGGCTTGCTGCAGCGCCTTGGCTTCCTGCAGGTCGCGCTCTCGCTTGTTCAGCACAGCACCGACCGCTTCGACGCAAGTTGGACAACAAAAGAACGTCCGGGCGTACGTGCGAATCGTGTCCCAGCCGAGCGTGCCTTTGCTCTCTTGGTCGGCATCGAGGTCGCGCTTTTCGATGAGGCCGCAAGCGTCACACTCGAGCGTGAACCGCACATGTTCGACCGAGTAGCTCACAGGCCCTTCCCATCGCGTCGGCGCTGGAGCGCGAGCGTCTTGATCCGCGCGACGACCTGCTCACACGGTAACCCGATCCCGCTCAGCGCCTCGGCTGCCAGCGCATGCCGTGGACAGAATGCGACCTCTTGCCAGGTCGCGGCGAGCACGATCGAGAACCAGTCGCTAAGCACACCAGGAGCGCACCCGCAGTCGATCGCGCATGAAATGAACTCGCCTTTTTCGTTGTGCGTACCGTTCGAATTTTCGCTCGGGAACGACAAGCGCAGACCCGAGTGTTTCGCGCAATACTGGCTACCCGGCAGCGACGCGGCCGAGCACCCGCTCGAATCCTTGCAGCTCATGGCGTTGGACGACCCCGCAGACTGTTGAAGCCGGCCAGGATCCGCCGCGCTTCTGGTTCCGGCACTTCGCTCGACACATACGTTTCCCCGCAACGCGGGCAGTCGTAGATCGGAACTACCGGCGGAGGCTTGCTGCCGTCGGGCATGGTGAGACCGATCAGCGGGCGTTCCCAACCACAGGAACAGACTTCGCGAGCGTCGCCGCGAAGGGTGCAGGTGTTGTGATGGGCGGCATACCGCTCGACGTGCTGAACCAAGCGCGCCTGATTGCGCTCGATCGGGTGCGTTGAGCTGTTCTTGCAGCTATCGCAGCTGAGAGTGATTTTCACCATGGCGCCCCCCCGGATCAAAACGGGATGTCGTCGTCGCCGCCACTGCGAGGCGGCGGCAGGTTGTCATCGTCTTGGAAGTCGTCGCGCGGGTTCGAGCCCGCCGGCGCGCGATCGCAGAGCGTCACGCCGAGTGTGTGGATCGTCGTGCGGTACCGCTCGATTCCTTCCTTGTCGGTGTACTGCGAATATCGGATCTCGCCCTCGACGGCGAGGCGTGAGCCCTTCTTCAGGATCTTGGCGAGACCCTCGCCGCGCTTTCCCCAGATCACGACCTGGTGCCATTCGGTGTTCTCCTGGCGCACCTTGTTTGCGTCGAGGTAACTGCGCGTCGTGGCGAGGCGAAGCGAGAGCACCGCAGTGCCCGCGTTCGTCATGCGGAGCTCGGGATCTGCGCCCAGGTTGCCGATCAAAAATACCTTGTTGAGACCATCAGCCATTTTTCGAACCTCCAGAATTCGGAACAAAACCGTACAAGCGAATCGCGAACGGACCCACGGGCTCAGCAGTCGCGAGCTCCGCAACGACCGACGAACCGCGCACCAAGCGCGGGAACAACAGGCTCGGGAAGGTCGAGCTCAGTGAGAAGAGCTCGACCGGAACCCCATTGTTTGAAAACAACGGCACATCGTCGAAGTAGAACTGCGTGATGAGCGCGCCGAACGGACACGGGTGAAAGACGAGCCGAGTCGTTTGCCACACCCGATCGAGCGAAAGCGTTAGCCGGTGAGTCTTTCCGAGCTCGAGCTCGAGCCCGCCAAACTTGAGATAGCTTCCGCTCCGATCGTGCTCGAGCTTGGGGTTCACGGTTCACCACGCTTCCGACGTTTCGGCTTTTGCTTGATGCGCGGTGCCGCCGGCGCCGGCGCCTCTTCTTCAACGAACCGACGAAGCCGAGCCGGCGCAAGCGTGCCGGCGAGCGCGCCCGCGAAGGCAGCGCCGAAGGTGCCGAGCGACTGAATCTCGCTCGGTAGATCGCTCAGGCTGGCGCGATACGAGCGCACGAGCTCGGCGAGCTCCGCCGCTGCGATCGTGACCACCCCTTGCCTCGGTGTGCCGGGCGGGTGAAGCCGTAACACCTCGTCCGCAAGCTCCTGCAGCGTCAGGAGCCGAGCGCTATCGATCCGCGTCACGGGCACACCGCCGCGAGCTCGCTGATCGACCACCAGGCGGTAGACGGCTGCTCGAGCTCGAGCCGCACCGCAGATGCCCTATGCGGCGCAAACTCGAGCTCGAGCGAGCCTGGTGAGGTCGTCAGCGTCGCCGGCACGATCACGCCGTCGATCCGGAGCGCTACGCTCGCCGGCAGGTCAGTCGCGCGCGAGCTCGTCATCACCAGGCGCTCGAGCTCGAGCGGTGCGCTCAGGTCGACCTGGAACCACTGGCCCGGCGCTTGGGCGACGCCGCTTGTCCAGCGCGTGCCGGCATTGCCGTCGACCGCCGAGCTCGGCGGACCGCCGTCCCCGGACGTCCATGAGGCAAACGCCGTTGCAGCGCCGGCGAGCTCGCAGGCAATGGCAACGCCGCCGGCGCCGGCGTCGCCGCTCGCGCTCGAGCCGCTACTTCCCGAGACACCTTGTCTACCGCCCGAGCCGGCGATCGCCAGGGCGCCCGCGGATCCTCCGAGGCTCGGCGCGCCGCCGGCGCCGGCGCCGCCGGACGTGGTTGACGTGCCGCCCTGCTCGAGCTCGAGCGCCTGGCCCGCTGTGAACGGCGCGCCGCAGCCGCTGAGCAGCATGCACACAAGCGCGAGCGCCAGGCCGGCGGCCACGATGAGCCCCGCGTCGTAGAGAAACGACCAGAGCTCGAAGTACTTCGGCGCCGGCTCGAGAAAGACGAGGCAGTCGGGGCACTGCGGTCCGCAGTACCCCTCGATCGTTTCGGCTCGAGCCCAGTCACGCCTGCAACGGTAACAGCGCATCACGGCGACACCTTCTCGCCTTGCTCGAGCGCCACTAGCTCGAGCTCGATCTCTGCGCGGATGAGCTCCGCCGCAAAGCCGTGCACCACGCCGAGCGGCAGCAGCGGACAGGCGCCGGCGATCGCCCGACGCAGTGCCGACTCTCGGTCGATCTGCCGCTCGAGCTCGGCGATCGGTCGGTTTGAGCCGGTGAGGCTCCGCACGTCGAGCTCGAGCGGCGCTGCGATCAGCATGTGGCCGCTCTCGAGGACCCGCGGCGGTTCGTAGGGCTTGCGCGCCTGAGTCACGCGAACACCGCCGGGCTCTGAACGATCAAAAGCGCCTGCTCGAAGCTGTCGGCCTGGTGCACGACGTTTGCGAAGGGCTCGCAGGGCGGATCGCGGTGCAGCAGCACATTGCGAGGCGGATTGATCGCCAGTTGTCCGCTCGAGCAAAACGGGCAGGAGCGGAACTCGGCACCGCGCAGCACACAACGCATTGACGTGGCGTGCGCCTCGACGCGCTCGGCCGCCGCGCCCTTCACGCAGTACTCGCACCAAAAGTGCCCCAGCGAAATAGGCGCGCCGCATCCGCGACAGCGCCACTGCTCGGAGGCGTTCACGAGAACACCACGCGGAGGACTTCGATCCCAAGGAAGAAGGCGACCACGACAGCGAGCGCAATGAGCGACCGCGCCTCAGCGTCGAAGTGCGAACCGCGCTCGACGAGCTCGGCGAGCGTGGCGCGCTTCTCAGGGGGCACGCCGGCGCGCGTCCACTGGAACGCCTGCAGGTCGTGCGGGCGGTGCTCGAGCTCTTGCTCGACCTCCGACCAGCGGAGCGGCGTTAACGCCACACCAACGCGGTACACCCGAGCGCAGCTTGCACAAATGCAAACCTCTCCCGGGAGGATGTTGCCGTGCGGCGCAAGGCGGAACGAACCGCACTCGCACGAGACGGCGTTAACAGCTAGATTGATCATGTTCGGAACCTCCAGAGTTTCGGACCTGGCCCCCGGAGCGTTTGCGCGCTTGCGGGGGTCGCTTCGTTTTGAAGCGCAATGTGAAAGACTACGCGGATCCGGAGCTAGCGCCAGTGGCGGGATCCGACGGGGCATTTTCCTCGGAGTTTGCCGGGGCCTGGGTGGCTGCAGCCTGGTCGCGCTTCTTCTGCCACTGGGCTTTTTGGTACTCGTACGTGTCAGCGTAGAAGCCTTCCGCGACGAACTCGGCGAGCGTCGGAAACTCCTTCAGCTCGAGGTTTTCGGCTTCGAGCGCGACGAGCTCGGGCGAGAGTGGCGCTTCGGTCGTCGCCTGTGACGTTGGCGCCGGCGCTGGCTCGGGCGTTGGTGCAGGCATTGGAGCGGGCGCGGGCTCGGGCGTTGGCGCGGGCGTTGGCGCCGGCGTTGCCTGCTGCGCAGTGAGGATCTGATCCACCTTGGCGTGGACTGCTTCGAGCGCAGTGCCGATGATCTGCTCCACCGTCGAGGCGTGGTCGGTCAGTCGCTGCTCGAGCGTCGCGAAAGCGGTGTTGGTGAAGGCGACGGCCTGTTCCTTGAAATCGCCGATCAGCGTCAGCACTTCGGAGTGCAGCGTCGGGTTTTTGGTCGCGAGCTCGCGAACGTGCGCGAGCACGCTCGCCGCTTCGCCTTTGACATCGGAGAGCACCTTGCGAATTTCCGCGGTCGCCAAGTGCACGGCGTCCTCGACGACCAAGTTATGCGGAATGCGCCACCGCGGCGAGTCTTCAGGAACGCTCGACTCGGGCACGACGGGCAACGGTTCTGCAGGCTGGTTTGGATCGGACATCGGATCTCCTTTTTCAAGTGGTCACGGCTACGGCCGCGGGATCGTTGTTGAGGAACACGCCGCAATTTGCGCGCGGGTATCCGAGCGGAATGCCCGCGTAAGCAATGGCGTGACCGGTGATCGAATAGTTGGTCGTCGACGGAAAGCTGATCGTCGCAGCAGCCGTGACGCCCACCCATGCACCAGACGCAAGTGAGAGCCCGACAGCGTACGTTCCACCGCTCGCAGCGCCCCAGTGCTGAGAGCCGCCGCAAATCATCATGCAACCAGCAGCCAACGTGTAAGCAGTCAGCCCCGCGCCGTTCTCGTGCTCAACGTTGTCCGAAGTTTTGATCGTGGCGTAGCCGCCGCGGTTGTCCGATGCGAGGCTGATCGTTCCGGCATCGAGGATCGTGACACCCAAGTTGAGAAAGGTACCGCTCTCCAGGGAGTTGTTCCCATTGAGGGTGCAGCCGCGCATCTCGAAGTCATCGCCATACAGCCACATCCCCTTGACGAAACAGCTGTAGAGATCGATTCCACCGAACGACTGCACGACATCAAAACCACCCGTCGCCTGCTGAATCAGGCAGCCATCGACATAAGGCGCCTTACCGCCTCCGGTCGTGGTTGGGCCCAATGCGAGCGCGGCCACGCTGTTCAAGATGCAGTCTTTTATCTGCCAATAGCCGAGGCCCGAGCTCTGCACGTTCAGCTGCGCAATCGTCGACAGCAACGTATCGACGACGACGGTGTTACCCGCCACTGGGCCCGCTTGGCTGTTGTTCGCGAAGTTGATCCAGGGTCCAATAAACGTGTCGAGCGCCGAGCCGTTGAGACCGGACGACCACGCGAGCGAGCCGGTTTGGGTGCCGCTCGTCTGTCGGATGCGCGCTCGGTTGACGAAAGTTCCGGATGCCGTCGTGAGCTCGCCGCGCGTGCGCGCGCCGGCGTTCTGCGCCGTCGCCGTTGCAAGCGTGATGTTTGCGGTGGAGCTGATCGCGCCGATGATGCTCAACACCGATCCGTAGAAGGTGGTCGCGGGTGACCACTTCACGTTTAGGTCTAGCGATCCGTACGAGCCCGCCGCGAGGAAGATGTTCGTCGACTGCTGCAGGTAGATCGCCGTCCCGCCGGGGCACATGACCTGCGACAAGTGCTCGACCGTCTTGAACGGCGAGCCCACCGATTGCCCGGTGTTGAGCGTGTCGCTGCCATTGACCGAATCGACGTACCAGTTGGCAACGGTCGCCACGGCCGCGCTGTTGGCCGTGCAGAAAAGCTGCCAGTTGGCATTCGCAATTCCGCCCACTAGCTGATAGGCGATCCCGAAATCTTGCGTGACCACGACCATGCCGATCGTGCGGAAGTTTGCCGGGATGAGGTCGCGCGACGCGAGCGTCGCGGTCTGCTGAAAGCCGCCGAGCTCGAGCGACGGGTTTTGCGTCGGGTAGGGCGTGACTGTGCCGGCAAGGTTCGCAATCAGTCCGGTGATGCCTACGCCGCTCATGCTTCCACCAAATTAAAGGCGCCTAGGCCCGTATTGTCAGAGCGGAACAAATCGTAATTTTCCGTCACGCCGTTAGCGTTGGTGACGGCCACTGCAGCCGCGACGAGCGAGCACGCGAACGGGAAGCCGCCCACCGTGAAGTTTGCAACGGTGAGCCCGAAGGCGGAGCGAGCAGCGAAGAAGCAGCTCTGCCCCGCGGTCGCGTTGTAGGCGTAGGTTCCGGAGGGCGCTTGCTTCAACGTCGCGCCCAGAGCCGTAATAAATGCGTTGGTGTAACCACCGCCGCCGGGGTCTGCGATCGCGCCCGTGTAGACGTTGTTTCCAGCGCTCAGCGTCACGCTACGCGCGGCGGAGCCAAGCGCCGAGCTCGCTGTGTCAGTGAAGGTCACACTCGCGCCGTAGGTCGCGAGCGTGAACGAGTGCGGAGAAACAAATGCCGTACCCGGCAGCGCGATCGGGTCCGAGTGCCCAAGCGTGTCGGTGAGCGTGACGGCAGTGGCGGCTTGGTTGTAGCTCGCGGTGAAAGACGGCGTTGCGACGGTCGCGCCGGCGAGCACGAGAGTCGAGCCGACCTTTGCGAAGCTGTTGATGGCAAACGCAACCGGCACGGCTTCCCATACGGGTTGCGTGCCGTCCCAGCCGACGACGAAGCCGATCTGCGGCGTGCCGGCGACTTGGAACAGTTGCCCTTTGAGCGTGTCGAGCGCGTCGGAGACCTCGGCGCCTGCAACGGTCGAATCGTTCTGTACCTGGCTCGCCTTGTAGTCGTTCGCGACGGGCACAACGATATTGGTGCGCCCGTTCCAGCTGACGACGCCGGCGCCGGGTCCAATTGGAGTCGAGGTAACGCTCTGACCATCGGCATCGATGATCAGAGCGTTGCCCGGCGTGCCGGTTAGAACCGGCCCGCTTGCTCCACCGCGAACTTTTACGGAAGCGGCCATCGAGGGCCGCTCAGAAGTGCTCGGAGAGACCCAGGTACACCGTGCCCACGCTCTTGGTGTCGCCACCGGGCGTGGTGGACGAGCTCACTTGCAGCACTGCGCCGCCCGAGCTCGCGCCGATCTTGGCGCGCACGAAGAGTGAACCCGACGCCGGCGAGCTCGTCACGCCGAGCGCCGATCCGGTCTTCAAGGTCAGCTCCAGGCTGATCTCTCGAGCGAGGGGGTCGCTCGCCGCGATGCCGGTGGGATTGACGATGTGCGTGTTTGAGGCGCGCTCGGTCCACGTGACGTTATCGGTGGAGGTTTCCAGGTAGAGCTGGACCTCGCCGAGCACGTTGGTGGAGGGGTTGAGCACGTCGCATTTCACGGTTGCGCGGTACTCGAGACCGACCTGCGGCGCGTTGAGCGCGACGAGGAAGCCGGGATCGCCGATCGCTCCGGCGAGCTGGGCGGGCGCCGTCGGAATGACGTTCGAGCCGCCGGCAGTGGTTTGCGCTTCGACGAGGCGAAGCATGGCGCCCGGTCCGGGGTTGAACGTGCCCCCGTTCGAGTTGGCGATGACGGGCCCCGAGGGCGATTGACGTAGTGCGGTCATGATGTTGCTGCTCCGTTGGTGGTGGTTTGGGTGACTACTTTCGCCACTGCGGAAGCCGCATCGGCGAGAGACTTTTCGCGGTCAGCAATCCAGATCTTGAACGCTTCGGGAAGCAGCGGGAGCACTTCCTTCACCTGGTTCATGATGATCTCTTGGGTGTTGCTGTTTTCTTTGGCTTCGGTGAGCTCGAGCTCCTGCTTGGTGCGGTGGTACTCGATCAGGTCGTGGATCTGCGTCGCCTGCGATTCGCACGTGCGCGTGACGGTTGCGATCTGCACTTCGGCGCTTTTCAGCGTCGCGACGACGACGCGGGAGATCCCCTCCATGGCCTCGGCAAACGCTTTCGCCGCGCCGTTGCCGGCGCCTGCGAGTGCGTCCGCCTGCTTGTTCTTGCCCTGAACCGAGCTCGGGTACTGCGCGAGCACGGTGCCGGTCGCCGTCTCCGCGCTGAACATCAACGGCACGCGCCGGATCGGGCATTCCTCCGCGATCGCCGCCTTCATGGCGTCGGCCTGCTCTAGGAACTTCTCGAGCTCGAGCGGGAGATCCCACGTGTCCCACGTGTTGCCGTCGGACATGAGGCGGATCAGCGCCGCCTTCGTGGTGGTGTCGTCGCCCGAGCCTCGGGCAATGACTTTTTCGGCCCACTCGCGGAGCGCCATTATTCGATCGCCCCTGCCGCGACTGCTTGCGCCATGAGGCCCGCGCGCGGCGAGCCGCTACTCGCGACGATGCCAAGCGCGCCGTTTTCCTGCGAGAAAAACACCACCCAATCGTTGAGCGGGTTTGCTGCGTTCTGCAGCAGGATCCATCGCCCCGGTTGGCGCCCGGAGGCGTCGGCAGTTTGAGCCCAGCGCGTGCCGGTGAGCGTCATCCCCGTGGGGTTGCCCGCGCCGGCTGGGATCGTTTGGGTGTCCGCGTCGGGCGGAGGCACCCAACCCGCCGGCCACTGCTTGGCCGCCGGCGCCGCGTTCGCTTTCGCGGCGTGCATGAACAGCGCGACGAGGCCAACGCCCACCGCGCCAATGACTAGAACTTTTCCAGCGCTCATTTTATGACCTCCTGAGTTTTGAAAGGATGACCGCGACAGCGATCGCGCCGGCTGCCCACGCAACGACCGTTACGACCTGACCGACGCCGGCGGCGGCTCCGCCGAGCGCGCCGGCGAGCGAGTCAGGCGCCGGCGCGTTCGTGATCGTGTTGGTCGCCTCGGGTTGGTACACCGTGTCGACGACGAAATTCTGGTCGCCTGGCCACGGCAACACCGACGCCTCGCCGCGGTTGAAGAACCGCACCACGCGCAAGTGCGCGGCGCTGTCTTTCGTGCCGACCTGCAGCGCGCCGGCCCACTGCGGGACGCTTGCGCGCGTCACGGCGGCAGTGAGCGTGCCCGCGTTCGGAATGATCTGGATCTGATCGCCCCTCAACGCTGCAGGGTTTGCCGGATCGGCGACGGCTACGCCGGGCGCGTTGTCGCTGAGCTCGTTTTCAACCCAGACGCGCAGCAGACGGTCGGGGCTTTCGCCCGCCGTCCAGATCGAGCCGAGCACGCCCAGATCCGGATCGTCGGCTTGCCATACGGACCAGACGTTCCAGCCCGCGAACACCGGAGCAAAGCCCGCCGGCGTCGTCACGAGATCCCCACTTCCGTGACTGATTGGAAAGTGAGCGTCACGCCGCCGCTCGTCACCGACGTTTGGCCAGGCGTGATCGTCCTCGGCATCACTGCGGTTTGGTCGTAGGTTGCGCCGGTCGCGGTCATGACGATGTTTTGCGCGCCGAAGGCAGCCATGCCGGTGCTCACGAGCGCTTGCTCAGTCGGGCTGAGCGCGCGCGAGAACGTCGCGGTAAAGCGGTAGCGATGGCCCACGATTGTTGTGATCGTCGCCGGCGCCGCTCCGGCGCTCTTGGCAAACAGCGCGACCGCGCCCGACACCAAGATCGCCGCGATGATCCAACGCTCGCCCTTCATGGCAACCTCAAGGGCTCGCCGCGCGAAACCCAGCTGTTCGTCGTCGTGTCGAGCACCCACACAGACACGCGGTAGTACTGCGCAGCAAAGAAGGCGGTCGCCTCTGCAAACGCGAGCGAGTCGGTCGCGCCGATCGGCGGATCGAAGGCTGCGGCGGAGCCCGACGCGCCGAGCGGGAAGATCCAATATCGCCCGCTCATCGGTGAAGCCCTCTCCAAAGCTCGTGCAACACGGGCGCGGCTTCGGTGTACAGCACGAACAACGCGCCGAGCAGCGCCGCCATGCGGTTGCTAGTGTGTCCAGCCGTGCGGCGCACCAGCTCGGGGCGCTCGTCGCTCGCGCTTCGTAGTGCATCGTCGAGCCGCGTGCCGAACTCGTCGACGCGCCGGCCCTGGCGCACCACCTCGGTCATGAGCTGGCCCATGGCCTCGTGCAAATCCTCGGACAGAGGCGGCACGGTGCGAGACACCTTCGACGGCGTTCCGCCCCGTGTCGTCTCTTCCTCGGAGAACTGACCCGCGTTTGCCACTTACGCTGCTCCTGTCGGTGGCTCGAGCTCGAGCAGCTTGGCGATCGAATAGAACGCGGTCCAGTGCGTTAGCGGTGCTTCGTGTGTCTTGATCGGCTCGGCCGCCCCTTGGTTGCCATCGATCGTGTGTACGATGTCACCCTCCACAGTGACGACGATCGCGTGGTGCTGATACGGTTTGTCGAGATAGGCAATGTCGCCCGGCTCGGGAGTCTTGGTGGTTTCGAGATTCCAGAGGAACCCGAAGTGCGGCGGACCGAACAGCCATCGGAGCTCGAGCCCGACGCCACCCTGATGCAAGCACCACAAGGCGAGCGCGCCGCACCACTCTTTGGGGTGCGGAGCATTCAGCGCCTGGTGCAGCACGTCCGCCCAATACACGCGCACGCGTTGTTCGACGAGCTCGGCCGCGTTCGGCTGCTGGACGATCAGCGCCATGTCTTCGAGCTCGCAGCTCGCCGCAAACACGATCAGCTCGCGGGTCATGCTAGGCGCGCGCCCCTCTGCGGATGCGGAGGGTTGCCCAGAAGATGGCAACGGCGATCCCGGTGATGGCGACTGCAGCGAAGGGGCTCGCGCCGCCGGCAGCGGGCTTTTTTTTTCCGCGTCGGTGTCGATGACGAGCATGGGCACCGTGCGCGCGTTGCCAACGCGCGTGTCGATCTTCTTCCAGACATCGGCGACGGTGATCGTTCCGTCGCCGTCCGTGTCGAGGCCCGCGTTCTCGTCGTAGTTCGCTTCTCCGCGCGTCGCGAGCACGGTCTCGGGCGGCGCGCCGACGAACTTGGGCATAAAGGTCGCCATGTAGTAGTCGCCCGGCGTGTCTTTGCGGATGCCGCGGCCGGCCACCTTGTAGAAGGCTTCCACAAACGGCAGTTGCTGGATCGCCGTCATCGCGTGCAGCGCTTCGACCGTCGTGCCGACTAGCTTGGCCGTCGCCGGCATGAACTGGATCAGGCCCGTTGCCGACTCGCCGTTGCGATCCTTGTTCGGGTTCGTGGCTTGCGGGTCGAAACCCGACTCGAGCGACATCACCGCCCCGAGGTAATTCGGATCAAGCCCTAGACGCGCAGCAACACCCGAGAGGGCGAGAGCGAAGCCCGGCTCAGCGCTCTCGCGAGCGCTGAGCCCTGGCAGGTCTAGAAGGCTGAGGATCGGCATGTGTCCACGGTCTCGAGTGTCGGCGTTTCGTCGCTGCCACGGGGGGCAGCCCACAGAGGGCAACTAAAAGGGAGGTCTCGTCTTCGCTTGCGGAATTTTCTCGATGCAAATCAGCGTGGTGTCGGCGCGGGGCGCGTTCACGGCAGCGGCACCCCCTCCGGGGGCATGCCCGCCGGCGGGGACGCGCTACGCGCGGGAGGGGTGATCGACGACGTACTTCTCAGCGAGCTCGATGATCTGCGCGGCGACGCGCACGGCTTCGACGTAGTGCATTGAGGGCTCACCGGGCCAGCCGCGCAGCAAGTCAGCGGCCAGGTGGGCAATGAACTTCGCGCGGCCCGTGTCTTGGCGGTCCGTCTCCTGGTCGAGCAGCAGATCGGAAACGGCGTTGACCATCGCCGGCCCGTGCTCCTCGAGAAACTCCACGTCAGCGCCGGCCGCTTTGGCCTTCGCGATGTGGTCTTTTAGGAAGCCCGGACCGAGCTCGGCGACGAGGCGGGAGAGGTTCATTGTCCACCGTCCGTGTGAGTGCTGCAGAAACTGTCCTCAGCTGCCTCCAGGCGCGCCCGCACGGAGCCCGGGACCGGGTCGAGGGCGCCGCCGGCGACGGCCGCCGCGCGCTTGTACGCGGCGCGCGCAGCGCAGAGCTCGCGCTCGGTTTCGGCCGTCTTTGCCTGCGACGTGGCGGAGCTCGAGCACGCGCCCGAGTACACCGCGCCGATCGCAAAGCAGAACGACACGAACGCGATCGAACCGAGACGGTTCATCGGCGGCGAGCTCGTTTGGCCTTGGCGCGTCCACGCGCCATGCGAGCGAGAAACTCGGCCTTCGACAGGTGCTTGGCCTTCTTTTTGGTCTTGCGCTTCTTGGCGTGGTGTGGGCGGTGCACGGTCGTTCTCGTGCGTTTGCGCGGCTTGGCGCCGTGGTGGTGGTGAACGTGCCGAACGATCACCTTTGCGGCGCGCGGCTTCGATCGGCGTTTGGCCTTGCGCTTCGCCTTTTTCTTCTTCTTGCCTCCGCGCCCACGCTTGAGGGCGGCTTCGGCTTTTTTGATGAGTGCTGCATCGTTCATGGGTCAAACTCCAGATAACCGTCGCCCCCAACGAGCGACGAGCCAGCGACTAGCGGGACGAATTGTCCCAAAGCCAAAACAACAGCAGGGCCGCCGGCGCCGAGCTGCACCGTGGCCGCGTCGAGCGCGTAGAAGCGCGCCGCATTGTCGGGGATCGGTTGAGCGCCGCCGATCAGCTTGCGGCAGTTGCTGATCCCCGCAGACGTTACGGGGGTGAGCGTGGCCCACGCAGTGCCGCCGATGAGGCCCTGCTCACCGGCGGGCACCGGGTGCGCATTGACCGAGATCTGACCGGGCGCGTAGAAGATCAGCGGACCCTCAACGTCGAGGATGTTGAGACCGCGGCTTGTGCCGTACTTGATGTCGAGCCGGACCCAACTGGTGGTGAAGACCGACACGCGCCACAAGTGCGGCGAGAGGATCGAGTCAACGATCATGCGATCGTCGTTCTGGCCTACCTGCCACGTCTCCGACGTTTGCAGACCGTAGGTCTTACCGATCGATCCCATGCTCGGCGGCGGCATCGCCGGCGGAGCACTGCGCGGGTCCTGGTTCCCCTTCATCGGAGCCTCAGCGCGCTAGGTGGTGGTGCCGCTTGTGGTGGGGTTGCGCCATCGGCGCGAACATCGACGATCGCCGCGCCATGAACGACGGCGCTCCCACCGTCGCCGGCGCCGGCACGCAAGTGCTGTTCTCGCCTGGCGGGCAGAGGATCTTCTGGCCGTTGAAGTAGTGGCAGTGGAGCCGGTGATTGTGCACCACCGTCTCGAACATCGCGCCGATCGGGTGCGTCGCCGGGTGGTTGTGGTGGCCTGCTCGAGCTCGCACGGCCGCGGCGGCGTAGTGCCCGAACGGAGCGCCCACCGTGGGGTGCGGAGGCGTCGCCGCCGGCGTCGTGTGGTAGCGCGGGCGGAAGCGCTTTGCACCGCCACGCGCGGCGCTCGGCAGCGGCGCGCGGTTCACGGCCGCGTGCAGCTTGAGCGCGCCGACGAGGTTGGCGGACGGCGCGTGCCCCTGCGTTGCGTTCTTCTGCGCGGCAACCACGACGGCGTGCGCCTTGTTCGCAGCGTTCACCGCTTGCACCAGGTGCGCCGGGATCGGCACGCCGCGGGGCAGGCGTTGGATCATCGCGCTCGCCGCCGATCCGCTCTTCATGTCGCTCGCGAGAGAAGCCGCTTGCGACACTGCAGCGACGGCGCCCTGGAGGTTCTTCGCGTGGCCGATGGCCGCGCCGATCTGGACGGCCTTGAGCACGTTCGGCGGTAGCTGGTGCGTGGCCGCGTCGACGAGCGCCTGCGAAACCTTCTTACCGGCTGCCAGGTCTCGCGCGACGTGGATGCCATCGGCGAGCGCCTGACGCGCGGCAGGGGTGATCGGGAGGGCTGCCAGCGCAACCTGATCGATCGGTTTGCCTTGCATCGCGGCGCTGGCCACGTCGAACGCTTTGCCGGCGAGCTCGCCGCCGGGCAGTGCACCGCGCACGCCCTGCTCGAGCGCCTGCGTGATGCTTTGCCCTTGCGCGAGCGCGAGCCCCGCGCCGATCGCGCCCGAGAGCCCCGTACCGACGCCAGGGACCATCGAAAGAACGGTCGTTGCGTACGGTGCGATCTGCTTTACGTCGCGTAGCGCGCTCTTCAGCGAGCCGAGCGCGACGCGATCGATCCGTCCACCTTGCGCGAGCTGCTCGACCATGCCGGCGGGGATCGACGCCAGGTGCGCGACCGTGTTGGCGAGCGGGCCCACGACGGGGATTTTTCCGATCGCGTGCTGCGCGTAGCTTGCCGCGGTGTTGGCGACGTTGCTGGCCGCTTTGGTGATCGCGTTGTGCGTGACCGCGTGCACGGCGCCGGTCACCGCGTGCGCGATGCTCGAGAACAAGCCGCCGACACTGATCTCCGCGCCGACCGCCGCGGGCAACGGATAGCCCGCCCGGCCGAGCTCGGTGTGGAACTCATGCCAGACGCGGTTGAGCGGCACGAACACCGACTGGCTCTTGCCGTCAATCTTCACGCACAGCACGACGCCGTTTTGGCACCACGTCCAGCCGAGCCCCTGAAGCGTTTGCATCGACATTGGGTTAGGCGTCCTGAAGGGTGATCAGCGTTGCGATGGGGTGTTCCGGAGTGCCGTAGCCTTGCCCTTGTTCACGGGCGGCAGCGGCGAGCAATTGCGAGCGGCGCGGCTCGGGCGCAGTCGCCGCGATTTGGCGCAGCGCCGCTTGGTACTTCTGGATCAAACCCGACTGCGGGTTGGAGCCGCGGGGCCAGCCGCGAATGATCGGCAGCGTGCCGACTTCTTGCGCCATGCGGAGCGCAGTGCCGGTGCCGAAGTCACCGTCAGCCGTCAGGCCGCGCGCGGACTGCCAGGGCTTCAAGCTCGGCTCCGGAATGATGCGCCAGTGCGGAGAGTGCTCCTCTGCGAGCATGGACGTCAGAACGGCGAGCGTGTCGCTCGGGATCGTGCTCGGCTGCTCCGCGGTGGAGGCAGGAGGCTCCGCCGGCGTCGGCGCCGGGCCTGGGGTGATCGTCAGACCGGGGAGTGTTTGCGTCGGAACCGGTGGCGACGCGGCGGGGTTCGAGGCGTTCGGGGGCGAGCTCGAGCTCGGCGTAAACACGCCGGTCGACTTGTCGAACGTTCCGACGATCACGCCGTTCGGGCCGAACACGTTGCCCGTGGCCGGATCGACCGTGCCGACACCCGGCAGGGTGAAGGTCGTACCGTTTGCGGGGATCGTGACCTGGCCGAATGGCGTGTTGATCGTCGTGCCGCCACCCGGGGCGGGCACTGCGACGGGCGGCGCGATCACCGGCGGCGCCGCGTCGGGTGGCGCGGTCGGGGGCCCGAACGGCGGGACCATCACCGTGCCGCCACTCGGGGCGATCGGTGGCGCGTTCGCCGGCGGAGGGATCACGGGAGGTAGCGGCGGATTGGGAGGCGCACCGCTTGCGGCGCTTGCCTGCTTTTCGCCACTCGCAAAAACGAACAAGCCGATCCCGACGAGGGCGAGCCCGCCGAGTAGCATTTTTCCACCACTAGTCATGATTCAGCGAGCTCCACAGAGGACGGCCGGATCTTCAATGCAGCGCGCGCACTGACAGTCGGGCCGGTGGCGCGGCGGGCGATGCCCAACGCCGCGCCGGACGCGGACATGGTTTGCGTTGTCGAGGTAGACGACGGCGCACGTGGCGAACTCACCCTGGCAACGCAGCTCCCAAATACGATAAATAACCAAGTCGTCGCAGTCGCCTGCGCGCTTGTCATACGTCGTTTTTGGGAGCGCGAAATCTTCAACACCAGAGCCCTCGCCAGGTTCAGGAGCGAACCGGATGCCGCTGAGGTACAGCGGCGGCAGCTGCCAAATGCCCGCCATCGGGACCGAGCCCTGAGCAAACGCCTCGATCGTGCACTTGAAAAAGTACGCCGCTCGATCGCCGTCGAACTCGGTCCCGAGGACCGTCGAAATTTTCAACGGCGGAGCGCGGTGCCGTAGAAGCCACCGGTGAACAAGATCGGCGCGCCCGTGGGATTGAGCATCGTGATCTGAACGCCGGTCGACGTGTCGATCGTCGGGAACTCGAGCTGCGGCGCGGTGGACACCTCGGAGAAAAACTCCTGGGGCGTGCCGGCCTGGCCCGCGAAGATGTTGGTGCCAGCGATCGAGACCTGGCTGACGAGCATGCCTTGCGTGGTGCTCGGAATGCGAAAGCTCTGCGGCGTGATCGGACGCTGCGGCTTGATGTCCACGACGGTGCCGAGTGAGCCCGCCGGGATGTTCGTTGCACCGAGACCGAACCAGGTCACGTTGCCCGCGAGGTACTCTTGTTCGGAGTACTCGATCGGGTTTCCAGCCGCGTCGACCTTGGCGAGTGGCGCGCCCACGTAGCGCGGGTTGATGTTGGGATCGCCGACGTAGCGCGGACGGATGTTCGGGTCACCGACGAGCATAGGGTTCATCTTGTTTTTGGCCTTCGAAAAATGCTGAGAGTTAGGACGTGTTGTTGCGAGCGATGGTTCTGCGAATTACTGACCGGACGCGGGGGGATTCGCCGCGTGGCGATCGCAGATGTAGCGATACAGACCGGCACCAGCCATCGAGAGGCCACCGCAAACCACTGCGGCTTGCCCTGGCATTTTTTTGATCAGGAGTGCCGGAACTGCGACGATCGCACCGACCGCGATGTTGGTGGGCAGCCCGCCCGAACCGTCCGCTTTCGCGAACAGCTTGTGCGGCTGATTGTTCTTGCCCAACTTCGTGTCGACCATGGCGGCGGCAACATTGCCGCCGAGGGTTCCGACGCCCGCGAACAAAATCTCGTCCTTGTGCTTGTGTTCAGCGCGCAGTTTCTTGCCGGCTTCCATCTTAGCCTTCAGAGCCTGCGTCGCCTTTGCGAGGAGGGAATTGCTCATCCTGTCAAGAAAAACCGAAACGCGGAGTTTCGCCACAACAAAAAACGGCTTATACTTACGCAAATCCATGAACGAGCGGGAATTGCGCGCAAGCATCGCGGCCGTGGGTCCACTGCTCCCGACGCTTGTCTACCGGGGACGGGTCGTCGACGGCGAAAAACGGGATCGGATCTGCTCCGATCTCGGCCTCGTTCCCCGCACCCTGATTCTGCATTCGCTCACCGAAGTGTGCTCGGCCCTTTGGTCGCTTCATCCGCAACGCGCGATCGTCGAAGCGCACGCGAACAGCGATCGCGTCGTGTCACTTCAGGAGGTCGCCGAGCTCTGCAGCGCGCGTCCGTCCGACGTTGCACTCGTGATCGCGGGCTCCAAGGCGAAGCCGTCAGCGACGCGCAGCCCGCGGCAGACGCAGGGCCAAAAGTCGGTGCTGATCCAATTCTGGGCAGAGCCGCAGTTCAAGCACTTCGTGCAACGCGCCGGCGAGCTCGAGCGGCTCGACCTCTCGGCGACGCTGCGCGTAGCAGCTTGGGAGTTTGTACAACGCACGTTGCCGCGCGCGGCAAAGGAAGGCGCGGAGCGTGCGCCAGGGCTTGACTGGGTGAAACCCAACGAACGGAGGCGACGGTGAAAAAGGCGGACGCATTGCTAGTGCCGGTCGAACAAGTCACAGCGATGCAGTTGGCTGCGCTGTGTGAGTGTGGCCACTCTCGGCGCGATCATTTTCCTGCAGCGAATGCGCTGATAACTGGGCGGGTCTGCACGGGACGCTGCAAGCTGATTGTTTGCACGTGTAGTCAGTTCAGGCGCCCGTTTTTCGCTGATCCAGTCGGCCCGAGACTTTTCCGGCTTCGCTCGCGCCGCTGGCTCAAGCCCGTCCGGAGTGCTGGACGATGAACGAGCCGATCATCGATCGCTGGCGCGACGGCGACGAACGAACGCACTGCACACACTGCGACGCGTGCGGCCAACTTTTTCGCACTGGCGAGCTCAGCCTGCACAAGCAGCAAGCGCACCTCGGCGGCCGTGCGGAGCACGACGCGCACCGCGAGAAAGCTTGCCGATGGCTTACGCTGTTCGTTGCCGGCATTCAGATCGATCAGGCCGAGGTTGATGCCTGGGTGAAGGTCGAGCTCCGACTGCGGGACGTGGCCGAGCACATCGCACGACCGGGGCGGCGGCAATGCACGTCGCCCAAGGTCAAGACATTGGCCGGCGTGTTTGGTGAGCTCTGCGGCGCTCCGGCTACAACCAAGGCGCACGACGGTCGACCCATGTGCGAAGCGTGCGCGGCGTACCATGAGCGGCAGTGGGCAAACCGGCACCACCCGAACACGCTTGGGAGCATCCTCAGCAGGGCGCTACGCGAGCGCGATCGGCGGCGCGATTGAGGTCGCTAGGCTTTACCAAGACGCACCCGGATTGCGGGCACAGCGGCCTAACGGTGTGGAAGTGGAACGGCCTGTGCTGGCACTGCCACGGGCTTCGGCTCTTTCGCTTGAAGTCGCTTCGCTCGTTCAAGCCACTGCGGCCCGAGCCCGCGCGTGGTCGTTCGCGCAGAGCACGCCGAAAGGGGTAACGCGCAGCACGAGCGGATCGGTTTCGCCGCAGTCCGCGCAGCACGCGTCCTCAGGCAACGCCGCGCCGCGCCGTTCGCGCTGGTAGCAGTTGAAGCAAAGCCCGCGGCGTGGCTCGTCGGTCACGCGCGGGCACTTCGAACACTTCACCGGTTGCTTTGCGTAGGTCTTTCGCATGCTCGGGACGATGCAGCAGCCCCGAGCACACGGCAAAGAAAAGTGTTTCAGATGTTACGTTGCACGTGCAACTGCAGGCGGCACGTTCGTCTTCGGCTGCGCGCACTCGGGCGAGCAGTACCAAACAAAACCAGGCTCTGCCGGCGGGTCCGTCGCCGGCGCTTCCTTGCCGCACCGCTCGCACTTCGCGCGTTGGTCCGGCGCGAGCTCGGGCGGGCGCTCGAGCTTCATCCGCTCGAGCATGCGGTACAGCGTCCGCCGGTCCAGGTCGAGCGCCTGGGCCGCGCGCGTCATGTTCCAGCCGAAGAGGGTCAGCACGTGCTCGACGTGCTCGCGCTGCACTTGCTCGAGCGTCTTTGGCTTGTAGGTCGGCGTCACCGTTTTCTCGTCGCTCATGGGTGCCCCTTCGAGCCGCTGCAAACGGCGATGATGGCCTGGGCGATTGCCGCGATCTTGGTGTCGTCGAAGCCGATCAGGATCGGCGCGTTGTTTGCCATGCCGCGCGCGAGCTCGGCGCTCACTCTCGAGCGGTCGTAAACCAGGGCTCGGAGCTCGGAGGAGAGGCTTTCTAGCAGTGGCTGCCACCGCGGCGGCAATGGTTGGAGGCGTTGCCCGTCGGCATTCTGATAGTCAGCTAGCGGCACTTCGTCGCTAAGCTCGGGGGCCTCGTCGGGCTCCGGGGGCGCGGGTTCCGGTCTCGAGCACTCCGGCGCGTGGTTCATGACGTACCCGCATTCGACGCACGGGATCCGATGCAAGCTCGGCGGGAGCTCCGCGGCATCGGCCAGCACCGGGGGGGCTGGTTCGTCTTTCACTGGTGCGTCTCGCATCGCGACCATGACGGGCTTTGGCTTTTCGATCGGGTAAGCGATGTAAGCCAGCTCTAGAAACTTCTGCCCGTCCTTCTTCGTCGCCTCGTACGTCTTGCAGGTTGGTTTCTGGTGTCGCATTGAAGCGCGCGCACCCTCTTGGATGAGCTGGCAGCTCAGCGAGCAGTCTGGACATTTGAACTCGTGAACCGAACGCGAGGGGCCGAGCTTGCTCATTTTGCCCCCTCAGCGCTCAGCGTCGTATGATCCACGCGCTCGAGCTGTGTCGAGTCGGCCTCACCTTCCAGCGGTTTACCGTCGCGGATCGCCGCGATCGTGCTTTCGTCCGGGTACAGTGGGATCGTCTTCAAGTGTCCGACTCCGACCGGTAGCAAGTGCACGCCGCCAAGTCGCCGGCAGAGCGTGAAATCCTCGCTCCACCATTCGCCGCGCTCGGCCTTCGACCACGGCGAATGGTGG
>Ga0247682_1000149_pt1 | contig 26435 bp, 21 predicted proteins | sample CNK23_metaG_FD_190130 | JGI IMG/M metagenome (GOLD analysis project Ga0247682, IMG submission 190130) | Soil microbial communities from Purdue University Martell Research Forest, Indiana, United States - CNK23 | ecosystem: Environmental > Terrestrial > Soil > Temperate forest > Bulk soil...
TGTTCAGTGTCCTCGCTCGCCACACCCGACGAACAATCCGAAGGTTCTGCGGACAGCATCTACAGGCGGGAAAAGGACAAAGAGCATAAAACTTGCGCGGGCGCATCGTTACAGGGGGGACAGCTCGATGGAAGTTACTCAACTTTGGGCTCAAAGCGTGACAGCAATCATCGGTGGGCTTGCTTGCGAACTCTTGCACTGGTATTCCCTATCCCACAAACCTGGAGGCGCCGCCCGCTTTGTTCGACACCCGGTGTATTGGATCACAACCGCCGGCATGATTCTCTTGGCCGGAGCCATGCCGATCCTTTACTTGCAGGGAACCGCTAGTGCTCTGTTGTGCTTTCATCTCGGCGCTGCAACTCCCGTCTTGCTTCAGAAGCTCGTTGCTGCGGCTCCGCAAATGGTGCGTGGACAAGGCGCCGCCGACTTAAAGCCAACCATGGCTCAATTCTTTAGTTGGTAGCAAATGCCCCAAATCGGCAAATTAATCTTTATCTCTCTCGAGGGTGAAACCCCTCTCGCGTTGAATCTCACTCCACTGGCAACCTCTCGCTCTACCTATGCCACCGTATCTTCATCGTTTGCTCCGTTCGCAAACACCGACAAGTATGCGACCTTCGTCCGCGATATGACGCAGCTGCACACTCTGGAAGTACCGAAATCCCAAGACGACATCACTGTTATTTACCTCATGGGCCATGGTTGGAAAACTGCGGATGTTTATACGGTTGCCGCCATCGAGAACAACGACACTTTACTACTCTCCGGAGCCGAGCTCCTTCAACGCATCCACGTTGTCGCCACCGGTCCGACGATTCTTTTTGTTGACACCTGTAACGCTGCCGCCCTGCTACCGGCCGTACAAGAGTTTGGCTTCCCGAATCTGACCTGCATAACTGCGTCGGATGACGCCGAGTCGGCGAGTGAGTTTGGTTTGGACCGCTCGACAAGATTCGCGCTTACTCTACGCGATCTTCTCAACAAGTCCTCGGTGTACAAAGAAATTGAGGTTGTTCAACTTGCCTCCCGGTTGCGGCAAGAACTTGGCCGTCCCACGCTGGTTGCAGCACAAACCGTGGACTACTGGAGTTCGGGACGCCTTTTGCGAATCTCTCACACGAACTCGTCTGTGCGCCCCTCACGACGCATCCGGACCCATTTGTATCTGCGTGCGTTTTTCGTAGCAGCGGGAATTCTCGTCGCCGCAGCCGCCGTCACTGTTTTCCTCTACTACCGCAACCATATCTACGTTCAAGCCTTTGCCGGCCCTCTGAATTCTATCAATGGAAACGCAGTCATCGAAGTTTACGAAGAGAATCCCGATCTGAATCAGGACCGTCTGATCGCCACTCAAGATCTGTATCGCAACGGTGCGACACGGCTGAGGCTGCCCGCCGTGGACTTGATTCTGGTGGTGCGGGCGAACTACCTCGATTCGCAACCGCGAGAGATCCGATTTGCCATCTTCGCGGCGAGCAGTCTTTCGCTTCAAAAGAAACGTTACGAATTCCACCTTCCTTCGGACGATGAAATCCGCGCTCACCCGCGGATGGCTTGCATGCCAAGAGTCCGATGGCTCCAGGGTTCCGACCGCATCGAACAATACAATTCGCAAGAGTTCTGGATTGATTTGAAACCGGTAACAACGGAGGAATATCTACCGATTGCGAGACAACTTGTACGCGACGGCCGTCTCGAACCGTTCCTTTCGGTCCTCCTTACCGAGGAAAATCAATCGCGAGCCGTCGAGGCGACAAACCTAAAACAGGTTCCGAAGCTGATAGGCCAGCTACAAAACGTTTTTGACGTAATAAACGCAGAATCAAGAGCCACCGGTCAGCCGCGAACCTCCGACACGAAGTCTCTCCCCGACCCACGTGTTCCATGTCCCGGTTGCCCCGCCAAGTTAACAATGGAGGAAGCGCGTCTCTACTGCAAATCGCAAAATAAGCGGTTGCCAACAGACCTTGAATGGGAACTGGCCGCGCGCGGCGTTGATGCGAGGCTCTATCCCTGGGGAAACGCCTTCGACGCATCCCGAGCCAATGTGGTCGGCCTGCCAGACAAAGGGCAGAAGTACTTACTGGCTCCCGTCGATGCTTTTCCGAATGGGCGGAGTCCATTCGGATTGCTTGATACTGTCGGCAACGCGGGCGATTGGATCGATTCGCGAGGCGGATACGAAAGAACCTTCATGGGTGGAACTTATCGCTTCGACAAAGAAAACACCCTTACCTACTCAACGATGCCGGATACTGGGGACCCATTGCCGTTGATGCCCATAACTTGCCGGTGTGTGTCGTCTCCTTGAACGACACAGAGCGGCGTACCGATCATCACTGCTTCAGATAGTCGGAAAGAGAGGAGCCCGTGCCTGGATCTTTCGCGGTAAATGCCAAAGAGGGTAGTAGATCGGAAATTCTTGCGGACTTCTTGTTTTCACGTTGGGGTGCTGTCACCCCGGTGCGCCGTTCGGACGATTTCGGGATCGATCTGTACTGCACATTGTTCGACCAAATTGGAAAAGGGGCGGTTGTCCGGGATTACTTTTCAGTGCAGGTGAAGAGTGGCTTGATTCCGTGGGAGTTTCAAAGTGGAGACCAGGTTCGATGGTTAGTCGAATATCCCACGCCGCTGTTTCTCGCCTGCGTCGACAAGAAGAAGCTCACCGTCGCGATCTATCACGTCATGATCAGGTTTCTTCTCCGCGCATTGGGCGTTGCGGGATCACTCCGGCTAGAGCCTCAGGACGAGAGCAATGCGGATTCGTTAGGGGCGATTGGCGGACAATTGGGCCGATATTTGTTGCCTGCTCCGATTGTCAAGGCAACTGTCCAAGAAATTATGGACGAGACCAAGATGGAGCAGTTGCGCAGCGTTTTTCAAGTCTGGGTCGCATTGGATCGTGAGAATTGTGACCTAGCAAGGCGGGGCCTCCTAAGAATGCGCATACCCCTGCCATATCGCGTTAACGAAATTCCGGCCTCGTCTGTCCTCGAAATCGGGAATGCGGCACCCGCAGACGAGATCCTCCGGCGCGGAATCATGACTTTGGCTGAAGATGGCGAATGTTTAGGAGGACAACTCTACCGCAAGGGTGACCGTGCGGGATCGCTGAAGGCTCTTCTTCTGGTTCATCACCTTAAGATTCGATATCCGGACCTGTTTGACGGCGATCCACGATGGAAAGGACGCTTTCCGGCTGATTTGGGACTACTCGTGAATAGAGCTCTCAATGATGCCGCCACGAGTAACGATAGAGGGTCTGACCAATTCCGGGGTGTGGATGAGGTCACAAGAATTTTGGAGGGTCATTCAATCGTGAGGCGGTTTCTTGACGGAAAGTAAAAGGTTTTCCAAACCGCCGCGTAGCTTGGATGGTCCAAGGTGACGGTTCAAACGGCCGTTGTAGACACCCAGGCTTGGAGAGCGCTTGGGATCACAAAAAGCGCTGCGGTCTCAAGGCTGTTACACCTTGGGAGCGGAAGCTTCACCGTGAATCTCTCTTGCGATCAGGTGCTCAAGAATCATCGACTGGTTTGATAGCTGACCTGTGGTCGATGTACAGCACGCAATGAAATAGCATTTTTCTAGACTCTGCATTTCCATCGCACTCTCAATTTCGCTAAAGAATTCTGGTAATTTGTCGCCGAGTTTTTCCATATTTTCGAATATAACGAGCAAGTCGCCCTCTCCATCTGCCCTTTCAGCATATCTTCTTCGTCGAGAGGCACGCCATACTTGGTCTTCAAAACAAAAGACACAGTCTTGCTCAAACTGTCTCTCCACTCTGATGCCGGTATCAGGATCGGAAGGACACCCGACAGAAGCGCTCCCTTGCTCTGAGGTGGAAGATAGCGAATCGTTAGATATTCCGGAAAGGCAGGGAAGAGACTTTGTTCGATCAAAACAAATTGACGGGTCGACAGAGCATTTGAGACCTGATCAAGCAGGTCAGACCCCTTGGCGTTTTCTGACGGTATTTGATAGTTGTTCCCTTCGGCAAGATTTACCCGTCCGTCAATCTGACGGGCTACACGCTTGGCATATCCAATGAACAGGATCCAGCGCCCCAGAAAGGGCGAAATGGCGACAAACTTCGCAATTTGCGTGGTCAACCATTCCGTCCCGATCAATCCGCGCGGAATGGGCAAATACAGCAAAGCCAACACACCCATTGCCGCTGCAAAATAGAATCCAATCGCTGCAAGCACCACATTTATTGGCCAAAACCACCATTTTTCCGAGTTCTCACGGTAAGAAGACTGGAGTCGGGAGATATTGGATCCGAAATCCGAGACCAAAGACTTCGGTGTATATTTGCGATCAACATAGTCAACTCCAAAATCGTTACCCAAAAAAAGCAAATAAGAGTTCCCTCTGGAAATGGAGGCGAAAGAAAATCCCTCGCTAAACTTCGGAGGATTTCCGAACCCTAACTGACTGTCTCGACTAAATATCAGCTGACCATAAGTCGCGAGATAGCTGTCGCCGTGGTCCCTTGGATCTGACCAAATGTCGTTTATTGGCGCCTGGTAATTCTGAATGGGCGTCGTATCGAGGAAGCGCTTCCATTGATGACCCGGGGCAAATGCGTCATCCGTGTACCACAGTTCGTGGGTTCCGGTCGCCAGAAGCAAACCTTTGGCGCCGAAAGCGGGACCGCAGTGACCGATCCAAATAAGCCGTTATTCGGGTCGGCAATCCATTTTCGAGTATTCACATCAAGCCGAAGTATGCCTACATCGGAAGGAAGATACACGGCACCAGCTATGGTCTGGAACGCATTGAAACCGTGAACGTTTGCCAAACCCGAGGTAGCCGTCGTCCACTTGGCAGTCTTTGGATCAAGGACCCAAATTGCATCCCTACCCTGAGTACCTTCCCCTGCGATCATCAAATACCCCTGATCATCGCTGACCACATATCGGACATGGCTCGGAGCAGCAGGGGGCAGCGACACCTGACTCCAATTCCCATCGGGCGGGTCTCTCTTAAACAGACCTCTTTCCGTGGCTGCGTACAGAGCGCCTTGGTACAAGGTCACATCCTCCACACGTGGTCCGATTCCAATTGGTGACACGCGTAAAGCATTCCGTTAATGGCCCGCAATCTCCGGACGAATGCACGGGTCACCTGTGTCGGAAATGGACTCCACACATTCCCGTCGTATCGATAGAGCCCAGAAGCTGTGGCTAGATAAAGCTCGGTGCCTCTGGACGCCAAACTATATCGCCCACCAGTCTCGGGAGGCAGAGACATTTCCTTCCAAGACCCACACTTGAGGTCTCCTTCCAACAGACCGGTTCCAGTGAGGACGTACGCGTGTAGGCTAGTCGCAACGATCTGTTTCGGACTCCCCACGATAGCCGGCAGTGCCGCGGAGACAGGATTGGATTTTGGGTCGGTCCAAAACCAGATGTTTCTTGTGTTTGACGCCGCTGCACAAATCCCTTGAGCGGTGCGTGTAACCGTGGTCAGCTGTTCCGTAGCCCCGACCGTTGCAAGCGTTGACCAGTGGCCGGTCTCTGATAGGTCATACAGTCCTGAAGTCCCAGAGACCGCCAAAAAATTCGAACCATCTGGCACTAAGTCCAAAATAGCACCATCGTAAGGAAAAGGGATCTGTTGCGGCTGGTTCGTATAGTCCTCGGAAAGCAGGGCTCCTTTCACAAACCAATATAGGCGATCTCGAGGGAGCAGAGCCGAAGGTAATCCTGGGGTGAAGGCCCGCCAGGTCCAATTTCGAAGGTCATTTGTGGACCATATTATGTATTGATCTTTGGGATTTGCCTCGGTCACAACCGCCGCGCGCATGTCATCGATGGCGATACGGAAGATGGGCCTGCTAAACGGCCCGTTCGTCTTAAGCACAGTTGGAAGCTTGTTTGGAGGAGAGGCCACACGAAGTTCCTTGAGATATGACGGTTCGGCGTCACCGCAACCAACGGACATGAGGGACAGAGCGACCATGGTGAAAATCGTTCGAGAACCTCTGCAGCGGTGGAGGAATCGCGTCATGTTCATACGCCCAAGCGTGAGTGTGATGCGGTAGAAACCACATTTACAACTGTTTACAAGACCATTGTCGGAAGGCACCGAAGCTTCGCCACAGAACAGGCAACGGACCAAACAACCATTGTAGTGGCGAAACCGTTCGGCGCACGAGCGAAGATGGCTCGCCTCGTCGGCTTTCGCACTTTCACGTCTCGATTAAAATGCCAGCCCAGCCTAAACTACAACGGAAGCCGATAGGACAGTGCTATTCCGAATCCGTTTCGATACACCTTGTGGATCGGAAGTGTCGATGGAAAATTCGCTGGAACGGTATCGCCTATGTTGAATCCCCCTGTGAATCCCTCTTGGAATCGACCGATGTGGTCGCCAAATTGAACCATCAGTTTTTTGAAACCGATGCTGGGTCCAACGAAGAATTCAGGCTCGTTCGTTCCACTGTTCGGATTCACACCGACTCCCAACGACGCATTAAGGGAAATCGACTTCTTTTTGGCAGGGTTCTTTTTGTCGGAGAAATCATGCAGGCGATAATTTAGAAACGCAAAAGGAACCACCTGCACCGGGGCATGGTCCACGACAGCAAAAACGGATTTGAATGTTGGTTTCCCCGAGCTGTCCACGCCCGTGCTGATGGCTGTGGTTCCAAGCTTCTGTTTTTCAATCGTGCTGAGCAGCGGTCCAACCGATACTGACAATCGGGGATCCTTCTGATACATCACCGTGACCGGAATCTGCGGAGACGTGGCCTTTTTCGAAAAGCCGTTGGAGCAACTCACGGAGGTCGTTGCCGTTTGTTGCACGAATGGAAGAATCGGCACGTCCTTCTCAAAAGGGTTTTTGCCGGCTGCCTTAACTAGAGCGTCGACTTGGTCGAAAAAAGTCAACAGACCACGAAACTGCGTATGAGCCGCCGAGACAGCGTCGTAGTTCGCTTTTAGCGCGGCGATTTTCCCGGAAACGTTATCGAAGAGGGCTTCGTCGGCCGGAATCGTATCAATGTCGGTACCTTGGGCTACTTTGCTCAAAATATCCTTGAGCCGATCGCGCAGTATCCCTAAGTGGAGGGTCTCAGATTCGACCGAAGGCTCGCCTTCTACTAGTAAGTCATTCAGGGATTGCCTTAAGTCCCCAACCGAAACCCTATCGGCTGTGGCCGACGCATCATAGTCGCCCCTTGTTCGAGGCGGGTTTGAGAACAATTTGTCGGCGTTCTGAACCGCAGCAACGTTCTTCGAAATCAATTTCCCCGCGTCGGCAATTTCGTCCTCAATCGTCTTTTGCATCTTCTTCAAATCCATGTACAGATTATCGGCTGCCGTCCTGTCTGCCGGCGGCTTGCCTCTCACGGTTTCGCCCGGGTCTTTAAACGAGCTGGGCAATGCCGCCCCGCTTATGCCTTTAGTCAGGAGCTGAAGAATCGTAACGATCGGGTCCGGTGGTTTGATTTCAGCCGTCTTTATGTCTCCGAGGGTACAATCGTCAAATGGGCTTTTGTTCGTAACTCGAATTACCACTACTGAGGAATTGGGAACCTGCAACGGGCCAATGGCTTGTGGGCTGTTTTCCTTAACGCTGCAGACGATCGTCTCCTTTTCGTACGTGCAATCATCTGCCCAACTGTGGCTCTTGACAGTTTTTGCGGGTTTCTGAGCCTCCACAAGTGTGCTGACGAACAAGCATAAGATCGCAACGCATACGATCATTGGCAAGCGGCTGAGCATGAGGTCCTCCCGTAAGAAACAAGCAAATATTGATCGTTAGTACTGGCTCCGACTCTTTTGGACAGACTTCTTGGTAGCTTTAAAAATGTCCTGAACTTCTGGAGAGATGTTTTTTTGTCCGAGAAGCTTTTGCACCAAGGCTAGTCGAGCATCAAGGAGCCGCTTCGCATCGTTAGGTTGAAAAGGGTACCGTGCCGAGGCGGTCTTCTTGTCTTCTTCTGAAAGATCTGTGTTTTTGGAGCTGTAGCATCCACTTGTCGCACTGGCTGCCAAATCTTTGTACATCCAGTCCGCAAAGTGATACTTCATAATGGATGCTTTGTCGAACGGCGAAGAATAGAGATCGGTAGAGTACGGGAATTTCTTCAAGTTGAAATCGATCCGCACGTTGGCCCAATAGTTTGGCGGACCGCCCATGACTCTATATATCCCCGGATGCCTCCCTTGAGCGTCGGTGATAAATGCGCCGGAGTTAGGATCCGTTGTTGGAATATACGCATCCTCGTCATCCCATCTGTATTCTTGCGCACACGTGCTGAGGGGTCCTTGATGCTCGTGTTCGAAGCCAAGCACATGTCCAAACTCATGCACCGCGATCGATTGCCAGTCCGCCGGCAACTCGTGGTCGAGACCTTCCAAGCTCATCGATGCCTTGTTGGGTCTTCGGAGGCTTCGGTCGATGCTCTCCTGACCAACAGCCGACCAATATCCACCCTGCTCTCCGGAATCAAAGGACACTCGCACTTGAGCTCGATAGTCGGAATCTGATTCGCTCCACTCGCGATAACTTCCACTCGCGGGCGAGGGGCCAAAATCAAAGTGAACGTTGGCTACTCGTTCCCATAGACGGGCGGCGCCGGCAATCTTGGCCCTTAAATCGTTCGAACCACCCTTAAATGCGACTGTGATCGTATCGCCAGGATTCCAGAGTCTAGGAACTAGAATCACAGACTGGATTTCTGGTCCGCTCCAACCTGCCGTCGACGACAGGATTGCGGCTCGACGGCGTTCCATGCTCTCGATTAGGTCCTCCGGGAGTCCTTCCTGGATGCTCGGCTTTGGGACCGGGTTGTGTTGCGGCGGTACTGACCTAGACACACGCCCCGTTAGAAGGACGAACGCTGAGAGAATTGCGATGCTCTTGGCGACCGGCGAGCGATTTATCATAGGTGACGGAACTGTAAAAGTTCAATTGGTTAGTACTATAAGCTTAAAATGAAGACTATGGGAAAACACAATAGTGCAATTAACAACCGGCGATCAACAAGATTCCGATTAGTACCCAGATGTCGGCTTGTGGGCGGTGCTCTGTTGCTCCTGTGTTTACGTGCTAACCGAAATTCATTCCGGGCCAGAAGCCGGATTCTAGGAAGTTACAATGATCGAGACATTTGTTGCGTAGACGCCGGTTTTCCAAACCGTGGACGTCAACTCATTCCCGTCGCGCGTATTGGTATGACCTCAACTTCATTTCCTCTGGGTGTGTGGACCGTCGCGCCGGTCAAGGTCAGGAAGGTTTTCGGGGTAAAGTGAAGGTCCTTACAGAGCTGAGCGACTGTTAGGTCGATTTTCGTCCCAAGAGAACCCAGAGCGGTGCACAATAGCTCGGGACCCTTGAACTCGGGCTCGTGAGGCTCTCCGCCTTTTCTCCAATCTCTGGCGGACATATACTTGAAGGACTGGCGGTACTCAACCGCATCGATAAGTCTCAAGTCGTAAGCACGTTTTACAATCGCCGCTGCGCTTGCTTTCCATCTCTTCTTCAATTTGAAGACGTGATTCCAGGAGAACGGCGACGTTCTGAACTCCCGCGCGAACGCACCTCTCGGCAAAAGGAAAGCGCCCGCAAACCGATCTGCCGCAGCTTCCGTTTCTTCCGCTCCCGTTTGTATTCCCGAATGCATCACCAAATGTGCACATTCGTGCCCAATATCGAAAATCCAGCGCGATGTGCTTTGCACACTCTGGTTGAGAAAAATGAGCGCAGTGGCACCGTCACGTGAAAACGCGTCGACTTGGGACGATTCCGCGAAATGCGACACTAGGAATACTCCTGCGTGCTCCATCACCCGGCCGATCTCGGAAATCGGTGCTTCTATGCCCAGACCCCAATGTAGACGTGCCTGTTCTGCAGCCTTCTCGATTTGCTCGTCTGTCGATGCCGGAATTCTTGGAACGTTGAGCGCGGGAAACTTCAAATGAGCGCGCAAACGCTCGAGCACCATCCCTAGGAGACTGGCGTGTGCACGAATCTTCGTCTTGAGACGCTCCGGCGTGCTTCGACGGTGACGGAAACTACATTCCGCTTCGCGGAAAATCTCAGTTGTAGGCTGGTAGAAAAATTCAGTTTCAAATCCCAGCACCGTTCCAAATGCTTCCACAAGATCAGTCGCCGGCTCCGTTCGCTTTCCGCTCTCGCACAACGACACCAAAGCGTGCGAAGCCGCGACCTTTTCGCCCAATTGCTTCTGCGTCAAGTCACAAAATTCGCGGGCAAGCTGCAGGCGCTGACCGTCAAAGCCGCTTTTATTTAGAGCGAACATGGCGGGCATTCTTTTTCTCTGCCTCGCTCTCTTCCGCAGCGAGAGCCTCCACCTGGGGAGGCCCGAGTTCGACAGGCTTGAGTTGAAGCGGAGTAACCTTTCCAGCCTCATCGCCGAGAGGAATGCGATATGTTTCCGTGACCGTTCCAGCGGTGTCCATCTCGACCAGAATTACGTTTTCCACTTCACCGGTCGCATCGATCTCGACGGCAAGGCGAAGAACGTGATCGACAAGACGTAATCCGTCAATCTGCAGCGCCAGCTGCTGCTGGTGGAGTTCCACGAATGTCTGTTGCAGGTAGTGCCCCGGTACATCCGTCGCCCCGCCTCGATAAAATCGAATCGGAATCGTCCCGATCGCGAACGTAAAACGCAGAGGTTCTGCCTCTGGCAGGATCGTGAGCCATTTGTGTTTTTCCGCGGCCGCACGGACTGCATAACACTCGCGCGCATACACGCGACAGCCCAGGCTCCACTCGTTGTCACCAGCGCCAGGCTCGTGCAGAAGTACCGCTTCGTGCCTCACGCTGTGGAGAATTTTAGCGATCGCCGTCAAACGATCTTTTTCAAGTGGTGGGTATTTCTCCCAAGGTTCGAATGTGTCCATGATAGAGGACCTTATAGCACGGAGCGGACAATGGTGCAAGAAATTTATCGCTCTGTGGAAATTTAATGCCCTTGTCAAAATTTACTGCCTGCCTTGAACTTTAATGGAGGCGTTGAAATTTAACCATCGTTGTCCGGTCCTCGCATTCTCACATACATTTACTTATACTCACTTTAAGTGTGGTTAAGTGTCCTTGTATGAGAAATGGCTCCGACTTATTCTCATATGTAGACAGAATCGACGAATTTAAGTATGCTATATATGCTTTGTATGAGAATGCATGATGCGTCTGCCTTTTACCCAATTCGCCCAATCCACGCCCCTCTTTACTCTCGAAGAGGCACGTAAGCGCTATGACAAGGATGACCGCAACCGCTCCCTTCTGAACCTCCTCCACCGTCTCAAAAAACAAAGCCGCGTGCGGCAGATAGCGAACGGCGTCTACGCCGGCGCCCTCTCCGCAGTTCCCTTGAATCGGTATCGTGTCCCCGCCGCGCTGCGGGACGACGCCATCGTCGCTTTCCATTCCGCGCTCGAATTCCATGGAGTTGCCAATCAAACCTTTCAAACCGTCTACTATTTCTCCGCCCGCCTCCGCAAGGATGTGGTCTTCGACGGCGTTACCTACCACGGTGTCGTTCCGCCACGCCCGATGCTCCTCCCCCCTCATCGTTTCTTTCAAACCGAACGGCGAGCCGATCATGTCCTGGTTACCGGACGCGAGCGATCCTTCGTCGACTGCCTGCTCTTTCTCGACTACAGTGGAGGCCTCGAAGAACTCGACAAGTCTGTCTCCATGTTTCCTTCCTTTGATTTTGACGCTGCTTATGCCTACCTCAAACTGCTTCGCAGTCCCTGGCTCTATTCACGTCTGGGCTTCTTCCTCGATCGCCATGCGGAGAAACTTTTTTTCCGGGGAAAGCCGCGCGACCGCTTTCTCCAAAAGCTTCCGCGAGGGGTCGCATACCTCGCAGACAAACGTCCCGGGCAGCGCTGGGTTCCCACGTGGAAGCTCATGGTGCCGGAGACGTTCTTACCTTCGCGCACGAGTTCCGTGCCAACATGAAATTCACTCCCACACAAATCCGCGCACTCGCCACGAACTCTCAGTTTCCTCCCGAAAATCTTGAGAAAGTTCTCCGCCTGCGCGAGTTGCTCATCGAGTTCCACAAACACGGGGTTCTCAAAGGAAAACTCGTCCTCAAAGGCGGAACGGCCCTCAACCTCTTCTATCTCAATCTTGCGAGACTCTCAGTCGATATCGATCTGAACTACATCGGCAACATCGACCGCGAAGCAGCGATTAAGGAGCGCGCCGAGATCGTCAAAGCGATCGAGCAGATTTACGGCGGTCTTGGCTACAAGTTACAGAGCGGCGTGGACGACTACGCGTTGCGCGAGTGGTATCTCAATTTTACAAATCACACTGGCGCGCCAGACCGCATCCAGGTGGAAATCAACTTTCTGATGCGCGCCTGTGCTCTCGCGCCGCAAGAACTGGATGCTGCGGCCATTGGGGATGCCCCACCATGTCGGTATTTGGTGCTCGCACTCGAAGAGTTGTTTGGTGGAAAGACGAAAGCCATGATCGACCGTCACCATCCGCGTGACCTCTACGACCTGTATCGCTTTTTCATCGCCGGACTCACCCACGACGCCGAACTGCTCCGAAAACTCGCGGTCCTTTTTGCCAGCACGATGGACCGTGACCTCCGCACGTACCGCATGGATCGATTCAAGGCTCTGAATCAGAAAGAACTCGAACAGCTTCTCTATCCGTTACTTCGAGCCGACGATCGGCCAACTGCTGAGAAGATGCTATCGGCCGTTTCTCCGCTCCTCGAAACGGTGCTCGACCACGAACGGGAATCCTCCTATCTCGAAGCGATGGCCTCCGGCAAATATCAGCCGGAACTTTTGTTCCCCGAACAGCCTGAAATCGTCAAACGAATCCGCCAGCATCCCGCACTTCTCTGGAAGGCTCAGAACGTCGCCGAGCATTTGTCTCAACCGAAAAAGCGTCCCTGAATATTTCTAGCGAACGAAGGTCTGAAATGTAGCGGTGTGTCGGCGGACTTTGCGCTTTCGCATTGATGATTTCCCAAACCACTCAGTGATAACGACGCTCGAATCTCCAGGTCAACTATCATGGCCACGTTAATTCTCATGGCCATGTTAATAACGGCGCCAAATTTTGCCTTAGCAGATGCTTCCTCCCGTCAAGACCGCGAACTTCAAGCGCAAACACGACGGCTTTAAGGAGAGCTGCGTTGTGGTCGGCCCGGCTGGAGCCTCCGGTGTAGCTTCTCGAACAGGTCCCCATGTTGGATGGCCAGTTGATCGTAGAATCTGCCCATGCTCTCAGCCCGACCGTCGCGCATCCTCGTGCTCAGAAAATGATGCATCGACAACGCACCAACAATCGCTGCCCGAGTCAGATCGTGCACAAATCCTGCACTTCGCGCCAAGTGTTCGTCGTCTTGCGACCGAGAACCGTGCATAACATCGGATCTCAAATCGTATGCGCGATAGGCGTCGCGATAGGCGTCTTCCACGTTTTCCGCTCCAAGGCCACTTGCCAGAAGGGCCACCCGTTTGCAGAAGTTACGCGTAATGCCACTAGGCAGCCGCTTTGTTCCGGTAAGCCGTTCGAGCGCGGCAATCCACTTTACGATCTGTACTCCTGCAGACTCCTCGAATGAGCCGTCCCCGAACCATTTAAGAGAATCGAGAAGTCGCGTCGTAGCCTCGTCACGACTCCCAGACAGACCCATATTCAACAAGTCCGCAGCGAATGTCTTGGTACAAGGTGGAATACCTCCTAATGGGTCGCCGGAAATCATTGCGCCCTCCAATGAACGACCGTGCCACGCCCACTTCACTTCGCTGTTGAGCTCGGTGAGGACACAGGTTTCGCGGTTCCTGGATGGTGTTGTATGAGGGAGCCTCATCTGTCCGGCATATCGCAGGCCAACAAAAACCTTCAGAAGATCTATTGCCGCTTCGATGAGTTCCTCAGCCCTAGCGCGAGATACATCGGGAGCACATCGTGGGATTGCCACTGAGGCAACCCACCCATGCGTTTCCGCAGTTTTCGAAAATAGTTCCAGCGCTTTTTCTTCGGCGCGCTTCTCACCCCGCTCAATGGCATGACTGAACCCTTCTGCGAATATCGGATACTGTTCGAAACCTACCGGACCCAGTGCAAATCGATCAGGAGGGGGAGGGCCAAGTTCTGCATGGTTAGGACCAATGTGCAACAGCACACAGGGGAACCGGTATGAAGCTTCGATGTGCTCGGACTCCGATACCTCGACGTAGGTCTTCAGCACCCGTAGAAGTTCGAAATCATCCGTAACATTATCGAGCCCGACCTGCAGAATTCTTTCGGAGATGATTTCGGCAATCCGCTTTCGACTCAGGTCGCTGCCATTTGGCGCCTCAGCGACCAGTCTGCTCGCCATCCTATATATGGCTTCCACTCCAGACCGGCGGCACAAGACCATTTCGCGAGTTCCAGGCCGGTAGACATGGCATAACTTGTCCTCGGGATGTTTGTCGTAGTGGGCGCGAAGCACCCCCATGTCCCCTCGACGGACCATTTCCTGCTCCAGACTTAGGAGAAGCTCGATGCCCTCTATAAGGCAGTCGTAGTCCTCTACATACTCGGCGGCGGATTCTGGAGTCGGCACCCCCATGTGATCTCCTCAGTGAATTCTATCCCGAGGCCAGCTATCAAGCTTCGCTGATCGGTATCGTCAAAGCTTTGGCCCGACCCTGCATTCTCGTGCACGTGGAACTTGCTCGGAAGCAAGGACAGACCCGGGACGACCCGCCGGCCCTCCGTGCAATCCACGTTACAGCAAATCAAGCTGCCCGTGACGCTGGTTTGCAGATGCATCTTTGGTGGCGCGTTCCGGAGAATTCTGTCATCAACGAAGTTTTCCGCCGTCGACTACTAGCCGCCTGATTCCATCCCCACCGTCGAAATTCTCCGGGGACATCCTTCCGAAATAAATCATGAATCCGTGAGACAAAACATTCGGCGCACGCATAGACACATTGAGAGCCAAGTCAAACTGCCTCGTTTCTAAGAGGCACGAAGGGAGGCTCTCCCTGTCATAGAACGGAAAGGAGAATCTGGCGCGCCGCGTCAGACACGCTTTGCACCTCTCGGTCGCATTCTCAAATACAAAATCAAATGGCCTGCTGGAGTCGGCGTTGCCCGAGGGGTTCAACTCTGTGTCGCTGAAGCACGGTACGTCCCTTTCTCCTTCATCCGTTTCCTCCATTGCCACCAAGAATCGTACGTCAGCGAAAGATCATCCATTGAACGCTCGCCCTCGAATAATCCGGTAATGCCCGCCAATCAAGCTGCAACAACCGGGTGGTACGTTCCCTACCCTCGACCGTAACGCTCTTGGTTTAATACCGTCGAACATTGCTGTATTTGAAGAAATTGTGTTGCTGCTCCCGGACAGAATCCGAACGGGATTGCGACGACCGACTAATGGTGTCACTCAATGCCGCAATTTGTTTGCGTAATTGCTTGTTTTCAGCTTCAAGTCGGGCGATTCGTTCCTTCAGGACGACCACGTCCTCACGATCGCCGTCATGACTCACTGGGTCGCCTTGCACTAGCTGGCGCCTCGCAGCGGACTTCCGTTTCACGCCTCTAGCCTCTTGCTTCTCCGCTTTTTCCATTGCCCCCTTCATAAACAAAATGGAATTCCTCCGGTCTTTCCAAACGATGTGAGCACACGGGTTTTTCGATCGCTATTCGTCTTGCATGGCCAGCAAGAATCTACCCCCGACCACAGGGTCAATCCTCTCGGCTTCCTCCAGCGCCCACTGGCTCCAACGTTCCAACTCTTCCCCTGAGCAAACGGAATTGTCAGCCTGTGTCGCACGAATCGCTTCAACGTACTTCCTAATCGCTCCGGCCTGCTGAAACGCAGCAGCGCTCTTGAGCAGACGATCGATGCGGGCTTGTTCGAGTCGCTTCTGTCGTTCCCGTTCTGCCCGCTCCGCTTGCCGCTTCCTTTCCCGTTCTTCCTCTTCCAGTTCGGCCTTACGTTGTACGCGCCATTCATAAATTCGCATAGCGCCTTCGCGGTATTGCAGCTCCGCGGCCAAGATGATCTGTATCGCAATCTCCGTAATGCGCGTTTCAACGTTGCCCTGCTCATCGTCCTGCCAGGCGATGCGCTCGTTTTCCGAATCGGGGCTCTCGAGGATTGATAACGACAGCTTCGCTTCATCGGCATCCGGCGAATTGACGGCATATCCCCGCCGCTTTGCTCGCTTGAGCCGGTCCAGACGGATACCGACCCGGCGCTGGTAGAAGCTGAAATGGATGCTCCGTCCTTCGTGATCGCTGATTGCCAGCTTGCCATTCATCATTCCTGCCGCGAGAACCATGCTGTTCAGCACGCGCAGCCTCCTTCGCTCGAAGGGAGTATCGAATCGTGGGGCGTCCCACGACGACGGGAAGGAACTGGCACATTGCCGTTCTCGCCGTTGGTCGTCTTCCTTCAGGAGCCTGCCGATGGCGGGATGCCATATCCGCACCTCCCGCGGCACGGTCAACTTGCCAACAGTTTTGGCAATGCGTTCGCGCACGTTCTCGATCGGTTCCTCGAATTTCGGGGGCTGCGGAAGAGCGGCCAACAATTCCTCTCCGCTCCAACTCGAATGCCAGTAACCCACGCCCTTGCCCACGAAGACCTCATCGTCCATACCAGGCGGACGCTCGGGGAGCGCTACCGGCGACGCGGTCTTTCCCGCCGCCTTTTTTGCCCAATGCCCAGGACCGGGCGTAGGAATTTCCGCCCGCGCGCACGTCTTCCTCAGCGCGATATCGGAAATTCCGAAGCGCGGGGCAAGAACCTTCATCGGCTCCGACCAGACAAGCTCGTAAAGTTCCTTCCGGGAAAGCCGCTTGGCCATCGTCGTCTCCAAGGCTTGCGTCGGGCTTCATCTCGACGCACCGGAACTTCTCGGCAGCCTGCCTGCTCCTTTGCTTTGCTGCGTCAGCAGGTCCCTTCGTCCTGGCTGTTGGTCTCCGTCCCTCGACAGGAAAACTGCCTCCGACACAACGGAACGGCTTCGCAAGCTACTATGGTTTATGTCGGAAGCCGTGCGGTTTGTCTCACAGTCTCCTTCTGATTTTCTAGGACCGCGTTCCTCCCTTAGCTGTGCCCTTCCTGGCTAAACCCTGCGCCTGATCCGTCCGCTTCTTCCGTCAAGGGCTTTCGCTTCGCTCCAGTGAACGCCACACCCCAGGCGCCCTTGACGGCGCGGACGGACAGTCGCCTTCCCCCGCCACGAAGGGCATTTGCTTTTCATGCACCGCTTCGCGTTGCACGAAGGGCAAAACCCAACAACGCAAAGGAGCGACAAAATGCAAACCGAACGAGCAGATTTGTATTTTCAGCAAGGAAGTTCCGACAAGGTGTACCACATGCAGTTGGAGAACACGCAAGACCGGTGGTCCGTACAAGCGCAATGGGGGCGGCGCGGCTCCGCTTTGCAAAGCGACATCAAGGTGAGCGACACCACCTACGAGGAAGCAAAACGAGTGTACGACCGCCTTCTTCGAGAAAAAACGGGCAAGGGCTACCAAATCGCTCAAGCAACGACGAACGGCGACACACCGATTTCCGTTGGATTGCCCACCAGCAAGGAACATTCCGGCCACGTACCGGAATTGCTGACACCCGTCGAGGAACCGGAAGCGTTGCGGCTCGCTGAGGACGCGTCCTGGTGGTTTCAGCAGAAATTCGACGGGAGACGGCTCGCTGTACAGAAGGCCGATGGAAAATACTCCGGCATCAACAAACTCGGCCAAATCATTCCCATCGACTCCCGGCTGGCTGAATTACTCGGCCTTGTGCAAGCGAAAGCGTTTCTGGCTGACGGGGAAATCACCGATTCTCATTTCTTCGTCTGGGACTTGCTCAGCGCGAACGACACCGACCTTCGCATCCAACCCTACGAAATCCGCTACGTACAGCTGACGCAGCTCTTTCGCGGTGTACACCAAACCCTTCGCGTTTGCGAAACGGCCATGACACCGAAAGCTAAACGCGCCTTCGTGAAGGCGATGCACGACCGGAACGCGGAGGGTTTTGTTTGCAAGAACAGGTACGCCGTCTATGCGGGTGGCCGAGCGGGACAGCACTACAAGTGCAAGTTTGTCGCCACCGCATCCTTTATTGTCGGCCCGAAGCCCGACAAGAAGGCGGATGACGGCCATCGCTCCATCGCCGTGTATCTCTTGGACGAAAATCGTCCGCGATTCATGGGTACGGTGGGAGTGCCCGACCGTTATCCGCTACCGCGTACAGAGCAGGTGGTCGAAGTACGCTATCTCTACTGCCATCCCGGACCCGAGGGAAGACTTATACAAGCGAAGTATTTCGGCAAGGTGCGTGATGACGTCGAGCTCACTGAATGCACCGTGAGCCAGTTGAAGATTAAGGCTAGCGACGACGGTCCCGTCGAATCGTGACCGTGTCTTGCATCTGACGCGCCGAAACGCCTGTCCGATGGCATCTTCACGGATGCCGCCGGACGGGCTTTGTTCTCTCCCGCTGTCGAACGGCATAAGATGGTTGCGAGGCAACCGTGCGGAAAATTGTTCACATCGACATGGACGCATTTTATGCGTCAGTCGAACAGCGGGACGATCCGCAATTGCGCGGCAAACCTGTCGTTGTCGCGTGGCGCGGGAATCGCTCCGTAGTGTGCGCGGCTTCGTATGAGGCGCGAAAGTTCGGAGTGCGTTCTGCCATGCCTGCTGTTCGAGCCGAGCGCCTTTGCTCTAACGCCGTGTTTCTGCCGCCAGACTTCCCACGCTATCGGGCGGTCTCCAGCCAAGTGCGCGAAATCTTCAAACGGCACACGGACTTGATTGAACCGTTGTCCCTAGACGAAGCCTATCTCGACGTTTCGGAGAACAAGACTGGCTTGCCTACTGCAACACAAGTGGCACGCACGATTCGCGAACAGATCCGCTCAGAACTAAGCTTGACGGCATCGGCAGGCGTGGCGCCGAACAAATTCCTCGCGAAGATTGCTTCGGACTGGAAAAAACCGGATGGGCTCTTTGTCATACAACCGGAAGAAATAGACTTGTTTTTATTGCCGCTGCCCGTGGACCGTCTACCCGGAGTAGGCAAAGTCACGGAAGAAAAACTGAAGCAGCTTGAGGTACAAACGATCGCCGACCTGCGGCGAATGGATTTGGCAACCCTTGAAGGCCGCTTCGGCCGCTATGGCGTGCGTCTCTACGAGTTGGCTCGGGGAATCGACAACAGCGAGGTAGTCCCTGACAGGCCAACACAATCCATATCCGCCGAAGACACCTTCGAACAGGATGTCTTGCTGACCGAGATGGAGCCGATGATCCGAAAACTTGCGGAGCACACATGGGCTGCCTCGCGCAAGGAATCACGAATCGCGCGCACCGTTGTACTGAAACTGAAAACCAGAGAATTCAAGATTCTCACCCGCAGCCACACCCCAGGTTCTCCACCTGCCTCATGCGAGGAGCTGATGAATATCGCTCTGTCGCTCCGCGAACGCGTCGGACTTCGTCTGGAGCAAAGGTTCCGGCTTGTTGGCGTAGGCTTATCCAACTTCTGCGACGTTGAACATAGCGCTCAGGCCACTCTTTTCGAATAGCGAAACTTAGGAGGGAATCAGCTCGGCGTCAGTATGAGCCGAAGTTCCCAAATGGTTAACTACCTTTTAGGAACCATTACGGACGCAGTACGTCAAGATTGATACCATAATTCCAGAAGGGTCGACGGCTTGTTCGGCTCAACCTGGAATGAGCGACCAGAAACTACCTCTCACGATCTATCTGATCAAGCCCGACCGCGTGGCTGCGTTTGAGAAAGACCTCTCGGTGCACACCACTTTCACGTTGGCGGCGCCCCTTGACGGTTATGTCCTATCGTTTCCGCCGAGCAGCGGTGAGCCACCTTGGGCTGCGGCAATCAAAGAGACACTTCAGGACCCGACAAACTTTTCGGCATTCGGGCAGTCGCCATCCGCGATGATGGTTGTTCGGCAAGACGGCAATACCTTTGTTCTGACATTCGGCCACGCCGCAGCACGGCTCGAAGACGCTTGGCTCGAGCGCGACTTCGGGAGACGGGTCTCACTAAATTCGATACCGTCGAACAAGCTGATCGAAATTCACTTGGAGCAGGTTTTCGCGAAGTGGCATGTTTCGAAGGAAAGAGCTCCCCGCGCGGCATCGGTTGAGGAGTTCGGCGTTGAATTCGACCGCGACCTTGTCGCAAGAGTGGAAGGAATTCCAAAGGACAAAGGTCTCGGCAGCACAATCCGCGGCGCTACGAGCCTTCGCCTGAAGATTCCTCTTGGTGACTTGTCAGCAACTCTCACCAAGGCGGCGGCCCTCTACACGAGCACCAAATACAAGAAGGATTGGCCTGAGATCGACAACATCAATCCTGTCACCGACGACGTGCTGTGGACGCAACTGGACATACAGCTCGACAAAGAGATGAAAGACGCGAAGGCGATGAAGAAGATGGTCATGATAGCGCCTTTGCACAGACAGGAGGAAGATCTATCAACCGACTCGTACGTTTTTGGCCGTCTTGGAAAAAATCCCGTAATGGCTCCCTATCTTTTGTTTGAAGGCTGGAGCAACCATGTGAAGAGTATCGGCCACCCAGCGGACCTAGCAGAAGCGAAGAAAACCGCAATTCATTTGCTCGACGGCGAGAAAAACGAGTTGGGTAAATGCTCTGCTTACGATTGCTTCGGATATGAGCTGACCCTCAACCAACGGCAGTACATTTTATCGTCCGGACTCTGGTATGAAGTCGACGCCGACTTCATTGCAAGAGTCAATGCGCTAGCCAAGAAGTTGCCTCCTCCCAAAGAAATCCTCCCAGCATGGGACGGCAAATCGGATGAGGGACAATACAACGCCAAATGCGGCCAGCGTGCTGGCTTCCTTCACTTCGATGCGAAGAACATTCTGTACGGAGGCGGGCAGTCCAAATTCGAGTTCTGCGATGTTCTTCATCTTGGCAGCAAAACGCTCTACTTCGCTAAGATGGCTAACAAATCGAGCGGCGTGAGTCACCTTGTCGAGCAAGTTCGGAGAACGGCAGAGCTTTTGTTCAGCGAGGACGGTGAGTTTCGCAGGGCAGTTCAACAGTCCATCAAGAAGCATCACAAGGGCGAAAGTACCGCATGGCTCGACTCCCGCCCCAAGAATAGCGACTGGAATCTATGCATGGTTTCATTGGGAAAATCCGCGTTGGATCTGCCGTTCTTTGCACGTTGCTCCGTACGCAGACTCTATATTGAAATGCGAAGGCGAGGCTTTGACGTTTCCTTCCTCGCAGTCTGATTACCTTCATCAATGACTGAAATGTCTCTCAATGAAAGTCGTGGGACTGCGTCTCCGCTGCGGTGATGGAGATCGGTAGCACTCGGGAAGCCTTGATGGATATCGTGTGATCCTGATTCTGCAGGACGCCTTCAACCCGAAGGAATTTCTCGCGGTTGATGACGACGCGATATTTTTCGTAAAGGTCAGGATTCACGATCACATTCGAAATTCCTGTCTCATCTTCCAGACTCAAAAAGACGAAGCCCTTCGCCGTTCCCGGACGCTGCCGAGCGATGACGCATCCTGCTACGCGCGTGTATTGTCCGTCCGGCACCCGAGGCAAATCGCACGCTCGTTTTACTTGCAGCTTGGATAGAGCTTCCCGGCAATACGTCATCGGATGCGGGCCAGTGCTCATGCCCGACCCGTGAAAATTCGCAACAAGACGCTCTTCGTCCGTCATCTGACGCAGTGGCGACAATTCCATTTGCTCCGGAATCGCATCCAGCAACGGACCACCAGGACGGGCGGCGCGTTCGACTTGCCAAAGCGCTGTTCTCCGATGCATTTCCTTCCCAAGAGAATTGAGTGCCCCAATTTCGCTGAGGGTTACCAACTCCGCTTTCTGCAGTTCAGGCACACGACGGACCAGATCATCAATCCCCTCGAACGGGCCTTTCTGCCTCTCCGAGACAATCTTGTCCGCGGACGTTTGCCTCAGGCCGCGGACGTAACGGAACCCGATGCGCAGACAAGGAATATCCTTGTCCCCTTTAATCGTGTGCTCGATGGTGCAGTTCCATACGGAATGTAGCGCGTTGATTGGTTTCACTCGCAGACCATGCAACTGCGCATCGTGCACAAGCACTGCCGGGCTGTAAAAGCCCATCGGCTGATTGTTGAGCAGCGCCGCAGTAAACGCCGCGAGATAGTGAAATTTCAAATACGCGCTGGCATAGGCGATCAGAGCGAAACTCGCCGCGTGCGATTCTGGAAACCCATAGCGCGCGAAGGAAGTAATCTGGGTGATGATCTCTTCCTGAGTTTCGGGACTGTAGCCGTTCTTGGTCATGCCGCTCCGCAGCTTCGCCTCAATTTTGTGCATGCGTTCTTCCGAACGCTTGAAACCCATCGCTCTGCGCAGGTCTTCCGCTTCACCGCCTGTGAAATTCGCCGCGATCATCGCAATGCGGAGGAGTTGTTCCTGAAAGAGCGGCACGCCCAGCGTTCGCCTCAGTACCGGTTCGAGGGAAGGATGCGCGTAAGCGACGGCTTCCTTTCCCTGCCGCCGCCGCATGTAGGGATGCATCATTTTCCCGACAATCGGGCCGGGCCGAATGATGGCCACTTGTACGACGAGATCGTAGAACTTGACCGGAGCATTGCGCGGAAGTGAAGCCATCTGCGCCCTGCTCTCTACCTGAAACATTCCGACTGTATCGGCCTTGCGCAGCGTCTCATAGACCGGAGGATCGTCCGGAGGAAGGTGCGCCAAATCGATCGGCACGTCGTAGTGTTTCGGAATGAGTTCCAGGCAATCTTCGAGCACGGCCATCATCCCGAGGCCGAGCAAATCCACCTTCACGATGCCCATATCGGCGCAATCGTCCTTATCCCACTGCACGACGACACGACCTGGCATCGTTGCCGGTTCTAGCGGAACAACCGAATCGAGCTGCCCCTGACACACGACCATCCCGCCGGAATGCTGTCCCAGATGCCGCGGTAAATCCTGAATGCGTTCGCACAGTTCCCAGTATTTCCGAACGCGAGGATGATTCAGGTCGAATCCCACTTGTTGAAAATGATTTTCGAAGTTATCGGACGGACCGCGCCATTCTCCGCTGTTCACCACACTGGAAAGCCGGTCGAGGGTCTCCTGATCGAATCCAAGCGCTTTGCCCACTTCCCGCGCGGCGGAACGATCACGATAGGTAATGACGTTTGCTGTCATCGCCGCTCCGAGTTGGCCGTAGCGCTGGTACACATATTGAATCGCCCTCTCTCGCTGATCTCCGCTCGGCAAGTCGAGGTCGATATCCGGCCACTCGCCGCGTTCTTCCGAGAGAAACCGCTCAAAGAGCAACTCCATGCCGACCGGATCGACGGCCGTAATTCCGAGGGAATAACAGACAGCGCTGTTCGCCGCCGAACCGCGCCCCTGCACGAGGATTTTCTGTTCGCGGCAAAACCGAATGATGTCCCAAACAATCAGGAAGTAGCCGGCGAGGTGCAGTTTCTCAATCAGGGCGAGTTCCCGTTCGACCTGTCGCTTGGCGCGTTCGAACAAGTCCTCGTTCTTCTTCGCGCCATAGCGATTCTGAAATCCTTCTTCGGTGCGTTTTCGGAGAAACGAATCCATCGTCTCTCCCTCGGGAACGGGATAGCGTGGAAATTCGTAGCCGAGCTTGTCCAGTGTATATTCGAGTCTCACTGAAAGTTCACCAGTGTTGTGAATCGCCTGCGGCAAATCTGAAAAAAGCTGCGACATTTCTTGGGCCGAGCGGAGATGACGTTCGTCGTTTCGCTCCAAAAGCCGTCCGGCCGTTTCGAGCTTCGCGTGATTTCGAATGCAGGTGAAGATGTCCAGAATCTCGCGCTCGGCATCCTGCGCGTAACGCACGCCGTTCGTGGCGAGAAGCGGTAGGCCCAACGTTTCGGCGAGACGTACGGCCACTTGGTTCCGGCGCTCTTCGAGACGATCGCAGTGCCGCTGTACTTCGACATAGATATTCTTTTTTCCGAAGAGAGCCGTCAACTTTTCAATATTCTTCCGAGCTTCGTCGTAACTACCATTGGAAAGCGAAGCGGCCAGCACCCCTTCCTCGCCGCCCGTCAGACACACCAGTCCCTCTGCGTGCTCTGCGATCTCTTCCGGCGTAGCCGTTCCTGTTCCTTTTCCTTTCTCGCGCAACTTGTACCGCGTCATAAGGCGGCAGAGATTCTGATACCCTGTCCTGCTTTCGACCAGCAGGGCCAGCCGCACCGGCCTTGGCGAAAAAGAATTCGGCATCCATGCCGGCAATCCGGCCCGGTTTCCAAAACCCTCGACGGAAATTTCCGCTCCGACGTGAGCGCGAATTCCCGCAGACTTTGCCGCCATGTGGAATCGCGGTGAACCGTACACGCCGTCACGATCGACCAAAGCAATTGCAGGCTGCTCCAGCTCCTTCGCGCGAGACACCAGGTCTTCCGGGCGCGAAGCCCCTTCAAGAAAGCTAAATGCGGACGCGGAATGCAGCTCGACGTACTTCAATCGTAGATTCCTTCGACGAACCAGTGCTTCGCTCGCAAGTCTTTGTAGACGCGATACAGCGCGGTCTCTTCTTCAATCTCCCGGCTAGGTTCCGGCTGAACTTTCGGGCGCAGCATGCGTACCTCAATGTCCCATTCATCCCGCGCCCACGCGGTCTCGGACCACCAGTCGCCTTTCGTTCTCCACGGTCCGGCGAACGCGAGGATTCGCCGGCGCGCTCCTTCGCAACCGAGAAACGTAGGCTTTCCTTCCTGAAACTCAACCGTCGCTGGAAGCGGAGGCCGGTAAATACGCATCGCCGCCGTTGTTTGTTTTTCTGTGGCCGAACGCTTTTCTTGTATTTCCGGCAAAACAAACCGGTTCTGCTGAAACGCGTTGGGTCTGTGCGTGTCGAGCAGTACGGGCACACCGACCCGCCTTTCTCCCACCGTGTTTTGTATTCGCGCGAGGGTGATTTCAAGACGCTCCGGATCGGGGGCGAGCGGCAGGAACAGTCCGAGCTGTTGGTAGCGTGCCTTCAGGGGAACCGTCAAAATGCCTACGGCGGTGACGGGCAAGGACGGGGGGTGCCTTTCAAGATCGAGTCGCAAAAGTTTCAGAAAGAGTTTGCTGTCTCGCGCCGGTACCGGAAGCCGCAGCGTACGGATGTGAAAGAGCGGTTCTTTATTACGCGAGTCGTTTCGTTCAAGCGTGAGCGTAACTTTGATCTCGCCGATGGCGAGAATGTGCATGCGCAGCCGCGCGCACAACTGTTCGAGAAGCCGGTTCAGAACAAAGAGCAAGGGTTCGAGCAAATCCACTGGCGAGTCGAGATCCATGTGCTCTTCGAAGTCCGAGGGGAATTCTTTGGCGATCAATTGGTGATCGTCCGCGCCACGTGCCAGGCGCGACCACTGGAGTCCTTCCTGTCCCAGCCGCTCGACAATGGCAATTTCGGGAAGAGCCGCAAATTCCGCGCAGGTGTGGATACCCCAGCGCTTCAACGTCTCGACAAACTCGAAGGGAATGCGGAGAGCTTCGAGCGAAAGGCCTCCGATCCGGAAGCCTTCCTCTCCTGTAGGAATCACAGTGACGCCGGCGAAACCTTGCGCCGCACAAACTGCGGCTAAAGGGCCTCCGGCAACGGCAACGTTGGTTTCAAATCCAACTTCCGAAGCAACGCGTTTCAAATCCTGCGCGATTTTTTCCGGAGAACCGAAAAGTTTTTCGCAGCCGGCAAGGTCCAGCACCGCCGTATCGGAAAAACCCTGCTCCGAGCGCTTTGTTCCATCTTCGACGCGCGGCGAAATCGTCCACGCACAATCGAGAAGCGCGGCATACGCCGTCGCTTCCTGCGAAGGGGAACGCCATCGCCAAACGATGCCCTGAAATGCTTCCGCCTGCACTTTCGTCATTCCAGTTTCTACTCCGAGGTTTCGCGCCTCGTGGTTGACGGCGAATACCTTCGTCAGCGGAGGAGCACCGGCAAGAATTGCAACGGCCTTGCCCCGAAGTTCCGGGTCAAGACGAACGACAGCCTGGACGGGAAAATCCGGAACAAATAGACATGCGAAAGACAACGTGCGTCCCCTGAACTTGGTAAAGGAAAGGGAAACAAACCGGACCTTCTAGCGGCTTATGGCGTGTGCGTCTGCCAGCGAGCGAAATCGGCGGGTTGCGACAACCCTCGCGAACGGGTCACTTCTCCCTGAACCTCAAAGCCCTCCAACGTCGAAGCCTCTGTTTCCGCACTTGCGGCACGGCTCCAGTTGTCCCCTTTTCGCTGGCAACGGAGAACCAGCGAAGCGCAGCTTTTCGCGCAGGATTCTTCCCCAAGCAAAAGCAAGATCGTTGGCGTGTTTTCGATCGCACGCCGAAAACGAAACCACGTGCTCAATTCAATGCGACGCGCATCGACCCACGAGAC
>Ga0247682_1000151_pt1 | contig 26328 bp, 27 predicted proteins | sample CNK23_metaG_FD_190130 | JGI IMG/M metagenome (GOLD analysis project Ga0247682, IMG submission 190130) | Soil microbial communities from Purdue University Martell Research Forest, Indiana, United States - CNK23 | ecosystem: Environmental > Terrestrial > Soil > Temperate forest > Bulk soil...
TTGCCTTTGGAAGCGGGCGATAATGAGGTCGCGGTGGCAATCGCGAACAACTTCTTCGGATGGGGACTGATGCTGCGCGTGGCTGATCCGGAAGGAGTTCATCTGACAGCAAGGTGACGAAGCCGATAGCCGGCAAACAATGGATGATCGAAATCCACGACGCGGCTCTTGAGGCCAGAATCCAAAGACTACTCCAGGCAACTGGTTCCCGCAGTGTCGAGGAAGTCTTGTTCCGTCTAGTGGAGACCCAAGAACGGATCGGTGGCTTTTGGAAAACCGGAATACAGTTAACGCAAAGATTAGAACCGATACCGATCAACTCGACCGTGGCGAAGGAATTCCGGAAGATCAATTGGATGCTCATCTGACGAAACTGAAGCGCCAAAGCTAAATGAGGGTACGCTCTGTTCTTGCTCCAAATACAGCGATCGATCCTGTCGAAATCTGGCGTTACAACTGCCGTATAGTCCAACAAAGAAAACGGCGTAGCGCCGCCGCCCTTTTCCAATTGGAGCCATTTGGTGCCTCGTTTGAGGCATCAGGGCGTTTCGGCGCAGCCGTTGTAGTCATTGATCGGGACTTTCACCAGGGTGGCACTGGCCATGCTCGAGCGCAGCAAATCACGATATTCAGACAAACGCTCCTAGGCAACCCACTTCAGTGCAAGCTTCCTGCGTTTCTTCGCGCAGTCAAGCAGATATAGATCGATTAGCTTCTGGTAGGGCAGTCCAGTTTCTTCTGCGAGCCCCTTAAAGTAGTCGATAACCGCCGGACTCAAGTTGATTCCCACCGCCTTTTTCTTGTTCGGGTATGGGTTTCTTAGTTCCTTTAATTTGGAAAAATCATATTCCTTCTTCATAGAAGCGGACCTCCTTTCTCGTCGCCTTACGAGCGGAAATAATCCTGACCACAAAATCAGATTCTCTATCGCAATGAACGACAACTAGGATTCTTGCTGCGGAACTCATGCCGATCAGAATAAACCGATCCTCGTCGTAGAGTAGAAATAGTGAAGTTGTGTAGTGCACCCTTCACTTGAAAATTAAGCCGACCGTTCTTACCACATTGCTTAGGAACTGAGCCGCTGAACTGCCACGCCGACCGGCAGCTTACAACCGAGCTATTCGCCGGTGAGCACACCTTTCCTTCATGATAACTACATCCCGGAGTACCCTTTGTACGTCGAACTGTGCGAAGATTCAAGCAGTTAGAGATGCCCCGTCTCTATTAAGCATGCCAACCCAGCTAACTGCAGTTGTGTTCGGTGATTGCACTCAAAGGGTAAGTCAACCCGAGCGAATTTGTGTCGTTGAAGGCGTTGGAGTGAAGATCCGCGCTGCCCACGCTTCGCGTGGAGTCCCTCGATGAGCCTGCCTACCGGCGTGGGTTGGGTCAAGCCGGCCCAGCCGATTCGCGGACTCGACCACCTCGGTGTGCAGGCGCCGTGCATCGCTTTGTATGCACAGCTATTACCCGGAATAACGAACGTTACTGACCGCGCTTGCTACTACAGCTTTCACCCATGGTTGATTCGTTCGTTTGAGCAACGCTACCACGACCATTCCGAAAGCGAGTTTCGGCGTGTCTTGCGTCGAGCGGAGTGTCTTTTTGCGCTAATCGCAATTCGACACGCACGAGTGGCCGCTGACGGCGACGAGGCACGTCACGGCGCGTTCATGGTCGGCAGATTCAACCTTCTTCGGATTCCCGAGGACGAAAAGTCAATCGAGCTGGCCGACTACGCCGGTCTCGATAGCTCGAAGCGGTACTTCCTGAATAAATTGGGAGGTTTGGGACAGTACTATTTCGGTCCCCTACGCGATCTTCAAGTTCTCGACTACACATCGGAACGAGACGGAGGACTTCCCGGATATGACAAAGTACGAGGAAGTTCTCTCGCGGACGCATTTGGTGCCGGAGTCCCAGAAGACAAGTTCTTCGATTTATTGGAAAGATCGAAAATACGCTGGACCGACCTCGACACATTAGTTGACTTCTGTCCATGCGGTCTGCGCAGCAAGCGTAAGGCCGAGCGCACGCTGTTGCTCGATCTTTTCCTCGCCAGAACAGAGCCGTATCGCACTCCCGAATCCGACAATCGCAAAGCGTCCATCGCGCTGGCCTTGGACCTCATCGGCCGAAACACCAAGCTTGAGGGCTACAACTTCGAGAACGTGTTTCGTGCTTCCGCATATACGACAACGCTCGCCAGCGGTGCTTCGTGGGATGTGCACCCGTCTTTGCGCAAGGTACAACGCGGCTGGGCAATCTACGAGCAGAACGACTTGTTTTCTGTCGCGTTACAGGCCCTTTTTGCCGCTGTTCTTGGAGCCGTCGAGCGGGATCGGTTCGGCAGGCTTGAGGGCACTGCAGCTGCCGGAGACATCTGTATGGGGCTTTTGTCTCAGTTGGCGCGGCTTCGGACGCGTCGCATTGCTGACGTTGTGGCGGAACTGCAGTCTAGCTTGCCTGCGATGAGCGCATGGCAGAACGAGGCTCACGAGATCCAGCGAGGTTGGAAGATCCTCGAACTCGGTATCGAGGATAGTGTCCTTACGCAGGTCACGGAGGAAGGCATCAATGTTCTATTGTCCTTGCTCGCGCGAGGGCTCGATGACAACCCGTATGCGGAATTTGACTTCGACCCAGATCACTTCGATCCACGAGAGATTCATCTACTGTCCCTTAAGCAGGTCTGGCAGTCGACCTGGTCGGCCATGACGATTGAAGAATGGGTCCGCTGGCTGGCGGTCCATTGGGGAGTTCAGCGACACCTGAGGGTGGCCCTGCGTAAGCTGCGGGGTGAACGTCGAGACACATTCAGAATCCGCCCTCTGGAGCAAGAGCTCCGCGTCATCGAAGTTCCCCCTCCCGCCGCGACAGTACCCCGTCTTGGCAAGACCCTGCAGATCCTGCGAGACCTTGGCCTCACGGACTTAGATGGCGATGGATGGCCCATCTTGACTAACAGTGGCCGGTCGGAGCTGGAGGCGTGCCTTGGCTCCTGAAGCTGCCGCATTCTCTTTGCTCGATGCCCTCTCGGAGACCGGCTTCCAGTCATCCGTCATCGCCACGTACTGCTGCTATTTCCCCTTCTACGAAGAGGTTGTTCTTCGCCGTTTGCTGGACAGGGGTTGTACTAATAACGTGTTAATGGTCGATGCCAAGCTCTGTGCGCAGGCATTCGCAAGTGAGTACGCAAGTCCTCGCCGTGCTGGCCGAGACTACACGTTAGTCCCAATCCACTTGGACGGTGCATTCCATCCCAAACTCATTGTGGCAGTCGGCAAGGCGAAAGGGGCGCTGTTTGTCGGTAGTCATAATGCGACGCTCGCCGGGTTCGGACTGAATGACGAAATCACGAATGAGTTCAGAACGAGCGGTCCGGGAGCTCGGCGGGGAGCTGGAATGATTGGCGACGCGCTGGACTACTTGCAGGGATTCGCACCAAGAGCGCTCGCGGATGTGGTGCGGGTATTCGGCGCAGTCAGACGGAACATCCCTTGGCTTGAGGGCCCTGTGGTTGCCGACTCGGACGAACGAATGCTCCTGTTCACGAGCGGTCGAGATGCAGACCTGTGGAGCAGAGTACGTCCCCTTGTTCCAAAGCGACCGCGTTTCACATTTCTTTGCGGCCCATTTTTCGACAGTAAGCTCGAATTCTTGCAACAGCTCATTGATGATGTTAAGCCGAAGAGGTTGATCGTCGGACTCGACCCGGAGTCGGTCGAAATTGATCCGGATGTGGTACGAAAGTTCCGAGGCGCGGAGTTCGTCAACGTTGCTGGACTCGCGCAAGTGCCGAACCGACGCGAGTCCGGAGCCAGATATCTTCACGCCAAGGTCCTGTGGTTCAGTGGGGCTGACGAGGAGCTCCTGGTGACCGGCAGCGCCAACCCATCGAAGCCGGCCTTCTTATCAGGTCGCTCGCGAAATGCGGAAGTGATAGTCGCGGACCGTCGAGCCGACGCTGCGAGGGCGCTCGGGCTTGATCGCTTAGTTTCAGCACCGAGGCTTGAAGAAAAGGATTGGGTGCAGGTCGCCAAAAGGCGGGCTGAGAAGCCACGCGATGAACTTCAATCATCAGGAACGGTGATCTTGGCAGTTCCATCCGATGATTACTTCGAGCTGGAGCGCTCAATCGGTGCGAGAGTGACGCTAGAGGCGTTCGACGCGGGAGGTTCGATTCTGGGACTAGCGAAGACGCGGGTAAACGATCCGACCGTCGTGGAAGCGCCTGCAGAGATTTGTGACAGGGCACAGACGCTTCGTGGACTTGGGCCCGAAAAGAAGCTGATTGTGGTGTTGGTCCACCGACCCGATGAAGTTGCCAAGAACGTCGGCGGCGATCGCCAGCGTGAGTTGCGACAGGCCCTGGGGGCTCTTGAAGAGAATCCCGCACAGCTCGAAACGCTGCTGAAGTTAACTGAGAAGGTCATCTTCGAGTCCGAAAACATCGTTCGGGACGAACCGCCAGCCCGGGCAAGGGGTGGCACAAGAGACCGGGAAGCCGCCGACATCGGGCCCGAGTCGTTTGCAGTGAACGCAGCTGGACGACGTGCTAGCCGGAAAAAGAGGAGACTGGCAAGCGGAGACATCCTCGTCCTGTTGGACGCCTTAATTTACCGACTCGGAGAAGGACTCTCAAATCCAGCGGCACCTCGTCCACAGAGCGAAGAAGTGCGACCTGTTGGTGAGGACGATGCGGGTGACGAGGACCTGCCTCCTCTGCCTCCTCCTTACGTGGCTTTGGCCGAGGTGTGCCGGGCGAAAGTCGGCCGCTTGATTAGGCGAATGGCGAGGCAGCTTGATCGTGCCCGTTCTGCGAAGGCCCGACAGGCTGTCGTGCAGCTTGCAGCGGTCCTTAGTGTTGTCCATGCATTGAGGCTGATGGAACAACGCATCGAATGGCGCTCAAGGCACCTCAAACTCGTGGATCTCAAACACGAGGAGCAACTCCTCGAAACAGCCGCACTAGCGATCGCGTGGGGAGAATCTGCGCTCGGGCCGCGCGCTCTTAGTGAGGTCGGCGGTGAGCCGTTCCAAGAACTCTCATTGGCTATCGGACTACTCGTCTGGCTTGCGTGGGACACTCAGGTTGATGTGCGGGCGGCAGTAGATCGCACTCGGGTGATTGATCCAGAGAAAGAACAGACTCCCTGGTACGCGGTCCAGACGTTCGCCACGATTGCGGTGCACCTCTCAGCCGACGAAGACGCGCGGGAAACACTGAACACCGCCGTGACTAGTACACCACGGAAAGGTGGGAACGCTTCGATTTGGCTGAAGACCCACCTAGGTATAGCTCACCGGCTAGCACGTGTGATCAGTGCGCCGGAGAAACTTTCGAAGCCGTTACGCCCTCCGGTCCCAGGCGACCTGGTTGTTCTTGGCGCGGCGCTCGATCCTCGCGTTCGCATTGCGCTCGAAGTGGCACCGTCTGGAGACTCGGACAAGATAACGGTCTATGACCCAGATCATGAGATGCGACAGCGCCAATTTCTCGCAACTCATGTTCGTTACGCTGCTCTCTTGGAGGCGGAGTCTGCGTCGGAGCGCGTGGTGGGCTAATTTTACGTGAAGGTTAGCGTACTTCCCCGACGTAAACTGCAATCGCGATGAACCTACCATACGTCATCGTGTCGGATGGCGAAGAAAAAACAAAGGACACAGTGTCGCATGACGAAAATCGCTACACTGCATGTGGAAAGGCCTCCGAATCGCATACAAGCTGTTGGGCTCATTTTTAATCTACGCTTTACATTCGCCCTTCCTGATGCTATAAAATGACCCAGTGCGGTTAGCGCCTCCGGATCGCTCGATGGCAAAGCCAGAGAGCGAATCTTGAGCGGGTAGCCTTCCTAGTGGAAGCGCGGTGATGTTTCGAAGGGCGAACGTTCTTCGTGCGCACAGCGTCGAAACTAGATGAGCATCGCCAGTTTGGGATGTCGAAGCCAGTCTTGCCTCAAATGGAAATGTCATAGGACGTAGGGCCGTCGTCCTGCCCGTTGGACTCCAAGGGCGACGGCAAGCACAATGTCAAACTACTATCATCGGTTGTGTCAGCCCGGGCACTTGCATGAGGCGTGGAAGAAGCTCTCGAAGAAAAAACATTCTCGCGGTTTCGATCAACAGACAATTGCGAAGTTTGAGTCCGACCTAGAGGGAAACATTCGGCAGATAAGCAAGGAGTTACGTTCGCACGCTTTCAGATTCACCCCGCTACTGGGCGTCCTACTCGACAAGTCCAGTGGAGGCAAGAGGCCGCTCAGAATCCCGGCAGTTCGTGACCGTTTGGTTCTAAAGGCCCTCCATCTCCTCGTTGCTCACAAGTTCCAGAAATACGATTTGCCTTGCAGTTTCGGATACATTCGGCGAATCAGCTGTGCTGATGCTGTGAAGCGCGTACGTGGACTTGCTGGAGAAGGAAAAGTTTGGGTACTCGAAGGAGACATCTCCAAGTTCTTTGATACAGTGGACCAGTCGTTACTGATGGAAAGATTTCTAAAGCAGATCAGAATTCGTAGCCTTGAGAACCTTGTTTCGCGAGCTTTGCGGGTGGAAGTAGGCAATCTGGACGCTTTTAGGCCCTTCGAGCGGGAGTTATTCCCTCTGGCTGAATCCGGCATCCCGCAGGGGGGCGTTTTGTCTCCACTGCTCGCCAATTTCTACCTCTATCCGTTCGACAGAGCGATGACGGCGGCAGGATTTGACCTCGTTCGTTATGCAGACGATTTTGTCATTATGTGCTCAACAGAAAATCAAGCACACGAAGCGTATACTCTTGCTCACCGTATCTTACAGAATGAACTCCGTCTGACGCTGCACCCCCTAGGTGGTCAGGATTCGAAGACAAAAATCACGCTCTATTCCAAGGGCTTTACATTCCTGGGCTTGCATTTTCAGGGAGGCCTTGTCCGCCCGAGTTCAAAGGCGGTAAACCGATTTCGCGAGACTATTACAAAAGTGACAGACCCGCGGATGGGCTTCAGCCTATTCGCGACGTTGACAAAACTTAAACATGTGATCGATGGCTGGGGGCACGCTTACTATTCATATGACTGCAATGAGGAATTTAAGGGCCTTGATCAGCACATCCGTCAGGAGATTTCGAAATATCTGCGCTGTCATGATTTCATGCTTGCGGGACATCTGGTCAGTGGTAAACAGATGCAATTCCTTGGAGTACCTTCTTTGGAGGCAATCCGAGACGCACTACTATGTCAGCAAAAAGATCCTTCACCGGGAATCCAGGCTCGCGTCGCGTAGTTGTTGCCATTCAATCCGGGAAGGGTGCAACCATTCCCTCGATTGTTGGCACGCGCATTTGCAGGGCAAAATGGCCTCGACCTTTCCTGATATCCTGGGATATACAGCGAGCGGTCGAAGGTTTCAAATATCCTCGTAAATAAACACCTCCTCGATCAGCTTCCCAAATGCGCGTGCAATTTTGAATGCCAGCCGCAGACCAGGTTGGTAACGACCTTTCTCAACGGCGTTAATGAACGCGCGCGATGCCCCAACCTTTTTGGCGAGCGTAGCTTGCGACCATTCCCGCTCCGCTCGCAATACGCGCATGCGAGTCTTGATTGACGGCATCTCGTTCACTTCGGGTTTGAAACTTGGGCGCAACTTGGGCGCAAAACTCCCCCTGCGCACTATGAAATCACGGAGTCTTGGCGAGTAAGGCCAACGGATTCAACGGGACTTATGGTAGGGGCGGTGGGGATCGAAAGTTAGGCTACTCCAATAAGCCCCACTGCTTCACGGCGTTGCAACCGCCCTCCTGGAACAATCGGTACAATTAGTACAGTCCTCGTAGCAACGCGGTTGTCACCAGAAATCCTGGCAATTTGTCCGTCCCTCAATTCCATTCCTGCTCCAAATTCATTCAGGAACTTCTTCCAAGCCGCCCTTGTAATTCGACCTGGGCTGTCTACCAAACCGGGGTTGGAAATGGCGAATGCCGGATTGTTTCTGATTTTGGTCGACAAAGTAATCTTGGTTGAACGACAGAACCTCCAATCTGTCGTCGTAAATAAGGTGGAGCTGATTCTCATACTGGATTGACCGAGAGAAAATGCGCCAGTTCACCACCTCGCCTGGGAAGGTTATCGTTGCTCCCTCGCTAGGGACAACTACTAAAGCGTTTTCGCATTCGATGACTATCCCGAAGAGGGCGACGGCCCCAGAAACGACTTGACCTTTCCAGGGTGACAACTGAATTGTCTGAATATCCCCCGAGGCCGCGAGATCAATTGAGCCAAGATCGCTAAGTCTCTCTGGTGTTTCCTTGGCCCATGGTTGATAGTTGACGATTCGAACTGTGCTCTCTGACACCTGGCATAGTTTGTCTTGGTTCCCCCAAGAATAACCAACACCATTGTGAAAAATCGAGCTGGCAGGAATTAGGCCCTCGAATACTCTGGCAGTCAGAAAGGGATCATTCGTTTGTGGAACTCTGCGATAAGCGGCCAAAAATCCGGCATCGACATGCGACGATCCGTAAATGCTATAAAACGTCCAACTGCAATCTGTGCAGTTGCGCTTTTCAATTCTTTTTGGACCGGCTCTGGGCAAACGTTCATACTTCTCCTGTGATAGCGGCAACTCATACAAGCCTTCATCACCGGCAGCAAGGGCAAGTGTGAGATAGGACGCATCTACGGCCAACACTGGAGCATCCCACTTCCTATCAAGTCGGGAACTGATCGGGTTAATATTTGCCTTGTTGCACGCGGCCTGGTGCACACCGCTGGGCGACACCACGAACATGTTCTTTCTATAGATCGCTACATCAGAATGCGGGAACGGAAATAGGTTCTTTTGGCGTCGTATGGAAAACTTCTCTACGTCAGCGCCAGAAAGTTCCAGATGCTTCTCCCCAAGCTCTGAAAATTTCCTGATGATGAGGCTCTTTATCTCAGCGTCTGAAAAAAGCAGCGACCACCGATCGCCATATAGATAGTCACTCCTTAAGAAGGCGCACTCCAAGGCAATCCGCAATGGGGGTTGAATGTGCCAATCGTGGACCATTCGATCCCAATCCAGTGTCCGTATGTCCCCGGTCCGTTCAAATAGATAGAGACGACCTGCATAAATTTGCGAATCCCAGTACTCGCCGGGAATCGTAAGTTTTAGAGGCTGCATGGCTGACCTCTCATGAGCTTACGAATCTTGGCTGGCTTCAGATACTTCAGCCTCATCCACTCCATGAGAATTTTTGGCTCAGGTATGTCCTGAATCCGCCGCTGGTGATCCGCAGGATATCCGTGCCAAATCTTGGGCGAATTGCTAGCCACAAACTTTGCAATTATGAGACTTCGAGCGCTGTCATCTGAATTTCCCAAATAGACGGCTTGCCCTGTTACCACGTGTACTCCCCAACCAAGATATTGTGACAACCACTGGCTCATCCTCGAATGATCGAAGATCCCTCTTTCTTCGGTCTCCGTAACAGACCATTGGGACTTTCCAGCCGTTCCATCGCGATGACCCGGATGATGTTGATAAGAAAAACCCGGAGCAATCACGTGAGGAAGGATAGGTGCGCTCATTAAATGGCTCCCGTCCAGAACCGTATCATCGTATGCCCGACTAGGTAAGCGCGAACGTCAAGATGAGCGCGCCATAGCAAGTGTCGAAATTTTCCTTTATCCAATGCGGTGAGCAGTGCTCAAATGCCGGACTTGGATCGTGAACGCCGCCATCTTCAGCCCTATAAATCCAGTGGTAGCGGCCCGATCCGTGGGAAGTCTCTACCAAATGTGCGCAAGGCAGCGGGTACGCTTCGCCCAGTCTATACCGCGTCACTTTGCGTCCCTTCGATATTAGTAAGGATTCCCACTGAATGTCGGTTATTCCGTTAAACGCATCTGGCTGATCACGTAGTATTTCTTCTTCGGTTAGGTCAGCGAGTCGGGCGAACACGACCACACCACAGTCCATGTTGCCTCGCTGCCGAAGCATTTGCGGCTGTAACAAGCGATCCAGTTCCGAAGAGTCCATCAGGCCCCCTACATTCGCGCCTTGCTCCGCATTCTGCTCGCCCTGATGCGAATCAGAAGCGCCCAATCATTTCGATACCCTGGTGAGTTCAATCTCACCGTAATTTTGTCGGTCTCTCCCGGAGTAATATTCCCCGTGCAACTGGTTCCCATCGCTGGACAATTTCAAAACAGCCGTTCCGCGGTGTGCGTGCATCGTGACCTTTGCGTGTGGCCTTGGCGTGTTCTCGTACTGATAACTGAGTACCACTTCAGAGCCAGTATCGACGGATCCCACAATGCTGTGTGATTCCGAATATTCGGAAGAGAGGGTCACGGAAAGGTGTGTCCAACTCTGAGAAATGTGAGCTTCGACCGCGTGTTTGTCTACTCTGTCGAAGGAAGACGATATAGAGCCCCGCCAATTGCCAGAAAAGTTGGGCACGCTGACAGCATTTAGGCGGTGGAGCAGATCTAGTTTCCAACCCCAGTGTTCAAAGACCTTGTACAGAATGCCGTAGAGCGTCCCTGTCGCTGGAACGTCTAGCCAAAATGGAACGCGCGCTGTTCCAATCAGTGCAGCAATGACCCACGCGAGACCGAAGGCAGCAACGGCGATGATCAGCAGAATGCGCGCCCGTTCCTCTGAATTGGTTGAATATGGGTGCATTTACGTCCAATTATTCCATAGTTCGCGCAGGCAACTTAGAAATGTGACTGCGGCGCCTGCGTCCCATTGCGAAGGTGAAGTCCCAATGAGCGGGATGATTCCATTCTGGCTCAGGTAAGAATTGACTGGAGTACGCCACAGATGGTTTACGACCGCGCAATATGTATCTCCGTAGCTTCCGCCAAAGCAGGCGTCCGGAGCATTGTAGGCAAGGCATTCCAAGCAGTATGACGGCGCGGAGCCATCGGCAATTTTGCCGTCGTTGATGAGCTTGTTTCTCGCGTTCTTAAACATGCGCACTGTGCCCTTGTACCAGCCGTTGGTGCGACATGTGGCATTCTTTGCCTCACCGTTTGCAATATGCTGTCTTGGGAAGTTGACAATTGAAGTTCCAGCAGAGTCGAAGAACTTTACGCCTTCTATATGGGACTCATTCGTCTGGGAATGAAAGTAGCTGTATTTCCAGAACTCAATGGCCGGTATGACGTCTGCTGTGATTCTGCCGGGGCCTGCTTTCACCTGAATACACTTCTTGAGTGGCTTGACATTAGGCTTGTCGTAGTAATCTTCTAATGTTTGCAAAATGTCTCGGCGAAATTCCCACCATTGGTAGTTTGAAACCGGGTAGGCGGCATCTTCCAGCCTACGCTGGGAGTTGTCTAGGGCGGATAAGTCGCGACCGAACACTGAATCGAGCTTCACCACAATGTCCACGTCACTGTCGCCGTAGATGTTGGTCGCGTTCCGATAGGAACCCTGCAAAAACGCGTCGAAACAAATGCCCGACACCTTGGATTTGGCAGATGTAAGCGCTGTTTTAATGGAGTTGTAGGCGATGGAAGAGCTTGCCACTGCGCCCTGGTGTGACCACGTGACCAGCTGCGATTCTGGAATCGGCATTTTGCATTCCCTCGGCCCTATTCCACTGAACCGGCTTGCTGAACGACCGTAGCAACCTCCTGCAAATTTGCCGCGACAGTCGTCTCGAGCGGTGCCGTATCTTCGCTCTTCAATTTGCTCTCGATCTCAAGTTCCGACTTGGTGGCAAGCGCCAGGCTCTCAGCGGTAGCGCACAGAAGGTCGCGAATGCGCTTCTTCTGTTCCTCCGAAAACTCCTCTTCGTCGACGAAGTCGTAGTTGAGTGTAAAGATCGTATGCAGCACAAGTTTTAGCTCGTATCGACGGACGAACTCGTCTTCTAGACTCTTCTTCGACATCTTGTGCCTCAAGTCGAGGAAGGGCGGGAACTCCGCGTTGTAGTACAGGTGCACCTTGCCGCCTACGGTACGGATTGAGAGGCCAACCCTATGGGGGTCGTGCGGCCACCCCAGCGTGAGCCACGTGTTCTCGTCCCTCTTCACCGGAATAGGCATTACGACTGGGATCTCGACCTCGCTGAAGTCCTTCTTGCGGACCTTCACCTTGATTACCTTCATGGAGTCGCCAGTTTCATTCGGCACTTTGTTGTCGGTTGGGATGCTCGGCCGAGGTGGCTTTGCAGGTGGACGCTCCACAATCTCGACCGGCAAGCGGTGCGTCTTTGCCGCTCCGATCGTGAAGTCTAGCTGCACTTGGATATAGCCCTTCGCCCCCACAACTGCATTCGACGGGCACTCGAAATGGCACCGGACGCGACCGCCTTTCATCTCACCCGCTCCGACGTAGTTCACTCCATGGGCGAGTACTCTGATTTTCGATGTGGTCTGGTCCGCAGGGTTCCAATATGACGGCGCAGCGTCCGTCTCGAAGACGAAGCTGTAGCGCTGACCGGGGAATAGTTTTACTGAGATTCCGGCGAACTTCCAGCGGACGAACGTCGGCGGCTCGACGGCTTCGATGGGAGGTAGCTCGCGTGTGCGGGCGGGGATCTCCTTGGTCTCCTCCACCTCGGTCCACTTCTCGACTTTGCGCGTAAGCTGCTCGAAACTGATACCAGCGGCCTTCAGATACTTCTTGATTAAGGTGGCTATAGTTTCGCTGGTTTCTTCTGGCTGCTGGATGTCGGCTGCTGCAAGGCGAATATTGAGCTCCTGTAGCTTTGTGTCGAAGCCCAGGCGACGAACGAGCTCCTCCAAGATCATCTTCTTGATTGGCGTCTCCTTCGCATGTTCCCGCGTGGAAGTAAACATCTCGTACTTTGCCCTCGGGTCTAGGCCGTTGCAGTCGATTTGAACGACCATGTACCGCCCGACCGCCCACAGTTTGGCTCCCGTCTGCCCAGTGATAATGGCTCGGCTCTCTTCGGCGTGGGTCTGGCCGTCGAGTGTCATTAGAATGGTCTTGTCGGGATCAACCCAGTTTCTCAGCACGTCTTGGGAGCTGCGGCCTAATGGGTCCGCCACCCAATATGTGATCTTGACGCGGCCCAGGTTGCCAACACCGGTGCGCGCACCGTAGTCCCACTTCGGTAGCTCGTAGTATTCGGAGGCTCTGTGCAGGATTTTAGCCGTCTTCGTGCCGTCGCCATTCGACCTCGCCACCTTCTCCGAGGCAACTTCTTGCTCCTCTTGGACTTCGATCTCTATTTCCTCGTCTGCCCCGTTCGCGGTTGTCGGCTTGAGAGTCGCGGCCCAAGCGCGCTCCAATGCGTTGACGGTTCCACGAATCAAGCGCCCGTAGCGCCGGAACCCCGGAAACGTCGGATACCCCTGAGCTTTTGCCTGTCGGAGGGAATACATCTCCAGCCACACGGGGAACAAGGGCTGTGCAAGCGACCGCATGAGGAGCCCATACAAGCTGTTTTCGCCGAACGGGTTGAACAAGTCCGCCGCGTTGTAACCAATGTGGCGGACGAGCGTGCCCTGGGCGAAATCGGTCTCCGAGATTTCGACCTCTGGCACTGCACCGTTTATGGTGAGGTAGCGGTAAGTGGGTGTCTTTGGTAGAACGCCGTCCTCCGAGTCCCAGGACGCTTCCACTAGTGTGAACGCAACGGTTTTCGAGCCGAGCTTGCGCGACGCAATCAGGGTTAGATCAGAGTATTGGTACGTGCTGGAAGCCCCCTGGCCGTGCTTCCCCGTGAGCCACTGCTTGGATTTCTTGTTGCCTCGGTTCAGCGACAGAATCGTACTCGGCATTTCCTTCGCGGCTAAACCTATTCCAAAATCGCGAGCGTCGAAAATTGAGTCCTTATGATCCTCCTTGGCGTCGCCCACGAATCCTGAAACCGTCACCGTTTTCTGGGCTAGTGCTCTGGCGGCGTCATCCCTGAGCCCCGTCGAGAGCGTGCTTGGGCCGAGGCCGAACCACAGCGTTGCCGCATCAGAAGGAGAGCTGGGCAATGGCCCTTTGTGCCCGAGGGCCTTCGCTTCGAGGTTGGCGTCACCTTCGTTCGTGACCCGCTCGATGAACGCACGCCCGGGGTAGGCGTTAAGACTCATGGGGCCGTCATTCGAGGTCGAGTCGTTGAACGGAGCCCATTTGATTTTGCCCTTGTAGTTTTTCTCGAAATGATCGAGTCGAGCGCGGGCATCGCGCCAGCTCTCGTATCCAACCCACGGAAGTGTGTACTCCTGCTTCGCGGGGGAGTTTTTGCCAGCAGGGTCAACTTGGTTGATAGTGCAGCTCACCGGGAGCGCGAGCGTACGGAATAATTCCTCGGGCGTCTCGGGCAGCCTCGCAAGTGGTTGGAACTTCGGTTGGACTGACCTTTTGGAATGCGCTGGGGAAGGCGCAAATGCAGAATCTTCCCCTTGAAGAGGATTCATACGATCTCCTTTGCGCACGGCTGACTGCCGTCGCGCTATGTGTGCCCTGTCTGGGCAGCAACACGGCCACCGCCGTGACAGGCGAATGGTCGGACAGGTCGCTTTCGCGAAACCGTCATTTTTAAATTTAGTCCTGGGAGGAGATCCTGTCAAGTACTCGGCACGCCGGTAGTGGGTCAACTCGCGATCCACTACCGTTTCGTTCCATCGCGTTACCGTGTGATATGATTCGTCATGTTTTGCTACCCAGAGAATGAATTCACGAGATGCATAATGCTGGAGTAACACGATGATCGCCCGCGTCTACGTTGCCGGTCCATATACGAAAGGCGATGTTGCCATCAATGTTCGGAACGCTTACGAAGCCGCGAATCGCCTTGCCGACTTGGGCTTTGCTCCGTTTGTACCGCATGCAACACACTTTTGGCACATGCTTTTCCCGCGCCCATATGAATTCTGGCTCGACCTCGACAACCAATTCCTACCTTGTTGCGCGGCTGTGCTCCGACTGCCAGGACCGTCAAGCGGTGCAGACAAGGAGGTCGATCTCGCACGAACGCTGGGAATACCAGTCTTTACGGAAATCGACCAGCTAACTAGACACTTTAAGATAGCAACAGAGGAGAAGATGGACGCATGAGTAGCGAGGCCGAACGGATCAACGAACGATCAGTCGACAGCCTCCAAAAGATCTATGCCGTCGTCATCGCGCTCGCAATCGCACAGGCCATTCAGAGTCTTTTGAAGGATCCTGTTCGTGGCACGCTTCTCGACCTTAGTCAAATCCTAGCTGGACTGCCAGCGTTCATGGCGTTGTTGTTTACGCTTGTGCCTTTCTGGCACGGAATGAACCGACATCTCGATCGATGCTATCTGGAAAAGAAAAGTGCTGTGGTGCAAGGTGCCGTTTTGTTCGACTTTGCGACTTTCTGTCTCGAGGCTAGCTTGCTTTTCGCGGCTGGTTGGTCCCTGAGGTCTGGAATCTACAGCTTCATTGCTCTTGGCGGGTTGCTTTTGGTTGACATGATTTGGGGGTTCATCTCTCATCAAATTCACTTCCCAGGCCAAAAATCGCACGTACGTAGGTGGTCGGCCATCAATCTGGTGGCGATAGTGATTGCGATCGTAATCGTTACGTACGCCTTCCAGCCCAAGACAATCGTTCTGATGGTCGTCGCGATTGTGCGATCGATTGTGGACTACTGGTTCTGCTGGGATTTTTATTTCCCTCATCCTGTGGAAACAGGACGCTAAGCCGGACAACTTGTAGCAAACAGTGACGGCTCTTATCCGGCCCGAGAAAGAAGGAGAGCCCCGCGCTGCTTCACCGTTGGTGCGGTCTCCTCATCGGCAAGAAATCGCCCCGCCGAGGCACGCACATACTGTGGATCGCGGTCGAAGGCCAACCATCGTCGCCCGAGCTTTTCGGCGACGTAGCCGGTCATGTTGGAGCCGGAGAACGGGTCCAGAACCAAATCACCTTTGTTAGTGAGGAATTTCACGAAGAAATCAGGTATTTGCCTTGGGAATCTAGCCGGATGCGCCGCGAGTTCGTAGTCACGACAGTAGTTCTGATAGTGATCCATCGAGTTCGTGTGCGCTACCTCGATAAGGTTCGGTGGGATCGCTCCGCCGTTGTTGCGGCCAAAATTTTTCGCGACGTGCCCTGACGGTCGTTTGCCACGGTTGTATCCGACCCTAAAAAGCCGGTGCATCTCACTCGAATAAGGCTTCAGCACTCGCCGGTTGTTCGCGGTCGGTCGGGTAGTAGGACTCAACCACCAAATCGGTGTCACTGCATCCTTGACACGAATGCGCTGCACGTTGACCCACTCGGCAGGGCCTGGCATCCGGGCTCGATTGAACCAGAAAAATTCCTCTGCCAAGTGGAAGCCAAATTCCTTCACGAGTCGTACCAGCAGCTCGAAATGGTAGATTGAACGCGTCGGATGTCCGGGCATCCATGCTCCGCCTATCTCGATTACCAGGCTGCCATTCGGACGTAGCACGCGCAGAAACTCTTCAGCAAAGCCCAGAAACCAATCAACGTAGGTATCTTGCCGTGGATTGCCATAGGCTTTTTTGAAGTGCAAGGCGTATGGCGGGGACGTGATAATGGCCTTTACACTCTTGGAGGGCAAGAGCGCCAGCAGATCTTTTGCGTCACCGACGTACGCAGCGCCAAGACTCGTGGTATAGACGGGCTTAGCGTCCACTAGGTCTGAAGGTACCGCGCGCCTCATCTTCTTGTTGGTTTTCATCAATTGGTAGTTGTTCGCAGCTTGGATTGTACCCTAGTTTAGTGATGCAGTGGCGAGCGCATCAATACGGCGTGGATCGAGTCCATATCCTGCGCTAGAATTTTTCGGCGGCGATTTGCCTAGCTATTTCAGCGGCTCGCTTCCGGTTGTCAGCGTCGATTTGTGCATCGGTTTTCAACGTCACACCAGAGCGGGAACGAATTTCCGCACCTAGCGCGGCCTTCTTAGCTAGGTCAGCCGGGCAGCCACATTCTAATAGCCGCTTTTCAACGCTGGCTGCGTCAACTTCGCCTTCAAAGCAGGCCGCATTTTCAAACTTTCGATTTTCAATCACTGTGTTGCTCCTTTTACTGCGGCGTCGCCGCTAAGGCAGGCTGAACTTCGCGCATGGTCTCGCGAATGACCTTGAATGGCTTGCATAACTTAATCCTGGGCTACCTACGCCCTGCTGGGGGAATCGCGCTCGGCACGGACTGGGGTCACTCGGGGTAAAAATTTACTTGTTGCCCTTGCGGATCAGTGCTTCCACTTGCGCCTCAAGGTCAGTTACCCGTACCTCGAGCGTGGCAATAAGCTGCGCGAGCGCTCGAGCACCTGGTTCAGGTACTCCGCCCATGTACCCAAGGGTCTTAGCAAGTTCTTTGATACGCTCGCTGGAAAATCCCTTTGTGGTTTTGCTGTACGACTCAACTGCTTGCATGGTTCACTCTTCCCTTGCTTCGCCTTGCTGTGGCACTGCCGGATTCATTTGCGTAACCGCTCCCGCGCTTCCTGTTCCTCTTTAATGCCGTCGTTATATTTTTTCAAGGCAGCTTGGTACGCTTGCGCGTCCACACGTGCATCCGCTGAAATTTTATTACTGTCTAAGTCCGGCGCGGGCCGCAGGGGAGCGTCTGGTGGGGGCTGCTTCGGCTCATAAAACGGCGCAAGGGCAGGCTTGTTAATGACTATGTACCGCGCCGCAATCTCAGCGGGTACACGCTCTCCGCCTTGATGTCCGCAGTGCCACGCTCGCAGCATGTGAACTTTGTCGGGCTTCACGCCTACAAAACGTCCGCCTTGCTTGCATCCGGGGCACTCCCAGGCGATCACGTAAGTGCCGGTAGAATATTCTTCCGGAACGGACCATCTGGATAGCGTAAGCGGGGGTTCCCATTGCTTTTTCACAACGGGTTTGATCTGTCCTGCGCTGATTAGTAGCTCGACGGCTTCGGACTTTTGTACGTGGATTTTCTCGCCTGTGGTGACAACTTCTACGAGCATGATCTGTGTACCTGCCTTTGGGCCAACCTGCGTGCCCGGTTTAACTGCTTCAATTTCTGCTACGCGTGTTACGGGTCTCGAAAACAGCTTTCGCAACAAGTTGAGACTCATTGCGGTTTTCCTCCTGCCGTTGGCCCTGCCGCCAGTAGCAAGACTGTAAGGTTGTCAGTAAAAAACTGGTTGCCCTTCTCGAATATGCTCGCCTGAATTTCTTCATTTGCGGTCACGCTAAAGTAGCTCTGGCCTTTCATGTAAACACCCCACGCCTGCGCGTAGGTGCGAAACGCATCATTGGCTTCATTCACCGCTCCGCACAGCTTTTCAAGGGCGGCCAGCGGAAATTCCTGTGGGTCAGTTTGTCGTTTTTGGTTCGACATTTTCGTATTCCTTCCTTCGATGATGTAACAACTGCTCAAACGGATCCGGTGGTTGCGCTTGGTCAGCCGGACGTTCGCCTGTAGGCTTGGCCTTGGAGCGGTTCATTGGCGTCAGCCCAAGTCGGTCCAGAATGGCAACCATGTCTTTCTCGCAGCCGGTTGCGACCTTAAGCCACAGGTTTTCTTTTTCGACGTCGCGCGGCTGACCGTTGCTGTCCAATCGCGTGTAAATTCGAATTTCACCTTCCACTTCAATCTTGGCTCTTGCCTTGGCGTGGCGTTCGTACTTGATGGCGTACAGACGTATCAATTCCGCATCCCCGGCCGTCAATGCTCGCCGGTTTCGAAGAAGAGCGCATAGCTGTTTGAATACAGCCAACGCCTCCGGGGAGAGGTCCTTTGGTGCGCGGGGCCGCGATGCGGGAACTTGAAATTGGTGTTCTAGTTTCGCTTGGCTCTTTGTGCCGTTTAACCAATGCCTTGCGTCCGATTTCCTTGGTGTTGGCATGGTGTTCAGAGTCCTTTCATAAGAAATAAGAAATAAAATGAACAACGTTTATGTCGGTTAAGGCTAGCGTACGGTTAGTCGCTCGAGGAGAATCCAGAATCACTCCTCCCTTTGGGTGGCCCGTGCTGCACTTCTGCCGGGCGTTTACTGGCGGTAGTTTTTTCATCATCCCATTCGATCCCGTTCTTCACATCCAGCTGCGGTATGCACGGCGACAAAAAAAATGACTGCTCATTCGATTTCTTGCCACGCGGTCTGTTTCTGCTCGGCCATATCACTATCGCCGTCAAGTGTGTCGGGTGCCCCCGGCAGGGCGATTGCTGCGGCATCGCGGCCGAGGAAATACATGCGTGGATATTTCTTCCCGCTGCGATCTGCCATCTGCTACGCCGTTTCATGGTTTGCTCAGTCATTGTTCCGTTTCCGCGAATGTAGGTTTTTTGAACGTAGGCTAGTACATACTACGTACGTCGAAATCATCGTAGGTACCATTTGTAAATCGACAAACCTATATTCGTAACTTAGTAAATCGACGGCATTTAGCTCCGGCGAATGTAGGCTCCCGAAAAACCTACATTCGCGACTCCCCGACGTAGGCGCGCGGCAGAAACCTACATTCGCTACTGGAGCGCCCATACACACTCGCCTTTTCGTGTCTTAGCCACGGTTTGCAATTTGCCTGCGCGTATCAGCGCGGCGAAGGCTTGGTTGTAAGAAGCGAAGCCGCCCGGCCAGCGATCCGGCTTAATCGAATTGAGGACACGCGGCGCGCTCGACTGCCCGTGCCGCTCGCAGAATTTCAAGATGCGGTTTTCAAACGCTTGGACATAACTGGAAGCATCCAAAGCAAACAGTTTTTCGCGGAGAGCGATTTGGTAATCCGCAAACTGCAAACCCATCCGCATCGTCGCGCCGTCAATTGCGTTTAGCCCCTCGCAGGCCACTACTACCAAGCAGAAACGCTTGGCCATGTCTAAGACACGTCGCATCACCTCAGCGCCATCATCATCGAAGCACCGCCAGCTACCAATTTCCCTTTGTGCCTCTTCGTTCAAGCGAATCTGCCTGACGCTCTGCGGCTCCGCGAGTTCGCCCAACCCGATGTCGCCATTGACGACACTGGCGAGCTTGCGCAAGGAATCGTTGATAAGTTCGTCGTTGTTTGGTGTGCGCAATCGGGGTATGTCTTTCTCGGAGTAGCTAAGTACGAAGCGACTCTTCAACCCGCTGGCTTGGCTGTTGGTACCAATCCACATGCTTTCAAACCGCTCAGTGGCGACGCCCCCGATTAAGGAAAACATCGCGTCCGAGAGCATTAAGTTGCCGCCGACGCCCCGAACTTTCTTTGTGTGGTTACCTGTTTCATTGCTTTCATAGAGGCGCAAAAGTTCGCCAGTAAGTGAGTTGCGTCCGCCGACCGTGGCGCGCGCCTTTTCAAACTGGTCTGCGAGTTCGTCGGGTGCCAAAATGATTCGCCGGTTTTCTTCGAGCGCCTGAACCAAGGCCGGGCCGCTGTCGATGCTGTATTCCACAAAAACGTGGGGCAACACCACCGGTTCGCCGTGGCATAACGCGCGGCGGACTTCGAATTCACCTGCTGATTTTCCGCCGCCAGCTTTTCCTACAAGGCACGAATAAAAACGTGGCTGCAACCACGGCTCGCCTAAGAGTTTCACTTTTCCTGCAAGGCCAATCCCCATATATGTGATTGCCGCGAGTGCTTTATGGTCGTAGGGGATGTCGCCGGTTATACCATCCACAAGTTGCCCCAGCGCGCCGGGCAATCGTGGAAACTCGGGCAGTGGCTCTGCGATCTGTTCTGCCTCAACCTCATCAACTTGCGGCAGAGTGACGCCTTGCTGACGGGACTGTCGCGACGGCAAAGCGCCTTCCACGCCCTTAGCCAACTCCATCAAGGTTTCAATTTCAGCCATTGCTCGCCGCCCACCGCTTGAAGAGCTCTATACGTCCTTCTTTGCATTGCGCGATTTCAAACCACGCTTCCAAAGCACGCCGCTGGTGGTACCACTGCGCAAGTGCCTCCCAAGCCGCCTCGAAGTCCGGAAAATAAATCAGCGCCACTTTCGCCCACTCCGCCCGGCGCGCTAACCGGCGTTCGCGATCCGCCAGTTCGCCGTATGTTGCCGCAAGCCATTTCCTAAATTCTTCAACGCGCAAGCGCGCCCGCCGATGCGTTGACTCTTCCGCGATCACCGTTCGTCCCAGCCCCCGCGCAAGTTGAACTTTGTTTCCCCTCCACTTGCACCTATGGCAGTAGGCAACGTCCGATGTGAATGACACCGTTAATCGCGACATGCCCCGGCAATGGACACAATCCGCCCGAGCGCCTTGCACTTTGAACCCGGCGAGTTGTAGAAGTTCGCGCAAGATTTTCTCTCACTGCCGTGAACGTTCTACGGCAGAACGGCTAAAGCGCGGGGGCGGGTGTGCGGCCCGCCCCTCGGTTTCCGTGGGTACCGCAGGGGAGCGGCACTTGTGGAAGACTTTTTCGTCTAAATCAGGGGTTGCACTTAACCCCACTGAAACCTTTCGCGCTTTGCTGCACTGTTCCCTGTAAGTGTTGCGACTGGCGGGACCAACTTTCGTGCTTAAGGCTTTTGCCATCAGACATTTATGCTGCACTATAAGCAAAACAGCAGCCGCAAGCGCGCTTCTATTTTATTTTCTTGGATCTCCGCTCAATCCCTCGGGGCTGTGCGCCATCCCCGCTTGGGTTTATTCGTTGGCGCGGTACTAGTTGCAGTTTGGAATATCAAGCAGGTAGTCGCGCGACAAAAACCCAAGCGTGGAATTACTCTAACGGTATGGGGATTGACCGCGAACTTTGCAGGAAGGGTGGCCTATCAAGAAGCCGTGCGAAGAAACGCGCGGCCCGTATTAATGGGCGAAAGGGCGGGCGCGAACAATCACGCACGTTAGCAGAACGACTATTGCGCCGAAGGATTGCCGAAGACCAGCAGAAAGCGGTCACCGCAGCCTTTAAAGACTTTCATATCACCTACCGCGAGCGTGACGCGCTTATTGACTTCTTTGATGTGCTTCCTTGGGACAAGCACAGCGATCATGACGCCCTGCATTCGAAGTCGTACAAGTGGCCACGCGCAAGGATTCGCAAGGATATATTACAAACCATCCGAATCTTTCGCATACTCGCGGTGGAAGGACTTCGGAAGATTGGGAAGCCAAAACCACCCAAAGACTATGTGGTTCAGTGGATCGCAGAAGAACGGTCTGATGCCGAGCAGGAGAGGTGGTACCACGAGAACAGTACCCATCCCCTTCCACGCCGTCGGACGAATCACATCTATTTCAGGGATACCGCCGCATACAAACACTTCGACAATCTTCTTTCACTCGACGCAAAGCGTGCAGTGCCCACTGCCGAGGAAATAAAAGACGCATTCGGCGCCCAGGTTGGTTTCACGAAATTGTGCGAAGCAATAGCGGACGACCTGAAAGCAAAGTATCCACGCCACGAACCCTCGTAACACACGGCTGCGACTCCGCAGCCCCTTAAGCTGCCGTCCACAAAAAGCGTTTCGCATCCACAAAGTTCTAATGAGCTTGCCTAACCAGCGAGACGCTGCCCGGCAGTGCGATGTGTCCAACACATTGCGCGCCGGGCAACGGACGAACGCCTCACAACCGGAGTCGTTCGATGCAAGCAGCCGAAACCAGCGCGGCGGAGTTGCAAGTCGCCGCGAATCTCAATACGCTCACGAGCGCAACGCCCGTGAAGCGTGGGCCGAAAGGTCCAGTGCCAAAACGGCGATATCAGGAAGGAACATTTCGGAAGGAAAACGGTCACTACTATTCTTTTTTTTACCGTGATCGAAAAATGCCGGACGGAACGACACGATCAATCAAAGAACGGTTTGATCACGGCAAGGCTTGCGCTGTATCGGAATTGTCAGCCCGCCGTGAGCATGACCGCTTACGACAAACAATAAACCGCGAGAGAGGCAGCGTTCCCACTGCCCCAAAAGGCGAAACGTTTGTTGATGCTGCCAATGCCTACACCGAGAGCATTGCGCCGCATCTGGCGTGTTCAACTGCCCGGCAACGACAGTCGCATTTGCGATTCCACCTCCTGCCGCGCTTCGGTGCGTCGGCGCTTATGGCGCTCGATGTCCGCAGCGTCCAACGATTCGCGACCGAGCTACTCCAAACCAACAATCGGAAAACGATCCTAAATGTGCTCGGAACCTTCTTCGCGGTGTTGGATTACGCGCGGAAGTGCGACATACGTGTGCCTGAGGTCAACTTCTCAAGGATCACCATCGCACCGGAAAAGGACGAAGTAGAAACGCCATACTTCAAACCAACCGCAGCCGCACAGATTATCGCGGCGGCCAAAGAACCATACAAAACGATCTTTTCCCTTGCGTGGCACACAGGGCTGCGCGCCGGGGAGCTGCTCGCCCTAACCATTAACGATTTGGATTTTGATCGGAAACTGATTCTTCCCCGGAAGCAAGTTGACGATTCGACTCGGCAGTTACGCGAATTGAAAACACGGAAGTCCAAATCGCCCGTGGCGATGGCACCTGCATTGGAAGCCACGCTTCGGAAGTACCTGAGCACATGGAAGCAAAACCACATCGGGCTTCTGTTCCCTAACAGGATTGGACGCCCGCGCAAGCGGCAGTATGTCGTGAAGTTCGGACTGAAACCCGTTTTACGGAAGCTGGGGCTGCCTACTAAAGACGTGGGCTTGCACGCCTTCCGGCACGGATTGGGTACCGCGCTCTCGGAAAACGGCGCGTCGCCTAAAACGGTGCAAGCAATCTTGCGACACACGGATATTCAGACGACGTTCCGCTATTACGTCCACAGTGACGTGGACGCGCAGCGGAATGCGCTGGCCGCAATTGGTACAAATGTGCCAATTGGTACAGAAAATTAGCGTTAAGTGCTTTTGTCTCGGAAAGTTCTGGTAGGGGCGGTGGGGATCGAACCCACGACCTTCGGCTTAAAAGGCCGCTGCTCTACCACTGAGCTACGCCCCTGTGGTGTGAATCTTTAATTGTAGCATGGCGGCGGCCCGGACAAAGCGGTGGCGCGGCGACAGCTCCTTTAGTTCAGTGCGATAAATTCGGCCGCGTTTTGTTTGATTCTGTTGCGAATTGAACGGTGCATTTTGTCTCGAAGAGGTAGAGGCGCTTTAGCGATGGTTTGTGGCGAAGCGTGACGACGCCTGTATCGTCGACCGGGGTCGCCGTCAGATTCAGCGTTTCCAGATGATTCAAGCGGGCAAGTAGCGGCACACCTTTCGATGTGACGTTGGTGTGCGCGAGATCGATGGAACGAATGTTGGAAAACGTCGAAAGAGTTTTGAGTCCTTCATCGGTGACTTTTGTGCGCGCGAGTTCGGCATCCACAATGAGATCGCTGACGGATTTCAGGCGCGCGAGCGTTTTGTCGTCGCAACGTTCTGGAGCGCTGACGGTTCGCAAGATCAGGCCATCATTTGGATTTTGTGAACGGGGAACGAGACGCACGCCAAGTTCTTGTTCCAGGGAAGAAATTGTTTTCAATTGAGGTCGATAGTCTTTCGCGAGGGGCAAGGCGGGAACTGCGGGTTTTGGAAGAGGCGGAGTCCCGCGAACTTCAATCTCGGGCAGAGTATCTGTGGCCCCCGAAGCGATCCAGAGTTCGATGACTTTGATTTCCGGCGCCGTCAAAGGCGGTTTGCCATCGGTCGGCATGAAGTCTTTTTCTTCCGGCGATAAATTGATGCGGCGGAAGAGTTCGCTGTGGCCGGGATCTCCGGCTTTTACGACGATGCCGTCTTTGCCTCCGCGCATGACATTCTCGAAAGTGTCGAGGCGGAGTTTGCCTTTTTTCTTTTCGGCGTTGTGGCAACCGGTGCATTTCTGATCGAAGATTGGGGCGACTCGCGCTGCGTAGAACGTAACGGACGGAAATACCGCGACGTTGGCGTTTGTGAGCGCCGGCGTCGCCGTCTTCACAGCTGCCTGGATTTTATTTGACGCGGCCGGCACGTGAAGCAGCGAACGCAAACTATTCGGCATGTACCGCGTCATGAATGATTCGCCATGCGTGAGTTTTCCGCCCTTGTCGCTGGTCCAGATGAGCAGAGCGAGCGTTGCAAAAAGCGCGATTCGATAAGCCTGAGTGTCCCAAAGGCGCAAAAGGCAACAGAGAAAGATGGCAACGGCGAGCGAAAATCCACCCCACATATGGCTGATAACGAGCTTTCCTTCGTAAGCGCCGCTCCAGGCGAGAAGCCAGCCGAGGAAGACTGCGACGAAGGCGCTAATCGAGGCGAGTATGAGAACAAAACCCGCCGATTCCTCTAGATGATTCCATCGGCGAAAGAGGCCGAAACATTCGAGGAGGGGAACGAGCAGCAATAGCGCAATCGGAAGGTGAACGACGAGTGGGTGAAAGCGACCGACGAACTGGCCGAGATCTCCGTGTTCGCGGCCATCGGGTGGAGCGTGAAGCAACGCGAACAATGATAGAAGGAGGAGCGCAGCACCGATCGCAATCAGCACCAGACGGGAGCGAAGGATCATTCGGCGGCCTCAGACGCGCCGCAAGAGTGTAATACGCCCAATGGGCAACCATTCAGCCACGAGGATGTTGCCACCCTGAAGGAAAATAGCTGCATGCGGGGTGATGAACTGTCCCGGCGTAAATTGGCTGCGCGATTGATTGCAGCGCGAGCCTACCTCGCCGTTCGCCGCTTTACCGTCGCCCAATTGCGCGACGACCTTGTAGTCGCGATCGAGGATGCAAATCTGGCTGTCCAGGTCCGGGCAAACCATCCAGCCGCCCTGCGCATGAAAGTGGCAAGGCATTCGCAAATGGGCTTCGTCCCTGATGGTGCGGATGTGGGCGCCGGCCAACGTAAAGGCTTGAATGCGGCGGTTTCCGCGATCAGCGACAAGCAGTGCCGGTTCTTTCCCGCGAGCGTCGACCCACAAGCCGTGTGGCGTATCGAATTCGCCGTCGCCGTGGCCCGGGCGGCCAATTTCCCCGAGAAAATTACCCGTGCGCGAGAACCGCAAAATATGATGTGAGCCGTAGCCATCACCGACAAAGAAATCGCCGTTCGGAGCGAAGGCGACATTGGTCGGCACAAAATCGATCGGCCGCGCGGCGTAGGCCTCATCTTCGCGCGGATAACCGTGCGACCAAACTGGTTTTCCATCGAGAGTGGTCTTCACGATTTTGCAACGGTTAATGTCGCAGTGGTAGAGAAGCTCGCCCTCCGGTTCGTGGCGCAGAGCAAGTCCGTGCGCGCCGCCGCGAAATTCTTCGCCAAATGCACGCACGAAACGTCCGTCGGCGTCATACACGACGACCGACTCGCCTCGCATGGACGACTTGTTGACCGTATGAGCGACGTAGATGCGGCCTTGCTCATCCTGCGAGAGGCCATGAGTGTCGCCCCACACGAGACCATCGGGCGGAGTGAGCCAGTCATGCACGCATTCATAGGTATGAAAGCCAGAGCCGACGATCGGCAAACGCTGGCCGGACTTGTCTGATGCGTGTACCGAGAA
>Ga0247682_1000157_pt1 | contig 25522 bp, 21 predicted proteins | sample CNK23_metaG_FD_190130 | JGI IMG/M metagenome (GOLD analysis project Ga0247682, IMG submission 190130) | Soil microbial communities from Purdue University Martell Research Forest, Indiana, United States - CNK23 | ecosystem: Environmental > Terrestrial > Soil > Temperate forest > Bulk soil...
ATAGTTTAGCATGAAACCCGGGTTTCCGGGCGAAGGACACTGGCGGCTCCCAAAGGGCAGTATTTTCTCGCTGGAATTCGATGGTATCAGGGTTCGGTTTTGCCTGATAGAAACCCAACTGGAGTCGATTACGTGAAGTCTCGGAGATTGGTGTTCACCGGATGAACAAGCGCAGGCTCGCTGGAACAATCGTGGCAGTCGTGGTGGTTAGCATGGCCCTCGTGTTCGGCTACCAGCGCTGGACAAGTTCCAGTTACGACCCGCGCAACGATCTGCTCGCACAGATGCCCGCGGAATCCAGCGCCGTCTTGTATATCGACTTGGATGGACTGCGGCAATCACCGTTTCTCGCCGAAATATACAAGTGGGCGCCTCAAGCCAAGGCGGACGCGGATTACGTGCAATTCCTGCAATCCACGGGATTCAACTACGAAACCGACCTGCACAGAGTGAGCATCGCTTTCTTAAAGCGTGCGGAAGCCACCACCCTGTTTGTGGTGGCCGAAGGGCAGTTCGACCGAAAGAAGATTTCCGCTTACGCATCGCAAATGGGAACCCGCGAAAACCACAAAGGAAGAGAGATTTTCTCCGTGCAGCCTGGTGGCGGTACTCGTCGCATCACTTTCACGTTTTTGCGCAATGACCGCATCGCCCTTACAAACGGTGCGAATCTCGAAGCGTCGTTGTCTCGGCCAGCGGCCGATTCGGATGCGCAGGCGTGGCGCGAGCGATTCCACCGGCTCGCCGGTTCGCCAGTATTTGCGGTCGTGCGGCAGGACGCCGGTGCCGGAGAGGCGCTAAGCAGGCAAGCCCCCAGGGGATTGCAGTCTTCCCAGCTGTCGGCTCTGATCGATCAACTCCAGTGGATCACCATCGCGGGAAAACCGGAAGCCGATCGCCTTCGCGTCGTGCTGGAGGGAGAGAGCGGAGCGGAGGCGCCCACGCGGCAACTATCCGACGTGATCAACGGCCTGCTCACGCTGGCGCAAGCAGGACTTAGCGATCAGAAGATGCGGGAACAACTCGAACCCGATGTGCGCGAGGCCTACCTGGAAATGCTGAAGAGTGCGGATGTCTCGCAAATTGATCGCGGCGAAACAAAATCAGTCCGGCTGATTTTTGACCTGACGCCAAAGTTTCTCGAAGCGGCGCGCACGGCGATCCCGGTCGCGCCTGCGGCTCCTCAGGCTAAGCCTTTCCCAAACAAGAGCACCATCCGAAATTAATTTAGCGCAATAAAAATGCCCCGGAAAAGATGGGGCACGAGGGATTCACCAGGATACAGATCCGATTAGTCGCCGACGACGGTACTTCCCTTCATATAGCGCCAAGGATTGACAGGTGCATTATTGACGCGTACTTCGTAATGGACATGCGGGCCGGTGGAGCGGCCGCTGATGCCCGTGTATCCGATAACTTCGCCTCGCTTGATGCGCGTTCCCGGCACCGCGGAGAACGAAGAGAGGTGGGCATACCAGGTAGTAATGCCAAATCCATGATCGATCACTACCAGGCGGCCGTACCCCGCATGGTTCTCTGCAATCGTTACGATACCGTCCGCCGTAGCGTGCACCGGCGCACCGTAGTCGGAGGCCACATCCACACCGGTATGGAACGCACCCTCACCGCTGAAAGGATCCAGCCGCTCTCCGAAACTGTCCGTGATGTGTCCCATCACCGGCCAGATCGCGGGTGTATAGCTGGAGTCGGCAAAGCTCATCGCAGGCATCAGCCGCAGCCCGTTCGAGGAGACGGCGATTACCGCCGCGTTCCTTTTCAAGAAAGTGTACTGCTCAATGGAACGATCGAAAGCGTCTTCCGGCGTGGCTTCGCCATCGGTCGTGTCGAAGGCCGCAGGGTGATAACGAAGTACGCCGTACGTCATGGCTACTTCGGTGGCGAGAGACTGAAGAGAATCGAGGCGCTGGTTCGTGTCGGTGACAGTGCTTTGGAGTTGCTGATACTGCTTCTTAAGAGTTTCCTGATCATGGCGGAGGGCGTTGTAGTTGCCGACCTTCCAGAGCATCCGGGAGTACGAGCCAAGCGCGACGGTGACAGTGATCGCACCGATCAGGGCTAGTACTGCGACCCCATGCAGAACGTACGCAGGCACGATAAGCTTTTTGAGCTTACCCGGCGTCGTCGCGATGTAGAACGTATAGTTCTTGCTCGTAATCACTTGCTAGGCCCCTCAGGCCTTCGAACTGGGCAAAAGAGAGCTTTGTGCCCTACAACCCGCACGAGAAAACCACTTCGAAATTCCAATCTGAACCGTAAGCCTCGGTCCGCGACCTTGCACATACTAAATTCTGTAGAGGTGTCCGTCAACCCTGTATTTTGCTGTTCGAAGAACAGGGTGTGAAAACCCGTCCACCTGTCCCAAGGTACAGGTTGTCGGCCTCTCACGATAGGAGACCCGATTACAGGTTCACGGTTTTCGAAAGGCCAAGCTTCGAATCGGGAACCGGGAGCTATACTCAACCCCAGCCATGAGGAAGACAAAACAAAAAATTGCCAAGCATAGGGAACGTGGGGAAGCCGCCATTCTGGAACGAATCGGAAAGTCGGCGGCTCGAGCGGGGATTGGCCAAGTCCGTTTACACGCGGGGATAGGCGACGACGCGGCATTGTGGATCCCGACAAAAGGCTACGAGACGATTTTGACATGCGACTGGTTCCTCGAGGGTACGCACTTTCTGCGCGACAAGCATCCAGCCGATGCCGTTGGGTGGAAATGTCTTGCGCGGGCCGTGAGCGACGTCGCGGCGATGGGGGGTGTACCGCGTTGTTTTCTGTTGAGCCTGGCCCTGCCCGGCACGCACACTGGATCCTGGCTCGAACAATTTCTTGGTGGAGTACGGCGGGCTGCCAAGAAGTTCGAGTGCGTGCTGGCGGGCGGCGATACGACGCGGACACGCAAAATCCTTATCAATGTAACCGTGGTCGGTGAGGTGCGATCGGGCGGAGCTGTTTTGCGGTCGGGAGCGCGCCCTGGGGACGTCGTGTTTGCAAGCGGACGGCTAGGCGAAGCCGACCTAGGCCTTCGCCGGATCCGGAAGAGCACAGCACGAATTGATAGAAGTGATCCAATCCTGAGGAAGCATCTCTACCCTGAACCACGTCTTGCGTTGGGACATTGGTTGGCAGAAAACAGGCTGGCCAAGGCAATGATAGATGTGTCCGACGGGCTTTCAAGTGATCTTGCCCGGCTCTGCAAGGCCAGTGGCGTGGGCGCGAGCGTTGAAGCCTGGAAGATTCCCGTCGTGCAAGCGCCCAAAGGCTCGCGAGAAGGCGGAAACGATCCACTGAATTTAGCCTTGCACGGCGGGGATGACTACGAACTGCTGTTCACCGTATCTCCGCGAAAGGCAAAGCTCCTTCCGAAGAGCTTTCAGGAATTGCCGCTTGCTTCCATTGGCAGGATTATTCATGAAAAAGTGCTTCTTCTGATCGAAGAGGATGGCCGCAGGCGGAAGCTCTTGCCTCAGGGCTGGGATCCTTTTCGCGAGACGTCCTAACAAAATGGAGTCTCACAGACTGTGACACGCTAAAGGGTCCATGTTCCTGTTGAAACCGAATCGCATGATTTCCTCGAACGATTAGGCCCGGCCGTTCCGCGTCTGCAAGCTGCGGCATCAACGTGCATTTCATGAATTCGGGTTCTTGCTCGACAGATCTTCGTTTGCCGGCAAATTTCCGCATCGCCTGAAGTGTATCCCAGTGGGCGGAAATTACCCACTGGGTCCAATTTAGTGCAGCCCTACGGACAGGACTCGGCTGGCAGCATAAGCTGGCCTCAATCCGTTCTCTAGAACAGTTGTTATCCTTACACGACGCGTTTATCTTGGGAATGTAAGTGCAAGCTGGGACCCCAGCCGGCCCCCCTAACAGCCCACCTCGCTTGACCTGACAAAACTAGAAACGGAAATCTCCATCGGAGGAGGATTCGTGAGGAAAATTTTTTGCATACTTGCACTTTCATTGGCTGCGGGAGGGCTTGCGTCCGCTCAAATACAGTCCCCAATCCGGGTCAATTGTGGCGGAACGAGCTACACCGATTCGAAGGGCCAGGTTTGGCAGGCCGATTACGGCTACAACTGGGGTACTGGAAGCTCCATCAAAGCGGTGGTTAGTGGCACGGCCGATCAGGCTCTGTACCAAAACGGCCGTTACAATAACAACTTCAGTGCTGGCATGGTCTACTCCTGGGCCGTTCCGAATGGCCTGTATCACGTAAACCTATATCTTGCCGAAACGTATGCCCCGACTGAGCTCAAGGGTGCCCGCGTCTTCAACGTCAAGATGCAGGGAGCCGCAGTCTTCACGAATCTCGATGTATTTGCAGAAGCAGGAGCAAATGCCGCGCTTGTCAAAAGCGCGGACATTACCGTCTCCAATGGGCGGGTGGACATCGAGTTTGACAATCTCGTGCAAACCGCCAAAGTCAACGCCATCGAGATCATTCAGGCGACTCTTGGCCCTCCCATGACGCTGAAGTTCCAATACCCGGACGGCACCGCCGTCGCTGGAGCTCTCACATACTCCATCTCCTCCACGCTTCTGACTTTTCAGGGCACTCAACCACTAGTCAATGGACAAGCGCAGTGCGTGCTTCTTTCCAACCCCAGCGCCTTGGGAATCAGCGCGCAGTTCCAAGTGACTCTAAGCTTGAAGGACACTCTTGGCAACGTCCTTTGGCAAATGAGCCTGGGGATGAATCCCGCCTTAGTGAACCTTGGCACCATTCAGAGTTCCGCACTGAACGTAGTCGTGCAGAGAATCTGATTGAGGCCTTGGAGGGAATCCATCAAATCCGGGGAGAGCCTCCCGGCGATATTGGCGGGGCCGCGGTCTTTGTAGGCGTCGAGGCGAGAGGAGGGACACGTGGTTTTTCTTTCGGGGCGGCGGGTTCTTCTTCCTCCGGCGCAGTGTCCGGTGTGTCCACGTTGACCTTGTGGTCGAGCGCTTGTTGTTCGAGCGGGACAACGTTGGCGAAATCGAGCACGGGCTGGCCTTCGAGCGCGGCCTTCATGAACTCCAGCCAGATCGGGAGCGCCGCGCGCGCGCCAGTTTCCTTTTTCCCTAGCGAGATCTGCTTATCATCAAAGCCCACCCACACTCCGCAGGTGAGCTGAGGAGTGAAGCCCATGAACCAAGCGTCGGTGTAATCTTGCGTCGTGCCGGTTTTTCCTCCGGCAGGGCGGCCAAGCGCTTTTGCTTGCACTCCGGTTCCGAACTGAATGACTTCCTCCAGCATGGCCGTCATCGTCCGAGCGACATCGGGCGAAATAACGTCGTGTACTTCGGGATGCGCCTCTTCGAGCAGTGCGCCGTCGTAGGTTGTTACGCGTCGAATCATGTGCGGGTCGATGCGGATACCGTCATTCGGAAAAACCGTGAACGCTGAGACGTGCTCGATCAGTTTCATGTCCGCGGCTCCAAGCACGAGCGGCAAGTAGGGCGGAAGCGATGTGGTGATGCCGAATCGCCGCGTCATATCGACAACGGAATTAATGCCCACTTTTTCCGCAAGCTTCACCGCGGGAACGTTGCGCGAGCCGGCCAGGGCGCGTCGCAGCGTAATTGTGCCTTCGAATTTCTCATCGTAGTTGCGCGGCGAGTAGGGCTGACCGCCGCTTATCGTTGTAAACGGCGTATCGACGATGGTGTCGAAGGGCGAAGCTCCCTTTTCGATGGCGTCTGCGTAGAGATACACCTTGAAGGAGCTGCCTACCTGCCGGTAGGCCTGCGTGGCGCGATTGAATTTCGAGTCTTCGAAGCTGTAACCGCCGACCATGGCCTTGATTTCGCCCGTCGAATTGTCAATGGCCAGAAGCGCGGCTTGCGGAGCGGGCTGTTGTTCGAGTTGCACACGCGCCGTGGCTTCGTGAAGTTCTTGAATCGAGAATTGAGCGAGGTCGCCGACTTTCAGCAGCTCGCTGGGCTTCTTTCGGCCAGTCCATGCGAAATCCGGCGGTGAAAGAATCGCGCGGTAGGGGCCGATTTTAATCGTGGCGTAGCGGTCGTCCGCGGAAAGCACCAGCCCCGTGACGTAGGAGCCTTTTTCAATCGGATGCCGCCAGTCCTCGTCCTCGTAGGTATCGAGCTTGCCAAGATTGTCTCGCAAAATATTCGGAGGATCGCCGCGCCAGCCGTGGCGCCGATCGTAACTGTGCAAACCGTCGCGGAGGGCTAGATTGGCGGCTCGCTGCATCTTCACGTTGAGCGTGGTATAGACGCGCAGGCCGCGCTCGTGTACCGCTTCCGTACCGTAAGTCGATTCCAGATACTTGCGAATCTCTTCGAAGAAATAGGGTGCCAGGTCGTTGCGCGGATACTGCAGATGGAGGCCAAGCGGCGTTTTCTTGGCGGCTTCCTCTTCCGCGGGAGTGATTTTCCCTTCCTCTTCCATGCGGTGGAGAACCAGATTCCGGCGTGCCAAGGCGCGCGCAGGGTCGGACAAGGGTGAGTAAATAGGTCCCCGGATCATTCCCGCTAGTAGCGCGGCTTCCTGCAGCTTCAAGTCGGTGACGGACTTGCCGAAATAAAATTGAGCGGCCGCGGCGAAGCCGTAGTTGCCGTGCGCCAAATATACTTGGTTGGCGTACATGGTGAAAATTTGCGGCTTCGTGTAACGGCGCTCAATTTGCAGCGCCAGCAGGATCTCCTGCATCTTCCGGCGGAGGCTGATTTCGCTGCGGTCGAGGAACAGGTTGCCGGCAAGTTGCATAGTGATGGTGCTGGCGCCTTGCGCTCTGCCGCCTTTCAAAAGCTTGCGCCAAGCAGCGCCGGCGACGCGCGGGAAGTCGATGCCCCAATGCTCCTCGAAGTGCTGATCCTCGATCGCCGTGACGGCATTGTAGAGAACTTTGGGGCATTGCTCGTAGGTCATCAGGATGCGCCGTTGTAACGCGAAGCTGCCGACGAGCTGCCCGTCGTCGGCATAGACCTCGGTGACAACCGTTGGACGATAGGTTTCGAGCGCGCGAATTTCCGGCAAGTCGCTTGCATAAACGAAAAGCAGCCCGCAAGCCGCTCCCAGCGCAATCGAGCAAAGCAGAAGAAACGCCAGCGCAACGCGGTCTATCAGTTTCCAGCCGCGCAGTCGCAACGTGATCGGTGGCAGGCTCAGCATCAAAAGTTAATTCTATCGCAGAACGATTTACAGGAATGGATTTCGCAGGAAATAAGTCGCCTTTCAGGAATCAGAAGCCCGCTCGTAGTAACGTTCGCCGGCGCAGGCGCGACAGAGGGTAAGGCCATGGACGACGACCTCGCGCTTGAAATTGATGCCTTCGCCGCACTTGGCGCATACCACGCGTGGACCTTTAAACCCCGGAAGGTCCTCGGGCTGTACCACGACCCTCACCCACTGCTTGTCAAATAGCACCTCATCGGAAAGCGCCGCGTAAGCCATTTGCTGTCCTGCATCTTTGGCCATTCCTGGAAACATATCGCGGGCCACTTGCTTCGACGATTCCTTTGCGGCAATCCGCACGGCTCGGCCCGTCTGGAGATCCACGAACGTGGCCGCTACTTTGCCCCAATCGCGGAACTTCAGCGCGCGTTTCCCCAGCCTGCAATTCGCCACAAGCGCGACCGCGTCCGTTACGCATCGGTCGATCTCCACATACGTGACGAGTCGCTTTCGCTCGGCAATCGGGTCTTCTATCCCCAGCTCTTGCAGCCCGAGCATCGCCAGCCGCACGCCCAGCACTTGTCCGGCGCACAGATGTCCGTGCGCGACCTCCGCAAGCTTCAAAAATTCTGAAAGAGTCTTCATGATTGGTGCTAAGTCACAGTCTACGCAGTCCCCGTGAGCGAAGCGAGCCTACGCTTTTTCGGGCGCCGACCACGGGTGCGGCTGACGAGCTTCCATAAAAGCGAAAATGGTCATCAGCAGGGCCAGTCCGGAGAGCGCGGCGTCCTCCAAAACTTTCTTCAGATTGATCGGTTCGGGGGTCGCAAAGCAGCCGCAATTGATATCCATGTGCAGTGCGTAGGCGCGCAAAACAGCAACGAAAAACCCGAGCATCAGCAGCGTCAGCAGCGAAGCCCAGATGCGCAGGCGCCAGCCAATCAGAAGCAGGAGTCCGAGGATGATCTCCGTAAACGGCAGCGTGTGGGCGACGAATTGCACTCCCCACACTGGCAGCATCTTGAACGCTGCCACCTGGAGAGCGAAGTTCGAAAGATTCATGGATACGGAGAATTTCAGAACAAAAAAAGGCCACAGATTGTTGTTTGGCAGAAATGCCTTCGAGTAGCCTGCGTAAATGAAGATGCCGCCGAGAACGAGACGGCCAATCCAGATTATGGCGCCGCGGAAGTTGAGCGGGCTTGATTGCATCATGAAATGACCTTCCTATGCCGGGTCAAGAAATCCTAATTATTTCTGGCTCAGCAGCTGATCCAGGAATGCGCGTAGGATTTCGTAGCTCATGACGCCCGAATAAGGGTATGTCTGACCCTTACTGTGGAAGACCGACGTAGGTGTCTGGTTCACTCGGTACATCTGACCGAGCGAATAATCCTTGTCGATGAGAGGCTCCAGCGTTCCGCCCTTGACCAAGGCGCGCACTTTGGACATTTCCGCCGAAGTGAGTGCGGCGGCGACGGTGCCATCCACATCGCCGGTCTGCTCCCACTTCTCCTGATTCTCGAACAGAGACTTTTCCACTGGCTCAATCTTTCCGATTTCCGCGGCAGCGCGCGCGTAACGCGCCGCGACACGCGAATACGCGTGCATCGGCAGAGGGAAATCGCGATGAATCAAGAAAACCTTGCCGGTGCTCACGTAATTCTCCATTAGCTGCCGGTTGGTAGTCTGGAAGAGCGTCTTGCACGCCGGGCACTGGTAATCGCTGAAGACTTCCATGACGACGGGCGCGCTCTTCGAACCAAAGGCTTTGTGTGGATCGATGTCGCTCACGCCATCGACGGACTCACCTCCTGCCGGTTGCGCTGTCGCGCGTCGCGGGTTGGGCGCACTCTCGGATGTTCGCGGAGTTGCCGTTTCGCTGCTTGCATTCTCGGGGGAAGCCATCGGAGCGGGGCTGGACTCGGTCGCACCCGCAGCGGGCTTCACCTCGGTGGAGAGGTGAGCTGCCGGCTGGGCGCTGGTGTGCGCTGCGGAAACGGGGTGCATGCCCCGGCTGATGAGACTACCCGCGCCTATCAAGGCGAGGACGAGTGCTGCTACTAACAAAATGCGACGACTCACGCGACCCTCCAACAATCACCGTCAAGTTGTAAGATGCAGTTTCCGGCTCAGATTATCACAGGTTTCCACTGTTCAGGGTAGCCGACCACAGGCTGGGCTCTAACGGTAACGCACGCTCGGCGGAGAGGGCAAGAGAAAAGAGGCTAGGGCAGGCAGAGCTTCGTATTGTAAGTCATTGAACATAAAATACTTACTACGATTATAAGAAAACTTGACAAAGACTCACTCAAGTTATATACTCCACTTTGAACTGCACCAGGAGCACGCCATTGACCTCGGTCCGCCTCGGAATTCTTAGCTTCCGAGCGGCCGGTGACGTAGACGGGTTCCGGAAGGATTAGGAGACATGAGCAAGATTATAGGAATTGACCTGGGGACCACAAACTCGGTCGTGGCGGTCATGCAAGGCGGCGAACCGGTGGTGATCCCCAACCAGGAAGGCGCGCGCACCACCCCTTCGGTTGTCGCCATCACCAAAGGCGGAGAGCGCCTCGTGGGACAGGTAGCAAAGCGCCAGGCCGTGACGAATCCCGAGAATACGGTGTATTCGATCAAGCGCTTTATGGGCCGCCGCTTTGATGAAGTTAGCGACGAAATGAAGCGTATCCCCTACAAAGTCGTTAAAGGCGAGCACGACGATGCGCGCGTGGACATCTTCGGCAAGATCTACAGCCCCCCACAGATTTCCGCCATGATTCTCGGCAAGCTTAAGTCTGCCGCGGAAGATTTTCTCGGCGAAAAGGTCGCGAAGGCTGTCATCACGGTACCTGCGTACTTCAATGACGCGCAGCGCCAGGCCACCAAACAGGCAGGCGAAATAGCCGGCCTGGAAGTCGTGCGCATCATCAACGAGCCCACAGCGGCTGCATTAGCCTACGGCTTAGATAAGAAATCCGACGAAACCATCGCCGTGTACGACCTTGGCGGCGGCACGTTCGATATTTCCGTTCTCGAAGTTGGCAGCGGCGTCGTCGAAGTGAAGTCCACCAACGGCGATACACACCTTGGCGGCGACGACATTGACCAGCGCATCGTGGACTGGTTGATTGACGAGTTCAAGAAAGAGAACAGCATCGACCTCGGCAAGGATCGCATGGCTCTGCAACGCCTGAAGGAAGCCGCGGAAAAGGCCAAGATCGAGCTCTCGCAAATGATGGAGACCGAAATCAACCTGCCGTTCATCACCGCGGGCGCGAGCGGCCCTATTCACATGCAGCAGAAGCTGACGCGCACGCGTCTCGAGCAATTGATGGGAGATCTGCTCGAGCGCTCGATGAAGCCTGTCCGGCAAGCTCTTGAAGATGCAAAAATGTCTCCCAACGACATTCAGGAAGTGGTGATGGTTGGCGGTTCAACGCGCATCCCCAAAGTGCAATCGCTCGTCCGCACGTTCTTCGGCGAAAAGGAGCTGCACAAGGGCGTGAATCCTGACGAAGTCGTGGCCGTAGGCGCTGCGATTCAGGGCGCTGTACTCGCGGGCGAAGTGAAGGACATCCTGCTGCTGGACGTAACGCCGCTTTCTCTCGGCGTCGAGACCCTCGGCGGCGTGATGACCGTGCAAATCCCGCGCAACACCACGATTCCGACCCGGAAGGTCGAGACCTACTCGACCGCTGCGGACAATCAGCCCGGCGTGGAAATTCAGGTCCTCCAGGGCGAACGCAAGTTCGCAACGGACAACCGCTCGCTTGGCAAATTCAAGCTGGACGGCATTCCGCCAGCGCCGCGCGGCACTCCGCAAATCGAGGTGACCTTTGACATTGACGCCAACGGCATCTTAAATGTCAGCGCCAAGGACAAGGCCACCAACAAGGAGCAGAAGATCACCATCACTGCTTCGAGCGGCCTGACAAAGGAAGAGGCCGAGAAGATGCGCGCCGAGGCCGAATCGCACTCCGAAGACGATCGCCGCCGCATGGAGGAAGTCGAATCACGCAACCGGCTCGACGGCATCATGTACCAAGCGGAGAAGATGGTCCGCGAGAACCGCGAGAAGATTGCGGAGTCGGACGTTAAGTCTGCCGAAGAGGCGATCGAGGATGCCAAGAAAGCGATCGCAGAGGGCGGCACGGCTCGCTTGCGTTCTGCCACTGAGAACCTCGAGAAGTCTTTGCACAAGATCGCCGAGGTGCTCTACAAAGCCAATGAGGCTGCAGGAGCTCAACAGGCCGGCGCTGCCAGCGCAGGCGCTGGTGCGGCTGGTGGTGCGGGCTCAAGTTCGAGCAGCGCGCCTCAAGACAAAAAGCCCGGCGATGTGATCGATGCCGAGTACGTCGACGTAGACGAAAACAAGCGGCCTAACTAACCAGGTGTAGCAATCGTAGGGGCACGATATATCGTGCCCCTTCAACTTTTGTTCCAGCATCGAACCCAAGTATGGCGACCACGACCAAACAAGATTATTACGATTTGCTCGGCGTCTCGCGCAAAGCCAGCGCGAAGGACATTCGCACGGCTTTCCGCAAGCTCGCGCGCAAATACCACCCAGACCTGAATCCCGGCGACAAGTCCTCCGAAGAAAAGTTCAAGCAGTTGCAGGAAGCCTACGACGTTCTCTCCGATTCGAAAAAAAAGCAGATGTACGACCAGTACGGCTTTTACAGCGACAACATCCCTCCCGGCGGACCGGGAGGCGGGCCGCAGCAGGACGGCGAAGGCGTCAATTTCGACTTTGGCGGCTTTGATTTTGGGGGCGGTTCCGGCGCTCAGGGCGGCGGAGCGAGTTTCCGCGATCTCTTCAGCCAGTTTTTCAGGGGCGGCCGGGGCGCGAGCGGTGAGCCAGAACATGAACCCGGCGGCGACCTCGAATATCAAATCGAAATTGATTTTTGGGACGCTGTCCGCGGCGCAGTCAAGAAACTGACCATCACGCGGCTCGATACCTGCGACACCTGCCACGGTACCGGAGCAATCGGCTCCGCGCAAACCTGCCCGACCTGCCACGGCTCGGGAACCATCCAGCAAGCAGCAGGAAAAATGAAATTCAACGTTCCCTGCACACGCTGCGGCGGCGCGGGCAAGATCCGCAAAGTCTGTCCGACGTGCAGCGGCGAAGGACGCCTGCGCCGCACCGAAACGATCGACGTGCGCATTCCCGCCGGCGTAGCGAGCGGCTCACGCGTCCGCGTGCCCGGCAAGGGCAACGCCGGAACGATGGGCGCGCCTCCCGGCGATTTGTATTTAAGGGTGGACGTGAAGCCGCATCCGTTTTTCGAGCGTCGCGGCGATGATTTGTACACCAAAGTCCCGGTCACGGTGACGGAAGCCACGCTCGGCGCGAAGGTCGAAGTTCCCACGATCGACGGCCGCTCGCTCGTGCGCATCCCGCCCGCCACGAACAGCGGCAAGACTCTGCGTCTGAAAGAAAAAGGCGTGCCCAGTGCGCGCCATGGCACGCGCGGCGATCAGTACGTCGAAATCCAAGTCGTCGTCCCGCAGCCAACGGACGAGCGCGTGCGAACGCTAATGAAAGAACTGGAAACCATCGCGCCCGAAGATCCGCGCAAAGATTTATTCGCGAAAGCAGGAGTTTGACGGCGCGAAACATCACGCCAGTTTCGGAGAATGTAGAGGCACGATACATCGTGCCCCTCTGGTAGAGAGAGCAACACCATGCCACACCGAGCTAGAAAACGCGCCAAAGCCGGCTACATGATCAGTGCCGTGGCGGAGCTCTACAAGCTCCACCCGCAAACGCTGCGTCTCTACGAACGCGTCGGTTTGCTTAAGCCATCGCGGTCCCAGGGAAATACGCGCCTCTACACTGATTCCGATCTCGAGCGCCTCGACGTCATCCTGACCCTCGCACGGGATATGGGTGTAAACCTCGCAGGCATCGAAATCATCCTGAACATGCGCGAAAAAATGGTCGAAATGGAAAAGCAAATGACCGAATTCGCGACGGTGGTCCAGCAAGAACTCTCCCGCGTGGCCTCCTCGCACTCGCAACCCAAAGAACCCCGCCACGCCATCGTTCGCGCCACTCCGCGGCCCGGCCGCTCCATGTAGGGTCACCCTTCCGAGGATGACCTTTCTTCTCGGTCTTCCGCCTTCCCTCTCCTGCGTCCACCCTTCCACAGCTTTTCCCAGGCACCACCTTGCCGTCCAGCCTCCGCAACCGTATGCTGTCCGCATGGCTCTTGAGAATTGTCCCCTTTGCCGAGGAACAGGCTGGAAGCTCCTCCCGCGGCCCGACGGCGCCGCGGGCAAGGTTGCCGTCGCCTGCGACTGCGGCAGTGAGGAACGCTCCGAGCGCGTCATCGAGCGCGCCCACATCCCCAAACGCTATGAGCATTGTGATTTTGAAAGCTACAGTACCGATGTCGGAGTAACGTCGCAACAAACCGAGTCGTTGAAAAAAGCGAAGCTCCTAGCCCAGGGATTCGTTCAAAATTACCCAAGCTCCGCGGAAAAAGGTCTGCTGCTGATGGGCCCCTCTGGCGTCGGCAAGACTCATCTCGCCGTCGCTGCTCTCAAAGATCTGATTCGCCGCGGACACGATGGCCTCTTCTGCGACTACCGCGAACTTCTGAAAGAAATCCAAGCCAGTTACAACCAGGCCAGCGAGTCCACGGAAATGGGCATTCTCGAGCCCATCCGAACCGTCGAAATTCTCGTCCTTGATGATCTCGGCGCGAGCAAGCCTTCGGATTGGGTCCGCGATATCGTCGGCATCGTCCTGAATGCCCGCTACAACGAACGCCGCACCACGATCATCACCACGAACTACTATGACAATCCGGCCCAGGAAGGCGAAGCCACGCGGCTCCCCAATGGAAAACTCGTCATGCCCACCCGCGAAGATTCTCTCGAACAAAGAATCGGCAGCCGCATGCGTTCGCGCCTCTTCGAGATGTGCCGCACGGTCGAAGTCATCGCCCCGGATTTCCGCCGCGAAAGCACCCAAGCCGGCCGCGCCCGCGCCTAAATCTTCGCAAACTGGTTTCATTGACACAGGCGCAATGCGGCGAGTATCCTTTTGAGGTTGCAGCGCGCCTCGAAACGCCCGCAGCATTGTCCCGAAAGACCGCTTAGCGGTTAACCTCCTTGCATCAACCCTGTCAGGGAAGTGGCAAGGAATCTTATCGACGTTTTGCATGACCCCGGCTTAGCCGGGCTTAGACAGAATGGAAGTAATCTCCCGGAGGCCAACAACCATGTTTCCCGACCACGACAACCAGTCCTCAGCAGCCGCAGCTGCACCCGCACCTGATTCAGATCAAACTCAGAACAGCACTCCAGATGAAGTGAATACAGCGCAGGCCACCACGGCCGAGCCGCCTGTGCAGCAGGAAGGCGCCGCTGCGCCGGAGCCCGCCGCAAGCGCAAGCGACGCGGGCGCCGAGTCGCACGCTAAGCTGGCGGAATCTGCCGACGCCGCCCAGGAACATGCAAGTGCCGCGCAAGTTCCAGCCGCCGCCGAAACCAAGGCGGTCGCTGCCCCATCTCCGGCCGATGCCGAAGCCACGGCCGCTGCCGAAGAAGCCGCAGGCTCAGAAGAGATGAGCAAGCTGATGGAGCAGTACGACGAGCAGCACGAAGCTGCTTCGCAAAACGAAATTATCGAAGTAAAGGTTGTTGCCTACACGGAACACGGTGTAGTCGTAGACCTCGGAGGAAAGACCGAAGGCCTGATCCCGGCGGCGGAATTCTCCGAAACCGACATTCCGCGGCCCGAGCCCAACGCCACCATCGAAGTCCAGCGCACGGGCGAGCACAAAGACGGCTTCACGATTCTTTCCTATCAAAAAGTTCTCCGTCGCCGCACCTGGGAAAAGATCGAAGCGGCCTACAAAGCCAAGGAAACCATCACCGGCAAAGTGGTGGACCGCATCAAGGGCGGCCTCGTTGTCGATATCGGCGTCCGCGCGTTTCTGCCCGGCTCTCAGTTTGATCTTCGCCCCACGCAGAACCTGGACGATTTGACCGGCACGGACGTGCAAGTCCGCGTCACCAAGCTCAACCGCCGCCGCGGTAACGTGGTCGTCAGCCGCCGCGCCATTCTCGAAGAAGAGCTGCACGCCAAGCGCGCCCAGTTGATGGAGACTCTCACGGAAGGGCAGGTAGTACATGGCCACGTCAAGAACGTGACCGAATACGGCGCCTTCGTCGATCTCGGCGGCATCGACGGTCTGCTCCATCTGACCGACCTAAGCTGGGGCCGCGTCAAGCATCCCTCCGATGTAGTCAAGCCGGAGCAAGAACTCGACGTCATCATCCTGAAGTTTGACAAGGAAAAGCAACGTGTCTCGCTCGGTCTCAAACAACTCAGTCCCGATCCCTGGGTCAACGCCTCGGAGAAATATCCCGCCGGCGGCAAAGTGCGCGGCAAAATCGTGGGCGTCGTCGACTACGGCGTCTTCGTCGAGCTCGAACAAGGTATCGAAGGTCTTGTCCATGTCACCGAGCTGAGCTGGTCGAAAAAGGTTCAGCATCCTTCGAAGCTTTTTAAAGTCGGCGAGGAAGTCGACGTCGTCGTCCTGGACATCAAGCCCAGCGATCGCCGCGTCTCTCTCGGCATCAAGCAAGCGCTCCCCGATCCGTGGCTTCTTGTCGCGGATAAATATCCCGTCGGCACGATCGTCACCGGAAAAGTCCGCAACATCGCGGAGTTCGGCGCTTTCGTTGAAATAGAAGAAGGCTTTGACGGACTCGTCCACGTCGGCGACGTAAGCTGGACGGAGCGCATCAAGAATCCTCATGAAGTCTTCAAAAAGGGCGAACCCGTCACGGCCAAGGTACTGAAGATCGATCCCGATAATCGCCGCGTCTCCCTCGGTATCAAGCAGGTGAACGACATCTGGGGCGAGTGGTTCAAGCAACACAAGGTCGGCCAGATCGTGAAGGGCAAAGTTTCGCGCATCGCCACCTTCGGCGCGTTCGTCGAACTCGGCGAAAACATCGAGGCCCTCTGCCACAACACGGAGATCGAGGAGCGCAAGCGCCGCGACGATGGTCATTCCCCCATGCATCGCACCAGCACTGGCCCGCTGAAGAGCGCCGGCCCTCTCGAACCGGGCAAGGAGTATGATTTTAAGATCATCAAGATCAGCCCGGAGACGCGCCGCATCGGTTTGAGCTATCGCGCCGCAGCAAAGCAGATCGAGCGCAAGGAGATCGAGCAGTATCGCTCGACCTCGAAAACCTCATCGACGGCGACGATTGGCGACGCCCTCAAGTCCAAGTTGTCGGCCCGTTAAGCTCGCCCAGTCAGCTCGTCCGTATGCTCGATTGAGGAGGCCACAAACTTTTTGCAACAATCCGGGTTGCACGTCCCAGCGGGCCCGGCGGCAAGGCAGTAGGGCAACACAATTTCATTTACCTGCGGGTCAATTTAGTGATAGGAAGAAGGGCAACCGGGTGCGTTATGCCCTTCTAAGCTGTTTCGCACCAAGAACCTGCGGCCGCTAAGATTCTGGCTCTGCAACGAGGCAAAGGCACGATGACCAAGCCACTCACACTGACGAAGGCCGACCTCATCCAGGAGGTCGAACGCATCACGGAGCTCAAACGCTCCGACTCCGAGACCATCGTCGAAACGATTTTCGACAGCATTATCGAATCGCTCCAAAAGGGCGACAAAATCGAGATTCGCGGATTCGGCAGCTTCCGCACGCGCCAGCGCCGCGGCCGCGTCGGCCGCAATCCCAAGACCGGCGCGAAAGTCGAAGTGCCGCCGAAAAAGATTCCATTCTTTAAGCCCAGCAAAGAGCTCAAGGATTTTGTGAACAGTTCGGAAGCAGCCGCTTCTGCGGGAGCGACGCCCGCTGGGGCGCCGGCTTCCGGCGACGCGAAACATCCTTAGCCCGCTCGGCTCCTCCAATAAAAATACTTTCATCCACGAGCGCTCGTTTTCCGCTCAGGACGAAGCGCGTGCGACGCCCGAAGCGTTTTGCGTTATGCTGTCCGCGCAACTCTTGTCTTAAGGACTCCTCGCGATGGACTATCTCTGGACTCCCTGGCGCTATCAATACATGGCCCAGGTAACGGCTGGCAAGCAACCCGAATGTATATTTTGCGACGCCGTGGCGCGCAACAAGGATGACGAAACGCTCATCGCCTATCGCGGCGCAAAGACCTTCGTCATCCTCAATCGCTTTCCGTATACCTCCGGCCACGTCATGATCGTCCCCTACGCGCACGTCGCGGAATTGAACCTGTGCGATGCCGTCACCCTCGACGAAATGATGCAACTCGCCCAGCGCATCGAACACGCCTTCCAATCCGATTACAAACCAGACGGCATGAATCTCGGCATGAATCTCGGCCGCGCCGCGGGAGCAGGCGTCGCCGGCCACTTGCATCTTCACGCTCTGCCCCGCTGGTTCGGCGATTCCAATTTCATGACCGTCACCGCCGAAACCCGCGTCCACCCCGAAGAACTCAGCGTCACCTATCAACGCCTCAAAACCGCCCTGGCCTCCTAGCCGTGCGGAAGAAAGAGCCGCTCTGCGGAGCGCCTCTTGCAGGCGCACGATTCATCGTGCCCTTCCTCGGCGTCTTGCTATCGGCTGTAAACTGTCAGCTTCATTCTCTTCTGCGCTAAACTAATCCCGCTCGATTTGTAGGGTCATCCTTCTGAGGATGACCGCTCTTGCCCTAATCTCGTTCGACGCTTGGAGCCATTCTTGAATCTCGACCTCACTGAAGAGCAATCTCTCCTCCAAAAAACCGTCCGCGAATTTGCGGAATCCGAGGTCCGTCCATTCTCCAAAGATCTCGATGAAACCGGCCACTTCCCTCGCGAGATCTTCAAAAAAACTGCCGTACTCGGCCTCACCGGCATAGCTCTCCCCGAATCCGCAGGCGGCGCCGGCTTCGATCACATTGCTTACACCATCGTCATCGAAGAAATCTCCCGCTGCTGCGCCTCCACCGGCGTGATTCTCTCCGTCCAGAATTCCCTCTACTGCGATCCCATCCACCGCTACGGCACCGACGACCAAAAAAAGAAGTTCCTTCTGCCTTACGCACGCGGCGAAAAAATCGGCTGTTACGCCCTCACCGAGCCCCAAGCCGGCTCCAACGCCGCCGCGCTCCAAACCAAAGCCGTCCTTCGCGGCGACAAGTACCTCATCAATGGCACAAAAGCCTGGATCACCAATGGCGGCGCTGCCGACGCGGCCATCGTCTACGTCAACACCCATCCCGAAAAAGGCGAAAAAGGCATCACCGCGCTAGTCGTCGAAAAAGGTACGCCCGGCTTCAAAACCGGCAAGGAAGAAAAAAAACTCGGCATCAGCGCCACGGCCTGCTGCGAACTGGTTTTCACCGACTGTGAGGTGCCCGGCGCCAATCGCATCGGCAACGAAGGCGAAGGCTACAAAGTCGCTCTCTCCACGCTCGATGGCGGCCGCATCGGCATCGCCGCGCAGGCCATTGGAATCGCCCAGGGCGCCTTCGAAGCCGCGCTGAAATATTCGAAAGAGCGTCTCGCCTTCGGCCAACCCATCTCGCAATTCCAGGCCATTCAATTCATGCTCGCCGATATGGCCACCGACCTCGACGCCGCCCGCCTCCTCGTCCGCAAAGCCGCCTGGAAGCAGGACACTGGCGCCCGCTTCACCATGGACGCCGCCATCGCCAAACTCTTCGCCAGCGAAATGGCCACCCGCATCACCCACAAAGCCATCCAAATCCACGGCGGTAACGGCTACTCCCGCGAATATCCCGTCGAGCGCAACTACCGCGACGCCCGCATCACCGAAATCTACGAAGGCACCTCCGAAATCCAGCGCCTTGTCATCTCCTCCTGGGTTCTGAAGTCGTAGGGTCATCATTCAGAGGAAGACCGCTATCTCCGCAGCTTGTGCACGGTGCTAGAATCTTGAAGTCCGGTCAGTGTCAATGACTGACAAGCAAGTCTTCGCAACGATCCTCGGCGCCATCCTCTCCGCCATTCTCGGCGGCGCCTTACTCATCATCTCGATTCAACTCATCTATGAAGCCACAAGCCACCACGTCGACGGCGGCGATGATGGTTGGGGTTTCCTATGGATTGCGCTCTCTATCCTCTCAGGGATTCTCGGCCTTGTTTACTCTGCTAAATGGGCCCGCAGGCGCTTTCCAGCCACAGCGCGTTAGAGCGGTCGATCCGATTTCGATGCTGTCATTCCGAGCGGAGCGGGCCGGCGCTTTTTCTCGCGCGCTCGGCGGGCGGATGCTACAGCCTTCACGCTTTTAAGCCGTCCGCATTGTAAGGAATCCGGTCTATTCGAGATCGGGCGGAGTCACCTTGGCAATCCAGGAGTCGTAGTCGGCAGTGAAGCCCGCTTTTTGCTGCAAGGAATGAACTTTGCGCTCCACCTGCGCCATCTGGTCGTCTGAAAGCTGTGGGATCGCTTCAATCTGTTTCCCAATCGCGTCCAGGGCACTCGCGACTTGCTTTTCAGCACTGCCGGCTCCAGCGCCGGCGTTTTCATCGTCGCCCATCATGCAATCCACCACGCGCTTCGTCACTTTCTGACTGTGCACCAGTGACACACGGATGTTCCCCTGTCCGGTGACGACGTTTCCGACCCCGAACACGCGCTCCAGAGCGGTGTACTGCGGCAAATCCTTGCCAGCGAATGTGTAGTATTCACCATTCATGTTGATCCCGGAAAGTTTCTCCGGCACCGAACCGATCGAAGAAACAACCAGCGGCGCGCGGAGTTCGTGTTCCGAGCCGGGGATCGGTTCCGCCTTGCGGCCCTCGATTTTCGTTTCAACCACCTTCAGCCCGGCGAGCCGTCCATTTTCCACGATGATCCCGGTCGTCAACCTGCGATCCTGGACGCGAAACAGGAATTTGTCGCGCGCCAGGCGCAGCATTTTCTGCCGAACCATTTCCGTCTTGGCGATCTGCTCGGGCGTCGCATTGTCGGGTGGTTGCGCCAGCGGCATGTCCTGTTCGCGGCGGCGATAAATTAAGAGGCAACCCTTTACGCCCAATTCTTCCGGCTTGATGCCGTGCGCTTTGCATACCTCCGGAATACTTTTTTCCAGCTCATGCATGCTGGTCTCAATGCCGCGAGCTCTTAAAGCACGTTCATAGTTTTCGAGCTGTAGCACCTTGACCACGTCCAGTGACGCAAGCCCGCCGCCCACCACTATCGCTTCGTCGGGCGTTTCATAGCGCGGTCCGAGATAGTCCTTTTCATTCTTGTGGTTGTACCAATAGATAAAAGGGTTTTGGTAAACGAGGCCTTTGTTGACGTACTGCTCTGCTTCCGGCACTCCCAAATCCCGGTCGCGCCACGCGCCATTGGCGAGAATCACCGCAGAAAAGCCCCACTCGAAAAGCTGGGGGAGACTAAAATCCCGGCCTAACTTGGTCGAGGGGATGAAATAGACATTCGGCTTCTTCATGCGCGCGTCGATGCGCGCGTATTCCTGTTTGCGCTGTTCGACGTGCCATCGCGGCAGGCCGTCTTCGATCTTGCCGTACGGCCGCGTGTTCTGCTCGAACACGGCGACTCGAATTCCATTATCCGCCAGAATTTCCGCCGCCACCGAGCCGGAAATCGCGCCGCCAATTACCGCCACGAAATGATGCCCAGGATTCGTCATCTATCTGCCACCCTCGCGCATGGGAGCGCGATTGTACAACGCAAATCGTGCAAAGTGTACCCAACCGCCGAAGGCAAATCTGATTGCTTCGGCTCCCGACATTTCGACCGCAGGAAGACCTCTGTGCCAGCGAGCGATTCTTGTTCGATGAAATCTCTCTTACCTTTGGCCAGTGTAGGCGCCGTGCTTCAGTACGGGGGGTTGGATTTTGATAGTGTAATTCCGAACGGAGGACGCTGGCGCTTTTTTCCTCGCGCTTGGCGGGGGTTGCGATAGCTTGCAACCTTTTTACCCGAAGTTCGTGGGTTCGATCCCTGTCGCCCTTTTTCTCATCTTCGAGCCGCGACGAATTTGTCCGGTTGCGACAACTTTCGATCTGCGGGCGGGACGCGCATTCTAAGCGAACACTCCTCCTCCAAACTGCCAAGCGCTCGCGCATGAAATTTGCTTACCGTAACTCTTGCGTGCGTAGCACCCAAACAAAAAAGGACACCGATCGAAATCGGTGTCCTTAGGTTTACTCCAATTTTCACGAGGCCGCGGCTATGGCGCGCACCCCGCCTTCTGTGGCGCCGACAATGTCGTCAGCGTCGTTATGTCCGGATAACTGTAAGCCCCATTGATCGCCGTGGAAGGCGACTGGAATTCAAACCACTGCAACAGCGCCTCATTCTGCGGATGATACGTGAACCCATTCGGCATGGGCATCGGGAATACTTGATGTGGCAATCCCTCGACAACGTCTCCCACCTCCAGATCATTCTGGCAATTACCGTTGGGCGCCAACCACCAAGGTGTCACGTCATGTACCCCGTCAAACGCCACAAATGGATCGTTATAAATCTCCAAGATTTCATGGCTTAGCCCGGTCACATCCGACACCGTCCGATCCCTGAATATGGGCTGATCCCATGTGGAATAGTTCATCACAAAAAACCGGGGCAGTTTTCCGTTATTAGCATCCCCAGACTCAAAATCAAACGAGTGAAATCCCCCGATGCAGCAAAGCGTGCCGTTCTTAATGGGTATCGTCAGGTAAGCGGGCGGAAAGAAAAATGTCGAGAGGTCCTTGGTCGTAATGTCTCCGGAGGCTTCCGCCGCACCCATTGGTGTACTACTGTCCGGCGGAAACGTGCTGGTCGAGGGAAACAGTCCATTTTCAAAAGCAAAAACATCAATCAGCACAAAAAAACAGCAGCTCCCGTCGGGATTCAGCGCGTATCTGTAATTGCAGTGCCCGCCCTTCCCGTTCCCCGTGCCGCACGTCTTATCCTGATTGACCGCCATGGTTCGCGCAGTTTTCACGCTGGGCGCCAGCAACGTGTGCCAGTCCGCTGGAGCGCCTTGATATTCAGCGCGTGCCACGGCATCGGCAAATTGTGTGGGTGTGGCGCTGCTGGTGTAATTCGCGTTCGAGAAAACCGGGGATTCCAGCACCAGCGGAATGAACGGTGTCGAATCGAAAAACAGTCGGCGGCAACCCGGCTCGCCTGGAGTTCCGCAGGTAATCGGCTTGCCATTCACCACCCTCACATACCGTGGTGAGCCGTCCGCATTACGAAGGTCCAGCGAGACCGGCACGATCGGCGCGTTCAGTGTCGTCGTTCCTCCCTTGGAGGGCGCGTTCCCCACCGTGTTGAAGATCCAGTCGCTCTGCGGCTTGCCGTTCGGGCCTATCCCCGGCGTGGAATACGCGCCGCTAAAATTGATCAGCGAGTCGATCCCAGCAACGCCTGGCAGCGTGGCCTGGTCCGTTCCAGTCTGGCCCGCTGTCTTTGGGTTCACCCGCGTGAACTTCAGCCCCGCGTCAGCTACATCCGCCGGCGTAACTGCATCGGCATCCTGCGCCCTGGCAGCGACCGCGCCAGCCGCCACCGCAAGACAACCAGACAAAATTAGCCGAAACAACCTGTCAAAGGAAAGCACGTCGAATCTCTTCATGGGACACACACCTTTCACCTACTTTTGGCGGGGACTCAACACTGTGGGTATCACGCAAACTAAGTGCCTGTCAAGCAAGCAGTATAACAAGACGTTGTTCGTACTCATCTCGCAGAGACGCGGAGAGCAGCCACTAAGCGAGCCGCGTTTATAAGGCGCCTTCTCCTGGATTTTGAGGTCTTAGCCCTTTGGCGGTCGGACCTTCTTTAGGTCCAACATTTCGCCTACCTAAAAACGAAGAAAAACTTCCAAGCGCCGCAGTCAGGTCTCATTGCTCCCGCGCCCTTCATTACGACCGACGGGAGACCTCTGCGCCATCGAGCGGTTCTTGCTCGATGAAATCACTCCTAAGTTTGGCTCGTGCAAGCGTCGTGCCTTAGCACGGCTCGTCCGATTTCGATCCTGTCATTCCGAGCAGAGCCGGCCGGCGCTTTTCCCCTCGCGCTCTGCGGGCGGATGCCACAGCCTTCACCCCTTTTAAGCCGAAGATCGTGGGTTCGACTTCACCGCCCCGAATGGACGCCCCACTCGCAGCGGAGAACTGCTCCAGACGTCCTCGCTCAACACAGATCGCCACAAAGCCACTTGATTGCATAACAATGTCGGCTCCTCGACCCGAGTAAACTTTGGCTGTCTGACGACCAAAGGCTTGGGAGAAAGGAGCCGAACATGATGATCCTGGGCGTAGACTATCACCCGAGCTTTCAGCAGATTGCTTTTTTTGTGGAAGAGACTGGTGAGTGCGGTGAACGGCGATTGAACCACGATGATGGTGAAGCTGAGAAATTCTATCGAGACCTGAAGCAGCGAGAAATCGGCGTGCGTGTAGGGATGGAGGCGACCGGGTATTCGCGCTGGTTCGAGCGACTGCTGGCGGAGCTAGGTTTCGAGGCGTGGATCGGCGATCCAGCGGAGATCAGAACCAGGCGAGCGAAGAAGCAAAAGAAGGACAGCAAGGATGCCCGACTCCTGTTGAAGCTGATGCAGGAGGATTGTTTTCCGCGGATCTGGGTACCGAGCCCAGAGAACCGGGATCTCCGGCAACTGCTGTGGCATCGGCATCGGCTGGTGCAGATGCGGACGCGGATCATGAATCAGCTGCAAGCTCTGGCGATGAACGAGAACAAGTGCTGGAAGAAAAAACTGTGGAGTGAGCGGGGGCGAGCAGAATTAGAAAAGCTCTCGTTGGCTCCGTGGGCCAGTCGGCGTCGGCGAGAGTTGTTGGAGTTGCTGGACCGGATGAATCCGACCATTGAGGAGTTGACGGCAGCCGTCGAGGAGGAAGCCAGGAACCGACCAGAAGTGCTGCGGCTGATGACGCATCCCGGCGTGGGTCCACTCACAGCACTCGCCTATGTCCTGATCATCGGAACGCCAACGCGGTTTGCCTGTGCCAAGCAAATCAGCAGCTATGCGGGGCTGATTCCGAGCGAGGACTCCAGTGGCGGCAAACAACGGTTGGGACACATCAGCAAGCAGGGCAATTCGTTGTTGCGCTTCTTGCTGGTGGAGGCAGCACAGGCGGCCGTACGTTGTAATCCGGACTGGCGACGTCGCTATTGAAACCTGGCCATGCGTCGGCAAAGGAACATTGCGAAAGCAGCGATGGGACGCAGGCTAGGAGTTTGCTTGTACTGGATGTGGCGAAGAGGATGGGAGTATCCGCAGTTGGCCAGGTTCGGTTCGCGCGCGGGAGAGCTCGGTACCGGAGATGGTGTGCGGTAGAACGTTGCGCACTTGAATGGGCATCCCGCTCCCTGCAAAGGGAGTTTGCATAAGTAATCGTGGTCGAAGTATTGATCGAAGAGATGTCTAGGTCGGACTGAAGCCGACCGAAAGATTACGAGCGAGCCTTGATCGTCGATGCAGAGAAGAAAGAAAACGAAAGAGAAAAACTCTTTTAGGTGAAAGGAAAGAAGTGTGCTCAAAAAGAGTTTGACAAGGCCGACACTGTTAGAGATGTCAGGTAACGGCTGCGAGTTCAAAAGGTCGGCGCAACACTTGCTTGGAGTCTACTCGCAGGAGTCTCGGAACCTAAGGTCTTTCGTGGGCGTTGATTTAGACGCTGCGCGATATTGTCCAGTTCAGATTGCGTGTAGCCGGAAAGATCGCTTCTCTTCGGCAAGTATTGTCGCAGCAAGCGGTTGGTGTTTTCTTTGGTTCCTCGCTGCCAGGGGCTGTGCGGATCACAGAAGTAGACTTTCACATTCGTGGTCACCGTGAAGGTTTTGTGTTTGGCCATCTCTAGCCCGCCGGGGTGGCCCATCCTTGCGGGGTTTGGTCTTGCAAGGGTGGGTCTTTCGTTTTCCTGTTTCTTCATCCCCTTCCGTTCTTCCGGCGCGCGGCGAGCGCCCCGAGTTTCTCCATGAGGCCCCACTCACTACCGACTATCCACTACCCGCTACTCACCGCTCACTTCTAATTTCCGCTCACCCCCTCCAAACCGCCGTTCAACCCCCCAATTCGACCATTCACTGTAAAACATTTTACCTTCCCGTACTTCCCCTGCTACCATTCCCTATGCTTGCCCTGTGCCTCGAAGGGTTTCGCCCACGCTGCCCCCTCCCGCGCCTCGCTCTTTCTTGCCTTCGTAGCGGCGTGGCTTTAGCCCGCCATCTTGCCCCCACCTTGTCGGGGTCACAGCTCACTAACCCTTTTACATTCCGCACGTACGAAAAACACCCCCCTAACTCCTCTGGAATCCGCACTTCCAAAACACAGCACTTAAAGTGGCTCTGTTGACATCCTTGGAGACGAAGGCGATGCCTCAAACGGTAGAGGTTGTAGGTGAGTCCGAGGAGCAGGGCT
>Ga0247682_1000161_pt1 | contig 24766 bp, 20 predicted proteins | sample CNK23_metaG_FD_190130 | JGI IMG/M metagenome (GOLD analysis project Ga0247682, IMG submission 190130) | Soil microbial communities from Purdue University Martell Research Forest, Indiana, United States - CNK23 | ecosystem: Environmental > Terrestrial > Soil > Temperate forest > Bulk soil...
TTTCCTTGTGCACATCCATGCCGATATATTTAGTGCTGGTCATAAGGGCGTTCCTCCTCTGGAGCGGTTGAGCGAAGCACTCAAAACCTACTCCACAAGGGGCGCCCTTTTATATTGCGTCGCGTAATCGGACAAGTGGCAGCTAGTCCCTCAATCCTCCATCTCCCACTGCTGCAAGTCATCGACGGGTCGCGGAAGCCGACCTTCTAGCCATTCGGCGCATGTTGCCGAGTCGAAATCATTAGACTTCGATTCGATTACCCATGACAAATAATCGCGTGGTCCACCGTTCAAATACGGCGGTGGAGAAACGGGCATCAATACCGTAGGGAGCCTCTCATCTAGTGACAAGTAATTCAGGACGTGTCCTAATTCTTGTACCACCCGCCATGCCAACTTATGTTGAATGTCGATTGTGAACTTCACCCACCATCGACCATCATCAAAAATGCCGGAACTCGGATTTGCTTCGATTGCCGGAATCTTTGACAAAATACTCTTTGAGCTGGGATGCGATTTCTTCTGTCATTAGGCGGATAGGATATTTCAGTCCCTCAAACTGCGCCAACTCCCGTAAGTCAGCTTACCGGTAACTTGGGTACTGGAACTGCGACGCCATTTCCGTTGCGACGGCGAATCGTTCCGCCGATAATCCCACTACGAAATAGAAAGCCCCGGCAGGACTCAGAATCCTGCCGAGGCCGGAGTTTTTTGGTGTGTCCGAAGAATACGCCGCCCGAAAGCGAAAAATCAATTGGCGAAGCCCTGCGCACCGCGCGTGAATTCTACGACAGGATGCGCAACACGAAGAATGTTCGCCGCGGCATTCGTCTTGCGGCTGGAGGGATTCGCGGACTGCACGAAGTTCCGAAGTCGGTGTATTCGCGGGATGAATTCAGTCAGTGGCTTGATGGTTTGTGCGGGAGCTTTAGTGGTTCCGGAGTTGCACTAAGGCAACTGATTCCATATTTGGTTGCGCTCGCTTGTGACGCGCAGGAATGGACAAAGGACTGGCGTGCGCCGGGCTGGCTTGTGAAATGGCCGAAGGGAGTCCAACCGCAAGAAATTGCAGCTCGGGAGCGATTGGGCGAAGCTGAAACTCTGGCGCTTATCCAGAAAGTCGAGAGCTACGCCAGGAAACGTCGTAAACAATTTGCGCCACCCATTACTCCGAAGAAGAAAACTGCACGCGCTCGTGGTCGAGCTTCGGATTCGGCCATCATTGACGTCTTCGTCGCGAATATTAAGCGCGATAATCGCGAGCTTGCTTCCAACATCCGAGAAATATGCATTCTCCTCGACAGGAAGACTGGAATGTTGCTGCCAAGCGCATGGAAGAAAGCCGGGAAGAAGTCCTGGCACGAGGCTTGGATGGACCCGAAGTTCAGGCCGCGCGTAAAACGTCGCATTAGTCCGGTGCGGCCAGCACTAAAAAGCTGACAGGAAAATGGCGCGAGTGTTACGGCAACGGATGGACCGTTACTCGTTCACACGCGACTTCCGACCGCGTAACACCTGCAAACGATTGAGATTTCAGAGTTTTTCTCCGCTGCTTAAAGGCCGTTACCTCCACGCGGAAAAATCTGGACGCTGCCTCCCTTCTTAGCGCACGCTCGCGCGTAACCTGCGGCGGTTGCCGCGAGGAGGTTGCTGCACATGGAAAAGCTTGTATCCCTGCGAGCACTGGCTGGCTTATCCCAATTCACTGTTGCAAGGAAAAGCAAAGTCCCGAAGGTTCGTCTGTCACTCGCCGAAACGCGGCAATTGGCGCTCGACCCAGAGGAGGAGGCGCGAGTCCGCGCCGTGCTCTTGCGCGCCATCGAAGAGCGCTCCCGCGAGCTACAAACAGCGCTCATAGATTCGCAAGTGGAGACGGAAGTCTCAGCGTAGAAACAGCTTTCCGGGCGCTTACTCGGAAGGCACGCACCCGGCGACGTGTGATGGAAGCCAGAAATTGAGTGGACCATGGAAACATACACCCAGTTTTCCAGAAATAAAAACTCACGCCGCTTTTCGCCAGAATTTATCGCAGCGGTACGCGAGCACTCCCCCATTGAGCTCGTAGCGAGCGCGTACACCAAGCTCCGCAAGTCGGGCTGTCAACTTGTGGGCTTGTGCCCCTTTCATGAGGAGCGCACGCCTTCGTTCTATGTTCATCCGGCAAAGGGAGCCTTTTTTTGCCACGGCTGCGGTGCGCGTGGCGACGTTTTTTCTTTCACGAAGGCTGTCTTGGTTTGCGATTTCAGACAGTCGGTTGATTATCTCTCCGCGCGCGCGGGCATATCTCAGAGCGGTTTCACGCCCGCCCATGAACTCCGCCTGCGTGTCGCGCGCGTAGCGACGCGCCGACTTGAAGAGCGCAAATTCAAGGACTTCTGGAATTGCCGTATTGACGCCATCAACGCCAAGCACCGCGCCCTCGGACGCGCGGCGACGAATGCGGAGATTTGTTTGCGCAGTGGAAAACTCCGTACGGAAGAAAAGAAACTCGCGTGGGACGCGCTTGAACGTTATTTGAGTTTCGCTTTGCGCGTTGAGCGTGAGGGGCTCTGCGATGTTGAAGTACTGCGGCGCGAATGGCTTGCGCGCACGCGACGAGAGGGTCGAAATGCCGCATAGCACGGATGGAGCCATGCTCGAAGAGACAATCCCCCTGCCGGGGAGCGCGGCGAAAGTCCGCGCCGCGCAGTTTCATCAAGCGTCAGGCTCCAACGAGGACTTTGGGTGGGAAAAGCATTCGATTCGTAATACGGGCGTGACGGCGGGGGAGGTGAGAGCATTCATGCAAGAGGCAGAGCCCAAGCCAGTTCGCCCGTCCTGGCCCGCTCCGCTCGCAACGAAGGCTTTCCACGGTGTCGCTGGTGAAGTCATCCGCGTTATCGCTCCCGAATCGGAGGCCGACCCTGCCGCACTTCTCATTCAACTGTTGGTAGCTGTGGGAAGTCTTATCGGGCGTGGTCCGCACTTCATCGTGGAGCAGTGCGTTCACTCCCTCAATCTCTTCACCGTTGTCGTGGGCAGAACCGCGAAATCCCGTAAAGGAACCTCGTGGGCATGGATTCGCGCGCTTTTACTCACCATGGACCCGGTGTGGGTTGACGCCCGAATTCACGGAGGTGTGGGCTCCGGCGAGGGCATTATTTGGGCCGTCCGCGACCCGATTCTCAAAGGCGACAAGCTAATTGAGGAAGGCGTTGAGGACAAACGCCTGCTTCTCCTCGAAACCGAATTCGCGCAGGTTCTTGCGGTAATTCAACGCCGAGGCGACACGACATCGGAGGTACTCAGAAGGGGGTGGGACGGCACGACAACCCTGCAAACGCTCACGAAGAATAGCCCTGCCCGCGCGACGGGAGCACACATCGCGATGATTGGACACATCACCGAAGAGGAACTTAGGCGGCATCTGACAGCCACCGAGATGGCGAATGGACTGGCTAATCGCATCATTTTTTGCTGTTCGCGTCGCTCCAATGTGCTCCCAGACGGAGGCACCCTGAACTGGAACGATTCTCCGAATATCACCGAAAAGCTACGAGAAGTAGTGCTCTTCGCTCGGGATGTCGGTGAGATGACGCGGGATTCTGAAGCCAGAACCTTGTGGCACAAAGTCTATCCTGCGCTCTCGGAGGGAAAGCTGGGCATGTTCGGAAGCGTAGTTTCGCGGGGCGAAGCGCAGGTTCTCCGCCTTTCCATGGTTTATGCACTGCTAGATTGCTCGGCAGTAATTCGTCGCGCACATCTCGAAGCTGCATTGGAGGTTTGGCGGTACGCCGAGGATAGCTGCCGCTACATTTTCGGCGACTCTCTCGGCGACCCCGTCGCCGATGAAATTCTGCGCGCCATGCGGAACGGCCCGAACGGATTAACTCGCACCGAAATCGCAGGATTGTTTAGCAGGAATTCAAGCTCAGCCCAAATCGAAGCCGCACTCGGCGTCTTGCGCGAACACAATCTCGCTCATTTCGAGAAGGAAGACACCGGGGGCCGCGCTGCGGAGCGATGGTTCGCGAGCATCAACAAGTACGAAATTGACCAAAGAAAAGACGAAACTCCGCAGGCGGAGTGAGTTTTTTTCGTCAATTTCGTTTATTTCGTAACTCAAGGGGCAAAAGCGAGTATCCGGTGGCCAAAGAGGTCTATTTCGAAAGAAACGATGCGAAGGCGGAAACGCATCTTACGCCTGAATTAAAGCAGTTCATAGACCGCGCAATTGTGCCACGCCTGCTCAGGTTGTGGACATGAGACCGAAGGGTCATTGCGTGTCAATGAGGTCAAATGAAGGTTTGGAAGCTTCTGGTGAGGTAGCGGTTTCCGCTCTCTCTAAGAAAAAGCCTGCTAGGATTCAACCCGCGATTGATTCGACGGCCAAAGGAGAGCTAGTGGCCCGTCGAAGATTCCAGAAGGGTAGTGTGTACAAGAACAAGGCAGGAACCGCATGGTTGGGGATGTACTCGGAATACGTCCTCGACGCCAGCGGGATAGAAAAAAGAAGACGGAGATTTGTAGTCCTCGGCCCTGTTCGCAAACCGGGCGGTGAAGAAATGCGGAAGAGAGAAGCGCAACGGTTGTTACAGCCCTACCTTGACCGCGTCAACTCTTCCATTTCCGCTCCGGCTCGTGAACACAAGAGCGCGACTTTCGAAGCGTTCTCTGTGATTTGGGAGCGGGACTACATGTCTCTTTCAAAGCCGTCCACACAAGCCACCATGCGTGGCCATGTGAAACGGCTGAAGTCGTTTATTGGGTCGAAGGAACTTCGGCAAATCGGCGTAGCGGACATTCAGCGTCTCGTTGCAAAGATGGAAGCCGAAGGCTACCACCCGAAGACGATTCGAAATCTATGGGTGACAACACATCTCATTTGGGATGCTGCGCTCGCTCAGGGTTACGTTGACAGAATGATTCCGAGACCGAAACTTCCACGAGCACCAAAGAAGAGGCCCCGATACTTTCGTCTGAACGACGTGGCGCAAATCATCGCTGCATCGAAGGACGAACAACGGGTTTTCTATTGGCTCGCGGCGGAAACAGGACTAAGAGCAGGCGAACTGGCGGCGTTGATGCTGGCCGACGTGAAGCCGGATAGCGTCACAGTCAACCATGCCGTGTGGAACGGCAAGATAGACACGCCAAAGACTCAAAACGCTCTTAGAACTATCGCCGTATCTCCACAGCTTGCCAAATTGTTGGCTGAACAGATTGAACACCAGAAATATAAACGTCATCAATTCCTGTTCTCGTCGTCAACTGGCACCCCGTGGGATATGAATTTGTTTCGGAAACGTAAGGTCGTACCGCTCCTCAGCTTGCTCGAAATTGAGCAGGCGGGATTTCACGCGTTTCGTCACTTCAATGCTTCGTTACTCGATTCACTTCGCGTGCCACTCAAGACGATTCAGGAGAGACTCGGCCATGCGCTGAGTGGTTCTCTGACGCTCGATGTGTACACGCATGCTGAGTGGCCGGAGAATGTTGAAGCTGCACGACTGGCGGGAGACAAAATCGAAAAAGCGGCGAATTCTGTCAGCTTAACTGCAATTCAACAAAAAGGGCTTCTGACTGGAGCATCAGAAGCCCTTGCAGCTTAACAACTTAAATGGTTGCGGGGGTCAGATTTGAACTGACGACCTTCGGGTTATGAGCCCGACGAGCTACCAGGCTGCTCCACCCCGCACGACCACTATAGACGAGCAGGGCGGATGCGTCAAATTTCTGCGGAATCGTGGCAACCCGCACCCCTACCACGCGTAGCTACCACCCGCTTCACATAGAAGTTGAAGATAAGCGATTCTTATTTTATGATGCATAACTATTAATTGGACTCATTCAGGCTCTGCCGTCATCCTAGTGTTTTCATGGGGATAGGCGTGCAGACCCGGGAGACGCGTTTTGAGTAACCCATTGCCCAAGCTGAGAAGCGCAGCATTGATTGACGGAGCGAACCGCGCCGGCGCGCGCGCCATGTTGCGCGCTTGCGGACTGAAAGACGACGACTTCAAAAAGCCGCTGATCGGCGTTGCGAATACCTGGATTGAAATCGGGCCATGCAACTATCACTTGCGCGAACTCGCCGAACACGTGAAAGCGGGCATCCGCAAAGCCGGTGGCACACCGCTGGAGTTCAACACCATTTCCATTTCTGACGGAATAACCATGGGCACGGAGGGGATGCGCGCATCACTGATCAGCCGCGAAGTGATTACAGATTCCATTGAGCTCGTGACGCGCGGCAATCTCTTCGACGCACTCGTGATTTTGGTGGGATGCGACAAGACGATTCCGGCGGGCGTGATGTCGCTGGCGCGGCTGAATGTTCCGGGTTTGGTTTTGTACGGCGGATCGATTGCGCCGGGCCACTTCGAAGGCCATGCCGTGACGATTCAGGATGTTTACGAAGCGATTGGCGCACACGCGCGGGGTTCGATGAGCGATGCGCGATTGCAGGCGCTGGAAACGGCGGCTTGCCCGGGCGCGGGAGCTTGCGGCGGCCAATTTACCGCAAATACGATGGCGCTGGTTTGCGAGTTTTTGGGAATCGCACCGATGGGCCTTTCCAGCGTTCCGGCAACGAACAGTGGGAAGGCCGCTTCGGGGGAACGCGCGGGCGAAATGTTGATGGAACTATTGCGCAAGGACATTACGCCCTTGAAGATTCTTACCAAGACCGCGATCGAAAATGCGATTGCAGGCGTGGCCGCGACGGGCGGCTCGACGAACGCCGTGCTGCATTTGCTGGCCATTGCGAATGAAGCGAAGGTGCCACTTTCGATCGAGGACTTCGATCGCGTGAGCGCGAAGACGCCGATTCTTGCGGACTTGAAACCCGGTGGCCGTTTCGTTGCGACGGATCTGTATGCGGCGGGCGGGACTGCGCTGATTGCCAAGCGGATGATTGAGGCAGGATTGTTGAAGGGTGAAGCGCTCACCGTTACGGGGAAAACGCTGGGCGAAGAAGCGGCCGCGGCCAAAGAAACTCCCGGACAGGAGGTCGTGCGCAAGAAAGACAATCCGTTGAAGCCCACGGGCGGCTTGGTGATTTTGAAGGGCAATCTGGCGCCAGAGGGTTGCGTCGTGAAAGTTGCCGGGCACAACGTTTTGAATTTCCGGGGCGCGGCGCGTGTATTTGACAGCGAAGAAACTGCGTTCGCCGCGATCGAAAAGAGCCAAATCAAAGCAGGTGACGTGGTCGTAATTCGCTACGAAGGGCCAAAAGGCGGTCCGGGCATGCGCGAAATGCTAGCCGTAACTGCTGCACTGGTTGGACAGGGACTTGGCGACTCCGTTGCGTTGCTCACGGATGGAAGATTTTCCGGCGCGACGCACGGCTTGATGGCGGGTCACGTTGCGCCCGAAGCAGCGCATCGCGGTCCGATCGCAGCGGTAAACGACGGCGACACTATCGTCTTCGACATTCCAAATCGGGAACTCAACGTGGAACTCAGCGCGGAGGAAATTCAGCTTCGGCTCTCTGGCTGGAAGGCGCCGGTGCCGCGATTCACGAGTGGCGTGATGGCCAAGTACGCGCTGCTCGTTTCCTCTTCGTCGCTCGGTGCAGTGACGGCGGTGCCCACGGGCGCGGCGCCACCGGTTCAGACAGGAAGGACACTATGAAGCTCACGGGTGCGGAAATACTTTGCCAAACGTTGGAACGTCTCGGCGTTACGGACCTATTTGGGTATCCGGGCGGCGCGATTCTGCCGGTCTATGACGCGCTGGGAAAATCGAAGCTGCATCACGTTTTGGTACGCCACGAACAAGGCGCGACGCATATGGCGGACGGCTACGCTCGCGCAAGCGGTGGCGTTGGTGTGGCGATGGCAACTTCCGGGCCGGGCGCGACAAACATGGTCACTGGAATTGCGACGGCGATGCTCGATTCTTCGCCGGTCGTTTGCATCACGGGGCAAGTCGGCAGCAAGTTGCTGGGTTCGGACGCATTTCAGGAGATCGACATCACCGGCATCACGATGCCCATCACGAAGCACAACGTCGTCGTATCGCGTGCGGAAGACATCGCTCGGACCGTGCGCGAAGCGTTTTTCATTGCGAAGTCGGGGCGGCCAGGTCCGGTGCTGGTGGACATCACCAAGGACGCGCAACAGGCGTCGGCCGAATTTGACTGGGAAAACTCCGAGCCGAAACTTCCGGCGAAGCGCAAGAGAGCGAGTTTCGACAAGGCGGAGTTTGACCGCGCGATCGAGTTGCTAAACGCGGCTAAGCGTCCGCTGATTCTTGCCGGACACGGCATCATGATTTCCGGCGCGATGAAAGCCTTCGCGGACTTCGTGCACGCGGGCCACTTCCCTGTCGCCATGACGCTGCTGGGGATCGGCGCTTTCCCCGCCAACGATCCGCTAAATCTTGGCATGATGGGCATGCACGGCGAAGCGTGGGTCAATCACGCAATTCAGGAAGCCGATCTGCTTATCGCGGTGGGGATGCGATTTGACGATCGCGTCACCGGCGATCTCCGCACTTACGCTAAGAGCGCAAAGAAGATTCACATCGAAATTGATCGCGCGGAAATCAACAAGAACGTGAAGGTAGATGCGGCACTTGTTGGCGATGCGCGCGAAGTGCTGGAAGCGCTCAATCCGCATATGGAAAAGAAAGCGCGCCCGGACTGGCACGCGCGCATCAAGGAAATGCAGGGCGATTCGGCGGTGCGCGACATTCAAAGCTTGCCGGACTTCGGGCACCTTTACGCCGCGCACGTCATCAACGATCTTTGGAAAGAAACAAACGGCGATGCAATCGTCGTGACCGACGTGGGCCAGCACCAAATGTGGGAAGCGCAGTATTACCACCACAACAAGCCGCGCACGCTTATCACGTCGGGTGGACTTGGCACGATGGGCTTCGCACTGCCGGCGGCAATCGGCGCAAAATTTGCCAAACCGGACGCCGATGTTTGGGTTGTCGCAGGCGACGGCGGTTTCCAGATGACGATGTGCGAACTAGCAACCATCGTTCAGGAAAAGATTAAAGTGAACATCGCCATCATCAACAACGGCTTTCTGGGCATGGTTCGCCAGTGGCAGGAATTTTTCTACGACAAGCGCTACGTAGCGACGCCGCTCGTTGCGCCGGATTTTGCGGCGCTGGCGAACGCTTTCGGTATTCGTGGTGAGCGAATCACTTCACGTGCAGACGTTGCGCCGACAATTCGCTCCGCCCGCGAGTCGAAAGAATCGGTGCTGATCGATTTCCGCGTCGAACAGGAAGATTCTGTTTATCCGATGGTCCCGGCGGGTGCTTCGCTGCACGAAATGATTCGCCGGCCAAACAATCCGCTCGTCGAAACGTCGACCGAGCCGTAAGCGGAGAGGACTGGGGAAAAATCATGCAAACACTTGTAGCCTATGTGGAAAACAAACCCGGCGTTTTAAACCGTGTCTCTTCGTTGGCCCGTCGCCTCGCCATCAACATTGACTCGCTCACCGTCGGCCCGACGGAAAACGAAGAAATCGCGCGCATGACTATCGTCGCGCATACCGACGCAAAAGGCGCGCACCGCCTCGAAGCGAGTCTTGAGAAACTTGTCGACGTCCTGCTCGCGGAAAACATTTCCGAACGTTCCCTGCTCGAGCGCGATTTGGCGCTCATCAAAGTTGCGGCCGATCAACAGTCTCGCCCGCACTTGATGGACTTGCTCAAAGTATTTCGTGGACGCGTCGTCGACGTGGCGCCGGATTCGCTGATAGTGGAAGTTTCCGGCACGGTGGACAAAATCGACGGTTTGCTTGAAGTACTGCGTCCCTACGGCGTTTTGGAAATGGCTCGCACCGGACGAATCGCAATGACGCGCGGCGGCGATTTGCTTCAACCGCCTGCCAATGCGGAGCCAGTCGCCGCCGCAAAAAATTAAGAATGAATTTACAGGAGAACACGAGAATGGCAAAGCTCTACTACGATAAGGACGCGGATCTTTCCCTTATCCAATCGAAAAAAGTGGCAATCATCGGTTACGGTTCACAGGGACACGCGCACGCGCTGAATCTGCGCGATAGCGGCGGTAATGTTCGCGTTGGTCTGCCGGTAGGCAGCGCTTCTCGCGCCAAGGCAGAGAAAGACGGCCTCATCGTCAACACGCCTCCCGAAGTGGCAGCGTGGGCTGACGTGATTATGATTCTCACGCCGGACACGAAGCAAAAGAGACTTTACGAAGAATCGATTGCGCCGAATTTGAAGGCTGGCAAGACGCTGATGTTTGCGCACGGCTTCAACATTCGTTTTGGAGCCATCAAACCACCTACGGACATCGACGTCTCAATGGTTGCGCCCAAAGCGCCGGGGCACCGCGTGCGTGAGGTGTTTACGGAAGGCGGCGGTACGCCCGGCCTGTTGGCGGTCGAACAGAACGCGTCGGGCAAAGCGAAGGAACTGGCGCTTTCGTACGCTCGCGGAGTCGGTTGCACCCGCGCTGGCGTGCTGGAAACCACATTCACCGAGGAGACCGAGACCGATTTGTTTGGCGAGCAAGCCGTTCTTTGCGGCGGCGTGAGCGAGTTGATCAAAGCAGGTTTCGAGACGCTCACCAACGCGGGGTATCAGCCCGAAGTCGCCTACTTCGAATGCCTCCACGAACTAAAGCTTATCGTCGATCTCATCTACCGCGGCGGCCTCAGCTATATGCGCTATTCCATCAGCGACACGGCCGAACACGGTGATTACACGGCAGGCCCGCGCATCGTCACGCAACAAACCCGCGAAGAGATGAAGAAATTGCTCGCGGAAATTCGTGACGGCAGTTTTGCAAAAAAGTGGATTGAAGAGAACGAAAAGGGCTGCCCAAATTTCCTGGCAAAACGCAAGACCGAGCAGCAGCACGCGATCGAGCAGCTTGGCCCCGGCTTGCGCGCGATGATGCCATTCCTGCAACCGGTGGTCGCTCCGGGGCTCACCGCAAAAACTGCCACAACCGATAAGTAATTCCCCTGTTAGAATGTGGGCTCGTCCGGCACGACCTCCCGAGGCTGGGACGGACGAGTCGTATTGCCAATTCTCTTTGGGGCGGCACCCAGTTCATGCAACGCAGATCCGCCGGCAACTCCACCCACTCCAAGCAGGTTGCGGAACGCCTCAATCGCATCAGTGCGAAGCGACAAGAAATCATTCGACCGATTTTCGAGCATCCGCGCTCCTTTGTTCTGTCGAATGTGCGGAGCATGGCGGAGCGGCTTGGCACAGACCCAGCCACGGTAGTTCGCATCGTTCGCGGCCTTGGCTTCCAGGGCTTCCGTGAGTTCCAGCACTACTTGCACGAGCTTTCGTTGGCTTTTGCGACGTCGGCGGACACGATGCAGAGCACCAGGCCATCGGCCGGCATCCCGGGCCACGTCGCGGATTCTCTCGAACTCGATTGCAAGAATTTGCAAGCCCTCAAGAACACCCTCGACACCAAACGGCTCGCGGACTCCGCGAAACATTTTTATGAAGCGCGGCGCGTCGTCGTATTGGGAAGCGATCTCGCTGCGGTGCTCGCCGAATACCTCGAATACCATCTGGTCTTGCTTGGCTTGAATGCGTTCGCGGCGACATCTGGCGGAAAGATCGTTCACCTGACGAGGAATGTCACGGCGAAGGACATCGTGATCGCGATTTCCTTCCGCCGCGGATTGCGCCACACCGTGGAAGGGGTGCAGTCTGCGCGCCGCCGTGGCGCGCACTGCATTTCCATCACTGACACGCTCCTTTCGCCGCTCGCGCGTCTCTCCCATGAAACATTCCTGGCCGGAATCGGGTCTAACTCTTTTGGAGCGTCCTACACGGCGCCGGTGGCACTTCTGAATGCACTCATCGGCGCCATTGGACAACACCGCCAACCGCTGACTCTGCGAATCGCCAATGAAATTTCCGAAGAACAACGGCGCGGATCGCGCTGGTATCACGAGTGAAACGCCTGAAGTAGTTCTTTATTTTCTGCAACAAGTGTTTCATAATCTGATCCTCTCCCGGAGGCCCTTTGTCAGGCCAACGCTGCTGTTCCGCGTGGCCGCCATAGTCGCGAAGTCCTCCCAGCTTCACTCTCTTTGTGTCTCATGCTGTTTGAAAGGTGGGAGGAATGCGCGTAGAGGAAATCACCTTACGCAAACTGCAGATGCGCCTGAAGGCGCCATTCGAAACGAGTTTCGGCACAACTGACAACCGAACTTTGTTGCTCGTCGAAATGCGCGCGGACGGTGTGACGGGCTGGTCGGAAATCACCGCGATGGAGACTCCTGTCTTCAACGCGGAAACGGTTAGCACCGCAACCGTCGTCATCCGTGAAGTGCTCGCGCCGGCCGTGTTGGGTTCAAGCTTCGCATCCGCCTCAGACATGCCCGCGGCGTTCAACCAGGTCCGCGGGCACGAAATGGCGCGCGCCGGGCTGGAGAACGCTCTTTGGGACATTGAAGCGCAACAAAAGAAGACTCCCCTGGCAAAGTTTCTAGGCGGCACCTCGACTGAAATCCCCTGTGGCGTTTCTATCGGGTTGCAGGAAAGTCCGGACGCGCTTCGCGAAAAAGTGGCCGTGGAAGTCGCTGCTGGCTATCAGCGCATCAAATTGAAGATCAAACCGGGCAAGGACATCGAATTCGTTCGCGCCGTCCGCAAGGCTTTCCCCGATATTCAACTTTCCGTCGACGCAAATTCCGCCTACACGCTGGAGGATACGGAGCATCTGCAGCGATTCGACGAACTCAATTTGCTCATGATGGAGCAACCGCTGTGGTGGGATGACATCTACGCGCACTCCAAATTGCAGCGAAATCTGAAAACGGCGCTCTGTCTCGATGAATCGATTCGCAACCTTCGCGACGTGGAAACCGCCATTGAGCTTGGAGCTGCGCGGATCATCAACATCAAGCTAGGCCGCGTCGGCGGACATTCCAGCGCGCGCGCGATGCAAGCGTATTGCCTCGCCAACGATATTCCGGCTTGGTGCGGTGGCATGCTCGAATGCGGCATCGGCCGCGCGCACAATATCGCGGTTTCCTCCCTGCCCGGCTATTCCCTGCCCGGCGATGTTTCCGCCAGCAAACGTTACTGGGTCGAAGATGTGATCGAGCCTGCGGTGGAGGTTTCCCCGCAAGGAACCATTCACATTCCCGATGCGCCGGGTCTCGGCTATCATGTCCGGCGTGAACTTATCGACCGTTGGACCCTTGAAAAAGAAACTTGGCGCGCGTAGGAAGCTTCCAACTGGAACTTCGCTTTTATTCTATTTGTCGGCTGCCTCCCTCTTCATTTGCGAATGTATTGCCACTGCACAGACTTCCAGCCAACTAGCTACCATACCTCCACCCCCTGACGCTCAGAGTGAATGGAAACTATTTCTGGGAGACTTTCGGCAAATTGACGGAACTGAAGTCCTAATCGTTCATGAACTCAACGGCAAATTATATTTGCTGAAACCGAATCGGGAAGAGCTCGAACTGACCGGGCGTGATTTGAATTCTTTCTCTTATGACGGCTCACGTCCTGACGAAAAGTACGTCATCACTTTTATCCAAAGCCACGGAATCGCAACCTCCTTATTGGGACCGTTTGGGTCATATCAGCGCTTACCATACGAGCAATCGGGAACGGCCAACGCGGTCATTAAGACCGTACGACCTGTCGAGGAGCTGCGGGCAGCGGCAATCGCCGCCGCGCCGCCCGCAGAAAATCGTGCACTCCGCGAGTCCGACCTCGTCGAACTTGCGCCGCTCGACCCCGCGATTCACCTCGACATTCGCTACGCCACCTCGAACGACTTCCTCGGCGTAGCTGTCTACACGCAAGCACGCGCGTTTCTGCAGCGCCCCGCGGCTGAAGCGCTTCTCCGCGTGTTACACAAACTCCATCCGCTCGGATACGGTCTTCTCATTCACGACGGTTACCGCCCATGGTACGTAACGAAAATCTTTTGGGATGCCACTCCGTTCGAAGGAAAAATCTTCGTCGCCGATCCTGCGCAAGGCTCCCGGCACAATCGCGGCTGCGCAGTGGACCTGACGCTCTACGAGCTAGAAACCGGCCGGCCCGTAGAAATGACCGGCGGTTACGACGAAATGTCCCCGCGCTCCTTCCCCAACTATCCTGGCGGCACTTCCCTGCAACGGTGGCATCGCGACCTGCTCCGTCGCGCCATGGAGTCCGAAGGTTTTACAGTCTACGAATCGGAGTGGTGGCACTTCGATTACAAAGAATGGCGTGAATACGGCATCCTCAACATTCCTTTTGAAAAACTCGGCATCGGGAGCCCAGCGAAATGAATGGCAACCGCAACTGTAGAGCGGCAAATCAGAAGACCGACTAAACGGGAAGATGTTGAATGGAAAAGGTCTGGCAGGCTACGTCATCACAAAATCAGGCCGCAAGCTTGCATTCGCGGCTTACGTCAACCACGTTGCACTTCCGGACGTCCCGGACGCCACGCAAGCAATCGGCGGCCAGGCGCTCGGTGAAATTGCTGCGGCTCTGTACGACGCGGAATTTTAGTTTGGAGTTTGCCTTCAGCTAAGCGCTTCGCCGCCCGGCGCGTTCAAGCGTCGCTCGTACGTCACTTCCACGATTCCGTCTTTCCCGTGATAACGGAACACGAGCTTGTATCCCGGCTCCAGTTTTGCCTTGGACTTCACGGACTTGTCCGAGAGCTCGACATATTGGCCGCTGACTACGTACTCGCCTTCCCATCCGCGCAGTTCGAACCGTCCGTCATTCTTCAGCGTCAGTTGGGCCGAGGAGCACGTTTTCACCTTCCCATGCACTTTGACGTGCGCGCACTCATACTTGCCCGCAATGCCGCCCGACTGCGCGCGGCAGCCCGGTGCAGTGGCCGAGAGAACGAGAGCAGCAGTAAGGACCAGCAGGAACCCAAAACTCAGTTTGGACAAGGCCACGACCTTCGCTCCCCGATTGGGTGAGGCATGCCTGCGGGCAGCCTCTGCATACCTATCGGAAAAGCAACTGTACTTCCAGTTGCGACGTTGGCAACCAGCTTACAATCAATCAGTTACAAGCCATCGTTTCCTGGTGCGGTTCAGCAAAGAGAACGCGCCTACCGTTTCCCAACTCGAAAAGGGCAAACTCTTGCACGTTCTAGGACGCCGGGCGAAAAAGTTCCAGGACCACCTAAAACCGCAAACCCGGATGGCCGTTTTGCGTCAGTTCGGAGGAAATTCTGGAATTGCTTCGCCGTCTTTGCGCGGATCGGAAGCCCCGTAATTCACGCCGGAAGCAAAGTCCCGCATCACCGCCTGACCTCCACCAGTGCTCTCGGTGAACGCTGGCTGCAAGTCAATCTGGTGCCCTTTGGCAGTCAGCTCGTCCCGCATCTTTTGTGAAAAGCGATTCTCCATTATCACGTCGCAACCGCTGAACGTCGGTTTTGTAAACCGCGGCGCTTCCATCGCCGCTTGAATGTTCATTTTGTAGTCAGCCAGATTCGCAATGTATTGCGCGTGTGCTTGCGACTGGTTCCACCCGCCCATGATGCCAAACGCCACGCGCACATCACCCTTTTGCGCGAAGGCAGGAATGATCGTATGCAAGGGCCGTTTGCGCCCTGCCAGCACGTTCGGTGACGACGGGTCCATCACAAAAAGTGCGCCACGATTGTGCAGAACAAATCCGGTTCCCGGCGCAACGATTCCCGACCCAAACGATGAGAAGTTGCTCTGGATGAGCGAAACCATGTTTCCATCGCGATCGACAACGCTCAAATACGTCGTGTCGTGTCCGCCTTCCATTTCGCCTGCAGTTGGATTGCAATTTGCGTGGTCCGCATCAATAAGCTTGGCGCGAGCGGCCGCCCATTCTTTCGAAAGCAGCCGCGCCACCGGCAACCTTTGCCCGCGCGGCTCGCCGATGTATTTCTGTAAATCGAGGTACGCCAGTTTCTTGGCTTCGATTTCCGCTTGAAGCGCTTTCGTTGAGCCGAATTCGTATCCTTTCGTTCCCAACGGGAACGTCTCCATAATGTTCAGCATCTCGAGCGCCGCCAACCCCTGGCCGTTTGGCGGTAGCTCATACACAGTCCACTCGCGATATGTAGTGGAGATAGGTTCAACCCACTCACCGGAAAACTTCTCCAGGTCCTCTTCGACCATCGTGCCGCCGTGCCGCTTCATGCCCGCGAGCATCTTTCTCGCCAACTCACCTTTGTAGAACGCGTCGCGGCCGCCGGCGCCAATCGCTTCCAGCGCTGCCGCAAGGTCTACATTCGAGAAAATTTCTCCCGTTTTCGGCGCATGATCTTTCGGCAAATAAGTGCGAGCTGCTTCCTCGTTCTCGCGCAATTTGTCGGCTGCGTCCGCCCAATACATCGCGACCCATTCCGTGATCGGGAATCCCTCGCGCGCCGTTCGAATCGCCGGCGCCAGATCTTCGGAGAGCTTCTTGCGTCCGAATTTGTCCGCCAGTTTCTGCCAGCCATCCACCGCGCCCGGCACGTCAATCGTGTGCACACCGGACTTCGGCATCTCTTTTAAGCCCTGCTTCTGCAAAAACTCGATCGTCAGCCCCTTCGGCGCCCATCCGCTGGCGTTCAATCCATAAAGTTTGTTGGCTTTCGCGTCGTAAACAATCGCAAACAAGTCGCCGCCGATGCCGTTCATCATCGGTTCCACCACGCCCATCATCGCGTTCGTCGCAATCGCGGCATCCACCGCGTTTCCTCCGCTCTCCAGGATGCGCGCGCCCGCCTGTGACGCGAGCGGCGATTCCGACGCGACGATTCCATTCTTCGAAATCACCATCGACCGCGCCTGTCCCCGGCCCTGCCCTATCGCAACCGGTGCGCAAGCCAGCAGAACTGCCGTCCCGAGCCACTTCCTGTGTTCACGTTTCATCCTTGGCTCCCTACCTTCCCATTGGCATTATTTTCCTACCCGACCTAGAATCCCCTCCGTACCCATCGCCGTTGTCGGGCATAATACGAAAGAAGCCCCCCACACCGCTATGCCTGAAAAACCGATTCTCCCGACACCGCCAAGAGGCAATGCGCCCGCGCCTACAGTCGACGCGGAACTAAATTCCCGCATTGAAGCCCTTCTTGGCGCCCGGCTCGCCGATCCATTTTCTCTTCTGGGTCCACACTCGGTTAAGGACGGCTGGGCCGTTCGATTCTTCATTCCTTGGGCCGACGAGGCAAATCTTGCGTTCAGCAATTCCGCAAAAGTCACCGACGCGATAAAGCTGCGGCCCGAAGGTTTTTTCGAAGCGACGTGGCCTTCGAGTCAAACCACCGCGCCCGAACCCGGCAGCTATAAAATTCAGGGCCGCACCTACGAAGGCGTTCCGTTCGAAATCTACGACCCTTATTCCTTCCCGTATCAACTCAGCGATTTCGACCTGCACCTCATGTCCGAAGGCCGCCACTACGATACCTACGAAAAGCTCGGCGCGCACCTCAAGACCGTCAATGGCGTTACCGGAGTCAATTTCGCTGTCTGGGCGCCGTCGGCAAAACGAGTCAGCATCGTCGGCAATTTCAACGGCTGGGACGGACGCATCCATCCCATGCGCCCGCGTGGCTCTTCAGGAATTTGGGAACTCTTTCTTCCGAGCCTCGGCCAAGGCGCGATTTACAAATACGAGATCACCGGGCCCAATGGAACTCTGCTCCCCCTCAAATCCGATCCGTACGCGTTCCGTTCGGAGCTTCGCCCGAAAACCGGCTCCGTGGTAGCAGATCTCGATAATTACTCGTGGAATGACATCGCTTGGCTCGCCGCGCGCGAAAAGAAGAATTGGCTCAACTCGCCGATCTCCGTTTACGAAGTTCATCTCGGTTCATGGCGGCGCGTTCCGGAAGATGGCGACCGCTGGCTCACCTATCGGGAACTCGCCGACGAGCTCATTCCCTACGTAAAGGAACAGGGCTATACGCACATCGAATTGCTGCCCGTCATGGAGCATCCCTTCGACGGCTCCTGGGGCTATCAAACGCTCGGTTATTTTTCCGCCACCAGCCGCTTTGGCACGCCGACTGACTTTATGCACTTCGTCGACCGCTGCCATCAGGCCGGCATCGGCGTCATTCTCGATTGGACTCCAGCGCACTTTCCGCGCGACGCCCATGGTCTGGCGCAATTCGACGGCACGCATCTCTATGAACACGCCGACCCGCGCCAGGGCGCGCATCCCGATTGGGGTACTCTCGTCTACAACTACGGCCGAAATGAGGTCGTGAACTACTTAATTTCGAACGCGCTCTTCTGGCTCGACAAATACCACATCGACGGTCTTCGAGTGGACGCCGTCGCCTCGATGCTTTACCTCGATTATTCGCGCAAGCCCGGCGAATGGGTGCCCAACCGCTACGGCGGCCGCGAAAATCTTCACGCCATAGACTTCTTAAAGCGCCTGAACGAAGTCGCGCACGGCCGGTTTCCTGGAGTTCTCACGATCGCCGAAGAATCCACCGCATGGCCCAGCGTCTCCCGGCCCGTCTATCTCGGTGGCCTCGGCTTCAGCCTCAAATGGAACATGGGCTGGATGAACGACACGCTCAAATATTTTTCTTCCAACCCCATCTACCGCAAGTACGAGCACAACAAAATCACTTTCTCGCTCATCTACGCCTTCACCGAAAATTTCATGTTGCCCTTTTCGCACGACGAGGTGGTCCACGGCAAGAACTCCCTCCTCCACAAAATGCCCGGCGACATGTGGCAGCAATTCGCGAATTTGCGTTTGCTTTTTGCCTATCAGCACGCCCATCCCGGCAAAAAGCTCCTGTTCATGGGTCAGGAATTTGGTCAGCGCAACGAATGGTCGGAGGCGAAAAGCCTCGATTGGCATCTTTTGCAGTACGAGTTACACGGCGGCGTCAAACGACTCGTGGCCGACCTGAATCGCCTCCACGCGGAAGAACCTGCGCTCCACGAAGTTGATTTCGAATGGACCGGTTTCGAATGGATTGATTGCAACGACGGCGACAACAGCGTCATCTCGTTCATACGCCGCGCGCGAAATCACGATGATTTTCTCGTCGTCATCTTGAACGCCACACCAGTCGTCCGCGGCAATTACCGCGTCGGCGTCCCCGCCGGCGGCTTCTACAAGGAAATCCTCAACACCGACTCCGCAAACTACGGAGGCTCGGGCGTTGGCAACCTCGGTGGCCTCAACTCCGAACAAACTGCCGCACAGGATCGCCCTCATTCCCTATTGCTGACGCTTCCCCCGCTCTCTGCCCTCATCTTTAAAGTCCAGCGCTAAACCAAGCCCCTTCAGCGAGTTGGGAACAGCTGACTCATTGGTCTCTTGGTTACCGTCGGCGCCACGTCGGCGGACTTCTGCATTGTGCTAACTCTCGCTCCTACATTCATCGGAGTTTCCCGTGCGCGCCCCGTACGCATTTCTGACTCTCGTGCCGGGCGGCCTCGGCCGCCTCCGCACGCACCCAAGCGCCCGACCAGGCCCCTTCCTAACCCGGGCAACCGGCTTCAACCTCACCGTCTGCCTCGGCCCCGAGCGCGCAAGCCTCTCCATCCCAACAAGCAAAGCGGTCGCCTCAGACTCTCGCGCCCAATCGTCCTCTACAAGTAATTCGAAATCACAAAGCGGGACTCGTCCAGCGCCACTTACGACGAATAACTCCGCGTCAATGCGCTACCGGCATTTTCTCTAGCAATTCTTCCTAGCGCCGCAATTTTCTCTTGATCCGCTTCGCCGTCTTCTTCGCCTTCGCAACAGCCTTTTTCGCCGATTTCTTCGCCTTCAGCGCGCCCTTCTTTACCTGCTTTGCAAACTTTTTCGCTTTTCTCTTCGCTTTCCTTACTTCGGGTTTCGCCGCAGCAACCGCTTTGTTCGCCTTTGCCACCGCTTTCCCCAGCGTACTTCCAACGGTCTCTCCAATTTCCATCAGTGTTTCGCTTCCCGGCGTCTCAGCCGTCGTCTCCGGCGTCTCGTCGATCATCGTTCATCTCCTTATGTCAGCCCGTCTTCATCGCAAGCCCGCGCATCATACGCTGTTCCCGCGGCTATGCGCCATCCTTCTCTTAGAAGGCCCCGTCTCACCTGTCCTATGGTACGGGTGCTCTTCCAAGCACCGTCGTTTGCCTCCGCCAGTCCTCCCTCGCGTAAACCGCTAAAATAAGCTCGACAGAAGGTCGACATGCAGAAATCCGCCATCCGAACATTCGCCGTCCGCCTGATCTGCCCCCACTGTGAAGCCACCAGCTGGCTCACCCTTGCCAATCGTTCGGAGTCGTTCGACGAAATTCGCCGTCAGTCCTGGGAATTCAAGTGCCGCGAACATGGGGCGCAGCATGGGACCCCTGTTGAACTGCTGGAAGTGGCTCCTATCGACGAACCCGCCATCGAAACGCCACAAAAGGCTTCTCGCCCCTCCGTCTACGCCGCTACCTCGAAAAAATCTCCGCGTTCCGGTCCGCGTGTGAGTCTGCACGTCCCCGTCACCATCTACGGCTTTGGCTCCTCGAGCGGCTCCTTCAAGGAAGAAACGGAAACCGTAATCGTTAACGCAGGCGGCGCGCTGGTTCTTCTCAAGGCAAGACTCTCCGTCGGCGATACCGTCACTCTGATCGATCGCATCACGGGTACGGAAAAGCAAGTTCGCGTCGTCTACGTGGATAAATACACCGAGCGTGAATCCCGCGTTGGCCTCGCTTTCGATCAACCGCTTCCGGGCTTCTGGCGCCGCGCCCGCAAAAAACCGCGCGTTTCCAAATCGCTCCGCGTCATCGTGAGGGGCAAGGACGCCGCCGGCCGTTCCTTCAAGCAATCCGCTTTCACCGTGGATCTCAGTCAGGATGGCGCGCGCCTCGATGGCGTCGGACTTCTCACTTCCACGGGACAAACGCTGGAAATCCGCCGCCTCTGGCGCAAGGCCAGTTTCCGGGTGGTTTGGGTCGGCCAAATCGGCACCGCCGAATCCAATCAGGTCGGCCTGTTCGCCCTCAACCAGGGCAAAAATATCTGGAACGTCAAGCTCCCCGACACTCTAGACCCCCAAGCCGCTCGTCCCACCGGCAAAAAAAAGAAATAGGTCCGCCAGTGCCCATCGCGCTTGGCGCGTATAGTACTTCACCAACTCAAGCGCACAAGCGCCATGCCCTCGTTCGGTAACTCAACGTCCAGTTCGCACGTTCCCCGGTGCAATTCGACCCACCCCGGCGCAGTCACCTTTTCCAGGCGGCCGGCCGATTCAAGCGCTGCACGCTCGTCCACAGTCGGCGATTGTGGCTTTCCCATCTTCTTCCAGGCGGTGTAGGAATTGCTCCGCTCCTCGTCAATCGCAAATTCCTCCACCTTCGCGCGTTTCAACGAAGCCGGCAGCCCCGCAATTTCAATCCTTATCTTCTTCGCCGGCTCCGCGATGTCCTCTTCCCGATAATTCCAGACCATCACTTGCACGTCGCGCGAGCCGCGTACCGCCAATCCGTCTACACCCTCAATCTTCCCTTCGCTTGGATGCAGAACTGTCTCGCCTACTGCCGCGGCCTCGCTGGTCAGCTTCACTCGCTGGCCACGCAACATCCCGAACATCCGAAACGCGTTCAGTACGGGCTTGTCGATTCCGTTCGTCGCAAGTTCGCGATAGCCTTCAAAATAGGGCTGCCCCTCGAATTCGAACGACCACGTGACCAATCCCATCAGGTTGACGCCCGCGGCCCCGCTGAGTGTCAGCGTGTCTTTTAGCGCCTCCGCCGTATACACGGCGTACAAATTCCCGTTTCTGTACGCGTTCTCCGGTTTGTTTCGGGCCGAACACGCCGCGCAACCCTCCGGATCCCACTCCCCTAAAATCACCGGCGTTCCCCGCCATCCCGGAAACGAAGCGATCACTGCAAATCCCTTTTCGACCGACAACAGTTCTCTTTCCAAGCGCATCTGCACGTGGTCGCCTTTCCATACCGGCGATCCTTTGGGATGAAACGAAATAAAATTCAACGGCGCACCCTGCTTTCCCGTCGCCGCGTTTGTTCCTCGTGCACAGTGCTCGAGGAACGCCCGCAAGAACTCCGCTGCATTCGCTCCGGCCGCACCGGTCGTGTCCGGCCCACCGACCTTGGCTTCAGGCGCCGCTCGCAAGATTCCGTGCGCCGCAAAATCGTATAATTTGAAAAACTCTTCCCGGCTTCCTTTCCAATAGTCGATGTCTGGCTCGTTCCACACTTCCCACAGCCATTTTTCAGTCTCTTTCTGGCCGTACCGTTCCCGCAAATGCTTCGCGAACTGATACACCAGCTCTTCCCACTTCGCATAGTCTTTCGGCGGGTATGCCCAGCCCGTAAAAATATTCCCGTTCGGAAAATCGTGCTTGTACGGCTGGGGATGTGTGGAAAGCGCTTCCGGCATGAATCCCACTTCCACCAGGGGCGAAATTCCCTTTTCGTGGAACGTATCGAAAATACGATCGACAATTTTCCAATCGTAGACCGGTCGCCCGCTGGCATCTTCCGTGTAAGCGTTCGTCGAGCCCCATTTCAACGATGCGCTTCCATCTCCGCTCGTAAGCAGGTTATGCAGGCGAACGTAAACCGGCGCCGCGCTCAATCCCCGCAGCTCGCCCAACAACTTCTTTCCGTTCTCCGCGTAGGTGTAGTTCGGTTCGTCATAACCAAAAAAGCTCCACACCGGCCGCCACGGCCCCTCGCTCGCCCCCGCATCCACCTGAATCCGCACGGGAACTTCTGTCGTGCTCCCAGCATCTTGTCCACGCGCGGCGCATGCGCAGCACAACATCAGCCACGCCGCAGTGCGCCACCGCGAAAGTCTCCGCTCCATACGCGACTATTCCCCGCCCTTCAATTTTTTCAATTCTTCCTTCGCATGCTCGTTCTTGGGGTCCATCGCCAGCGACTTCTCGTAATTTTCGATCGCCAGTTCTTTCTTCCCCACCGCCGCGTAGGCCTCCGCCAGGCTGTCATACACGTTCGACGACGCCGGAAACTCCTCTACATTTCTCGCGAATAACTTCACGGCTTCTGCCGCCTTTCCAGACTGCATGAAAACTCGATATCCGATCATATTCAGCACGTATTCTTCCGGACGTTTCTTAGGGTCGGGCGAATTCTTCAACTCATCGTATCTCCGCAACACGGCATCTGCTCCCTTGAGGGCCGCAACCAAGACCAATTGTTCCGCTTCGGAGCGCGCTACGCCTCCGTACTTCCATCCATATTCTTTGGCCACGCTGCGGGCGTACTCCTCTGCGACCGCGATTCCGTTGTCGGAGTTCGCCATGATGGCAACACCCTGCCCGGTCTCCGCGTTCATCACGAGCATCGCCTGAAATCCCTCATCGGCGCCGTCGTGGCCAAACTCGCCCGGCCGCTGCGCAGGCAGTCCGATACCAATTCCAAAGTCCGGCGCAGAAGGGGGATGCGTAAACATCTCGCCCACCGTCATTTGCGTCAGCACTTTGTTGGACTTCCCTTCTTTCGAAAGCGCGATCTCAATTACAAATTTCGCCAGATCCGTCGGTGTTGTCCACAATCCGGCTGCAGCCATCTCCGGATACACGTGCCATTTGCCATGCACCGGTTTTCCGCTCGCGTATGTTCCGACTGCGGTTCGTGCCGCCCACGCCGCTGGCAGCGGTTGTTCGTAACTGCTGTCACTCATTCCGATTTTGTCCAGCACCGTCTCCTTCATAAGCGCGGGGAAAGGCTTCGCTGAAACATCCATCATCAGAAGTTGCTCGATCGTCACGCCGCCGCCGGAATATCTCCATTTCGAGCCGGGCACAAAGTCCACGCGAATTTCCGGCGTATTCGCAACCGGTTTCTCGCCGTTCAGAATCTGCACGATTGTCGGGACCTTTTCGTCCACGTCGTAACCGGGAAATCCGTGCACGGTCAGCCCTGCCGTATGGCTCGCCAAGCGCCGCAGAGTGACTTTTTGCTCTTTCGTAAATTCGTTCTCCGGCACCTTCCAAGTCTTCAACTTCACATTCACGTCTTCGTCGAGCGAAAGTTTTCCCGCCTGCACCAGTGCCAGCATTCCCGTCGCCGCCACCGGCTTACTGATCGACCCCGCTTGAAACAACGTCTTCGTCGTAACCGCCGCTTTTCCGCCGAGCTCAGTCGTGCCGTATGCCTTTGTCCACACGATTTTGTAACCATCGATCACTGCAACGGTAAGGCCAGGGGCGTTGTAGAGTTTCATTAACTCAGCTAGGCTCAACTTTGCTGGCTCCTGCCCTTGGCCCAATTCCACGGGCTCAATCCCGTTTTCAACCCGTTCCTGCCTCGACTTTACGTCCTCGCTCGGCCTTGGCTTCGCTTCCTGTGCCCAGCTCGCGCTCGGCATTCCGAACGCCACCAAAGCCAGCACAAATCGCGTCGACGTTATCGCCAGCATTCTCGTTACGGCCTTCATTTGGCCCTCCAGAGTTCGGACTTCGCCTTCACCCACACCAACTCACTTGTAAAGACGTGACCCACTTCGGTTTGTTCCATCTCTCGGTCAAGAAACGTCTTACGACTATGAGACGAGCACTACCGCGAATCCGTCATACCCCTTGCTTCCCACCGTTTGAACCGCTGTCGCACTCACCCGCTTTTCCGCCGCGACCATTTCATTGAGCCGCCTCACTCCTTGAATGCTCGCGTCCTTGCTTGCCGCGTCAATCACGCCGCCGTCGCGCACGACATTGTCCGCGATAATCACTGCCCCCTCCCGCGCCAGCTTCAACGACCACTCAAAATAAGCCGGATACCCATCCTTGTTCGCATCCAGAAAAATCAGGTCAAACGGCCCCGCGCCTTCCTTTACCAACTCCGGCATCGTCTTGGTCGCATCGCCCACGCGCACGTCCACA
>Ga0247682_1000163_pt1 | contig 24612 bp, 22 predicted proteins | sample CNK23_metaG_FD_190130 | JGI IMG/M metagenome (GOLD analysis project Ga0247682, IMG submission 190130) | Soil microbial communities from Purdue University Martell Research Forest, Indiana, United States - CNK23 | ecosystem: Environmental > Terrestrial > Soil > Temperate forest > Bulk soil...
GAGAAGAGTGCTTTGCATGGGACACCTCGCAAGTGGCCGGAGCCACTATTTTAGCGCCGGGCGGAGTTAGCTTGGCAAGCGGGATTGTAGATGGAAATATGCGGATATTCGAATCGCACGATTATTAGCTTCAGAAGAACCACAGCCTACACTTGCTGGCGGAGGTTGGGACGCAGGGTGAGCGAGCCGTCATCGTTCAGCTTCTGGTGACACGCCCAGCGAACGGGGTAGCGCATTCCCTTTACCTCAATCTCCGCTCTAAGTTTCAATCCTTGCCAATCTGTGAGATTGGGAAGCACGAACTGGGCCTGCCGAATCTTGCCTGGTAGGGGGTAACCGGCGTCGAGACAGCCGCTCTTAAGCACTTTCCCGTCCTGGCTCTCGACGCTCACTCGCAAGACGCCCGGCACGCCCGCGATGCCATCGTTAGCGAAGCCGACAATGAGCCCCAGATGGCCAGCGTCTCTGTAACTCCAGATGAAAGACGGACGCACGCGATAACCAATGCGTCGAGCGATGCGATCGAAGGCTGCCGGATAGGCCTGATAGTAGCTGAGCAGATTCTTGGCGCTGATCTGGTGAAAATTCCAGAGTGACCAGTAGTTCGCCCCAATATCCATCACGTGCGCGATCATGTTCTCCGCCGGAGATATTCCCTCATTGGCTTGACGTGGATCCGGAGGTTTGCCCGGAAGACCCTGCTCGAGCAATGCGGCAATCCACGGCGGGCGATTGCTGAGCGCTTCAATTTGCTCGTTCTCAATAAAAATGGTGTCGCTGCGAATCCAATTGTTGCTGCGCACCGTCCGGTCCAGCAGCTCTGAATTGCCGACGCGGCTGAAGTCCGGTTGCGTATTGGTGAGCAGAGGAGTTTTCGAAAAGTGATCGAGTTGGACTTCGAGCATGCTCGTCCAAGTACGCTCTGCCGTCAGGTAATCAGGGAAAGGATTGTTGGCAAACGGCCAAGTGTGCCCTTCCCCCCAAAAGCCATACATGAAGGTGTCGATATATTCGATCCGGGGATTGCCGTCGAATTCCGCGGCGAGTTGGCCGACGAGTTCTTTGAAGGCTTGCTGAAAAAAAGGATGGTCGTACCGCGGTTGATAGCGCGAGTGCGGATTGTCCAGGAATCTTTTTCCTGCCGACTTGCTCTCCTGATCGCCCGGCTCCAGCAGATCCACCTTCGGGACTTTTTCGAGGACAAAATCCGGAAGAGCGGGTTCGTGGGTATAGTCGGGAGCGCACATTTGAATTCGCAATCCAATGCGCTTGTTGTTCTTCTTCGCTAATTCAAAGACGAGTTTCAGATAGCCGGGCATCTCGAGGCGTCCGGGATGCGGCTGTATTTCTCTCCAGGTCGGGCGAATATAAAGCTGCTGGCCCAATGAAAAACGAACCAGGTCTTCGATCGCCTGAGGAATGTTGTCGGACTTGATTTCCTCCGTGCCGCTGTCTGCTGTGATGTAGGTGACGAGTCCCATGCCGTAATTCGGCACTACGTCATCGGAAGGAGTAGTGGTCATCACCACATCGTCCGTGGGAATAACGGCATCGGGAGCGTATTGCGGAAAGGGACCTTGATTGAGGCGATCGGTGACGTGGGGACCGGAACCGAAGTCGTAATTTGTCCAATTGTGCGCGGGAACGTTGGCGTGCGCTTCGCCGCTCAAAATCTCCACAGCAGCTGCGACGGCGACACTGCGCTTCAGGAAATCTCTACGCTGCATCGAAATTATCTCCAGGCGCGGATTTTCTCCAGCCGCGGCGCAAACGCACTGCGAATATCGAATTGTTACTGTTTATATCGTTTTGTTTCGCTTGTCCAGCGTGAGATCAGAAGCAGCTCTGCTTTTTATGCAGAACTCTGACAGGGGCAGGATTTTCTTGAGCGAGAGCATTCAAACCAAACAGAAAGATTGTGGAAGACGCGAAAGTCGCAAGGCGCACGAGTCACCTCAAGGGCTAGACGTGGGGCGGGAAACACACGAGGTTCGCTAGAAGCGCGACGAGGACCGCCCGATACGAGGCTCAGAATCGGGAATGGAGTACCGGGTTGCCTGAGTGCCGAGATTGCGAGCAGGGCCGCTTTGGAACGAGCGGCTTGTGCAAGACCCGCCACCGAGTAAAAACTCACGATGACGCATCAATCGAAGAGGGCACGATGTATCGTGCCCCTAGGCGAGCCAACGTACGAATCTTGATTGACGGCCGGGTTGCTCATTTGTCGCGGTGGGGAAAAGATTTGCTAGAATTTGCGGCGCGGCACGTGGGCGCCTGGGGGAAACCGATGAAGTTCGGTAATGGGAAGCGAATGTTGCACGTTGGAACGGGAATGCTGGTAGTTCTGTTGGCGATGAGTTCGGCGCGGGCGCAAGAGAAGCATGATCCGGCGGAGCCGCCGACGACGGGCGCGCCGAAGGCAAAGATGTTGCCGAAGCCTGCCGGGGCGATTGCGCGCGGTGCGATTGACGAGAAGGCGATGGCGGCGTTGATTCGCGATTTGGTGAGTTGCGGGACACGGCTGACCCTTTCTTCGTGGACGGATCCGAAGCGCGGCGTGGGATGCGGGCGGGATTTCGCGATTGCGCGATTGAATGAACTTGCGAAAGCGACCGGCGGAAAACTGCAGATTGTGGTGGACAAATTCGAGATGCAGAACGAGCGGACCGACAACAAGCCGGTGCATCTGGAGAATGTGTACGCGATTTTGCCGGGAAACGATGCGAAGCTGGCGAAGACGGTGTTTATTGTTGATGGAGATGTGGATTCGCGGCCGTCGGACGTGATGGACCCGAAGGCGGATGCGCCGGGTGCGGATGACGATGCGTCTGGCGTGGCGGTGGCCGTGGAATGCGCGCGACTGGTGAGCAAGGCCGGAACGAATCGCGCGACGGTGATTTTCGCGGTGCTGTCGGGCGAAGAACAAGGACTGCTCGGCTCGTACCGCATGCTGGACTGGGTGAAAGAGCAGGGGTACACGGTGGGCGCAATGATGGACAACGACATTGTGGGCGCCGATCCGGCGCCGGGCGGGCCGCATCGCGTGCGCGTTTTTTCGGGGAACGGGGAGATTGAAGATGCGGATTCACCTTCGCGGGAGTTGGCGCGAGCGATAGAAGAGATCGACGGGCGCGACGCAATTCGGATGATATTCCGCGTCGATCGTTACGGACGCGGCGGAGATCACTACGTATTTTACAAAGCGGGAATGCCGGCGGTTCGATTTACGGAGCCGCTGGAAGATTACAACCACCAGCACCAGACACCGAGGACGGAAAACGGCGTGGAGTACGGCGACTTCGAGAAATATCTGGACTTCAAATTTATGGGAAATGTGGCGTGGGACAACGCGGAGGTGCTACGAGTGCTTTCGATGGCACCTGCGCCGCCTGCCGACGTGCGGTTATACGGCGCGGTGACGCCGGATGCGAAACTTTCGTGGAATGCGGAGGACGATAGCGACCGCGCGGGGTTTGAAATCTTGTGGCGGGAAACGACGGAGACGCGCTGGAGCGTGCATGACTTTGTGGCGAGCGCGGGAGAACACGTCCTGAAAGACGTTTCGACGGACAATCATTTTTTTGCGGTGCGGTCCGTGGGAAAAAATGGAGCGCGGTCGATTGCAACGCCAAGCCAACCACAAGTGCGGCGCGCGCCACCTATCGACAAGAAGTAGTTGAGGTCGGAACATCGAGCAGGGCCGACCGGGTCCCTCGGCTTTGCTTGGGATAAAAAGCCGGCCTTACAGGTGCGGTCAGGCGTTCTGTCCGGCGGCGGACATTTGGGCGAAGGTGAGAAAGTGGCCGGCGGGGTCCTTGACGCCGATTTCGCGGGCGCCGTAGAAGGTGGTGCGCTCGGGCAGATAGACCGTGGCGGATTTGAGCGCGGGCTTGAGGGCGTCGAGATTTTCGACTTCGATGTAGAGGAATGTGGGGCCCTTGCGGACGTCGGGCAAAATGGCGGGCATGTCCTTTTCCACGCTGGCGTAGGTCTGGTACATCACTTCGACGCTTCCCTGCTGGAGGATGACGAAGGCGAGGCGGTCGCCTTCGGGAACTTCGACGGTTTTGACGAAACCGAGATGCTCGGTCCAGAAGGGGAGGACGGGTTCGATTTTTTCCACGAAGAGGATGGGAGTGAGTTTTTTGATCATGAGAATCTCCTTGCGAAAGCTACTAGTCTAAACTAGACTAGTAAAGTGTACGGAAATTGGATGCCGGTGTCAAGGGGGAGGTTATGAAGGCGTCAATTAAAGTGGGAAGACAGCGGGAGTTGAAAGATTTGATTTCGATTGGGCCGGCGATGCTGCGGGATTTTGAACTGCTGGGGATTCGCAGTGTGCGGCAGCTGGCGAAGCAGGATGCGAAGAAGTTGTACGCGAAGCTGGGGCGCGTGGCGAAGCAGCACCAGGATATTTGCGTGCTGGACACTTTTGAGGCGGCGGTGGCGCAGGCGAGAAATCCGCGGTTGGCGGTGGAGAAGTGTCAGTGGTGGTGGTGGAGCGAGAAGAGAAAGAAAGGAAGTAAAGAAACAAGTAAGGAGAAGAGGACTTAACAGAGAGACACAGAGGACGCAGAGTGAAGAAGGGGAAAAAGAAAGACGGAGCGAGGCTGACGACGGCGGATCTGGTGCTGCTGAGCTTGCTCGCGGAGCGGCCGATGCATGGGTATCAGGCGAATGCGGAGCTGGTACGGCGGGAGGTGCAGGACTGGGCGGGAATTTCGCGGCCGCAGGTGTACTACTCTTTGGAGAAATTGGCGCGGCTCGGAATGTTGCGGGTGGCGGCGGATGAGAAAGAAGCGGAAGGGCCGGAGCGGCAGGTGTATGCAGCGACGGCGCGCGGAACCGAGGCTCTTAGGAATGCGCTCGAGCGTGAGGAATGGACGACGGGGCGCGAGCGGCCGGAGTTTCTGACGTGGATGGCGCTGTCGTGGCAGGCGCGGCGGGGAGTTTTTGCGCAACAGATGGAGCGGCGCCGGGAATTTCTGGAAAAGGAGTTGGCGCGAGAGAAAGAGACACTGGAGAGCGTGCTCAAGGAAGTGGGGCATCCTTATCATGAAGCGGTGTGGATGGTTCGGCTGATGATTGCGGGATTTGAGACGGAGCTGAAGTGGATCGGGAAGGTGGAGAGAGAGATGAAGTTGCGCGGGAAGGCGAAGCATCCGGAGTATGTGCAATAACAAGAGAAAAAGACAAAAGGGGAGAAAAGCAGATTCCGAACCCACGAAAAATCGCGGGTTCGGAATGACGGCTTTTGCTTTGGTCGCCAAGGAAGGATGAACACCACTTTGGCGAACCGCTGACTAGGATTTCGTCGGCGGCTCCTTTTGTTTTGGGGTGATTTTGGCTAGCGCGGCTTCCATGTCGGGAGGCAGCGCGGTGACGGGAGCTTTGGTGGAAGCGCCGGTGCCACCGTTGCTGGGGCCGCCGAAAAAGCGCATGGCGGTTGCGGCGAGGCCGTCGAGCGCGCCGCCGCCGTTGCCGCCGCCGGTTACGAGAACGTCGGGCACGAACTTGGCTTTGCCTTCCGCCAAGGCGGAGACGACGTTGACGATGGCTGTGGCGTTCGAACCGAGCGCTTCGACCTGTGCGCGATAACCGCGAGCACGCGCGAGACCGACCGCTTCGACTTCAGCGCCTTTGGCCGTACCGGTCTGGCGGATGTATTCGGCTTCGCCGGTCGCTTCGGCAACGCGAGCGTCCGCGTTGTTCTTCTTGATGTCCACGCCGACTTTGGAACGCGCGAGGTCGGCTTGCATGTCAGCCGTGCCTTTGGCTTGCTCCATCTCGATGCGCTGATCCTGCGCGGCGCGTTGCTTTTTGAACGTTTCGATTTCCTGGTTGGCAATTTCGCGATGCGTGAGCACCGTGACCATGTCGTCCGGGAAAACGACGTCCTGGATGTAAACGCCTTTTGTCTCGACCTGGTATTGCTCGAGCTGCTGGCGGATGTGTTCGAACGCTTCGACCTGCACTTGCTGGCGCGTTTCGATGAAGTTGATCGCAGGCATATTCTGCAGAGAGTTGCGGAAGTGGTTGCCGACGGCGGCCTGGAGAACTTCCGTGACCAGGTTCTTCATGGTGCCGACCATGGAGATGACGCGGGGGGCCTTGGTGTCCGGCACGTGAATCTGGACCTGCAGGTCGATTTTGAAAATGAAGCCTTCTTTGGACTTCGCGACGATCTGCTGAAGTTGCGAATCGAGATTGTGGGCTTCGCTGTTGGCGTCGGCCCAATTCAGGTTGAGGATGGCCGTCGGAACGATTTCCGGCTCGTAGCAGCGCGGGTTGAGCGGATATTTTCCTGTGCGCAGCGGCTCCTGCCAAACGCCACGATGGCCGGGGTGAACGAGCGAACCGTATTTGAAGTCGTCGCCGCTCGTGTCTTGTGTGGCAAGGCCAACGTAGGCTTTGATGACTCCGACCTGGCCCTGTTTGATGATGAGCATCGGTACCATTTCCACGCTGACGAGAAATGGATTGAGCGCATACGCGCCGTAGAGCAGCGGGTCGTGCTGCAAGCCGATGTGGCCGCCGTGTTCGAGAAAAGCCTGAAAGTCCTGATAGTTGTTGTGCAGATTGTTTTTGCTGCCGAGCAGCGCTTCGATAATCTGCGCGTCGTTGGCTTTGTCGGCTTCCATTTTTGCGACGTCGACGAACCCGCCGAGACGGCTCGCGATGTCACCGGACGGAAGCGGATCGCCTTCGTAGGTGGTGACGATACCGACGACGTCGAGGGTGGAACCGTCTTTGCCGCGCGGCTGCGGCTCAATGCGAACGAGTTCGAGCTGTTCGGACCGGAGGCCGAGTGAAGCGGGCATGAGTTCCCCGCCCCGGCCCATTTTCGCGCAGAGCTCCGGCGAAATGGGTTCACCGTAGACGCGGCTCCGCGTGATGATCAGAAAGCCGACCGGATGCACAGGAACGAGCGAGCCTGGAGGCAGCACTGGGCGTTGAACGCCTTTCTGGCCGCCGAGCTGGATGAAGTTCCTGAGATCGGAAAAGTTGGCGAAGTCCTTTTTGTAAATGGCAGATTTTGCGCCGATGGGCAAAGGGCTGCCGACTTGCGCGATGACGACGCCGATTTCGCCGGCGTTAACCTGAACCCACGGGTACTTTTCTACGGAGTACACGAGGACGGTTTTCCAGCGCAAGCCGGGCATGAGCAAGTCGGCTTGATAGCCGGGTTCGCCGTTGAAAGCCACGGGATTGTCCTTGGTCAGCTTCTTGAAGGAGAAGCGTTTCGTGACGAGGCCGACTTCAGTCGGACCGATTTTGTGCAGCGACGTGATGACGATGACCGCTGCCAGCACAACGAGCAGGGCTAGCAGCGGATTGGAATAAAACAGACTAAGAACGGAATTCAAGACCGACATACACACACCTCCGGGGCGCTGGGCGCCGTTTGAGCTTGCCTTGTCTAAGGGGGTTACATGGTTCAGACAGGCATATACGCTGCGCGCGTGTTTTGGGGAAGTCAAGTAGAGCACTAGTACGCGACTTAAAGTCGTGTTTTTTCAATGATTTGCGAAAATAATTTCGGAAACAGCGGCTAAAGCATGACGACCTTTTGGTGACGCAGGGGTTAAACTGGTCATAGTCGCCCGGGCGCCTCAGTCTCGAAATGGCCTTCAGGAGGGAAAGATAATGAAGCTTCGATTTGCAGGCATGATTTTCGCAGGATTTTTGGCGTGTAGTTTGGCGGGCGGTATGGCCGTGGCTCAGGGAAACAGCCATGGAAATGGGAAAGGCAAAGGCCACAACAAGCATCAGGATGAGCAAGGTCCGCAGTATGGATTTGGGCCGCACGACCGCGAGGTGATCTCCACGTATTATTCCAAGCACAGCCAGGGATTGCCGCCAGGATTGGCAAAGCGCGGCGGAAATTTACCTCCTGGATTGGAGAAGCAGTTGGAGCGGAACGGCACGCTGCCTCCGGGATTGCAGAAAAAGCTGGAGCCGTGCCCGCCAGAGTTGGATAGGCAATTGCCGCCGATTCCGGTGGACTACCGACGTGCCGTGATTGGCGCGCATATCGTGGTCTACAACAAGAGCACGAACATTGTGGTGGACATCTTCAAGGATGTGGTGCGGTAGCAAGGCAGAAATTAGAAAATCGAAAAGCGGGGGCGAGAGTTCGCTCCCACTTTTTTTTGCAGACAAAACGTTTCGCCGGCTGGAAGCCGGCGTTACAAACAGGTCGAGATAAGCAGATTTGTGGGCTAGTGGCGTGCGGCCCGCTTATACAGCTATGACAGGTTGAGGGCGCCGGAGTAGGCGACGCGGGCTTTGGCCGTGTCGCCACGTTCGATGCGGCCAACGTTGAAGAATTTTTCGCGGCGGCGTTTGAGGTCGGCTTCGACTTTGGCGATGTGGGCGGGAGGAACGACGAGAATCATGCCGACGCCGAGGTTGAAGGATTCGAGGAGGCTGTCGGTGTCCATGTTTCCGACTTTGGCGAGGTACTTGTAAATCGGGAGGACCGGCCAGGAGGCCAGATCCACGACGGCTTTGACGCCAGCGGGAAGAACGCGCGGAAGATTGCCCGGGATGCCACCGCCGGTGATGTGAGCGAGCGCGGAAACCCAGCCTTTGGCGAGAATGTTCTTGAGGGCAGGGGCGTAGCAGATGTGCGGCTTCAAAAGTTCGGGGCCGATCTTGTTTCCCACTTCAGCGACGTAGGTTTCCGGCTTGAGTTTGGCGACTTCGAAGACGAGTTTGCGGGCGAGCGAATAGCCGTTGGTGTGGAGACCGGCGGAAGGAAGCGCGAGGAGCGTGTCGCCAGGTTTTACACTTTTTCCCGTGAGAAGTTTTTTGCGTTCGACGGCGCCGACGATGAAGCCGGCGAGGTCGTATTCACCGGGCGGGTAGAAGCCGGGCATTTCCGCGGTTTCGCCGCCGACGAGGGCGCAGCCCGCTTTGCGGCAGGCGCGGCTCATGCCGTCGACAAGTTGCTCGACGACGTGCGGATTCATTTTTCCGAGCGCGAGATAGTCGAGAAAAAAGAGCGGTTCCGCCCCTTGCACGAGAATGTCGTTCACGCAGTGATTGACAAGGTCGCCGCCGACGGTGGAGTGAACGCCCATGGCCATGGCGACTTTGAGTTTTGTGCCAACGCCATCGGCGCTGGAAACGAGAATGGGTTCCTTGAATTTCTTCATGTCCAGCGCGAAGAGCGCGCCGAAGCCGCCGATACCGCCGAGAACTCCGTTGGTGAAGGTGCGCGTGGCGAGATGGCGGATGCGCTGCTTGGCTTCATCCGCTACGGCGATGTTGACTCCTGCGTCGGCGTATTTCATGGCGTGTGACCCATTTCCCGGGACATGAATTTTGAAACAGCAAGCTTGGGCCGGGCGTGGGCGGGCGGCCAGCTTTCAAACAACGTCAGAAGATATGGAACAAACGCCTCCAACGAACGGTGCTGGGATGGAGGATACCGTTTACATAAGCAGTGAACCGCGCGCCGAGATTGCCGGGCTGCCAGGCGCTTTCCGGGGCGTTGAGCGACATGTAGATCACGACAGGCGTGCCGATGATGTTTTCTCGCGGGACGCAACCCCAAAAGCGGGAATCGAGCGAATTCTGACGGTTGTCGCCCATGGCGAAATAACATCTGGGCGGCACCGTGTACGGAAATACGTTTTCCTTGCCGGCAAAGGCGCCTTCGTACGAACCCGGTGAGGCCGGAATGGAACGACCAGTCGTGTAGGATTCCTCGAGGCGTTTGCCGTTGATCCACACCGAGCCTTCGCGGATATCAACTATATCGCCGGGAAGTCCGATGACGCGCTTGACGTAGTCCGGCTGATTGGGATCGAATGGCGGCTTGAAGATGATGATCTGCTGGCGCTTCGGATTGCGCCACAACGGAGTGTGGATGTCTGTAAAAGGAATTCCGGCGTCGTAGCCAATGCGGCTCATGATGAGGTGATCGCCAATGAGGAGCGTCTTCTCCATGGAACTGGAAGGAATGACGCGCGCCTGGCCGATTGCGCCGTTAATGAGGAGAAAGACGAGACCGACCCAGAACCAGGCAATGATTTCACGCCGGATTTTTTGTTCGGTGGTGAGTTTTTCGTGCGGCTTTTTTGAAGACGATTCCTTCACGGATCACCGAATCAGACGAAGATTTTCAGAACAGGTGAAACAAACGGCGCCAGCGAATTTCGCTGGGATGAATCACCGCGTTGGCATAAGCGGAAACGCGATCGAGAACCGCGCCCGAGCCCCACGGCTCGCTCGGTGTTTCAATGGACATATAAATGATGACGGGCGTGCCGATGATGTGTTCGCGCGGGATGCAGCCGGTATAGCGGCTGTCGAGCGAATTGCCGCGGTTGTCGCCCATGACGAAGAAACAGTCCGCGGGGACCTTATACGGGAAAATATTTTTTTTGCCGGCGAGAGGGCCGAGGTAGTTCATCGGATCGGCCTGCTCGCTGCGGCCAACGGTATAGTCTTCGTGAAGGCGCGCGCCGTTGATCCAAACCCCGCCATCGTGGATGTCCACGGTTTCGCCAGGCAAACCGATTACGCGCTTGATGATGTCTGACGATTCGCCAGAAATGACGGGGCGGAAAATGACGATTTGCTGGCGCTTGGGAGTGCGCCACAACGGGTGATGAATGTCGGTGAAGGGGATGCCGATGTCGTAGCCGAAGCGACTCATGATGAGGTGGTCGCCGATGAGGAGCGTGTTTTCCATGGAGCCGGAGGGAATGACGCGCGCTTGTCCGACGGTGGCGTTGATCAGGAGAAAAATCAGAATGACCCAAGTCCATGCGATGACTTCGCGGCGGACTTTTTGTTGTGCCGTGAGATTTTCGGCGGGCTTACTTTTTTTGGGTTGTTTAGCTTTCATGCGTCACCGTGACTGGGCCGTCGGTTTGAACGGGCGTGGAGTCTTCCAAGCCGGGATCTTTGAGGAGCTGGCCGTTTGAGCCGCCTTCGCGAACTTCGAGTTGCACGAGGTCGGTTGGATAAACCCCCGTATAACAAGACGTACAGAAGTCGCCCCGGGTGTCACCGACGGCTTGCTTCAGGCCGTTGAGAGAGATGTAGCCGAGGGAATCGGCGCCGAGGAATTTGCAAATTTCTTCGGGCGAGTTTGAGCTAGCGATGAGCTCTTCGCGCGTGGGCGTGTCCACGCCGTAGTAGCACGGCGAAATTGTTGGCGGACAGGAGATGCGCACGTGGACTTCGGTGGCGCCTGCTTCGCGGACCATGCGGACGATTTTGCGGGAAGTGGTGCCGCGGACGATGGAATCGTCGACAAGGATGACGCGTTTTCCTTCGATGAGGCCGCGGATCGGATTGAGTTTCAGCTTGACGCCGAAATTGCGGATGGCTTGCGACGGCTCGATGAAGGTGCGGCCGATGTAGTGATTGCGGATGAGGCCCATGCGAAACGGAATCGCGGATTCCATGGCGTAGCCCACGGCGGCGGGAACGCCAGAATCGGGAACGGGGACGACGAGATCGGCGGCAACGGGATGTTCCTTGGCGAGCAGGCGGCCGAGCATTTCGCGGCTGGAATTGACGCTGCGGCCGAAGATGGTGCTGTCAGGCCGAGCGAAATAGACATGTTCGAAGATGCATTGCTGGTGCGGCTTGGGGGGAGCGAAGTGAATGGACTCGATGCCGGATCTCGAAATGCGCACCATTTCGCCGGGTTCGATTTCGCGGACGTATTTCGCGTCGAGCAGATCGAACGCGCAGGTTTCGCTGGCGACGATCCAGGTTTCTTCGCCTTGCGGCGTGACGAGTTTGCCAAGATTCAGTGGACGGAAGCCGCGCGGGTCGCGGACGGCGTAAAGTTCTTCGGGCGTGAGCACGACGAGCGAGTAGGCGCCTTCGACTTGGTTGAGCGCGTCGCCGAGCGCGCCGGAAAGATTGCGCGCTTGTGATTTCGCGACGAGGTGAACGACGACTTCGGTGTCGCTGTTTGTCTGGAAGATCGAACCGCGATGCTCGAGTTTGCGGCGCCACTCGGCGGCGTTGGTGAGGTTGCCGTTGTGGCCGAGCGCCATTTTGCCCTTGTTGCAATCGATCATGATGGGCTGGGCGTTGAGAAGAGCTTTGTCGCCGGCCGTGGAATAGCGCGTGTGGCCGATGGAAGCGGTGCCAGGAAGTTTGCCCAGAACGTCGGGCGTGAAAATTTCTTCGACTTCACCCATGGCGCGGTGGGCGTAAAGCTCGTGGCCGTCGCTCGAAACGATTCCGGCGGATTCCTGGCCGCGATGCTGGAGGGCGTAGAGGCCGAGATAGACGAGTTTTGCGGCTTCGGCATGGCCGAAGACTCCGACGACACCGCAGTGGTCGTGGAAGTGGTCGTCGAGAATGTTAACGAGGTGCGTCACTTCGTCTCCACGAGGAATTGATGCCTCACCACCGGACCCAATTGAGACAACAGGCAAATGGTTCTACCGTTCATCTTGTTACCAGCCTGCGTTCGAGAGAATTGGCCCAGACATCGCGCAGGACATCGATAGGGGAATCGACGGCTGCGTGCCCCTTAAGTTCGATGCGTAGAGCGTTGTCCCGGGTGACGTGGCCGATCTCTCTTGCACCGACACTATATTGTCTCGCAGTTGCGAGAACGGCGGCAAGGTTTCTGGGCGAGACGGAAACGATGCAGCGGGCGCCGCGTTCGGAAAAGAGGGTGTATTCGGCGGAGGCATCCTCACTGAACGCACCGGAAGCGCCGAGACCGCTTGCGGCAAAGCAAGATTCGGCGAGCGAGACGGCGAGGCCACCGTCGGAAATGTCGTGCGCGGATTGGACGGCGGCGGCGGCGGAGAGCGCGACGAGGCAATCGATGAGGCGTTTTTCGGCGGCAAGGTCGATAGCGGGGGGTTCGCCGGAGACAATACCTTCGATCGTTTTGGAATATTCGGTACAAGAAAATTCCTGGGCGGCTAAATGGAAGAGAGATTTCTCACTTCGCGGGCTTTGGTCGGAATGACGGTCGTCAGTTGCGCCATCCAGGAGGACGATGACATCGCCGGGATTGCGGAAGGCGATTTTCAGGGCTTTGGAAGAATCGTCGAGGGTTCCCAGAATGCCGACGACGGGCGTGGGATAGATGGATTTGCCGAGAGTTTCGTTGTAGAAGCTGACGTTGCCGCCGGTGATGGGCGTGCCGAGCGCTGTGCACGCTTCGCTGAGGCCGTCAATCGTTTGGGAAAATTGCCACATCACTTCGGGCTTTTCTGGGCTGCCGAAATTTAGACAATTTGTGGCGGCGATGGGGCGTGCGCCGGAAGTGGCGACGTTCCGCGCGGCTTCGGCGACGGCGTGCATTGCGCCGGCTTTGGGATTGAGCTGGCACCAGCGGCCGTTGCCGTCGGTGGCGAGGGCTAGCGCCCGCATGACGCCATTTTTTTCGGATTCTTTTATGCGGACGATTGCGGCATCGCTGGCGCCGGGGCCGGCGAGGGTGTTGGTGCGGACGCTGGTGTCGTATTGCTCGGTGACCCAACGCTTCGAGGCGATCGCGGGAGAGGCTAAAAGCTTTTTGAAATTTTCGGTGAGGTTCGTTTTTTCCGGCGCGAAGGCGAACCAATCCTTGTCGGATTCGGCTCGCGGAGCGGGTGCGGTGAGCGGGCGACGGTAAACGGGGCCTTCTTCAGCGAGCGGGTGCGCGGGAATTTGCGCGGCGACTGCGCCGTGATTCTTGATTACCGCCAAGCCGCCTTCGGTGACGGTGCCGACGACGACGGCGTCGAGTCCCCACTTTTTGAAAACGTCGAGCACTTCGCGCTCGCGGCCCCGTTCGGCGACGAGCAGCATGCGCTCCTGTGATTCGCTGAGCATGATTTCGTAAGGCGTCATGCCGGTTTCGCGTTGGGGAACTTTGGCGAGGTCGATTTCGATGCCGGTGCCGCCGCGGGATGCCATTTCCATGGTGGAGCAGGTGAGGCCGGCGGCGCCCATGTCCTGAATGGCGACGACTGCGCCCGTGCGCATGGCCTCGAGGCAGGCTTCGAGCAAGAGTTTTTCGACAAAGGGATCGCCGACCTGGACGTTGGGGCGTTTTTGTTGCGACTCTTCGGTGAATTCAGCGGAGGCGAGAAGCGATGCACCATGAATGCCGTCGCGGCCAGTTTTTGCGCCGACGTAAATGACGGGATTGCCGATACCTTTTGCTTTGGCGAGGAAAATTTCTTCCTTGCGCGCAATGCCGAGCGCGAGCGCGTTGACGAGAGGATTTTGCGAATAGCAGGGCTCGAAGCTGACTTCGCCGCCGACGGTGGGCACGCCAAAACAGTTGCCGTAATGGCCGACGCCGCGGATGACTCCGTCGAGGATGCGGCGATTTTTTGCGGCTTCTTCGGGCGAAGTGTTCTTGTTCGGAGTGATTTCGCCAAAGCGCAGCGAATCGAGAACGGCGATGGGGCGCGCGCCCATGGTGAAAATATCGCGGAGAATTCCGCCGACGCCGGTGGTCGCGCCCTGGAACGGTTCGACGTAACTCGGATGATTGTGCGATTCGATTTTGAAGGCGGCGACGAGGCCGTCGCCGATGTCCACGACGCCGGCGTTTTCGCCCGGGCCTTGCACGACGAGTTTGCCGCGCGTCGGCAGGCGCTTGAGGTGAACCTTGCTGGATTTGTAGGAGCAGTGCTCGCTCCACATCACGGAGAAAATGCCGAGTTCGGTGATGTTCGGATCGCGGCCGAGAATTTTCTGGATGCGCGCATACTCTTCGGCAGTGACGCCGTGTTCGGCGGCGATTTCCGGAGTGACTTTGATTTCGGTGAGTGCGGTGGCCATTACGCCGTCGCCTTTGCGGCGCCGACGAGGGCTTCGATCATGGATTTGAAGACGACGAGGCCGTCGGCGGAATCGAGCGCGGATTCGACAGCACGTTCGGGATGGGGCATGAGGCCGGCGACGTTGCGCTTTTGATTGCAGATGCCGGCGATGTTGTGCATGGAGCCGTTGGGATTTCCAGCGACGTCGTCCGAACCATCGGGCGTGGTGTAGCGGAAAAGAATTTGTTTGTTTTTTTCAAGGTCGGCGATGTCGGACTCGTCGGCGGTGTAACAGCCGTCGGAATGCGCGATGGGGACTTTCAGGATTTGGTCTTTTCGCGCGGCGCAGGTGAACGGCGTGTCGGTTTGTTCGACACGAATGTGAACGTGGCGGCAGATGAAGCGCAGGCCCGAGTTGCGCATCATGGCGCCGGGAAGGAGGCCCGCTTCGCAGAGGGTCTGAAAACCGTTGCAGATGCCGAGGACCATGCCGCCGGAGTGTGCAAATTTTTCGACGGACTTCATAACGGGCGAAAAGCGCGCGATGGCGCCGGTGCGGAGATAGTCGCCGTAAGAGAAGCCGCCGGGCAGGATGATGGCGTCGCAATTCGCGAGGTCTTGCGACTGGTGCCAGATGAATTCGACGGGCTTGTGCAGGATGGTGCCGAGCGCGTAAAACGCGTCGTGATCGCAATTCGAGCCGGGAAAGACTACGACTCCGAATTTCATCGTGTTGGGTCTCCCAGGGGCATTCGGGGAAAGATTATTTTAGCACAAGGCGCGCTCAGCCGTTCGGATGCTGATAGTCCATCGCGAAGACGAGGCGGAAGCCGTTGAGATCTTCGATTACGAGTTCGAGACAATTGTAAACGCGCTGGACGGGGCCTTCGATTATTTTGGCGCCGCGATCTTTCAGTTCACCGTGGAACGCGTGGAGATCGTTGACCCAAATGTAGACATCGCTGCCGAGGCCGCGACGGCGGGTGAGATTCGGTGAAGGAGCACTGCCTGCATCAATTTTTCCAAAATGAATTTCGGCGACGTCGCGGGCGACCATGGCAAAGACGGGCGGATCGAGAAAATAGCCGAGAATTTTGAAGCCGAGTCTATCGCGATAGTGTTCCGCGGCCGCAACGACGTCTGGAACGATGAATTGCGGACAAATTGCAGTGAGTTTCGCAGCCGGTTTGGTTTGCGCTTCGGACATGGCTAGCCTCTACTTGGCTGGAGACTTCGACGCGCCGGCATCGGCGGCGGCTTGGACGGCGGAGTCGAGGCCGAGCACGTTGACGAGGCTGGAGTTGGAGGGAACGATGTACTTGGTGTTTTGCGCAAGCGTGTTGTTGAGAACTTCGAGGCGGCGCATGGTTTCCGCGCGTTCCTTGAAATAGGTTTCCGCGGCGGTGGAAACCATTTTGATGGCTTCGGCTTCGGCGTTGGCGCGGGTGATGCGGGCTTGCGCGTCGCCTTCGGCTTTCAGAATTTCGGATTGCTTCTTCCCTTCCGACTGCAAAATCTGGCTCTGCTTGATGCCTTCCGCTTCGAGAACGGCGGCGCGCTTTTCGCGTTCGGCCTTCATCTGGCGGGACATCGCGTCTGTGATGTCGCGCGGGGGCTCGATTTTCTGCACTTCCACGCGGGTGGCTTTGACGCCCCAGTTGTTCGTGGCTTCGTCGAGGACGTGGCGCAAATTGGAATTGATCATGTCGCGGGCGACTAGCGTTTCGTCCAGCGTGCGGTCGCCGATGAGGTTGCGCAGGTTGGTTTGCGCTAGTGTCGTGCAAGCGTAGCCAAAATCCTGCACTTCGAATTGCGACTTCATGGGGTCAACAACCTTGTAGTAAACGACGGCGTCGACTTCGACGGTCACGTTGTCCTTGGTAATCAGTTTTTGCGGCGGGACGGTGATGACCTGTTCGCGCATGTCCACGCGGATGAGGTCGTCGATAAGCGGCATGATGAGCGTCAAGCCGGACGGCGCGAGGGCATGAAATTTGCCAAGGCGCATGACCAGGCCTTTTTCATACTGGCGCACGATGCGCGCGGACTTGGCGAGCAGAAACAAACAGAAAACCAGAACGACCAGAAGCGTGACGCCAAAGAATGCTCCAGAGTCCATACGGCTCACCTCACCTTGAGAGTTACGCCTTCGGCGGAAAGGACAACGACGTCCGCGCCAATTTCCCGGGGCGAAGAATCGGCGGGCATCAGTTCGGCGCGCCACTCTTCGCTTCCGACTTTCACCAGCCCGCAATCACGCGGTGCGATGCGTTTGGTGACGACGCCACTCTTGCCGACGATTGCGTCCACGTTGCTGGCGCGATCCTGCACCTGCAGCTTGCTTTTCACCCAACTGCGAATGAAAAGAAAATAGATGAGGGCCAGCGCAGCCGCGGCGGCGAGACCGGCGGTTTCGGAACGGGCGATGAGGCCGATCGTTCCCCCGGCGACGAGAGAACCGCCGACGAGGGCAAGATCGAAGCCGGTGATGGCGCCAAGAGCGAGTTCGGCAATAACAGAAACCACGCCGATGATGAGCAACAACCAGTTCGTCAAATTGCTCACGGCCGGGAACTCCTTTGCTTGCGCACCGCGAACGATAACATCCTCGCAGACGGGCTTCAATCGTCCACACGCGCGATTGGCGAAGTTCAGCGCTTCGGGCGCGGGCGCGATTTTTTGCCGGCGGAATGTTTCTTCGGAGACTTCTTGCCGTGGTTCGACGCAGCCATTTCGCGGCGTTTTTTTGCGGCCCAGCCGGGTTTGGTGGTTTGGCGGCTGCGCGCGAGGCCGAGGGCGTTGGGCGGAACGTTCTCCGTAATCGCGGAACCGGCGGCAACGTAAGCGCCGTCGCCGATTTTTACCGGCGCGACGAGAACTGAATCGCTTCCGATAAAAACGCGATTGCCGATGATCGTGGGAAATTTATTCACGCCGTCGTAATTGCAGGTAATCGTTCCGGCACCGATGTTGGTGTGTGAACCGAGTTTCGCGTCGCCGATGTAACTGAGGTGCGGTACTTTGCTGCCTTCGCCGATGACAGCTTTTTTCGTCTCCACAAAATTTCCGACGCGCGCGCCTTTTTTCAGATGGGAACCCGGACGAATGCGCGCGAATGGTCCGACCGTATTGCCGCCATCGAGACGGCTTTCGAAGATCATCGTATGCGGTTCGACGGTGACGCCATCGCCGAGGATAGCGTCGTGCAAGACGCTGCCGGTTCTAACCTTGCAGTTGGCGCCGAGTTTTGTTTTGCCGAGCAATTGCACACAGGGCTCGATGATGGTGTCTTCTCCGGCGGTGACATCGGGCCCAATGAGCACGGTCTCCGGCAATTGAATGCTGACGCCCGCATCCATCAGTTCGTTCCGTTTGCGTTCACAAAAGACGGCGTCCACCTCGGCAAGGTCGGCGCGGGTATTGCAACCGAGCACTTCGCGGGGGTCCGGCGCGATTTGCGCAAGAACCGGATCGCCCCTGGAAGCCATAACCGCAATCGCGTCGGTCAGGTAAATTTCACGGTGTTTGTTTTCCGGCTTCACTTGCGCGAGCGCGGGCCAGAGTTTGTCCGTGGAAAAACAATAAATACTGGAGTTGATTTCGTTCAGCTCGCGCTGCTCCGGCGTCAATTGTGAATCTTCGACGATGGCGGCGACGCTGTTTTCCGTCTTTCGGAGAATGCGGCCGTAGCCGGAAGGGTCGGTCACAACTGCAGACAGGATCGTGGCCGCGGCATTGCCATTGCGATGCGTGGCGATAAGCGCTTTCAACGTGTCGGTACGGATGAGAGGCGCGTCACCCGGAAGAACCACCACGATTCTTGCGTGGCCGATCGCCCGTTTGGCAACGAGCATCGCGTGCCCGGTGCCATTTTGCGGCTGTTGCAGCACCGACTCGACTTCGAGGGGCTTGACCGCGGCCGTAACTTGTTCCGCTTGATGGCCAACGATCGCAAGAATTTTTTTCGACGCCAAGGGGAGGCACGCCCGGACGACGCTTTCCATGAGCGACCGGCCGCCGGCCGGATGCAGCACTTTGGCAAGCGAAGATTTGAGGCGCGTACCTTTTCCTGCGGCGAGGATGACGATAACGACGTCTTTGTTCGGCATGGCCCGAGTATTCTCACCCGTCCCTCGGCGTTTGACAATTGAACGTAACCTGACAGAGGTGGCAACTGTGTCCTAGACGGCATGAGGTTTTTGCCGTACAGTCCAGTCAATTGTCCGTGGTATTCACGCTTGTTCACGTATCTTGAAGGGAGCGCCGCGATGAAGAAGTGTCCGTATTGTGCGGAAGCGATTCAGGATGACGCACAAAACTGTCCGCTGTGTCACATGAATTTGACGGGGAACGTCTACGCCACGCAGCGCTCCGCTCCGACTCCGCCGCCGCCCCCGGCTTATGCAAATCCCGCCCGGCCGCAACCCGGTCTGGCCGGCGACGCCTACCTGACTCCTCCCGCCGAAACAAGCGGCAAAGCTACGGGGAGCCTGATTTCCGGAATCGCAGCGTATGTCATTGCGCCGCTCGTCGGCGCGATCGTGGCCGTCGTGCTGGGCCACCTTGGCTTAAGCGAAATAAAGAAAAGTGCGGGCCGTCTGAAAGGCGAAGGCCTCGCAATCGCGGGACTGGTGTTGGGTTATCTCCAAATCGCTGGCCTGCCGTTTATCTTGATTATCGCCGCGATTGCCATTCCAAACTTATTGAGAGCCAGGATGGCGGCCAATGAAGCTTCCGCGGTCGGATCCCTGCGAACACTCACGACCGGTGAAATTACCTACGCTTCAGTATGTCCGAAGATCGGATTCGCCTATTCGCTCGCCGAATTGGGTCCGGATGGCTCCGCCTGCCCGGAAGGGAAGAATTTGATCGACACTACGCTGGCGATCGGAATCAAAAGTGGTTACAGGTTCACGCCCAGCACTGCCAATTTCTCCGGTCAGGCGCCGGAAACAACGTTCGGCTGGAACGCGGACCCCATTTCGCCCGCAACCGGAAACCGCCATTTCTTTGTGGACCAGTCTGGCGTGATTCGGTTTGCTAGGGGCGCGCCAGCCGGCGCAGACAGCCCGATTCTCGAATGAGTGAACGTGTGAGTGCCGCAAGCCCCCCATGAAACCCTGCCCATATTGCGCGCAGCAACTCCAGGACGAAGCGATTCGATGCCGCTTCTGCCAGCTCTGGCTCGTGCCGCCGCCACCGGCGTTCGCGCAGAGTCCAATGCTACCTGCGCAACGTGCCCGCAAAACAAGCGGAATGGCAATTGCGAGCTTGGTGCTCGGCATTCTCTGGATTTACTGGCTTGGTTCGATTTTGGCGCTGGTATTCGGCTATATCGCGAAGAAAGAGATTCGCGATTCCGACGAGCCGATCGAAGGAAATGGGCTGGCCACAGCGGGAATCGTTCTGGGATGGGTTGGTATAGGAACGCTGTCCTTCGTGATCTTGCTGATCATTGTCGGAACCATGTTCAATGAAGAAAAAAAGTCATCCGGGAAGTCGACTTCGCACGTGACAAAGTCTAGTCCGCTGCGGGAACTTGCTCCGGAGCCGCGACCTGCGCGGTATTTTCTGCCGGAGTTCCATCCTCGGTCGTAATCGTCCAAAGAGTCGGGTCCGCCAGCAAGTTGCTGACAAGTTGCGTGTGAAGGGCGTGTCCTGCTTTGTGCGCTTCGACTCGCGCCAGTAACGGCAGTCCCACGAGCGCGAGGTCGCCAATGAGGTCCAGCGTTTTGTGGCGGCCAAATTCGTCGTCAAACCGCAGTGGGCCATTCATTACGCCATCGTTGGTCAGCACAATCGCGTTATCGAGAGAACCGCCGCGAATCAGCCCCATGGCGCGAAGCGGTTCAATTTCGCGTTCGAAACAAAACGTGCGTGCCCGCGCCAGCAATTGTCGAAAGCTTTCCTGGCTGACGTGCATTTCGAACTGTTGTCTGCCAACGAGGGGATGCGGAAAATCCACGAAGCATTTCACATGAAATTCGTCGGCGGGGTAAATGCCGATGCGCCGGCCATTGTCGATGACTTCGAGCGGCTTCAGAACTTTCAGGTAACGGCGGCGTTTGCGCAACCTGCGCGTGCCGGCTTGCTCGAGCATCTGCATGAAAGGCTCGGCCGAGCCATCGAGAATGGGCACCTCGATGGAATCGATATTGATGAAAACATTGTCTATGCCGCAGGAGTAGATCGCGGCAAGAAGATGCTCGGTCGTCGAGAGCAGGACGCCCTGCTTCATCAAGCTCGTGGCGTAACTGACGCGGGCGACGTTTTCGCCGCGCGCCTCGATGATGAAATTGTCCAAGTCCGTGCGTCGAAACACGATGCCAGTATCGGCAGGCGCGGGAACGAGGCAAACATGGCCAAAAACTCCGGTGTGGAGGCCAATGCCCTCTGCGCTGACTTCCCGCTGAATGGTGGACTGGAACATGCGGTTCTATTGTAGCAAATGCAGGGCCAGCCAAATGACAGCTTCTGCTTTGTTTTCATTGTCTTACAGAACACAAATTTCCCTGAACTTCCGGTCATGTGGTAATTGTGCAACAAATTCCTAGTTACCCGTGGCTTTGCCGACCAAGTGCCGGGTTTTCGGTTTATCGTTAGGCTTCCTTTACCTGACGCGCTGCGTCCCATAGAGTGAAAGTGCTATAATTCTGTTTTGTCGGCGAAAGACGGGGGGCTCATGAATCGAGCGGCTCGTATCGGCATTATTGCCATCTCGGCGGTCATCTTCTGCTACGCGGGATTGGGTCACGTCCTTGGCCAGACGCACGACGATAAGGCGTACAAGTCGCTGACCGTCTACGGCGAAGTCCTGCAGAAGATTCAGAACGATTACGTCGACGATCCGAACATTCCCCTGGTAACGGCAGGCTCCCTGCACGGATTGCTCGAATCGCTCGATCCGCAATCCAGCTATTTGACTCCGCGCGAGTACGCCGAATACAAGCAAAAATTGGCCGCGAATGCTGCCGGCGAAACCGGCCTGACCATGAGCAAACGCTCGGGCTATATCATTGCGGTTTCGGTTGTGCCGGATAGTCCCGCGGAAAAGGCCGGCATTCACAGCGGCGACTTTCTGGAGTCCGTCGCGGGATTCACGACGCGGGAAATGTCGATCGGCCAGGCTCTGAACTTGCTCCGCGGTTTGCCGGCAACCAGCGTAAAAGTCGGCGTGATTCGCAGCGGCAAGGCCGAGCCGGAAGAAGTGGACCTGGTTCGTGAAAAAGTGACGCCGCCCAGGATGCAGCTCACGAAGGTGGATTCAGATGTGTATGCCGTGCGGCTGCAATCGCTCGACGCGGGCCGCGCGGAAGAGTTGCGCTCACGCATCGGCGAAGCGGAGAAACAGGGCGCGCACAAGATTATTCTCGACTTGAGGAATTGCGGCCGCGGTCCGGCATCGGAAGGAATTGCGGCGGCACGGTTGTTTCTCTCGAGCGGCACGATTGCCACGTTGCGGGGCCAGACCGTTTCGGCCCAGGTTTTCTCGGCCGAGCCTAACAAAGTAGCCTGGAAGGGCCCCGTCTCGATTTTGATGGATGGCACCACTTCCGGAGCCGCGGAAGTTCTGGCGTCGGCGCTGGAGATGAATCACCGCGGCCAGCTCGTCGGCGACCGAACCTTCGGCCTCGCTTCGGAACAGAAGCTGATTACCCTCGATGATGGTTCGGCCCTGATTCTAACCGTCGCAAATTATTACAATGGCAGCGGCAAATCCATTCTTGACGAGGGCGTCGTCCCGACGGAAGTTGTGCGCGCCGCGCTTGTAGACAGCGGCGATGGCAACGATGACGAGGATTCGACGACGAACACGGGCGCGGCAACATCACAGGCGCCGCAATCGATCAAGCCTCTCTCTCCCGATGACCCTGTTCTGAAGAAGGCGCTTGAACTTTTCAAGACTCCGGCGAAAAAAGCGGCCTGATTCAGACCAGCGCCTGCACAATATTTCGTAAACCGACCGGCTCTCTCTTACAATCTTTTTGTGAACCGCCGCAAGCTTGCGCTTCTGTGTTGTATTTTTCTTTGTTTGACTCTCGTTTCCGGCGCCTGCCGCCAGCCAGCCGGCGAATCACGCTCCAGCCCGGCGGCAATTCACCAGATGACTCGAGAATTTGCGGCCGCAGCGCAGAAAGCTGCGCCGGCCGGCACCGTGATTCGCATGAAGCTGCTGGCGTCAACAAAGGGTCCGGCAATGCCTGACTGGCTGGAGGTGACATTGTTCTCCCTAAACACCGACGGCCAGCGCAATGCGCAAACCGCGCAACTCTTGCGCTCTCTCAATGCCGTTGCGGAGCGCCACAAACTTCAGCCTGGCGCGCGCGGCGATGAGCCGAACGGGACCTCAATCGCTTTTCGCGCGGGTTCTCGCACGACTCACTCGATTGAAATTCGCTTCGCGCGTCGCGCGGCGCCGGCCCAGCGCGAGACCGTGGACGCCCGAGCGCCACGTCTGGCCATTATTCTCGATGATTTGGGCAGCGACCGCGCTGCGGCCGAATCGATCTTCGCAATGCCCTACCCGCTGACGATTTCCGTTTTACCAAATCACGAACATTCCAAAGAAATCGCGGACGAGGCACTGCAACGCGGATTTCAAGTGATGCTCCACCTGCCGATGCAATCCGTCGCCAATGAATCGCCGGAAAAAGAGGAATTGCGGCCGGGGATGTCGTCGGCACAGGTGAAATCACTGCTCAGCGAAATGGTCGAGTCGGTTCCGAACGCCGTGGGCGTGAACAATCATCAGGGTTCGCAGGCGACAAGCGATCCGGCGTTGATGAACGAACTGATGCCGGCGCTTCGCGGCTTTAGTCTCTTTTATGTGGACAGCCGCACAACGGCCGCAACGGTGGCGTTCGATACGGCGCAGCGCGAGGGCGTGCCCACGGCGTTTCGAAATGTTCCGTTCCTTGATGACGTGACAGACACCGCCGCGATTCGGAAACAGCTTCAACTCGCCGTGCGCGGCGCGAAAGAGAAAAAAGCCGCGATCGCCATCGGCCATCCCCACGCCGCCACGCTCGAAGCCCTGCGCGAGTTCCTGCCGACCGTGCGCGCCAGTGGAGTCCGGCTCGTGTTCGCTTCCGACCTCGTGCACTAAGGCCGCCGGGCTTCAGGATTCGGTTTGCGGCTGCCTTGCGGGGAACCAGAAATGAATCAGGATCGCACCAAAGGCCAGCGTAAGGAATGCGAGCAAACTTCCCTCGGGGCCAACTTCGCCGCCCGTCAACCACGTGCGCCCCGGGGCGATGGTTGCGCTTGAAAGGTGGCCCTCAAAGATTCCGCCGCTATCGGGAACGGAGTACAGGAAGCTTTCTCCGAAATCAAAAGCTGCGTGCCATCCTACGGCCAGCCACAATGAACCGGTTCGCCGCAAAGTGAACGCCCACAGTAAACCCGTAAAAAATATATTGGTCACACCGAACCAGTTCTCTCCGCTATTGCTCAGGTGGACCAGAGCAAAAATTGCGGAAAGTACAAACGCTGCTGACCAAAAACCGATCCCGTCGGCCAACGTCTGTTGCAGGTATCCGCGAAAGAGAAATTCTTCCGGCAAGGCAATCAAGATCGCTGCGACAAGCCAAAGCGCGCCCCATTTCAAGATTTGCGCGCCGTGAAAAGACAGCGCGCCAAACGAAAAGGCGTGAAAAGCCGCCATGCAGCCGACAATCAAGCTGATCTCGCAAATGCCGATCAGCATCCCCTGCCAGAATCGTTTGCCGAAAGCTTCTCTGGCAGGCAAACCATAAATCGAAACCGGCCGGGCTTCGATCCTCGCCATCAGCAAAGCGGCGCCGAATGCAGCCAGAAAAACCATCGCTTCTCCCAGCATTATGGTGGAGATTTTGTA
>Ga0247682_1000165_pt1 | contig 24331 bp, 21 predicted proteins | sample CNK23_metaG_FD_190130 | JGI IMG/M metagenome (GOLD analysis project Ga0247682, IMG submission 190130) | Soil microbial communities from Purdue University Martell Research Forest, Indiana, United States - CNK23 | ecosystem: Environmental > Terrestrial > Soil > Temperate forest > Bulk soil...
CCCTATTCACGCTGAAAAAATCAACAGCGACCCGTGGCCCCTATCCCGCGCAATAAAAACAAGCTCCCATGACCCTCTCCTGAGCATCAATCCACATCTGGTGAGAAATCCGCGCTAAGTCCAGTGTTTTGGAAGTGCGGATTCCAAACGAGTTAGAGGCTGGTTTTGTGGAAGAGCGGATTCTAAAGGGGTTAACGGCCCCTCGGCTTAGCTCAGCGTAAACGAGCGGTTCTTCGAGGCTCCCTTCGTTCCACAGGGCAAGCAGGGTAAAAGAGTGGCCAGCGGTGAGAATCGACTGCCCAAAAGCAGATTCCTCACGGTGTGAGGGATGACCGAGGTAGGAGACGAGATGGAAGAGCGAGGGGCGATTCACGCAGGAGGTGGATGGCGAGGAGAACATGGAGAAGGCAGCACGGCATTGGCGAGGAGGTAAAATAAATTACAGGGAATGGTCGAAAACAGACGTCGGACGGCAGAATTTGAGGGTTAGACGACGGCGAAGGATAGGGTGAGATAGGGCTGGAGACTCGGGGTTTGAAGATTGGGAGGGGGAAGAAGCGGGAGGGTCCCCGCACGCGGCTAGCGTCCCCTGGAAGGAAGAACGATGGGACGCTGGGACGTTGAATACGCCGGATGCGGGGAACTAAGGTATTAGCGCAGCTTTGGAGACACCCGGATTCGGACGAGTCGAGGGGTTAGAGAGAGTTGGCTGGATTGAGACGGGTTGGTGAGACTGTGGAGATGTGTGGAGAGAACTCTCAGCAACGTCAGGCCCTGTCGCTGGCTGGCTATGTCCTATTCAAGAGGCGAAATATCGCCGACCATGGCGGGAACCGGCTTGCCTGAGCACTGCTCGAAGATTGTCGGACAGTAGGGGCTTGGCCTCGGAAAGGAGCGGCAACAGGCGTTCGGTGACGAATATTTCCGTTGCGGAGGTCCCAAGTACGTGTCCCCTCAAGCCTGCGCAGCTTCTAGGGTGATTTTTACCGCATGCTAATGGTATTCGGACTGGATGTTATCGGTGCAGATAATCTGTTCCCGTTTGCTGTTTGCTGACCCATCCCCTGTGAGCCGAAGATCTCGGAGTTCAGGGATAACGGGTTAGCTTCGACGGTGTCGATCTTTTTTTCGACGGAGGCGAGGTCGGTGTAACTGGTGGCGAGGGAGGCGGAGGAAGGGAAACAGGGAGAAGAGAGGTCCCCCCTGCGCGTGAGCAAACGGCGCTGACGCTCCGGTCGGGATGATAGCGGGGCGAGGTGGTCGTACGAGAGAAATGCAGGCTCAAGTGGGCGTCACTTCTTGATGGCGACGACTAGGACGTAGCTGAGGTAGGTGCTGGAGAAGATGCGCTCGGATTGGAGGACCGCGCGAAGGCCACGTATTCCCCAACGTTGCAAAGCGGTTTTGACGGCGCGGAGGTATCCAGAGAGGCCCATGGCGCGGCGCGTGTCGCGCGTCCAGGCGGTTATCACATCGGAGCGATCGAACGCTTGAACATCGGCGAGGCCGGCGGCTTCAAACACGCGCTGCCAGCCGCTAAGTGTTTCCGGGCGCCCCTCCTCGATTTCGGCAAGGCGCTGGCGGAGCGCTTCCGGCGCGCCGTCTTTCCAGCACAGATCATGAATGCCAACCCGGCCTCCGGTGTGAACGACGCGTGCCATCTCTCGCAAGGCACGAAGCTTGTCAAAATGGCAGACGGCGCACTCCGAGAGCGCGACGTCAAATGCGTTGTTACGGAAAGGGAGTTGATGCGCATCTGCCCAGGTGAGTTGGACCGCTGAATCGTGCGCCGGGAACTTGTCTCGCATGCGGCGAATCATTCGCGGCGACAGATCGGTGGCGGTGACTTGCGCGCCAAACTCCGCCGCAAGCAGGAGCGCGGTTTCTCCAGTACCGGCGGCGACTTCGAGGACACGCGTCCCGCTCACGATACCGGTAGCGCGAGCCAACTCGCGCGTTATCGCGAGGCCGCCGGGGTGGAGAATGTCGAGGCCGAGGTCCTCGGCCTCAATGAGAGCTTCGAGGGAGGGTCGATCCATTATAAAGCCACCCTGCAAGAGTGTGCGGGCTCTCTCAAGAGACACCTAGACGGTAAGGGGAGCGAGGGTGCCCAAGCGTGTACGCGACAAGAAACACGGCATGTCAATTTTACGCTTGGCGAGAGTGCGAGGACCAGGGCTGAGGTGCTGCGATTGATTTTCTGGCAGTAGATGGAAGGGGCGGTGGTAGAGTGTGCGGCGAGGAATTGCGGAATGGTGGCATGGACGCTAGTGGGGCACGTCTTCGGCTTTCTGCTGTGGGTGAGCGGATTGCTGATGACAACGGTTGTTTTGGCGCAATACTCCCAGGAGAGTTCCGAAGAGGTACGGCGAACTTTGGCGCGGATGGGGAGAATTTGCTTGCGGGGATTTGCCGATCCTGGCGCGTTGCTCACGGTGGTCGCGGGAATTGTTTTGGTAAGCACAAACCGAAGCTACTATCTGCATGCGCGGTGGCTGCATTACAAATTGTTTTTTGTGGCCGTTCTGATTGGGGTGCACGGGATTGTGGCGGTGACAAACAAGTCCGTCGCGGCGGGAACGATGGTTTTAGCGCGCAGTCATGCCAGGATTCTTTTTGTGGTGATCCTGCTGGTCTTTCTTTTGATCCTCGTTACAACTTTGCCGGGCGAGGTCTTCCTGACCTAGTTTTGCAACGGTCCGGGACAATCCATAGAAAGCTAAGAGAGATTTCTCTCTCCGCAGGCCGACCATTTCACGGGAGTGAAATGGGAAGAGAAGGCGTCGGCCTGCTTCGTTCGAAATGACGGTGTCGGGCGCTGGGCGAGCAGGCAGCGTACGGCTGGGATGACAAGCGCGAGTTGAGGCGCCGCGGCGGGGACGAAAGGCGCGAGTCGAAGCAACGCAGCACGAGTTCGAGCGAACCGGCTTAAATTTCCTCGGGCACAACGTAAGGAGCGCGATAGGTGCCGCGAAGGAGGCGATTGGCTTCGTCGTCGCCTACGACTTGTTCCGTGGCGGGATCGAACGTCAGGGTGCGCCCGAGGCGATAGGAAGCGTTGGCCAGATGCACCAGCGTTGTTGAGATGTGGGCCTCCTCGATGGGGGAATGAATATCCTGGGCGCGGCGGCTGCGAATGCAATCGACGAAGTTCGCGTAGTGGTCGCCGGCTGCTTTGCCGTGTGGGCCTGGTTCGAGCTGATCCGTGAGCCAAGTTTTGTAGGCGTCGTAGCCGTCGATGGCGAGAATGCCCTTCGAGCCGTAAAAGAGGTTGCCGATGGTGTTGGTCTTGGCGTCTTTCGGGCCAAGAGCCTGTTGCTTGTCAGCAGATTTCTTGTTTGAGCTGGCGGTGAGTCCCGCGGGGGGAACAGCGCTGGCGCCGTACGCACCGGTGCCGATTTCTGCCTCGTGGTTGGTGATCCAGTGGCGGATTTCGAGTTCCATCATTTTGCGTTTGCCGTTCGAATCGTTGAAATAGTAGACGGCGTTCAAAACGTTGGGCGTTTCCTGGTCGTCCTCAAACATGAAATGCCCGCCCATGGCGGAAACGGACACAGGGAAGCCAACGCCGAGGCCCCAGCGAGCGATATCGATTTCGTGAATGGCCTGGTTGCCGGCTTCACCGTTGCCGGTGTCCCAAATCCAGTGCCAATTGTAGTGAAAGCGATTTTTTGTGAAGGGCTTGAGAGGAGCGGGGCCGGTCCAGAGATCGTAATGAACGCCGGCGGGAACGGGCTCGGGCTCGGCGTGGCCGATGCCCGCGCGCCATTTGTAGCAAAGGGCGCGGGCCATGTAGACATCGCCGATGGTGCCGTCGCCGACATGATGGATAGCTTCGATCATGCCAGGATTCGAGCGGGACTGGCTGCCGTGCTGGCAGATGCGATTGTATTTTTTTACGGCGCGAACGAGCTGGCGACCTTCAAAGGTGTTATGCGAGCAAGGCTTTTCCACGTAGACGTCTTTGCCTGCCTGGCAACCCCAGATGGCGATGAGCGAGTGCCAATGATTGGGCGTGGCGATGGAGATGGCGTCGATATCTTTGTCTTCGAGCAGCTTGCGAACATCGAAGTAGGATTTGGGCTTGGGCAAACCCAGCTTCTCGACGCCGGCGAGGCGCTGGTTCAAGACATTTTCATCGACATCGCATAGAGCGGCGAGCTCGACGCCCGGGACATGCGAGAAGCCGTGGATGTGGTCCTGGCCGCGGCCGCGCACGCCACAGACAGCCACGCGGACACGATCGTTGGCGCCGAGAATCTTGCCCCCCAACGCGAGGGCGGCTGCGCCCACGGTGATTGCTGTTCCTGTGGTCTTGAGAAATTCACGCCGTTCGATTGCCATAGTTGCCGCCTTTGACTTAGAAGCGCTCTTGCACGCCGCATATTACATCCTCCGGCGGGATTTCGCACAGGTTCCAGGGCGCGCTCTGCGATTGCGAGGAAGCCAGAGAGGATAAAGATCAGCGAGGTCGGGGGCCGCTGCTGCTAAAGAGGATTGTGATAGGATGCCCGTGCGTAAGGGACGCATCCGGTCCGCGGAAAGGGCAGAAGCCCACCTGAATATCATCGAGAATTGCGTACCTTCTTTCAGCCCGAACTGCGGACGACGGGCGGAGTGATGAGAGGAGGTCGCTATGCCGACCCATTCCGAGGACGCGCCGCGTCCGCTTCTCGAACGCGCCAATCTCCAGCATTTGAAGAATCAAGCGAAGGATTTGCTTAAAGCGGGTGAGGCTGAATCTTTGACTTCGGCGCAGTTCAAAATTGCGCGGCTCTACGGGTTTGCGAGCTGGCCGAAATTGAAGGCGCATGTGGATTCGCTGGAGGAGATTGGGAAGCTCAAGCTGGCAATCGATTCCAATGACCTGGACCGCGTCAAGAGCCTGATGCGAAGCAATCCGGCATTGCATGAAGCTCCGCTGGGCTACGGAAAGAACGGGCCGCTGACGTGGGTGGCGGAATGCCGGGTGCCGTGGGAAGCGCCAAGTCCCGACAGATTAAAGATGGCAGAGTGGATGATCGAGAATGGGTCGGATGTGCATCAGGGCGGCGACGGGCCGCTGATGCGCGCGGCGCTGCTTGGGCAGCGCATCCCGATGATGGAATTGCTCGTGGAGCACGGCGCGGACGTGAATGCGGAATGGAACGGATATTTCCCGATCCTTTTTGCGCCCTGCGAAACGGTGGAGCCTGCACCTATCAAATGGTTGCTGGAGCACGAAGCAAATCCAAACTGCGCCCGGGCGGGCCGGAAGTATCCGGGGACGGCGCTGGATTACGTTATCGGGACGTATGGGCGCTCGCGACAATTGCCGGAGTGCATGGAAATTCTCATCAAGGCGGGCGGAATGACGAAATATGACGTGCCGCCTGTGCTGGATTTGCTGCGCGGGCGGCTTGCTCGTCTGGCGGAAAAGATCGAGGCTGACCCGGAGCTCGTGCATCGGCGATTCGCGGAACTGGATTTTGGGAGCACGGGCGGGAGAAGGCTGAAATTGCAGGGAGCGACGCTGTTGCACGTGGCTGCGGAGTACGGCGATGTGGAAGCGGCGAAGCTGCTGCTGGAGCGCGGGGCGGACGTCAACGCTCGTGCGGTTGTGGATGAGGCTGGGGTCGGGGGGCAGACGCCAATCTTTCACGCGGTGACGCAGTTTTTTGATTGGGGATTGCCGGTGGCGGAATTGTTGGCGGAACGCGGCGCGGATTTATCGGTACGGGCGCAACTTCCGGGGCACTACGAACGGCCCGAGGAAATCGCGGAGTGCACGCCGCTGGGGTACGCGAGGTTGTTTCCGGGCGGCAAAAATAAAGCGGTGATGCTTTTGCAAGAACGAGGCGCTGCGGAATAGTTAGAAGCGGTTGGGGCTGAGACGGCCTGCGAGCCGACGCTCGATTGGAACACCGCGTCCAGGCACGAAGTTATCGTTTATTCTTGTGACCTCGAAGATGCGCTGCGCCTGTTCTTGGGCACGCCATTGAAGGGAGAAAAGGCGATGATTGAGAATCGGTCAGTGCCGCCGGATACGGTGCTGCCACACGTGATGTATCAAGATTTGTCCAGCGCAATCGCGTGGCTCGGCAAAGCGTTTGGGTTCCGGGAGCATTACCGTTATGGCGAGCCTCCGAGCGGAGCGCAGATGCACCTGGGCAATGCGTGGATCATGGCCAAACAGGCGCGGCTGGGGAGCGCGAACCCGGCAAAACTTGGATACGGAACACAGAGTTTGACGGTGTTCGTCGAGGATGTGGAGACTCATTTTCAGAAAGCGAAGGCGGCGGGAGCGAAGATTCTGGAGGAGCCGCATGAGACGGAGTACGGCGAATTTCAGTTTGCGGCGGAGGACCTGGAGGGGCATCACTGGTTGTTCTCGCGGCACGCGCGGGACGTGAGCCCCGATAAATGGGGAGCCACCATCAAGGAAAGCGCATATCGACTTGCGCTGCTGAGACTGCCGCGATTGTGCTACCTGGAGATTCCCGCGGTGAATGCGCATGAATCAGCGGCATTTTACGAAAAGGTGTTTGGGTGGAACATCCGGCACCGTGAGACGCTGAGACCGAGCTTCGATGACGCGACGGGAAATATCAGCGGCGCGTGGGTCACTGGCCGAGAGAGTGCGCGGAAGCCGGGACTGTTAGCGTACATCTGGGTAGACAGCATCAATGACACCTTGAAACAGGCGACGGCCCACGGCGGCGGAGTCGTAGAAACGGCGCATCCGGACTCGCCAGGCGGAACAAGTATGATCGCGACGTTTCGCGACCCGGCGGGAAACCTCATCGGATTGTACCAAGAGCAATCGTAGCAAGTGCCTGATCGCGGGACTGCCGCGAGCGGAAATTTTGGATGGCGAGCGTGTGGTGTAGTACGCTCTGCGCGATTGTGGGGAGAGATATGAAAATTATCCTGAGAAACATTTTGGGTGGTGTGATTTGCGCTGCCTTATTTTCGCTGGCGGCGGGAGCGGATGGGAAGCCAAGGGCGCAAGCTGGAGACGAAAAAGTTGAAGTGTCGTTTCCGGCGTCGGTGCATGCAGGAGCAATTACGGGGCGCTTGTTTGTGGTGGTCAGCACGAAAGATGAGCCGGAGCCGCGGCTGACCGCAGGAGGTTGGGGAGATTCGGGGCCGCTGTTTGGAGTGGATGTTAGCGGGCTCGCTCCGGAGCAGAGCGCCGTGATTGATGCGAGCACTCCCGGAGCGCCGGTGCGGAGTTTGCGCGAAATTCCCGCGGGAGATTACTACGTGCAGGCGATCCTGAACATTTATACGGAGTTTCACCGGGCGGATGGGCACACGGTGTGGCTGCACATGGATCAGTGGGAGGGGCAGCATTTCAATCGCTCGCCGGGAAACTTATACAGCGAAGTGCAGAAGGTGCATTTGGATCCAGCCGCGGGATATGACGTGAAATTGAGCCTGACGAAGGTAATCCCGCCGGTGCAGATGCCGGCGGACACGGCGTGGGTGAAGCACATCAAGATTCAAAGCGAGTTGCTCACGAAGTTCTGGGGCCATCCGATGTATCTGGGCGCGACGGTACTTTTGCCCAAGGGGTATGACGAGCATCCGCAGGCGCACTATCCAGTGATTTTTCAACACAACCATTTCAACCTGAGGCCGCCGTTCGATTTTTCGACGGAGGATCTTCCGGTTCGAGCCGAGTTGCGGAAGTCGCTGAACAACTTGAACCGGGAGACAGGGTATGAATTTTATCAATCGTGGAATTCGGAGAATTTTCCGCGGATGATCGCGGTCACGTTCCAGCATCCGACGCCGTACTATGACGATTCGTACGCGGTGAATTCCGTAAACAACGGGCCGTATGGCGACGCGCTGGTCAAGGAGATGATTCCGTATCTGGAGGCGCATTTCCGGATGATTGGCAAACCGTATGCGCGGGTGTTGACGGGCGGATCGACGGGAGGTTGGGAATCGCTGGCGGCGCAGGTGTTTTATCCGGACTTTTTTGGAGGGACGTGGACGTTGTATCCGGACTCGATTGATTTTCGGAGCTATGGGACGGTGAACGCGTATGAAGATGACAACACGTTTTTTGAGCCGGGGCATACGTGGGTGCAGGTGCCGCGGTACATCATGCGGACTTCGGAAGGGCAGCCGGAGATTACGATACAGCAATTCAGCGAGATGGAAGCGGTGTTGGGAAGCCATAATCGTTCGGGTGAGCAACTGGAAATTTGGGAGGCGGCGTACGGGCCGATTGGGGAAGACGGCTATCCGAAGCCGCTGTGGGACAAGAAAACGGGAAAGATTGATCACAGCGTGGCGCTCTACATGAGGGACCACGGGTACGACTTGAGCTACAACCTGCGGACAAACTGGGCGACGCTAGGGCCGAAGCTGAGGGGAAAGATTCACGTGTACGTGGGCGACATGGACAATTTCTATTTGAACCTGGCGGTGTACAAGCTGGAAGAAGAAATGAAGAAGCTAACGAACCCAGCTTGCGATTGCGAATTTCAGTATGGAAGGCCAATGAAGGGGCATGGATGGCAGCCGACTTCGACGGCGAATTTGGTCCGGTGGATGGCGGAACATGTTACGAAAAACACGCCGGCTGGAGATCAGACGGCAGCTTGGCACTATTGAGCTGAAGGGAGCGAAAAGCAGATTCCTCGCTTCGCTCGGAATGACATCCCAAAAATTGGGCGGAATGGGATGTCGTGATTGAGCGATTCCCGCGACCTCTTCGTGCGCTTGCCTACCTAGCCTTGCTATCCTTATAAGGGCCAGTTCAGAGGCATCAATAGACGCTATGTTTGAAAACCTAACAGAGAAGCTACAACGGACATTTAAGAATTTGCGCGGACAGGGGAAGCTCACGGACGAGCACCTGGACGCGGCGCTGGCGGAGATTCGCGAGGCGTTGCTGGAAGGCGACGTGAACGTGGGCGTGGCCGACGAGTTGCTGGCGAACATTCGCGCGAAGTCGCTGGGCAGCGAAGTGATGCTGCAACTATCGCCGGACCAGCAAGTGGTGAAAGTGGTGCGCGACGAGCTTTCGGCGATGCTTGGGAAACATGCCAAGCCGCTGTTTGCTTCGCGGCCGCCTTCGGTGTGGATGATTGTGGGCTTACAGGGTTCCGGCAAAACGACCACGACCGGCAAACTGGCGAAATGGCTGGTACTGCATGGGCACCGGCCGCTGGTGGTTTCGACCGACGTGTACCGTCCCGCGGCGCGCGAGCAACTTGCGCAGGTGGCGAAGGCGGTGGGCACGGCGCTGTGGCCGGGCGCGGGGACGGACAAGCCCCTCGAAATTGTTAAAGGCGCTATTAAGGAAGCAAAGCTTTCCGCCAGCGACGTGATCCTCGTGGATACGGCCGGGCGCTTGCACATTGACGACGAGTTGATGAACGAATTGAGCGTGTTGAAAAAGGAACTGCAGCCGAGCGAGATTCTGTTTATCGCGGACGCGATGATCGGACAGGACGCGGTACGCTCGGCGGGGGAATTTCACAAGCGGCTGGGATTGACGGGCGTCATCCTGACGAAACTGGACGGGGATGCGCGCGGTGGAGCGGCACTGAGCATTGCCAAGGTTTCCGGAGCACCGGTGAAGTTTGTGGGACTGGGCGAGAAATACGACGCGCTGGAAGGATTTTATCCGGAGCGCATCGTTTCGCGCGTGCTGGGCATGGGCGACATCATGTCGCTGATCGAGCGAGCGGAGCAGACGGTTGACAAGAAAGCCGCCGCGGAACTCGAGCGCAAGCTGCGCAAAGAGGGATTCACACTGGAAGATTTCCGCGACCAACTGAAACAGATTCGCAAGATGGGGCCGCTCGAACAGCTTGTGGACATGCTGCCGAAGATGGGGCCGCTGCAGAATCTTCCGAAAGACGCGAAGGTGGATGAGGGGAAGCTGAAGCAGGTGGAAGCGATCATCAACTCGATGACGAACCAAGAACGGCAGGACCACAACATTATTGATGGGAAGCGGCGGAAAAGGATTGCGAAGGGCAGTGGCACGACAGTGCAGGACGTGAATCAGGTTTTGAAGCAGTACCTGCAGATGCGCACGATGATGAAGCAGTATGGCGCGATGGCCGCGCGCGTAAAGATGAAGGGATTGGGAAAACTGGCAGGTTTGTCCTGATCAGCGGAATTACTCCTTCAGCTTGAAATCCAAATAAATATCAGCGGTCTTGAGGGCGAGGGACTCGGGGTCGAGGTCGGTGCGATTGCAGAGGATGATGATCGTCAGATTGTGGGCGGTGAAGCGCTCGATGACGGTGCGGAAGCCCATGGTGGTTCCCGTGTGCCACATACGGGGATGTCCCCGGTGGGGATCCAAGAACCAGCCGAAGCCGTAGGATACGGGCTTGCCAGGATGCAGGTTGTCGTCATTGGCTTCGACGGGCCAGTGAGTGGGCGAGCCATCCGCGAGTCTTGCAGGCACGAGCGCAGGCTTCATTTCGTCGGCGCTGAGCAGAGAGTGATTTCGCAGCGCGTCGTCCCACTTGGCGAGGTCTTCGAGATTGGAATAGATGCCGCCGTCGCCGAGCGTAGCGGAAGTGGAGCTTTGGTCAGTTTCCTTGAGCGCATCGCCTTCTTTTGAGTGGCCGAACGCGCGGTTCGTGACTTCATTTTCCCCTTTTTGATAGACGATTGTGTGATCCATGCGCAATGGCGAGAAGATGCGCGCGTGAAGAAAATCGCCGTAGGATTGGCCGGAAGCTTTGGCGACGATGAGGCCGAGAACGACGTAGCCGGAGTTGCTGTATGACCAGCTCGTTCCGGGGGCAAATTTTCCTTTTGTTTCCTTCTTCAAAAGGGTGAGAACCTCGTCATCCTGGATTTGATGTCCGGGCGACCAGAGCGGACCCTTCACTTTTTCCTCGGCCTCCATAAGATCTTCGTAATCGGGCAATCCGCCGGTGTGGTTGAGTAGATGTCGGATGGTAATGTTTTTGCCGTAGGCAGGAAAATCGGGGAGTACTTCCGTGAGTGTCTGGTCATAGCCGAGCTTCCGGTCGTGGAGGAGCAGCATGATAGCCATGGCGGTGAATTGTTTGGTGAAGGACGCGAGACGGAAGTTCGTGTGCGCGTCGATGTTCGCACGAGTTCGCAAGTCGCATAGGCCGTACCCTTTTTCAAACATGGCGCGCCCATCCTTGCGAACGAGCACGGCCAGGCCGGGCGCATCGTTTTGGGTGACGGCACTGAAAATCGCGCCGGCTTGTCGTTCCATAAAAATGTCGGGAGCTTGCGCCTGAGTCTCCATGCCAAGCGCAAATAGAGCGGAGAGAGTAAGAACAATTGCGAACTTCAATTAGCCCCCTTCGGGCGTCCCGCAGCATAGCATCTCCGTGCCAAAACTTCTCCGCGTAACACGAGCGCGATTTTGTACCTGGCTTATCGCGTCGCGAAATGGCTACGAATTTTCCGCACAGGTGCATTTTTTGCAGTTGGCGGTCAGCGCTAGCGAGTGACCGCAAATTCCCACGCTCCGGAGGTAGAGCGTCGTTTATACTCCTGAGGCGATGAATACGCCGGTTTACGGCGCTTACGAAGAAGACTAGCTGGACTGCTCGAATGCAACCGTATGACCTGATTGTGATTGGCTCCGGACCGGGGGGCCAGCGCGCCGCCATCCAGGGAGCGAAGGCCGGAAAGCGCGTTGCGGTGGTGGAAAAGCAAGCCGCGATAGGCGGCGTGTGCATCAACACCGGCACCATTCCCAGCAAGACCATGCGCGAAGCGGTGCTGCATCTTTCCGGTTTTTACTCCAAGACCTTTTACGGTTCGAATTACAACGTCAAAGAAAACGTGACGATGGCGGACCTGAATTTCCGCGTGCAGCACGTGATTGAGAACGAAGTTGCGGTGACACAGGACCAGCTCAAGCGCAACGGCGTGGACGTCGTCCACGGGTTCGGCAAGTTCATCGATGCGCATCATCTTCGCGTGGAAAATGGAAATGGCTACACTGAACTGGAAGGGCAATTCTTCGTTGTCGCGACAGGCACGAAGCCGGCCATCAATCCGAAAGTGCCCATCAACGGGCGGACGATCATTAACAGCGACCAAATCCTAACGATGCCGCAGATTCCGAGAACGCTCATCGTGGTAGGCGGTGGGGTGATCGGAGTCGAGTACGCGTGCATGTTTGCGACGCTTGGCGTGCGGGTGATTATCGTCGAGAAGCGGCCGCGGCTGCTGGAATTTGCCGATACGGAGATGGTTGAAGCGCTGACTTACCATATGCGCGATCACCGCGCCACGCTACGGCTCAACGAAGAAGTCGAGAGCGTGGAGGAAATGCCTGACGGAAAAGTTGCCGCGAACTTGGTCAGCAAGAAACGAATCAATGGCGATGCGTTGCTATACGCTGTTGGCCGGCAAGGCAATGTGGACAAGCTGGACCTTGCTGCGGCCGGGATCGAATCCGACGACCGTGGGCGCATCAAAGTTGATGCTGATTACCGCACCACGCAAGCCCACATCTTTGCTGTGGGCGATGTCATCGGGTTTCCGAGCCTGGCGTCGGTTTCCATGGAACAAGGGCGGATCGCGGCGGCGCGGGCTTTCGGGCTTCAGGTGCAGACGGATCCCGCTAGTTATCCGTACGGGATTTATACCATTCCGCAGATTTCTTTTATCGGGAAGACCGAAGAACAGCTTACCGATGCCGATGTTCCTTATGAAGTTGGCGTGGCATATTACCGGGAGATTGCGCGGGGTCAAATTTCGGGGCATACCGATGGCCGCTTGAAGCTGCTCTTTCATCGGGAGACGCTCGAGCTGCTCGGTGTGCATATTTTTGGCGAGGACGCGGCGGAACTGCTGCATATCGGGCAGGCGGTATTCAAACTGAAGGGCAAGATCACATACTTTATCAACACGGTCTTTAATTATCCGACGCTGGCTGAATGTTATAAGACCGCGGCGTTTAACGGCCTCAACCGTCTGGGCTAAGCGGTCTCATCTTTCGGGACGATTCTCAGATTGCTCCCAACCATCGAACGGGAAAATAGCTCGACAGCGCGTTGACCATCTTTTCATCTGCAGTGATCAGTTCTAAGTTCAATGTAACGGCCAGCGCCACATATAGGCTGTCGTAGACCGTTCGACCATGTTGCAAGGCAATGCGGAGCGCAAGCTCAATGAACTGCTCCGAGGGCACGGTCGGCAGATCTTGTGCATGGAGAGTGGCAAGCGACGTTTCCGCGTCGGAGCTGGTACAGCGGTTCTGGCGCACCGCCTTCCAGTGAGCGCTGGCAACCTCAAGCCAAATAAGATCCGGGGCAATCAATTCAACGGCGCCTTGCTGCCAACGATCGAGCAATCCTCGGGATTGAGGCACCAGAGACTCCAAACGAAACGGAGAGAGCCATTTGATCGCCACGCTGGCATCTACAACAAAGCCGGTCACCGCAACCGGTCCTCACGAATCATTTCGTCGGATGTAGGGGAATCGCCGGACAAGGGCGGTATGGAAGCGTCGAGCTTCCTCAACTTATCAACAAACTCTCGACGACGCTTGAGTTCTTTCTCGGTGGGGACATTTCGTTCGAGAAGGACGAGCACTTCGGCGGCGATGGACCGGCGCTGGCTTTTGGCGCGCTTGCGCAAGGCTTCGTAGAGGTCGCGGGGCACGTTTTCGACGTAAAGTGTTGGCATAAGGATTCCCTAGGGAAAGCATAGGACATCCCTAGAACTTTTACAACACTTTCAAGCTCGAAGGGCAACGCGCACCCGGGGCACGCGGAACGCTTTTGTCAGGCCCAGCCCGGGCGGTACTCGCGGCGCAGGAAGTCGTTGGCCTGAGCGACATTGGTAACGCGCATGTTGGCGCCGTCATAGTTGATCTTTTTTCCGGCGCGCAGCGCGACGACACCGAGAAGCATAACCTCGGTAAGGCGCGCGGCGTATACGAACGGGCAAGAAGTCGCTGTTTTGCCTTTGGCGGCGTTGACCCAGTTCATTTCATGGTCTTCGTTCTCGATGCGCGGCAGCTTTTGCGGCGGTTTACCGTAAGAATCGTTGAGCGACTTGGGCAGCAGGCGAGGTTTCAATCCGTACGTATCGTGAAGCAGCTTGCCTTTGCTGCCGATGAGCAGCGCGCCGCCGCCTTTGTTCAACTCTTCCTCGCCAAGCTCCTCCGGCTTGTCGGGCATGAGACCGCCGTCATACCAGATCATTTTGACGGGCGGCATGGAGCCGCGCGCGGGGAATTCGTAAAAGGTTTGTGTGGCATGAGGATAGCAGACGCCGTTAAACGGCGTGGAGACCGTTTCAACGCTGGTGGGCAGATCCAGGTTTAGCGCCCACATGGAGTGATCGATCAAGTGCGCACCCATGTCGCCGATGGCGCCGACGCCCCAATCCGACCAGCCGCGCCAGTTGAACGGGTGATAGATGGGGTGATAGTCCACCTTCGGACCAACGCCGAGAAACAGATCCCAAGATAGCGTGTCGGGGACTGGGTAATCGCCGGCAAGGGCTGCGGCGAGCCGCGCGTTGACGCCAGGGCCGTTCCAGCGAAGAGTATCGGCAGACACTTTTAGAGGCTCTGGACGCGGCACTCCTTGCGGCCAGAATCCCAGGGGGCGGTTGGTCCAGATATGAACCTCGCGAACCTCGCCGATTGCGCCAGCTTGAATATACTCGACGGCGGTGCGCCCGTCGTTGGAAGAATGGCCCTGATTGCCCATCTGTGTGGCTACTTTGGTCTCCGCAGCGCGACGAGCGAGCTGGCGGGCTTCATCAATTGACCAGGCAAGCGGCTTCTGAACGTAGACATGTTTGCCGAGAGCCATGGAGGCGAGGGCGATGTGCGCGTGCATGTGATCGGGAGTGGCGACCAGGACGGCATCGATGTCCTTTTGATGCTCGAGCATGTCGCGATAGTCCTGGTAGCGCTTGGCCTTCGGCAGGTGCTCATTTTTCAGACGAATCATGCCCTCGAGGCGAGCCCTAGCCTTAACACGATCGAACTCGACGGGGGGTTGGCCGGGAGCGGGTTGCGGATCAGGCTGATCGAGACGTTTTTGCAGATTTGGGATTTCCGTTTCGAGGCGGTCGAAGGATTTACCGGCGTAGCCCCAGTCGACGTCGCAGAGCGCTACGATGTTCTGGCTGGAGAGATTGATCAGATTGGAGCGGCCCATGCCGCCAACACCTACCCCAGCGATGTTAAGGAGATCACTGGGTGGAGTAAACCCGCGGCCGAGGACGTGCCTGGGCACGATGGTGATGGTTGCGGCGCCGGTGGCGACGTTGGTCAAGAATTCACGGCGTGAAACCTCTCTCTTCTCGCTCATTGCTCCTCCATGGTGATGCGGGCATTATGGCGCTGTCCGAGGAACATTGCGATTGTTAAGTTTGGGGAAGGCTGCGTGAGCCGCGGTGAAAACTTTCCCGCATGGTCTGGACAAGCCATCGACGCTTGGAGCGGATCTCCAGTCCATACCCTGAAGCATGCCGATATTCCGACTCTCCGATTGCCGCAAGCTGCCCGTACAGGCTAAGATAGACGGTGGAGGCATCAGTTAGTGCTCACTATCGTTTATCCAGGATTGGGAAGAAGAAGAAGCCGTTTTACCGCGTCGTGGTCATCGAGAGGACGCGGCCCCGCGACGGGCGTGTCGTGGAAGCGGTAGGGACATACGATCCGCTGAAGAAGCCCGCGGAGATCAAGCTCAACGCCGACCGCATTAAGCATTGGCTCGGAGTAGGTGCGCAACCCAGCGACACCGTTCGAAGCTTTATCCGCCAGCAAAAGATCGCGTAATCCCAGCGAACTCCCCATCTCTAGCGCGTCCCGAGGCAGACCGAGGCGCGGTATCCACGGCCAGTGAATGGTCGAGCACGTGGAGGTGAAGGATGAAAGAGCTGGTCGAAGCCATAGCCAAAGCTCTGGTGGACCACCCCGAAGAGGTGCAGGTTCGCCCCGTCGATGGCTCGCAGGTGACCGTGCTTGAGCTGCGCGTGCATCCCGAAGACCTAGGCAAGGTTATTGGACGCCAGGGTCGCACCGCCAAAGCGGTGCGCACGCTGCTTGGTGCCGCAGGCATGAAGGTGAAGAAGCGCTACACGCTCGAGATAGTCGAAGATTGAGCGGCGAAACTCAGCGCTGGGTTATTGTCGCGAGGATTCTACGACCCCGCGGCAATAAAGGTGAAGTCGCTGCTGAACTCCTCACGGATTTTCCCGAACGGCTAATACATCTCACAGAAGTTTTTCTTGGCACGAACAGTCCTGCCGACTCGTCCGAGCCGCAACTTACCTCACTGAAATCCTGCTGGCTGAGCCAGAACCATAGGGGCCAGGCAGTGTTTCATTTCGAAGGCTGCAATTCCATTTCGGAAGCGGAGAAATTTCGTGGGCTCGATGTTTTCCTGCCGCTCGAGAAGCGCGTGACGCTCGCCGCGGGCCAGTATTTTGTGGATGATCTCGTTGGATGTTCGGTCTTCGAGAATTTTGCTGAACCCTCCATTATTTCTTCTTCGCCGTGTTCGCTGGCAACGGCCCCGTCTTTGCTCGGCGTGGTCAAGGATGTTCAATTCACGGGCGAGGGAGTGGCCGGGACCCCGCTTCTTGTCATCGATGCGCACGCCAGAGAGGTGCTGATTCCGCTCGCGGAAGACATTTGCTCGCGCATCGATATGGCCGCCCGGCGAATCGATGTGGTGCTTCCGGAGGGACTCCGCGATTTGAATGACGGATTGTGAGCTCGCGAGGAATTCGGTTTCCGAACGACGAAATTGCGGCAAGAAACCCAGGTTTGTGGGGGTTAGCTGTGTCGGCAGAGCTAGTGGGTGCGGTAGACTGGCGGCAGCGATGCGCTTTGACCTGATTACGATATTCCCCGAATTTTTTGCTGGCCCGCTCGATCACGGCATTCTGCGGCGGGCCCGCGAGGCGGGTCTCGTCGAAGTTCGCATCCAGGGCTTGCGCGAGTTCACCAAAGACCGCCACCGTAGTGTTGATGACCGGCCCTTCGGCGGTGGTGAGGGGATGGTTCTTAAGCCCGAACCTCTCTTCGAAGCGGTTGAGGCGCTACTAGGCTCTGGTTTGGGCAGTGCGGAGCACCCTGTCTCCAGAGATCCGAAGACCGGCATAGTCTTGATGTCGGCCGCCGGGAAGCTTTTCCGGCAGGAAACCGCGCGGCGCTTCGCGGAGCTCGATCGCATCGTTCTTGTCTGCGGGCGCTATGAAGGAGTTGATGAGCGCGTGGCGGAGTATCTCGCCACCGAAGAAATTTCCGTCGGAGATTACGTTCTTAGCGGCGGGGAGCTTCCTGCGATGCTGGTTATCGATGCGGTGACGCGGCTTATTCCGGGGGCTCTGGGGAATGAAGCGTCTTCTCAAAATGAATCTTTCAGCGTAAATCCTGTTGCACCGGGAAATGCTGCCTCCGCGGGGGCACGGCATGCAGCGCCCCCGCTGGCGGATCCGAAAATGGTCGGCGGCGGCGGAAGTCATGACTCCCGGCTTACCAGTCCGCTTCTGCTGGATTTTCCGCACTACACGCGGCCTGCGGATTTTCGGGGGTGGAGGGTGCCGGAGGTTTTGATAGGGGGCAATCACGCGGAAGTTGCGAACTGGCGCCGCGCCGCGGCCCTCGAGAAGACCCAGCGTAACCGGCCGGATTTGTTGTTGCGCTGATATTCGCTGGCGGTATACTGAGCTTTCCGTGAAAGCATTGATCCAAACCATCTTTTCGCGCGCCACGCAGTGCACTTGCGACTGCGGGCAGGCCTGCGCGTGTCCATGCTGCGCTTGTATGTGTACCGCTGCAAGCGGCATGGGACGTCCTTCGGTCTAGCGCAAGCTTAAACCTAAAAGGAATCCAGGGCCGCTGGGAATAAGCGGCCCTTTTTCATTGTTAAGAGAATGAGGAGCACAGGGTCATGAGCAACGCGGGAAGCGGGAGTGGGAAGGCACACGGCGAAGGGAAACCCATCGCCATTTATTATGAGCAACAGCACTGGTTCAAACCGCTCTTCGAACAACTCGATGCGCGCGGCGTGAACTGGGTCAGAGTTGACGCGCGGAACCATCAATACGACGTTGCCGCGAACGAGCGCGAATATTCGCTGCTCTTCAATCGCATGAGCCCTTCCGCATGGCAGCGCGGCATTGGCCACGGGATCTTTTACACGCTCAACTACCTGTCTCATCTGGAGGAAAAAGGCGTTCGCGTGGTGAATGGCTCGCGCGCCTTCACGCACGAAATTTCCAAAGCCTTGCAGTGCACGGTGCTCGAAGCGCTGGGATTGCAGTATCCCAAAGCGCGGGTGATCAACCATCCTTCGCAGGCATTAAGCGCCGCGGAAGCGATCGGGTATCCGTTGATTATCAAGCCAAACATCGGCGGCAGCGGCGCGGGTATCAAGAAGTTCAATTCGGCCGCTGAACTGCGCGGGGCGGTCGAGGAGAATAGTCTGTCGTTTGGAATCGATAACGTTGCGCTGGTGCAGGAATTTTTCACGGCACGCGACGGCGTGATCACCCGCGTCGAAGTTCTTGGTGGCGAATATCTCTACGCGATTCAGATTCATATCACCGGTGACACTTTTGACCTTTGCCCCGCAGACATCTGCAAAAACACGAAGGGCGAGGAACTCGCGCGTCTGGCTTGTCCCGTTGACGCTCCGAAATCAGGGCTCACGGTCGAAGCGTACGAACCGCCGCGGCACGTGATCGACGACGTGGAGCGCATCATGGAAGTTGCCGGCATCGAAGTCGGTGGTATCGAGTACGTTATCGACGACCGCACCGGGCGGCTGCTCTATTACGACATCAACGCGCTTTCGAATTTTGTTTCCGACCCGGAGCGCGTGATTGGGTTCAATCCTTATTCGCGGCTGGCCGATTATTTGATCAACGAAGCGCGGATTCACGAAGCCAACCGAAGCGGCGGGTTCGTTTCCACCGGGAGCATCCGATGAGATACGGCTATTGGCTCCCCGTTTTTGGCGGCTGGCTGCGCAACGTCCCGGACGAAAACATGCAAGCGACCTGGCCGTACGTGAAAAAGCTGGCGCAGCGGAGCGAGCAAATTGGGTTCGACCTCACGCTCATCGCCGAGCTGAATCTGAACGACATTAAAGGTGTGGAAGCGCCGTCGCTCGATGCGTGGTCGACGGCTGCGGCTCTAGCCGCGGTGACAGAGCGCATTGAGCTGATGGTCGCCGTGCGCCCCACGTTCCACCTGCCTGCGCTGCTTGCTAAACAAGCAGCCAACATCGATCGCATTAGCGGTGGGCGACTTACGCTGAATGTCGTGTCTTCGTGGTGGGCGGATGAAGCGAAGAAATACGGCGTGGGCTTTGAGCAGCATGATGACCGATACGCTCGCACCAGCGAGTGGCTCGACGTGCTGCACGGCGTGTGGTCGCAAGATCATTTTTCCTATGCGGGAAAGTACTACCGCGTCGAAGACAATGTCCTTGAGCCAAAGCCCCTGGCGCAGCCGCATCCGATACTTTATGCGGGAGGCGAATCGCCTGCGGCGAAAGATCTCATCGCCGAGAAATGCGACGCCTACCTGATGCACGGCGATCCGCCGGAGCGCGTCGGCGAAAAAATCTCCGATTTGCGCGAACGTCGCGCGCGGCACAATCTGCCTCCGTTGAAATTTGGCGTCGCCGGCTATGCCATCGTGCGAGAAACGGAGCGCGAAGTGCAGGACGAGCTGAAGCGCATCACGGACGTTCAACAGTCCGCCGCGGGCTATGCCAATTACCAGCAGTGGCTTGCAGGAACGCAGCTCGAACAGCGCGTTTCGCTCGAAGACTATTCCGTTTCAAACCGTGGATTGCGTTCAGGCTTGGTGGGGACGCCCGAACAAGTCTCAGAGCGGCTCGCGAAATTCGAAGCCGCTGGCGTGGACCTCGTCCTCCTCCAATTCAGCCCGCAACTCGAAGAAATGGAACGCTTCTCGCAAACAGTGATTCGCAGAAACGCTTCGGTGGCAGCGTAGGGTTAGAGAAACTAACCCGAGAATCAACAACTATACGTCGAGTGCTCCGTCTCCTCGCCGGGACATCCGGACGGAAGTCGAGGTCAATTAAACGAGGGAGACTTTGCCAGGCAGCATTTCGACTTGCGATCCTGCGGTCACATCTGCGATTCGCACAACTCAAGCGGATAACTCTATGGCTACCTCTCTAGGATGTTTCAGTTTGAAAAAATTTGTCTTTTAGATATATTTGGCTCGCGATGGCAATCTCCAGCTCCTCCTCCGAGGACCAGCGGTTTCTGGTCCTCCGCAGATTTCGAGATATGCCAGATGCCTTCCTGTACGAGAGCATTCTGGATTCGGCGGCTATCGAGTGCTTCCTAGCGGATGAGAACACGATCCGGATGAACTGGTTGTGGTCCAATTTTCTCGGCGGCATCAAACTGTGCGCCAGAAGGTCGGACGCTGACGAAGCTTTGAGCTTGTTGGATCTACCTATTCTAGAGAGATTTGACGTAGAGGGAATCGGGGAGTATCAGCAACCACGCTGCCCCAATTGCAAGTCATTGGAAATCTCCTTCCAGGGATTGAACAAGCCAGTGGACTACACTCGTGCGCTACTAGGCGGCATCGGCCCACTTCATCGCAGTCTTTGGCAATGCGATTCCTGCGATCAACAGTGGCCGGAGTCCAAGGAGAAACCTCCCGCAAACTTCTTGATTTCTGCATCCTCATCATTGGTGATCTTGTGGGTGGTGAGTACCATGCTTGCTTGGTTGCTAACTCTGACTGAAGCCCTGCGTTCTGCAGCATCGCGCTGACGGCAGCGGTAGGCTTACTGGCATTGGAATGCTCTAGGTAAATTGTGAATATTTCGCTATAATAGGCGTTTGCCTTTGAAGAGCTGGCCCCGCCTGAGTGGGTCTGCAGGGAATACGAACATGAATCCGGTTATAGCTAAACTCCATGAAGCGCAACTGCGCAAAGACCTCCCCGAATTTCGCCCTGGCGACACGGTGCGCGTCAACGTCCGCCTGAAAGAAGGCGAGGGCGAGAAGGAAAAGGAGCGCCTGCAGGCGTTCGAAGGGGTCGTGATTTCCAAGAAGGGCCGCGCTTCGGGGGCTACGTTTACGGTGCGGCGCGTGAGCTTCGGCGTGGGCATCGAGCGCATTTTTCCGCTGCATTCGCCCTCGATTAGCTCGATTGAGGTGGTCGGCAAGGGCAAAGTCCGCCGCGCGCGCCTTTACTACCTGCGCGACTTGCGCGGCAAGGCCGCCCGCATCAAGCGCGCCGCCCGCGAAGAAGTGGCAGCCGTTGCGACGGCTGGAGCTGAAACCAAGTCGTAAGCGCAATTGTCTGATTCTAAAAACGCAACACGAAATCTGAAACACTTTCAGAAAAGAGCCCCGGTTCCGTCGGGGCTCTTTCTGCTTTCCTTTCCTGGCGCCCATCAGGGCTGCACGTTCGTCACGCCTTCCGCGCCCGGCTTGGGAAAATGCTTCTCGTACCATACGATGGAGCGGTCGGTCCAATCGATGATGTGCTTTGTTTCCCGAATGCCGTGGCCTTCGCGCGGGTAGCGCACAAAGACCGCCTCCGTTCCCACGTCTTTTAGCGCAATAAAAAACTGCTCCGCTTCGGCGATGGGCACATCGTTGTCGTTTTCGCCGTGCATCAACAGGGTCGGCGTGTGTGCCGCGGCCACGTGTTTCAGCGCCGAGCGTTCCCAGGCCACATCCATCAAGTTGCCCTGGTGAAAGAATTGGCCGAACTCCATTTCCTCATACTGGTTGTAGTAAGTCATGTAGTTGTAGCTGACAAGATTCGCGATGCCCGCCGTCGGAATGGCGGCTTTGAATTCGTTGGTCTGCGTGATGAGCCAATCCGTGAGCTGTCCGCCGTAGCTGACACCCTCGATGCCCATGCGCTCGCGGTCGATCCACAAATAGCGACGCACCGCCGCGCTCACGCCGTAGAGAACATCCTGGCCTTCGTTGCCGTCCTGATCGCCAAACACCGCATCGGCGAATTTCTGTCCGTAGCCGGTTGAGCCGCGATAATTCACGTTCAGCACCGCCCAGCCACGGGCGGCGTACACCTGATTCCTAAAATTGAAACCGGGACCATTCTGCCCGTGCGGGCCGCCGTGAATGTTCACGATGAGTGGGTGATTCGAAGTCGCTGACATGCCGAGAGGCTTGGTAAGAAACGCCTCGACTTCGAACTTGTTGTCATTGCTTACGAATGTGAAAGACTCGACTTCGCCAAGCTGTTTCCCTGCAAGCACCTCCTCGTTCAAGTCCGTGAGCTTGCGCCCGGCGCCGCTGCCATTCTTCACATAAAGTTCCGCCATGTCTCGCGGCGACGAATAGGTGTAAGCCAAAATGCCGTCCTTGCCGATCGAAAATCCACCAACACTGCCAATATCCTTCACGACATATTCCGGCGAGCCACCGGCAATCGGCAACCTCACCAGAGGATTGCTTCCGCGCTCTTGCACTGTGAAATAAACGGAGCGACTGTCGGGCGCCCACTTTGGCGCGCCCTGGCGGTCGTCAATCACCCCTCCAATCTCACGCCGATCGCTGCCGTCGGCGTTCATCATCCAGACGTGAGTGTCCTCCATGGTCGTCTCGCGGTCGGTTAGGCCGCGCTTGGTGCCGCGATAGGCGATATGCTTGCCGTCGGGCGACCAGAGCGGGTCGTACTCGTTGTATTCCGTGGCGGTCAGGCGGCGAGCGCTGTTGTCCGCCACGTTTAGCGTGAAAATGTCGTAATTAAAAAACTCATCCTGATTCGGTTCGCGGTTCGAAGCAAAGAGAATCTCTGTTCCGTCTGGCGACCAGTCAATGGAGTGCTCGTCGTAAATTCCCTGCGTCAGTTGCCGCACCTGCTTGGTCGCCACGTCCACTGCAAAAATGTGTAGCCTTTGATTGTCGTTGAAGCGGGTCATGCCTTCCCCGGCATCGGGCTTGTACAAATAACGCGTAATGACCCTCGGATCGCCGCTGGCCTCGTCAGCCCTTGCGTCCGGCGTCGAAGAGACGAAGGCGATCTGCTTGCTGTCCGGCGACCACGTAAGATCCTGGCCTTCGCCCGGTAGCGGGCTGTTGGTGCCGCGCATCTCCGCAAGGGCTGTGACGCCGGAGCCATCCGCGTGGGCGAGCAATAAGCCATGCTTCTCGCCCACACTTCCTTGAAACGCCAGCCATCTCCCGTCAGGCGACCAATGAGGATTTCCCGCCACATCCTTTTCACCGCCGACAAGAACGGATTTTTGCGTTACGAGATCGATGATCCATAGTTGTGGCGATGGCCGGCCTGGACGATCGTACAAAATCACCGTGTAAGCAATGTGATGGTTGTCCGGGGATAGAACCGCGTCTCCGGCAAAGCGGAAGCGGGTCAGGTCGCTGCTCGCCAACCCTTGCGCGTCGCTCAGCGAGGCGAGCGCAAGAAGCGCCGCCAAGCTTAGAAGGCAAAGCCCGGCGCGAAGGCAAGCGGACTGCGTGCGTGGATACATGGAATTCTCCCTCGAAACTATTTAGCTGCTGAATTTGCCCGGCCATCGTAGGTCCCACGGCCTCCTGCGGTCAACGAAACTTGTTAAGAGCTCTTCAAGCACTGGAATTCCCGCGCGAATTAGGGGTTTCTTGTAGGGAAGGTCAATGTTTTAGATTCACGAGACTTTTCCTGCGCACTTTCGTCTATATGGCTGGCGACCTCTCTCCCCCCAAGTCGATGGAGACGGCTTGTCGTGCTAGGATGTCACGACTTCGCCATGAACATGCTGGCCCAGGATGTTCGTCTCGCCTTTCGGTCGTTCACCAGGAATCCTGGCTTCGCGCTGGCGGTGATGTTGTCGCTGGCCATCGGCATCGGGGCGAACACTTCCATTTTCAGCGTGGCCAATGCGTTGTTGTTGCGGCCCCTGCCTTACAAAGATGCGGCCCGGCTTGTGATTTTATGGAATCGTTCGCCCGGCTTGGATATTCTGCAAGATTGGTTTTCCACCGCACAGTATCTCGACATCAAGAACGGACATCCCGGTTTTGAGGAAGTCGCCATCGCATCCGGTGGAAACGACAATCTCACCGGGGAAGGCGAACCAGAACGCGTCGGCACAATCCGGGTTTCGTCGAATCTTCTTTTCATGCTCGGGGCACTGCCGGCTTCAGGGCGGCTCTTTCTACCGGATGAAGAGGCGCCGGATCGACCTGCAACCGCAGTTTTGAGTTACGGTATGTGGGCGCGGCGCTATGGCAGCGATCCGCGCATGCTCGGGAAATCCATCATCATCAACGGGAAAAGCTACGAGGTGGTTGGAATCCTTCCGCAGAGCTTTTCTTTACCACATGAAGTTTTACCGACGCTCTATGGCCCGGAAGAGCCCGA
>Ga0247682_1000166_pt1 | contig 24275 bp, 42 predicted proteins | sample CNK23_metaG_FD_190130 | JGI IMG/M metagenome (GOLD analysis project Ga0247682, IMG submission 190130) | Soil microbial communities from Purdue University Martell Research Forest, Indiana, United States - CNK23 | ecosystem: Environmental > Terrestrial > Soil > Temperate forest > Bulk soil...
TGATGATGGCGATTGTGGCGAGTCGAGCAAGCCAGATCATTTTGACGCCGTAGGGCGCTCCTGCGCGGCGAGGGCTTCGCGAGCGATCTTGCCAACGCCAGTAACGACGTGACGAATATTGCTGGCGCTGATGTTGTCCAGCGTCATTCCCGCCGCGGTCATAACCTCGTGAGCGCGCTTGAAGTCAGGTTCGGGGAAGATATCAAGGGGATAAGCGTCCGCCCACTGCACGATCCTCAGCAGGGCTTCCCGGTAGTCGTCGCGCTCGGCCTCGGCGCGCTCGGAAATGACGGTCATTCCATCTACGACATGATTCAATTCAGCGATCTCCGCCTCCCGCTCCGCGACCTGCCGCGCGAGTCGACGCACTTGCTCTGCCAACTCATCCGTCCCTGCGTTGGCGATGAACTGTTCGATGCGCTCATCCATCATTTCCTCCAGAGAATATCGGGACCACGTAGGAGAGTAGTACCGCCCTCCCACGCCCACCCGGCCTGTGCTGGCCCGGTGCCCGCATGACGGTGCGATTCGACTTCCCGACGCCTATTGATTACCGTGGGGGCTAACCACTCCAGACGTTCGGTTCGTGCCGTTCCCTCGCACACAGGTCGGCTCGCGCTGGTCCTAGGCGCGCCTTCCCGCGGTCGCGGAAGGACTGGGTGATGGCGACTGCGGCAGAAGGCTCGAAGCTCGGGTCCGTGACCCATAACACATGCCCTCGGTGCGCGGATGTGTCCCGCCGGATAGCTACGTCCCGCGCCCCCGCCATCACTCAGCCCTCCCACGGCTTGCCCGCGCCGCCGTCGTTCGCCCCGACCGCGAAGCCAGCGCAGAAAGCAAAATCGCCCCGGCTGCGCGGGCCAGACTTGGAGGTCGTGGCGGTGGGGCCAGTATGGTCGGTGGTCTCTTGCCGGAGATGGGAACCGACCGTGGCCCGCGCATGCGGGGCGACTCTACTTCTACCGACCTCCAAGTCAGCAGCGAGCATCTTAGCCCAAGTCGCGGCGGGGATCAAGCGGGTCATGTTATGATTCATGTGCGGCCCTTGCTCAGTGACAAGAGCCCTCGGGAGCTTCCTTCGCTGGATAGCTGAGATTGCGGGCCGCTCTTTCCTGTTCTAGCATCGTCACGCGCTCTTGCAATTCCCAACAGGTTGCTGGGAATTCAGCAATGACTTTGCGTAGGCGCGCGTTCTCTGCCTGTTCCTCTCTCAACGCCTTTGTGGCCGCTCCTAGAGCATCATAGGCGACTTTAGAAAGACCTTCATAGAAGCGATCGCTCATCGCATCCTCTCAGCGCGGGTCGGCGGGGGCGGCGGGCGGGTCTTGCTCATGTAAGAACTTCGATACACGGCGCAGCTTGTCGTCGCGCGCATCAATGACTTCGTGGAAATGGAAGTCACGCGCCTTAGCCATGAGTTCGATAGCCGCTAGAACATCGCCGCACTCGCGGATAAGGGATGTCCGATTGTTGACCCGCAATGCCGGTGGCAACGTCGGATTCGACGAACGATAACCGTGCCGAAGAATCTTCGTGATGGCTTGCACGCACTCCCCGCATTCTTCGGCGAGCAAGGCCAACCGTTCAATTTCGGCACTCGTCAGATCGTTGAAACTCGCATTGCTCATCTCTCGCTCCGTCGCTATTCGGGCGCGGCGATCAGGCGCCGTCGCACGATCTGCACCGCCGCCGCCGTGCGGTTGGCGGCTCCCGTCGCCCGCAGCACCGCATGGACGTGGCACTTCACCGTGCCGACACTGACGCCCAACTCACGGGCAATCGCCTTGTTGCCTAGCCCCTGGGCGATCAACGCCGCCGTCTCGCGTTCGCGCGCGCTCATCATGACGTGGTCAGCACTTCCCATGCCGCTTCGACATCGGCCAGGAACTTGACCGCCGCCTCCTCGATCTCGGCGATGTGCTCGGGCTTCGGCGTGAAGCGCCGCACGAAGAGCCGCCGCTTCGGGTCTTTGATTCGCGGATCATAGGCTACGAACTCGCACCACGTTCGTCCGGTGCAGGCCATCTGTGCGAGCATCTGCGGCTCGTGGTCGACCGGCACCGTGCCCGCCATCAGCCACTCAACGTAGGTTCCCGTGGTCGGACACTTGATCTCGATTAAGCCGCCGCCGTCGAGCAGGCCATCGGGCGTCGCGCCAAAGTTATCGATCTGCGGGTGATCGTGAAAACCGGTGGGGATGACGATGTTGCCGGTGGCGACCTCGTACTGTGTCTTCGCCTCCTCCTCATGATCGAGGCCCCACTGCATCGCGTCGTTGACGAAGTGGCGCACACTGATGCCAGTGAGCCGCTCCGCGAGCAAGTCGCGGATGTAGTCGGTGCGTGCCTTCGCTGCTTTTCCGTTCTTGAGCACTTCCAGCACCTTCCACATGTTGCTGGCGGTGAGTTTCCCGGCCCGCGCCGCGAGCCATTGCGCCATCTGTTCGCGGTCCATCATGCCGCCTTCTCGGTTTCGGCGGGGAGATTGGCGGCTAACGTCATGCTGTACGCCTTGATTGCCGCGTGGGCGTCGCGGTCGTTGCGCTTCTCGGCAAGCTTGAACGCTTCCGCCGTGGCGACGCGAAGCTGCGCCTTGGTCGTGGCCCGTCCGAGGGACTTCTTGATGACCTCCAGTTCGGCAGCAGTAATTTCCTGCTTTGGCGGCGGGGCTGGCGCGTGTCCTGCGCTATCCCCCGCCTTTTTGCCGTCGTCATCCTCACTCGGCAGGCCGGTCATGCTTTGCAGGCTGTAGCGCTTGCAGTAGGTGATGGCGCTGCCGTAGGCTTGCGGCGTCGTTGATGCAACGGGAAGCCAAAGCTCGTCCTCCAGCCACTCGCCCGACCTATGCAGCAGTGTCGTGGCTACGGTGACGCCCTTGTCGTCGGCACGCGGGCACTGGATGAAGGCGATGCCGTTGTCGTTGAGCGGACCCTTGACGCACTCGATCACGCTGCCGAGGTCGGAATAGTTGTACTCATAGCTGCGTCCGGTCTTGGTTTCGATCTTGCCGACCTTGTCCTTGACCACCGCCTGAATCGCCGTCTGCGCCTTGACCAGTGCTGCGGCAAGCGCAACGACGCTCTCACTGTGCTTCATCGTCCTCTCCCTGTGGGTGTTCCTGTTCGTACTCTTCCTGCGCGCCCAGATCGGCCGCGTCGCTGTCGTCCTCGAGCTGCCAATCTGGGTGAAACTCATCTTGGGGAACGGTCATGATCAGCCCCTAAGTTCGGCTTCGCTCGCAGACGCCCCCGCGCCGTGCGCCGCCTCGGTCGTGAGCATTAGATTGCTCGGGTCGTTGTTGCGCGGATTGCCGTCGATGTGATGGACGTAGCCGGTAGCTGCCGGATGCGGCCACACCTTCAGCCGGGCCTCGTTCCACTGGTCGACCAATTCTTTCGCCCGAGCGCGGTGAGCCTCGTGCAAGCCTTCGCCGACGCCCTCCATGAATCCGGCGAGATGCGCCCCTGCGATAACCAGCCCCAGCTCGTCAGCGTTCATTTGCTTCCTCCCTTGTGTTTGCGGTCGCTGCGCCAGACCGCGGCGTGGCTCCGGCGCACATGCTCGGCGTCGCGCTTGGCGCGGGCCTGAGCCTCGCGGCAGCGGGCGTCGCAGGCGGCGTTGATGCGGGTGATGGCGGCGGCGATCTCGGCGTCTAGATCGAACGGTTCTGGATCGAGTTGATCGCGGTAGTCGTGCATGTGCGCGTTCCAGTCGTGCAGAAGATCGGCCCGGCGCTCGCGGTCGTCGTAGGGGATCATGATGATCGCCGCATCTTGGGTAGCCATTCCGGCGCATCGGGGCCGCTTGTCTGCACAATCTCAAAGCCCGTGCTGTTCGCATCCTCCTGCACCACGCCCTTCCACCCGCGATTACACTCGGGGCAGGTCGCGCCCTTGCGCAGCGCATCAAGCGCGTCCGCCATCTTCTGTAACAGCGCGCGTCCACGCTTGCCTTTAATCGCCGAGTTAACCGCTCCGCGCCAACGGATCAGATCCCACGGCTCAAGATCATCTGAATATCCGCTGCGGCTCACGCCAGCCACCCCGCGAGCGCGAGTACGATAGCAACCGCGAGGCCGACCGCGTAGCCCTGCCACGCGGGACGGTGGCCGGCGAAGTCGGATCGCCGCAACCGTGGTTCGCTCTGGCGCACGAAGGTGAAATGTTCGGGCGAGTAGCTGTTCAGGTATTCGCGTTCTCTCATTTGGCGCTCTCCTTGAGCATCGCGTCGGCGCAAGCATAAGCTGATTCTGCGATGCGTTGCCAATACAACGGATTGTCCGAATTCTCGTGCGTCCTCATGTTCGCCAAGGCTTGGCCTGCAAACCATTGGCGCAGCGTCATGCCGACGCCCGCCGGAGCGTTGATCGTGTTGTCGTTGCCAACGATGATGTTCGGTTGCGGGAAGGCTTGCCCGCCGTCGTCGCGTTGGTCGCTCATTTGCGCTCCTTCATTGGCAGGGCGTTGTCCAAGTCGCGGATCGTGCCGCGCACATAGTCAAGCTCGTAATCGCGCAGCCCAAACTCGGCCTTCGCCTCGCGCGCCAGTTCGGCCCGCCACGCCTCCGTCTCGTCGGCCATCGACGGCGCTGGCAGCCACCGCTCCGGCCCGATGGCGTTGCGGCTGGTCATTTGTCCCTCCACACACGCGCGCCGCCATCGACAGTACGAGTAGTAAAATGGCGCCCCAGTTTCTTGCCGTAGCTGTATGCTTGGGAGCGGGCCGAAGCGAGCAACTCGATCGGGAACAGAAACGATTCGCCGACCTTCAATTTGTCCCACGGCCATTTAAGATCAGCCTTGGATTTGGGGATCGGAACCCCCTTCTCGATCTTGACTCCGTTTGAACTCATGAGGCAATCTCCGCTTGACAACGATTCCATGTTAAGCGCAAACTACAAATCATGTCAACAACTATTTCAATCGTTGGCGGCAAACTTCTCGCCAGCAACGGCAAGGCGCGGGCATGAGCGAGCCGATCATTCATGCGTGGTGGACCCGGTCTGACGACATGGACATGACCGCGTGCGGGCTGCGCATCACCAAGGGCGACGACGACGATCCGACCGTACATGCCCTTTGGGATCGGACCCGCGTCACTTGTCCTGAATGCCTCAAGACGCTGGTCGCTGCGGGAGTGGCGGCATGAACCGGCTCGACTATGTGATGCGCGGCATGACCAGCGGCCTCAACGGGCGCATCGGTCGGCTGCGCCACGCTTGGTACATGGCCACGGCGAGCTTCGCCTATTCCTGGCGCTACCCCCTGCCAGAAGGCGAGCGGATCGGCTTCTGGTACTCGCTGCGCGGGGCGTGGCAACTGTTCCGGGAGTACCTGTGATCCCGCGCCCCGCCGCGCCGCGAGCCACGCCAGAGCGCCAGCGGGCGGGCGCATGAGTCTTGCCCGGTTTCTGCTTTGTATCGTCCTGGTGATGCTAGTCATCCCCGTGGTGGGGGTGGTTGCGATGAAATTGATCTGGATTTGGTGTTGTCTATGAGCCGCCGCGCTGCCAAGGTGGACGCGAACCAGACCGCGATCGTGGACGCTCTGCGCGCGGTCGGTTGCAGCGTCCAATCGCTGGCTGAGGTCGGCGCGGGCTGTCCCGATCTGCTGGTTGGCATTGCAAACACGAACATTTTGCTAGAGATAAAAGATGGCTCGCGCTCGCCATCTGAGCGCCGGTTCACGCCAGCACAGAAACGATGGCACACAATGTGGAATGGGAACGCACATCTGGTGGAGACCGTTGAGCAAGCGTTGGCTGTGGTAGGACTTTATCGTGGCCGCACTCTGCGCTGTCCGCATGGGGTCGCGGCCGGTAACCGTTGTCTGCGCTGTGACTGAATGTGCGCGCGGCGCGGGTGAGGGCGGGGCGGTGAGTCGGCAACTCGATGTATTGCGTCGTCGCCTGATGTCGTGGGAACGGGAGTTGCTGACCAATCGCTATGGTATGGCACAGGTCGCGCAGCGGTCGATTGCCGTTCTGCGGCAGGAAATAGCCGAGGAAGAGCGGCTGGACAGGATACTGCACGGAGAGGACATCGACCGCTCCCCATCAAGCCCCGAGTCGTCATGACTTCCACGCTGAGATCACGGGTATTCGGGTACATCCGCGCCCACCCCGGCGCGACGGTCGGTGAGATCGCCGAGGCGCTAGACGTGAGCCTGCCGGCCACCAGCAACGCCGTCCACTCGCTGTCCAAGGACGGGGCGCTGGAGCGCACGCCGGAATCGCTAAATCGGCGCCTGGGGCGCTGGCGGGTGGTTCCGGAGTTCATGGCGGATTTCCGCAACCCTGCGCCGCCCAAGCCGGCGGTCAGGCGGGTAAGGCGACCCAATGTTGATCCGCCAAGCTCGAGCGCCGGATGTTTCAAAACGACACCTTGCGACCTCCAGCAACGCTGGAAAACTCTATGCTGGCCCGAAGCGCCGGATTGGCGCTGGAATGTCCGCTAGCGAAAGGCCCGCCAATGGCCCTAAAACGGCTCAGGCGCGGTTCTAGGCCGTGGCCGCATTCGATTGGAAACGGCGGCAGGCGTTGCACGCGCTGGAAGGCTCGTACAGGGCTTATCCGGGCAAGTGCTTTACCGGCCATTGCGCCTATTGCGGCATCCCCCGACATGGCCGAGTTCATTCGGAGGAGAATCGCTTATGCCCGCGATTGACCACCGCCCGCCCGCGCCTGAGGCCGTCCTGGCGCGTCCCAGGCGGGTCCACGCGCCACCGGTCTCCGCCTGCGACGGCCGGATCGCGCTCGAGGAGTGCTGGCCGGAGGTGAAATCGTGAAACCGGATGACGTGGTAGGCCACAAGACGTTCCACGACGGCAAGGGCGGCTTCCGCCATGAGCCGCTGACCCGCGCGGAGGCTGATTCCGTCATGGCGTGGGTTGAAGCGGCCATCGCGGAGCGTGCCACCCGCTATCCGACCGCGGAAGACGCGGTTACGGCGATCTGGGGCGCGGTCCAGCGGCTCAAGGAGATGGGCTGGAAAGACCCCGACTATGCGGCGACCGACGGCAAAACGCACTCGGTCATCACGGTTGGCTGTTCGGCCATTCTCCGAGCCTATTGCTCTCCAGGAGCGCGGGAAGGCGAACGGTATTGGTGGCATCCGGCGCAAGGCGACCTATGGCCGATTGACCCGATCCTCTACTTTGACGACGAGGAGTGCTGGCCGGAGCCGCGGGGATGAGCTGGCGCGACCTTGCCGCCCCGATCATTGCCCGGGTGCTGGCCGAGACCGACCGCAGCCGGTATGGCCCGAAACGTGGGGTCGAAGGCTCACCGCTGAAACTGTCACCATCACCCAGCCCTTGCCGACAGCCCCGGCCGAGGCGACTGCGGGTCATCAGGGGGAAGACGTTTGCCGGATCGCAACCGGACGCCCCTTACTTACAAGCCGGGGGTTGCGCGCCAGCATGACGCGGCAGCGCGCACGAAACGGGTTAAGCACGTATGGCCTGAGTACCCGCCCCTCATTTCGGGCGACCCGATAAGCGAGAGCAGCGTGCAGTCCAAAACAGTCACCGTTGGGGCCTTCCTAGTGAGGGCTTGTCTATGCTCTGTCGGGTAGGACTGAGTAGACAAATGTTTACGGTAAACAATGTCAACCAAGCGATGACCGGCTGGCTGCCCTTTCGGAACCGAGCCGAAGCGCCGCCCCGGCGAGAGCGGAAGGGAGCATGAGCAAGCGCGCCAGGATGGCTGCCGCCCTGACCGCGCTGGCCCGCCCGGTCTACGCCAAGGACGCCGGCGCTTACCTGCACTGGCACCCCGAGGCCGCCCGCGACGTACTCAGGAGCATGGCCCGCGACGGCAAGTGCGCCGGCTGGCAGGACGAGAGGGGGCGCTGGCGGGCCGATCGCCAAAAAGCATACCCATCGAGTCCGGCGCCCCAACGTCGACCCGCCCAGCGAAACCTTCGGCGGGTTCAAGACCGAGCCTTGTGCGCTGCAACAGGCGTGGCTAGGCTATCTCATCCGCCGCCACCGGGTCATCCCGACCCTGCCCGCGGCGGAGGAGCGCGATTGGCGCTGGAGGGTGCGATGATCTGGAACGGGTTTCTGTGGGGACTAGGCTTTGTGCTGGCGCTGATCGCGGTCAAGATCGTGGCGGTGCTGATGGCGGTTGCTGGCCGTGCCATCCAGCGCAAGGCCGATCCGCTAGGGACGGCGCTACGCGAGTATGGCGAGGCGCTGACCCGCAGGCGGGACTGATGCGCCCGGTGGACGGATCTGATGTCTGCGCTTCGCATCAAAGACGTAGCGGGATGAGCGCCCTACCGGATTGCGAAGCGTGCCAAGGAACGGGAAAGTCCTTCGATGGTTTGCGCAATTGTGAGCGATGCGGCGGGCTGGGATACGACGAGTACGCCGAGCCAACCCATGACCGCCCGACATGCGGCTGTAAACTCTGTTTCTGCTTCAATGAAACGGAATATGGAGAAACGTGCGGCGACTGTCTGGTTGGGGCGCATCAGGGTTAGCCCTGCCATCGGCGCTTTAGCGCCCCCAGTACCACGCGCACGCCAGCGCGAGTTCCAGCGCCAGCGTGACGGCGAGCACGGCGAGGACGGTCATGGCTTGATCCCATCGGCAAGAATTTCGTTGATCGTCGGCTTGCGCTCGACTCGCGTGAACGCTTTGCACTTAGTATCGTGGAATGGAAAGGATTTGAGATTGCTAAATCCTGGACGTGCCCTGCACTCGTACCACCAGATATGGGGCATTTCCCATGACTCGACGGCGCGAAGGAAGTACTTGCAGGCGCGGCAATTGTTGGCCATGGTCATTGCCCCCACTCGCAGGCTATCAGAATCCTCATGATCGTTTCCCTTTAGTTAGCGGGAGGAGTAATCTACCTGCACCCGCGCCGCTCCTCCCTTGCGGCGCCGGCTGGGTCGCCCGCTCACTCCCCGGTGGCGCGGCGGCCCTGTTTTTGCTGTGGTTGATATGGCGGTCACTCGTTGCGGTGGGTCTGGATATATGCAATAGCCTCACGGGCGATCATGGCGCAATCTGACAGCGCGGATGGATCGCTGCAATGAACGCCTTGTTCTGCCGCAGCAAGTACATCCTGCAATGCCTTAAACATGACGCGATGATGCTTTGCTGCCCAAGTGGGGAGTGGTTCGCGTAGTTGTTGGAGCGGCGGTTCATAGTCGTATTGTTTCATTTTGACATTTCATCGTAAGCGATGGCGGCATCAATGATGACGTCAAGATTGATAACGTCATCCACTTTCTTGAACAGTTTTGTTTGCCAGTAGCCGGTGCGCACATTCCCAACATCCTGTGCGAAGGGATCCGTTCTCCACCACATGTTTCCTCGTAGCCATTGATAGCGTTTTGCGTCGGGGAGGACCCTGCGGTAATGTTCCAATGCTTCGTGTTTGTCGCGGGCCATTGCCCTGTACTCTCCTTCTATGGTGTCGGTTGCACAGCTCGGAACGGTTCCGCGAATTGACCCGAAATGTTTTTCTGCTTCTTCGCGCTCGGTGAAGATCTCGCCGCAGTGAAAACACGTCCAGCCGCTTTAGTAGGAGTCTTCCTCCGCGCACAACAAAACGCCCGGTTTTCAGCATGTACGATCACCTCCGCCTCGGGGCTGGCAAAGCCTGCGCGATGCGCTGCGCAGCCGACAACCAGGGGAGGATGATGTCTAGCCCCGCCACCACGCCAGCATCCCGAGGGCGAGCTCTAGCGCCAGCGTGAGGGCGAGGATGGCCAAGGCACTCACTGGCGCCGCGGCCTCAGCACCGCCACAATCATCCGCTCCAGCGCCGTGCGTAGCCCGCGCGTACCCGCCTCCAGGTGCTGCCACTGCCGCAGCGACACGCCGCAGAGCTCTGCCGCGGCGGTCTGAGTCAGCCCGGCGGATTCGCGCAACAGGCGCAGCTCGGGGCCGGTCATAGCTTGGCCTTACACTGTTTGCACGTCGGCTCGAGCTCTTGATCGTTGACGATCATCCAACGGCCGCGTTGACGCATCATGGATGCCGTATTGGCCGGTTCGTGGCCACACAGAGCGCGATTGTTACCGCGCTGCTTGACGTGCAGTTTGAGCCCGCCATTGGCGATCACAAGCTGGAGGTGAGGCGGCAGGTTCATGACGGGAACCGGAAGCGAACCAGCCACGTCGGGCCAAAGGCGTTGCGCACCTGCTGCAGCAAGCCTTCGCTGCGTCCGGTTTCCCAGTCGTGCAGCAGTTGTGACTTCCAGGTGCGGCCATGCTCGCGTGCGTAGTGACGTAACGCGGCCAAGTGTTCTGGCGTCAGGAGCGGAGCTATTCTATTCGTCATGTCTATCCCCGGTTCGTTGTCCCTGCCAGCCGACAGGCGCCTACCGCGCGAGGGTAGGCGTATGCGGGCTGATTAGACGATCGACCAGACTTCGGTCAGCCGGCCGCGATCGGCCGCGTACAACGTCATGTTGCCGTGATCGTTGACGTGCAGCACCTCGCCGCTGTAGTCGGCCGGAACCTCGGACGTATCGGCGACCGACAGACCGTCGAAGTCTGCTTGGTCAATGTCTGGCCAGTAACCGAAGTCCGAGCCATCACCCTCATGCGCACCGAAGTACGAATAGGCCGGCGCAAACGCATGCAGCGCATCCGGTAGCGACTCATTGACCAGTTCCGAAGCTTCGTCAGAATCAGGATCAACCTCGCGCGCCTCGCCGATCAGCGCCATGTACTTGTCGCGTTCCTGCCTGCCTTCGTCCGAACACCAGGCTTCGGCATTGCGCTGTACCTGATACTCAAGCTCGCTCGCGAACGCATCGAGCAAGTCTTCCGTGCACAACGTGCCATGCGAGACAGTTCCGAATGTCGCAGTCTTCATTTCGTTTCCCCCGGTTAGTATCGGTTCCAATCAACCGATACGCACAGAGTACGTGAACAGAGTGCAGGCGTCAACAGCAGCCGACGAACGGTGCAGGTAAGCACTCACTGACTTATCCACCGCCAAACCCCACCGCGAAGATCAAGCACCAGAGCCAGTCTCCACGTAAGTGAGCACTAACTTACGCGCCTAGCCGCGCCAGGCCGTGAGCGTCCGACCGTAACATCGCCAAAACCCGTCAAGCGACTTATCCACAGCATAACAACGCTACGCAACCGTTTCATTACCGCACCTGCACAAAACCAAGATCAGCCTAGAGCAAGCCTGGCGAAGTGAGTAATCACTAACTTTGCCGCACAGCAACATCTAAATGACCGGCGGTCAGTTAAAAAAGCGTGCGACAATGATTTGCCGTTTCGCGTGCGCGACTGACTTCGCGAAGCGAGTGCCTCCATCAGCAACCGTAGCCATGCCCACTGCAACCCGCAAAGCGTCTGTAGGTCAGCGTATGCCCGAAAAGGATCGCGAACAGGACCGCCAGCAGCAGGAACGCGACGACCAGGAAGAGTACCTGCCCTGGGATGAGGGACAGCATGAGCCGGACAGCGCACCGACTGACTGACCTGAGCCAGCAGCAGCCGGACCAGGAACAGGTCTCCTCCCATCGCTGCCGCATCGCTTCCCGATCGGTCCCCAGCCGGTTCAGCCTGCGTCCCAAGTGGTAGCCCAGTGGGAAATGACCGATCGGCACCGTGTTGACATAACGCTGATTGCGTGACAGTCAGCGATCGGACGGGCCGCAAGTGGGAGTGGAGTGGGAAACGGGGCGATGTGAGCGCTCGCTGACCCGGCTCCTCCGGGACCCACGACCCCGCCCGACGGTGGGTTGAAAGTGAGCCTCACAGCCCCGGAGAAATGCGAGCATTTTCTTGATTTAACTCCGTGTACCGCTATACTGGAGTGCATGAGTCTTGGGCGGATTACCCGGCAATGCGAACTGTGCTCGACGCGGTTCGTCAGTTACCGTTCGAGTGGTCAAGTTCGTTGGTGCTCGGACCTGTGTAGGTTCTGGGGTCGGGTCGAGGTTCACGGGACAGACGAGTGTTGGGTGTGGACGGCGGCGAGGACGGGGAAGGGGTATGGCAAGATCAGCATTCGTGCGGTCGAGACGAACGCGCATCGTTTAGCCTACGAGATGTTTCATGGCTCGGTTCCGTCAGGACTGATGGTTTGCCACCATTGCGACAACCGGCTATGCGTGAACCCGGCGCACCTGTTCGTGGGCACGGCCAAGGACAACGCTGCCGATATGCTGCGCAAAGGCCGGCACGCCAAACAGAAGGAGACCGGTATTGCCGATGCTTGGCGGGAAGGAGCTTGCTATCTCGGGCGCGCCAAGGAGGCTGATCCGGGGACGGGTGAACAGTTCTGCCCGGTTTGCCGCCGCGAGAAAGAGCGCCGCAAGAACCTGAAACGCAATGCGCAACGAGCGCGAGTGTCTACCTGATGGCGGTTGACACTGAATTGCTCGCTCGGATTTCGGCTGATCGCGCCTTGGCGAGTGTGCTCCTGTTCGCCCATCGGCATCCGCAGGCGGAGGCGCCGATGCACATCGAGATCATGGATTTGTTGCGCGCGGCGGACGAGTTCGTGGTGATCGAGGCGTTTCGGGAGGCGGGGAAGACGACCAAGGCCGAGGAGCACATGATTCTCGCCGGCTGCTTCGGCAATTATCACTATGGGCTCATCATTGGCGAGACCTATGAGAAGGCGTGCGAGCGGCTGGGAAGCATTGCCCATGAGTGTTTGACCAACACCGCTTTGCATGAAGTGTTCGGTGGCCCGGTGCTGGCGAAGCGCAGTATCGAGAACAAGGTGTGGTTTCGGTCGGGGACGCTGTTGCAGGCGTGGGGGTGGGATCAGGAGCTCCAATCCTTCAAGTGGCTCACCTGGCGGCCGGATTTTGCGTTCCTGGACGATGTGGAGAATCCGGAGCGGGTCCGGGATCGGGCTGCGGTCAACGCCTCGATGACCAAGCTGCACAACGACCTCATCCCGGCGATGGACAAGGAGCGCCGCAAGGTGGTGATCAGCCAGACCCGGCGGGCGGAGGACTGCATGGTGACCCGCTTCGCCGGCAACCCGGACTGGCTCTACCGCGGTTACCCGATCTGCAACGGCGACCCGGAGGATGAGCGCACCCTCGCCACCTGGCCGCAGCGCTATCCGATGGAATGGGTGAGGGCGGAGAAACGAAGGTTCGAGCGCGCCGGGATGCTATCGTCGTTCCTGCAAAGCTACATGCTGCAGGCGAGCAGTGCCGAGGGCAAGCCGTTCAAGGAGGACATGCTGCAAGCCTTGGAAGTGAGCCCGTGGCACTGGATGCCACGGTTTGCGATCTACGATCCGTCGAGGTCTACCCGTGAAAAAAGAGTTAGGCGTGCTGGAGTCGATGAGGTTAAGTCTGACCGAACCGGAAAGGTTGTCGTTAGCCGCCTTGGTAGCCAAATCCTCGTACATGAGTCTTCGGGCAATTACTGGGCCCCAAACGAGCTCGTCGCCGACCTGTTCGCCACCCAAGCCAACCACCGCCCCGCCAAGATCGGGATCGAAAAGAACTCCCTAGACGATTGGCTCTTGCAGCCGATCCGGCTTGAAATGCTGCGCCGGGGCATCCCGCTCCCCTTGCAGACCCTCAACGCCCCGCAGGACCGCAGCAAGGACGAGTTCATCCTCGGGCTGCAGCCCTTCGCCACCGCCAAGGACATTGTGCTGGTCGGCGGCAAGATGGCACACCCCCAGCTCGTCGCGGAATGGTGCAATTTTCCCTCCGGCACCCGCGACGTGATGAACGCGCTGGCGTATGCTCTGAAGATGTTCACCGGGAGCCCACTCTATGAAGACTTTGGTGGCGCGAACCTTGGCGAAGCGCCGAGCCCGCGAGCGGGTGAGGAAGTCATTGTTGGCTGGCAAGCCAACCCCGCCGAAGTGGTCGCCGTCGCCCTCCTGCGCGAAGGACGCCGTTTATGTGTGGGGGGAGATTGGTCTGCCACTGGCGCCCTAGCCGATGCGGTCAAGACCATCGCCTTCGAGCTTCGTGCTTCGTTCCCAAGAGCGAGTCTGCAATGCTGGGTGCCCGCCGACACCTTCGACCAGTGGCAGAGGATCGCTCTAGTGCCTGCGCTGCGCGCCGAGCACCTGACCCCTTACCGCGGCGAGCACGTCGCTCTGGCCCGCGGCTGCCTCGCCGAGCGCATCCGCACCAAGTGGCATGGGATGCAGCTTCTTACGGTCGACAAACGCGCGGCGCTCACCCTCAATGCCCTTTCCACCGGCTACGCCCTGACCGTCGAAAAGGGGGCTCGCCAGAGTCAGGAGCCGGAGCCCGGCCTCTCTCGGCTGGCCGCCGAGGCTCTCGAATGCGCGGTGATGGCGCTCGACCGCCAGGAGTCCGCCACGGTCATGCCCAAGGGGGCCAACATCGCCTACAGTCCCTCGGGCGTACCCTACGTCAGCGCCAACCCCAGAGCACGCGTTTGACTTTTCCCTATCGCGAGCGCAGGATTTGCAGCGCATGCGCTGACACACGCACTTTCCGCTCTGCCACGTCTTTGCAAGGAGCCCGGTCATGGCCGTTTCCCGTTCGATCCAGAAGAAGTCCCCGTCGCAGGCCCCGAAGGACTTCTTCGAGTGCAAGCAATCCGGCGGCACCCACGGCGCGACCACCGTGCAGCCCGACAAGAGCGCGAGCGGTCCCATGCGCGAGAAGATCTACGGGCGCAAGAACCTCGGGAAGTAGCATGTCCGATCCCTATGCCGTGTCTCTGGACGTGCCCGATGCGGTGCGAGAGATGCTGACGGCCCCGCCTGATCCGCGCTTCATCGAGTTCGTTCGGCTATGGCAGGAAGATCGCGAACGGTGCGTCTTTGAAGCCCTCAATTCTGCCTGCGAGGTCCGCTATGGCAAAACGCAAGATGAAAACGAAGAAGCTCACGCTTGCCAAGCCGACCACGGCCTTCAACCGGGCACCAAAGAAGCCGGAGAAGGATGATCGCCCCGGCCCGATGCAGGGCGGGCGGCAGCCTGGCGGATTGGCGAAACACGCCAAGCGCAAGAAGAGCCTCGCCGGCGTGATGATCTGAATGAAGAAAAAGGGTGCCGTCAAGGCCGTGCGCGCGCCTTCGATGACGGCGGAAGATCGCTCATGGCGGGCGCGCGATGATCTGAGAACGTTGACCCGGGCGCAGGAAATTTCCGCCGACAAGGTGCGCATGGCGGCGGCGAAACGTGAAGCCGCGAAGCAGCAGGCGAGCCTCGCGCGCATCTCCAAGCTTGCGGGCAAGCGGATCTGATGTGGCCGTCGACACGCCCAAGAAGGGCCGCGGGTACAAGCCGAAGGAAGGCAAGGACCGCGAGCTAGAGTCGGCCTCTACCGACTCGAAGGCCGACCCGATCGAGAATTGGGCCGAGCAGCAGGACTCCCCGGCCTACGAGGCCGCGCTCAAGCTCTACAAGCTCGTCAACAAGGCGTACCAGAATAAGGACGAGCAGTACGACGACCGCATCGAGGAATACTGGAACGCCTACAATGCGATCCCCGATGCGAACCAGCAGTACATCGGCAACTCCTCGGGTTACATCCCCGCCATCCGCGACGCCATCAACGCCCGCGCCAAGCGCGCGTTGAAGCAGTTGTTTCCCGCGAACATGAAGCACGTCGAGGCCGTGGCCTCGGACGGGCGCACGCCCTATACGCAGCTTTCACTGCTCGAGCATTACATCCGCAAGACCAAGCTGCGCTCGATCGTGCGCACCGACCTGATCGCGGGCGATGTCACGGGACAGTGGAACCTGATGGTCGATTGGACTTCCTCGACCTTCAACATCAAGAAGCTCGTCAAGCGCAATCCGCTGCTGCAGCAGATCGACGGCGAAAGTGTGGAAGACCTCGAAATCGAAGATCCCACTGCCGACGAGGAAGAGGACATCGACGAGGAAACGGTCGAGGAGCAAGGCCCCGAGATAGTCGACTTCGCCACCGAGGATCTGGCGGTCGTGCCTCCAACCTGCACCGACTTGCAGAAGGCGAAGGCGGTGTCCATCAAGCTGCGCATGAGCGCGGAGAAGGTCAGGGAACTGGTCGACGAGGGTGTCTTCATCCTGCCCCCGAACACCGACATCGAGGAGTTCTGCAAGCCAGATCAGTCGCGCGACCGCAAGAACCCGCAGAAGAAGGCCACGGGCGATGCCGGCATCAAGACCGAAGGCACCAACAAGCACGCCGTCATCTATCAGGTCTACTCCAAGCTCGATCTCGGCAGCGAGACCAAAGACGACGCCATCATCTACTACGCCGGGGAAACCGAGATCGTCGGCATCATCAGGAACCCCTTGTGGAGCGGCAAACGCCCGATCCTGTCCAAGCCGGTCGAACGGAAACAAGGCAGTTTCTTCGGTAGCAGCAAGATCGAGCCGGTGAAATTTTTGGGCTGGCAGTTGAACGACTTTTGGAATCAGGGCATGGATTCGGCGATGTATTCCTTGCAGCCGATCTGGGCCGTCGATCCCCTGAAATGCCCGCAGTGGATGAACCTGACGATGGGCTTGGCCGCGATGTGGCCGATCGACCCCAATAGCGTCAAGCAGATCACCCAGACCCAACTGTGGAAGGACGCCGCCGGCATCTGCGATTTGATCAAGCGCCAGATCTGGGAGTCGATGGATGTCAACGAGATGATGATGGGCCGGATGCCCGCCGGCAGGAAGAACAATCAGCTCATGGGGGCGATGAGCCAGGAGCAGCAGGTCAACATCACCGATCACGCCTCGCGCTACGAGGAGGAAATGCTCAACCCGCTGCTGGAGCTCCTGTTCGAGTTCGACCAGCAGTACCGCACCTCGGACCTGATGATCGAGACCCGGGGCGAGATCGGGGCCAAGGCGGCGCTAGAAGTGATCCCGCCGCAGCAATGGGGCGAGCGCTACTTCTTCCGCTGGACCGGCACCGAGTTCATGCTCTCGATCCAGCGCGGGCAGCAGCAGATCGCGCTCATGAACGTGTTGAAGGGCATCCCGCCCGCCCAGTTGAACGGGCGCACCTTCGACGCCACCCCGATCCTCGAATCGCTGGTCGAGAACCTGTTCGGCCCCGAGATGGCGCCGCGCATCCTCGTCGACAAGCGCAACAGCTATCGCATTGACCCGGACATCGAGAACGAGATGCTGGCGAACGGTTTCGAGGTGCAAGTGCACGAAGCCGACGACGATCCCATGCACCTGCAGGCGCACATGCGCGGGGCGAGCCTCGCGACCGACCCGCTCGGGCTGTTCAAGTCGCACATGGGCATGCACATGGCGCAGATGCAGAGGAAGCGCGAGATGGAAATGATGCAGCAAGCTCCGAAAGGAGTGCCCGGCGGCCCCGGCGGGGCGGGACCGGGCGTACCCGGCGGGCCGAAGCCCGGGGCCATGCCCGCGCCGGGTGGGCCGAGGCCGGCGCAACAGCCCGCTGGTTCGATTCAAACCGATAATATGTTAGGGGCGCCCGGACGTGGATAACAGAGAAAGGTTTGAAGAAAAAATCGCTCGCGTTCCGGAGTCTGGTTGCTGGATTTGGCTAAGCGGCTTAAGCAAGGACGGGTACGGACGCTTTTGGTTCGGTGAACAGACCATCCCTGCTCATAGGGCATCGTGGCTGCTTTATAAAGGCGCTTTGCCGGAAGCATTGTTTGTTTGCCATCGCTGTGATGTTACCTGCTGCGTGAATCCAGAACATCTTTTCTTGGGGACGCAGAAAGACAATGTCGATGACGCCTTGCAAAAAGGCCGCATGAAGTTTGGTCAATACCAGAGAGAGCGAACGCATTGTTCTAAAGGGCACGAACTCTCTGGATCGAATGTTCGATTCCGAGACGAAACCATCAGGGTTTGCCGCTCTTGCGAGCGTGAGCGATCAAGAAGGCGTCGTTCCATGCTCGGCGCACCGGGTAGAGGCTGATGCCCTTCGGCCCGCTGCCGGCACGGTTCGACTTTGACCGCCGGGTCGATCAGACCGTCGGCTACGATCTCAACTGGCTGCTCGATGCCTTCAATTCGGGCGGTGCCGCGGGACCGACCGGACCCACTGGCCCACAGGGACCGACGGGACCGGCCGGCAGTACCGGCGCTACCGGCCCACAAGGCTCGACCGGTCCTGCTGGCGCGACGGGCGCTACCGGTCCTCAAGGCGCGACCGGGGCAACCGGTCCTCAAGGCGCAACGGGCGCTCAGGGTGCTACCGGGGCTCAAGGTGCAACGGGACCGCAAGGCGATACCGGAGCGACGGGGCCACAGGGTGCCACGGGCGCCCAAGGAGCCACCGGGGCGCAGGGCGCTACGGGTGCCCAAGGGGCAACGGGTCCACAGGGCGCCACCGGCGCCAGCGGGGTCGGCGACTGGGTGCTGGTCGGCCAGGCTGTGGCCTCGGGCTCGCCCGCCACGCTGACCGTGGGCTCGATTCCCAGCGGGGCGTCGAGCCTCAAGATTTTCTTCCGGGGACGCGACACCGCCAACAGCACCGACCTCAACGCCCGGATGCGCTTTAACAGCGACACCGACGCCTCGCACTATACGGCAACGATCTATGTCGGGATTCTCTCCGGCGCTCCGGCTAATGGCAGCTTCAGTTCCAGCATCGACGGGTCGCTGTTCGCCAACGTGCCGGGCGTTTCGAGCAACGCCAACAGCATCGCCCAGTCCGAAACTCTGATCACCGGATATGCCGACGGGTTCTGGAAGGAAGTGACGACACTGGGCTCCAACATCTGGGGCGCCACCAACAACAAGGATATGCTCAACACCGCCTTTACCTTTACCCAAACGGTGGCGATCACGTCGGTGACCATTAAAGCTGGCGGCACGGCCTTTGTCGATGGCAGCACCCTCACCGTCTACAAGCAGACATGAACTGCCACGGCATCCCGCTGCGCCACGACCCGAGGGTGCATCTTGCCCAGGCCCACGGCTTCGGCCTGCGTCGGGGCTGGATCGGGGTGAGCCACGACTTCTTCCGCCTCCCGGCGCGCGAGCAGCGAGCGATCGAACTGCACGAAGAAGCGCATCTGCGCGGCCATCACTTCGCCAAGCGCCTCGCCTTCCTGCCGCTGTACTGGACGCCGTGGGGGCTCAAGCTCGCCATCGCGCAGGAACTCGAAGCCGATGCCTTTTGTGCCAGCCAAGGATTCGGCGCAGAATTGTTGCGCGTCATCCGCCGCTACCCCTCCGGCCACTTCTATCCCGACAAGCCCCGGCGCATCGCCGCCCTCGAACAACTGATCGCCGCCCGATGATCATCCGCTTTCCCCCCGGTATGCGCGCCGACGCCAGCAGCGAGTTCACGCTGCAGGGCCTGATGTCCAACGCCAACGCCTACGCCGAGGAGTGGGTGGGAGTGGATTCCACGCCGACCAGCGTCTTCCTCGGCACCGACGCCATCACCCTGACCCCCGCCGAGGTGATGGCGAAGAACGTGATCCTGCTCGCGGGAGCGGTGAACTCGCCCTTCATCGTCTTCCTGCCGCCGACCTCCAAGATCCTCGACGCCCTCGGCCCGACCGTGAGCCGAGACGGCTCGTTCTGGTTCGATTTCTACATAGCCAACCAGTTGACGGGACGCGACGCGGTGCTTGCCCCCGGCGACGCCGATACGACGGTCGACAGCAACAACAACTTCATCCTCAACGGCCACTTCAACAAGTGGATGGTCAACGTCGTCCCGCAGTCCGACCCCTCGCTGCCGCTTCAACTCAACTTCCATTCCGTGTTCAGCGCCACCACCGGCGCTGGATCGGCCTATGTGCTGACCGTCACCGATGGGGTGACGACGGTTACCCCCGTAACGGCTATCGACTTCACCAGCGGCGCGACAGTCACCAATCTCGGCGGGGGCACCGCGGGCGTGGCAGTCAGTGGGGGCGGGGGTTGCGCCATCTACCCGCTGCCGCAGGACTTCGACAACTGGCCCGACACCAACTGGGCCAACTGCAACTACGTCCCCGCGCAGGGCGACTTGTCGCAGAATGGGGTCACCGCCATCGAGTTTGTCGACGGTGGTCCCACCGTGTTCACGGTCTGGAACGCCTATGCCGGGGCCTTCAGTCTCGTCAACAGCCTCTCCGGCGGGCTGACCATCACCGACGGCTTCGGCAACGCGCTCACCCAGATCCCCGGCAACAGCGCCTGGCAGTTCATCCGCCAGGACGACAGCAGCGCCATCCCGGCCGGGGTGAACGGCTACGTCGGCTACCAGATCAGTGGCGGCGCCGGCCTACAATGGTGGATCGAGAGCCACAACGCCTCCGGCGTCAATACTGCGATTCCGGTCTCGAACTGGCTGCCGAAGACCACGTCGACCGACGCCGACGCTTCTATGAGTCCCAAGGGCATAGGAGCGCTGCTTGCGGTCATTCCTGACGGCACCAACGCCGGCGGCGACAAGCGTGGGACCCATGCCGTCGACTGGCAGATCACCCGTGCGCTCTCGCCGCGGGTCGCCTCCGGCGACTATTCGGTCATCGGCGGGGGCAGCAACAATGGCATTCTCGGCGGCTCGACGGTTGCCGACTATGCCTTCATCGGCGGTGGCAGCGGCAATGTCATTGAAGGCGGCAGTGCCAGCTATGCAGCCGTTCCCGGCGGCAGCCTCAATCTCATCAGCGGCAATTCGGTCGACTATTCGGTCATCGGCGGCGGCAATCAGAATGAGGTAAGCGGCACCAGCACCGACCAATACGTCACCATCGGCGGCGGCAATTTCAATAGCGTCAGCGCGACCGATAATCTAGGCAATAGCGCCGATGCGAGCTATGCCACCATCGGCGGCGGCGATCACAACACCATCGTCAACGACGGTGGTACTGCCGGCTCGCTGGAGACTTTCTCCACCATTGGCGGCGGTTCGACCAACAACATCCAGTCCGCCGGGGTGCTCAACCAGGGCTACAACACCATCGGCGGCGGTTTCTTCAACCAGATCATCGACGACGCGACCGGGACGCGGGCCTGCGGCTACAACTTTGTCGGGGCCGGCGATTCCGGCCTGATCCAATCCGGGGAGTGGTGCGGGGTCGTCAGCGGACAGAATAATCAGCTCACCGCAATCAAGCATTCGGTAATTCTTGGCGGACTTAACAATTCGATTGTCGGCTCCAGCACTTACACCGGACTCGCAGTCATCGCTGGCGGCGATAACAACGTCATCAACAACCCGCAGAATTCCGGCATCTTCAGCGGCAGCCACAACACGGTCGCCGGATCGTTCTCGGCGGTGCTGACCGGAGCGAGCAACACGGTCAACGCGGACAATGCTTCGGTCATCGCCGGCGCAGGGCTGACCAACAATAACAGCGATACTGCGCTTACCAAGCATCTTCAATTCGCTGACGCGGGCAACATTTTTATCGGCACGACGACCGGCACCCAGATCGGCACTGCCGGCAATCAGAAGCTTGCCCTGTGGGGGTTGACGGCCGACGTTCAGCCTACCGCGGCGATTGCGGCAGCAGCCTTTGCTGCCAACACCAGCGGCATCGCCAACGACACCGCCACCTTCGGCGGGTACACTATGGGGCAGGTCGTGGCCGCCTTGAAGCGCCTCGGCGTCTTGGCCTAAAGGAGCGAGAACATGAAACGCGGCGAGGAAGTCGTCACCGGATCACGGCAGCAATTGGGCTACCAGCAGATCGCCAACGCGACGCTGGCGAATGCGACCAGCCTTACCCTGCCTACCCCGCCCGCAGGGGCTTACACCCTCTACGCCGTGATTCAGGCCAACGGCGGCGTGATCCGCTGGCGCGATGACGGCACCGCCCCGACCGCCACCGTGGGCATGGTGATCCCGAGCGGAGGCGAGTTGCGCTACGCCGCCGACTTGACCAAGCTGCAACTGATCGACGGCGGCGGCGGCACGCCGATCGCCGACATCAGCTATTACTACTAGGGCACGCTCATGGCCGCCGAAATCAGCACCGAAGTCCCTGGCAGCGGCGCGCAAGGCGCAGCGGGAGCCACCGGCCCGACCGGACCCACTGGTCCCACCGGGCCAACGGGAGCCGCCGGAGCCACCGGTCCCACGGGCGCTACTGGCCCGACTGGACCGCAAGGCGCCACCGGCGCTACGGGTCCGCAAGGGGCTACGGGACCGCAAGGGGCGACCACCCTCACCGTCACCGATGGCGCCAGCACCTACACCGGCATCGGCATCATCGGCTTTCCCCCCGGGACGATCAGCCAGCCCGGAGCGGGACAGGCCGATGTCGGTTACTGGGCGCTGCAAGCTATCGACCACACCAACGGCGGCTGGACCCCGAGCGGAGCAACCGGCGCAGCGTGGACCTTCACCACCGGCGTGATTGCCCAGACTGGAGCCACGGCGGACGCGGCCCTTCTCTACAACACGCTCATTCCTTCGCTGGAATACGTGATTGAAGCTGAAATCAACATTGCCTCCAGCCAGGATGCCGGAACCACCGTCGCGGCAGTGCTGATCGTTGCCGATGAAGTCGATGCGCCCAAGAGCGGCAGCGGCTTCAGTGGCACCGGCGTTTCCGGGATCGGCAACGGCGGCGCGATATTCGCCAGCGCGGCCGGTGATCCAACGACTGTTTTTGGTTCTGCCATCTGCGATTCGATCATCGCCCCGGCAAGTTCGGATACTCCGATTGCCTTGCCGGGATTCACTCTTGACGCTTGGCATACGATTCGCTTTACCGTGAGCGATACCAAGCAACGGGTCGATTTTGCGGGCTCTTATCTCTACACCGCCGGCATGGTGAGCGGTGGCAATGCGCCCACTAAGCTCGCGCAGTCAATGGATCAGATGTGGATCGGCTGCGTCGGCAAGGTAAGCTTCCGCAACATCAAGGTCTGGACCAGGCCGCTGCCATGACCGACGCCGAGCGCGCCTACGTCGCTAACCTTCAGCGCGACATCATTCTCGCGGAGAAGCGCATCAAGGCGCTGGAGGCCAAGGTCAACCAGCACACCACCGTGCTCAACAACCTCTCGATGCAGCACGAGGCCATGCGTCACGGCGTCTTTGGCGACGATGGCCTGACCGCGCACTGACCCCCCTTTTTGCCCGCCAAGTCAGTTAGCACTCACTCGCACCGAAACGCCCGATTTGACAATGTCATCGTCGTGGTATCACACTAGCCGCGCACTCCCCAAGGAGGATGTCCATGAAACTGCGCCAGTATCTCTCCCTGCCGATCGTAGGTGTCCCCGGCGCCAACGCTGGCCTCGTCTTCGCCGGCAACCTCCCCGACAACGCGAGCCTCGTCACCGCCCTCAATCAGCTCTACCAGAACGCGCAATACGCCGGCGGCGGGGTCAACTTCTCGACTTCCTCGGCGACCTCGGCCACCCTGACCGCGCTCGGCAATTACCTCTACCAGTTCACCGCCGGGTCGGCCACGACCCTGACGCTCGACTACGCCTACAACATCGTCAACGCCCTGCCGCAGCCGGTGTTCAACGGCCAGAAGTTCCAGTTCCAGATCCAGACCAACGCCGCTACCACCATCGCCACCCCGACGCTGTCAAGCTCTTCGGGCGGGGTGACGCTGGCCGGCGGGTCGACCGCGGTGCTGGCCGCCTCGAGCCGCTGGTATCAGGGCCAGATCACCCAATTGGCCTCGACCTCGGGGATCGCCACCACGGCGGGCACCACCTTCGTCTCGCTGACCCGGGTTGGCTCGACCAACGCCTTCACGCTGGTCCTGGGAACGAATGCTATCGTCCCGGTCGAGGGCCAGGTGGTGTTCCTCAACGTCACCGCCGGGACGCTGCCCTCGGGCTGGTATCCGATCGCCAAGGTGACCTCGGCGACCTCGATGGTGATCATGACCCCGAACTCGCAGGTCTGGACCATGACCGCCGGCACCATCGGCACCTCCACCGCCGCCCCTGCCACCTTCAGTCCGCTGGTCACCATCACCGGCTTGTGGGCGCTGGTCGTCTCGACGGCGTCGGTCTGACATGCTGACCCCGATCCCGGCCGGCATCGTCCCCGAGCGGGCCGCGCTCTATGCCTACTTCGCGCTCCTCTCCAACGCCAATGCCTACTGCGGGCAGATGGCCGATGTCACCACCGCCGGCACCAACTCGACCCTGACCGCGGCTCAGGCTATCGCCCGCGTGGTTCATCTCTTGGCGGGCGCCTCCGGCGGCTTCACCGTCACCCTGCCGGCGACGAGCGTGATCATCAGCGCGCTCGGACCCACGATTCCGACCGACGGGACATATGGCCAGCCGTTCTCGATCCTCAACGACGGCGTCGGCCAGACCGGGACGCTGACTGCGGGCGATGCCAGTACCACCATCACCGGCACCGCGACGGCGTTGACCGACACCCGGCGCGACTTCTTCCTGACCGTGACCAGCCCCACTACGATCACGATCC
>Ga0247682_1000167_pt1 | contig 24022 bp, 9 predicted proteins | sample CNK23_metaG_FD_190130 | JGI IMG/M metagenome (GOLD analysis project Ga0247682, IMG submission 190130) | Soil microbial communities from Purdue University Martell Research Forest, Indiana, United States - CNK23 | ecosystem: Environmental > Terrestrial > Soil > Temperate forest > Bulk soil | place...
CGAACGGCTTCACCTCGTCGCTGCAGAATCCGACGCGCTCGAACGCCGCCACGGCGGACGCGGGGACGTACTCCGTCACGATCACCGTCACTGGCTGCACCTCAGCCGCCGGCACGACGAGCGTGGTTGTGAATGCCATCCCCGCCACACCGACGGCGTCGAACACTGGCCCGTACTGCGAAGGCGCGACCATTCAACTCTCCACGCCGACCGTTGCCAGCGCCACCTATGCGTGGACCGGCCCGAACGGCTTCACGTCGTCTCTGCAGAACCCGACGCGTTCAAACGCCACGACGGCCGACGCCGGTACCTACTCGGTCACGATCACGGTGAACGGTTGCACCTCGGCGGCCGGCACGACCAGCGTCGTCGTCAACACGATCCCCGCCACACCGACGGCGTCGAATACCGGCCCGTACTGCGAAGGCGCGACCATTCAACTCTCCACGCCGACCGTGAGCGGCGCCACCTATGCCTGGACCGGCCCGAACGGCTTCACCTCTTCGCTGCAGAACCCGACGCGCTCCGGCGCCACGGTCGCGGACGCGGGGACGTACTCAGTCACGATCACCGTGACCGGCTGCACCTCGGCCGCCGGGACGACAAGCGTCATTGTGAATCCGACTCCCGCAACGCCGACGGCGTCGAATACCGGCCCGTACTGCGAAGGCGCGACCATTCAACTCTCCACGCCGCTCGTCAGCGGCGCCACGTACGCGTGGACCGGCCCGAACGGCTTCACGTCGTCACTGCAGAACCCGACGCGTTCGAGCGCCACGACGGCCGACGCCGGCACCTACTCGGTGACCATCGCGGTCAACGGCTGCAGCTCGGCCGCCGGGACGACGAGCGTTGTCGTCAATCCGATTCCAGCCACACCGACGGCGACCAATGGCGGACCGTATTGCGAAGGCGCGACGATTGCCCTCTTCACACCGACGGTCTCCGGTGCCACGTATGCATGGAGCGGCCCGACCGGCTTCACGTCTTCGCTTCAGAACCCCACGCGCTCCGGCGTAACCACCGCTGATGCAGGCACCTACTCGGTGACCATCACCGTGAGCGGCTGCACCTCTGCCGCCGGGACGACGAGCGTTGTCGTCAATCCGTCGCCCGCGACGCCGACGGCCAGCAACGGCGGACCGTACTGCGAAGGCGCGACCATCCAGCTCTCCACGCCGACCGTGGCCAGCGCGACGTACTCGTGGACGGGTCCGAACGGCTTCACGTCTTCGCTTCAGAACCCGACGCGCTCCGGCGCAACGACCGCTGATGCGGGCACCTACTCGGTGACCATCACGGTCAGCGGCTGCACCTCTGCGGCGGGAACGACGAACGTCGTGGTGAATCCGACGCCGGCGACGCCGTCGGCGTCCAACGGCGGACCGTACTGCGAAGGCGCAACGATCTCCCTTGCTACCCCGACGGTCTCCGGCGCGACGTACGCGTGGACGGGCCCGAACGGCTTCACTTCGTCGCAGCAGAATCCAACGCGCTCCGGCGCAACGCTCGCGGACGCGGGGACGTACTCCGTCACGATCACTGTGAACGGCTGCACCTCCGCGGCGGGAACGACGAGCGTTGTCGTCAATCCGATCCCGGCCATGCCGACGGCGAGCAACGGCGGTCCGTACTGCGAAGGCGCGACCATCCAACTCTCCACGCCGCTCGTCAGTGGCGCGACATACGCGTGGACTGGTCCAAACGGCTTCACCTCCTCGCTCCAGAACCCGACGCGCTCCGGCGCCACGACCGCTGATGCGGGCACCTACTCGGTGACCATCACGGTGAGCGGCTGCACTTCGGCCGCCGGCACGACGAGCGTTGTCGTCAATCCGATTCCAACCACACCCACGGCGAGCAATGGCGGACCCTATTGCGAAGGCGCAACGATCCAACTCTCCACACCGTTCGTCAGCGGCGCCACCTACTCGTGGACAGGCCCGAACGGTTTTACCTCATCCTTGCAGAACCCGTCGCGTTCGAACGCCACGACCGCTGACGCCGGCACGTACTCGGTGACCATCACGGTCAGCGGCTGCACCTCGGCCGCCGGCACGACGAGCGTTACCGTCAATCCGATTCCGGCCACACCGACGGCGAGCAATGGCGGACCCTATTGCGAAGGCGCGACGATCCAACTCTCCACGCCGTTCGTCAGCGGCGCCACCTACTCGTGGACGGGTCCGAACGGCTTCACCTCATCCTTGCAGAACCCGACGCGTTCGAATGCCACGACCGCTGACGCCGGCACCTACTCCGTGACCATCACGGTCAACGGCTGCACCTCGGCCGCGGGGACGACGAGCGTCGTCGTCAACCCAACGCCGGCGACGCCGACGGCCAGCAACGACGGCCCGTACTGCGAAGGGGCGACGATCTCGCTGTTCACGCCCACGGTCTCCGGCGCGACGTACTCGTGGACCGGTCCGAACGGCTTCACTTCCAGCCAGCAGGATCCCACGCACTCCGGCGCGACGACCGCTGACACGGGTACCTACTCGGTGACCGTCACGGTCAATGGCTGCACCTCTGCCGCGGGAACGACGAGCGTTGTGGTCAGTCCGGCGCCGGCGACGCCGACGGCCAGCAACGATGGTCCGTACTGCGAAGGCGCGACCATCCAGCTCTCCACCCCGACCGTGGCCAGCGCGACGTACGCGTGGAGCGGTCCGAACGGCTTCACCTCATCGCTGCAGAACCCGACACGTGCGAACGCCACCACGGCGGACGCGGGGACATACTCGGTCACGATCACCGTGAACGGCTGCACCTCGGCCGCCGGCACGACAAACGTCGTCGTGAACCCCGCGCCGGCGACACCCACCGCCACCAATGGCGGTCCGTACTGCCAGGGCGCGACGATTCAGCTCTCCACGCCGCTCGTCAGCGGCGCGACGTACGCGTGGACCGGCCCGAACGGCTTTACGTCATCCCTGCAAAACCCAACGCGGTCGAACGCCACGACAGCCGACGCCGGCACCTACTCGGTGACCGTCACGGTGAGCGGCTGCACCTCGGCCGCGGGGACGACGAGCGTTGTCGTTAACCCAACGCCGGCGACGCCGACGGCGAGCAACGGCGGTCCGTACTGCGAAGGTGCGACCATCCAACTCTCCACGCCACTCGTCAGCGGCGCTGCATACTCGTGGAGCGGCCCGAACGGCTTCACCTCCGCGCTGCAAAATCCAACGCGGTCGAACGCCACGACAGCGGACGCCGGCACCTACTCAGTGACCGTCACTGTTGCCGGCTGCACCTCCGCGGCTGGCACGACGAGCGTCGTCGTCAATCCGATCCCCGCCACGCCGACGGCAAGCAACGGCGGCCCGTACTGCGAAGGTGCGACCATCCAACTCTCCACGCCGCTCGTCAGCGGCGCGACATACGCGTGGACCGGCCCGAACGGCTTCACCTCAGCGCTGCAAAATCCAACGCGGTCGAACGCCACGACAGCCGACGCCGGCACGTACTCGGTGACCATCACCGTTAACGGCTGCACCTCCGCGACGGGAACGACGAGCGTTGTCGTCAATCCGATCCCGGCCACGCCGACGGCGAGCAACGGCGGACCGTACTGCGAAGGCGCGACAATCCAGCTCTCTACCTCGACCGTCGCCAGCGCCACATATGCGTGGACGGGACCGAACGGCTTCACGTCTTCGCTTCAGAACCCGACGCGCTCCGGCGCCACGACCGCTGATGCGGGCACATACTCGGTGACCATCACGGTGAGCGGCTGTACTTCGGCCGCCGGCACGACGAGTGTTTTCGTCAATCCGATTCCAGCCACACCGACGGCGAGCAATGGCGGACCCTATTGCGAAGGCGCGACGATCCAACTCTCCGCGCCGTTCGTCAGCGGCGCGACGTACGCGTGGAGCGGCCCGAACGGCTTCACGTCATCCCTGCAGAACCCGACGCGCTCCGGCGCCACACTCGCGGACGCGGGGACGTACTCGGTCACGATCACAGTCAATGGCTGCACCTCGGCCGCTGGGACGACCAGCGTGATCGTGAATGCCATCCCTGCAACTCCAACGGCATCCAACGGTGGCCCATACTGCGAAGGGGCGACGATTCAACTTTCCACCCCATTCGTCAGCGGCGCCACCTACTCGTGGACCGGCCCGAACGGCTTCACCTCCTCGCAGCAGAACCCGACGCGCTCCAGCGCGACGACCGCTGATGCGGGCACATACTCGGTGACCATCACGGTGAGCGGCTGTACTTCGGCCGCCGGCACGACGAGCGTTACCGTCAATCCGATTCCGGCCACACCGACGGCGAGCAATGGCGGACCCTATTGCGAAGGCGCGACGATCCAACTCTCCACGTCGTTCGTCAGCGGCGCCACCTACTCGTGGACCGGCCCGAACGGCTTCACCTCATCCCTGCAGAACCCGACGCGCTCCGGCGCCACGACCGCTGATGCGGGCACCTACTCGGTGACCATCACGGTCAGCGGCTGCACCTCGGCCGCGGGGACGACGAGCGTCGTCGTCAACCCAACGCCTGCGACGCCGACGGCCAGCAACGACGGCCCGTACTGCGAAGGGGCTACGATCTCGCTGTTCACGCCCACGGTCTCCGGCGCGACGTACTCGTGGACCGGTCCGAACGGCTTCACGTCCAGCCAGCAGAACCCCACGCACTCCGGCGCAACGACCGCTGACACGGGTACCTACTCGGTGACCGTCACGGTCAATGGCTGTACCTCGGCCGCGGGAACGACGAGCGTTGTGGTCAGTCCGGCGCCGGCGACGCCGACGGCCAGCAACGATGGTCCGTACTGCGAAGGCGCGACCATCCAGCTCTCGACCCCGACCGTGGCCAGCGCGACGTACTCGTGGACAGGCCCGAACGGCTTCACTTCCAGCCAGCAGAACCCGACACGCGCGAACGCCACCACGGCGGATGCGGGAACCTACTCGGTCACGATCACCGTGAACGGCTGCACCTCGGCCGCCGGCACGACGAACGTCGTCGTGAACCCCGCGCCGGCGACGCCGACCGCCACCAATGGCGGTCCGTACTGCCAGGGCGCGACGATTCAACTCTCCACGCCGCTCGTCAGCGGTGCGACGTACGCGTGGACCGGCCCGAACGGCTTCACCTCCGCGCTGCAGAATCCAACGCGTTCGAACGCCACGACAGCCGACGCCGGCACCTACTCAGTGACCGTCACGGTGAGCGGCTGCACCTCCGCGGCTGGTACGACGAGCGTTGTCGTTAACCCAACGCCGGCGACGCCGACGGCGAGCAACGGCGGCCCGTACTGCGAGGGCGCGACGATTCAACTCTCCACGCCTCTCGTCAGCGGCGCCACGTACGCGTGGACCGGCCCGAACGGCTTCACGTCATCCCTGCAAAACCCAACGCGGTCGAACGCCACGACAGCCGACGGCGGCACCTACTCGGTGACCATCACTGTTAACGGCTGCACCTCCGCGGCTGGCACGACGAGCGTTGTAGTCAATCCGATTCCAGCCACACCGACGGCGAGCAATGGCGGCCCGTACTGCGAAGGTGCGACGATCGCCCTCTCCACCACGACGGTTTCTGGCGCTACATACGCGTGGACGGGTCCGAACGGGTTCACCTCATCGCTTCAGAACCCTGCGCGATCTGGCGCCACGCTCGCGGACGCGGGAACGTACTCCGTCACGATCACTGTGAATGGCTGCACTTCGGCCGCCGGCACGACCAGCGTGGTAGTGAACGCCATTCCTGCCACTCCGACGGCATCCAACGGCGGCCCATACTGCGAAGGGGCGACGATTCAACTCTCCACCCCGACCGTCGCCAGTGCAACATATGCGTGGACCGGCCCGAACGGCTTCACGTCATCCCTGCAAAATCCAACGCGGTCGAACGCCACGACAGCCGACGCCGGCACCTACTCAGTGACCGTCACGGTGAGCGGCTGCACCTCGGCCGCGGGAACGACGAGCGTTGTCGTCAATCCAACGCCGGCGACGCCGACGGCGAGCAACGGCGGCCCGTACTGCGAGGGTGCGACCATTCAACTCTCCACCCCGACCGTCGCCGGCGCGACGTACTCGTGGACGGGTCCGAACGGCTTCACGTCATCCCTGCAAAACCCAACGCGGTCGAACGCCACGACAGCCGACGCCGGCACCTACTCGGTGACCATCACTGTCAACGGCTGCACCTCCGCGGCGGGAACGACGAGCGTTGTCGTCAATCCGATCCCCGCCACGCCGACGGCGAGCAACGGCGGCCCGTACTGCGAAGGCGCGACCATCCAACTCTCCACGCCGCTCGTCGGCGGCGCCACATACGCGTGGACCGGTCCGAACGGGTTCACCTCCTCGCTGCAGAACCCGACACGCTCAGGCGCCACGGTTGCGGATGCGGGCACGTACTCGGTGACCATCACTGTCAACGGCTGCACCTCTGCAGCGGGAACGACGAGCGTCGTCGTCAATCCGATCCCCGCCACGCCGACGGCGAGCAACGGCGGCCCGTACTGCCAGGGCGCGACGATCCAACTCTCCACGCCGCTCGTCAGCGGCGCGACGTACTCGTGGAGCGGCCCGAACGGCTTCACGTCATCCCTGCAAAACCCAACGCGATCGAACGCCACGACCGCTGACGCCGGCACCTACTCGGTGACCGTTACTGTCAGCGGCTGCACCTCGGCCGCGGGGACGACGAGCGTTGTCGTCAACCCAACGCCGGCGACGCCGACGGCATCCAACGGCGGCCCGTACTGCGTGGGTGCGACCATTCAACTCTCCACGCCGGTCGTCGCTGGCGCTACGTACTCGTGGACCGGCCCGAACGGCTTCACCTCATCCTTGCAGAACCCACCGCGTTCGAACGCCACGACCGCTGACGCGGGAACGTACTCGGTGACCATCACGGTCAGCGGCTGCACCTCGGCCGCGGGGACGACGAGCGTCACCGTGAACCCCATCCCCGCTACACCGACGATCAGCGGCACGGCCAGCTTCTGCACCGGCGGCAGCACCACGCTGACCTCGAGCAGTGCATCCGGCAACCAGTGGTTCCTCAACGGCAATCCGATCGGCGGCGCCACCAACCAGACCTTTGCCGCCACGGCGGCAGGCAGCTACACGGTGACCGTGACGGCGAGCGGCTGCACAAGCGCCGCCTCCGCGGCCAAGGTCGTCACGGTGAATCCGAAGCCGGATGCAACCATCACGACGCCGGCCAGCACGGCCGCCGGCTCGACCGGCAATATCGCCTCGGTCGCCAATGCCGGCGCCGGTGCGACGTACGCCTGGGGCATCACCAACGGCACGATCACAGCGGGAACCGGAACGAACAGCATCACCTACACGGCCGGCGCAGTCGGCACGTTGACTCTCAACGTCACGGTGACCACCGGCGCCGGCTGCAGTGACACCAAGTCGGCCAACGTGAGCGTCGTCGTTCCGTCGTCGGTCACGGTCACCTCGATCTCACCGACCGGCGGCACCGTCGCCGGCGGTTCGGCCGTAACCATCAACGGCACCGGCTTCCTCAGCGGCGCCAGCGTGACCCTCGGCGGATCGGCAGCCACGCACCTGGTCGTCGTCAGCTCCACCAAGATCACCGCGAGGACGCCGGCCCACGCGCCGGGCGCCGTCAACGTGACGGTGACCAATGTCAATACCTCCACCGGCACGCTCACCAGCGGCTACCTCTACAAGGCCCAGCAGTTCGACCCGAACAACGACGGTGCGGTCACCTCGACGGACATCTTCTATCTCGTGAACTTCATCTTCCTTGGCGGTCCGCCGCCGGCCGGACCGGCCGGGATGCTGTCGGGCGACGCGAATGGTGACGGGATCGTCAATTCGTCTGACATTTTCTTCCTGGTCAATTACCTGTTCCTCGGCGGCCCGAGGCCGAACGCTGTTCCAACGTTGCCGCGGGTGACCACCTCGACAGAGGGCACTGCCGGTCGGCAGATCGCAGGATCGATCACTCTTGGCAAGCCGGTCCTCCGCTCGGGCCGTTACGTCGTGCCGGTCATCATGACTACCAGACCGGGATCGATCGCGCCGCAAGCGATGTCGCTGCGGGTCCACTTCGACCGCGAGGTGGGCAATGTGACGATCGGGAAAGCGGGAGCGGCGAAGAATCTGGGTGCCCCGTTCGAGATCACCCGCCGCGCGGGCAACGATGTGTCGTATCTCATCTCGTACGGTGGTCTGGCCCTCGGCGCGTCGCATTCGGCGGTTGTGGCCGAGGTCGAGATCGATTCGGTTGATGGAGCAGTTGGGATCAGTGTCGATCCGCGGTTGACGATGCTCAGTGATCAGGCCGGCCTGATGAGCGCCACGGTCGAGAACGGGAACCTCGACGTGAGCGGTACGGCCATCAGGAGTTTCCAGCCCCAGCCGCACAAACCCGGAAGCGGAGTGAATTAAAAGGGTACGCAAAACAGATGAAAGTCCATTCGCGCATCGCTTCCCTTGCCGTTTCCAGTCCTCCAGCCGGCCCGGTTCCCCGGGCCGGCTTTTTCTCTCGACCATCCCGGACTCGCGGCACGTCTCGGATTGGTCCGCCCTGATCGGCATGGTAAAGTTCCTGGTCCTGGCTCGAGTCCGAGTCCACCTTCCCAACCCCTGTTCCGATGAAACGCACACTCCCGTTACTGGTTCTTTCGCTGCTCCTCGCTTCGACCATCTCCGCGGAGACAGCCAGGAAACCTCGGAGTAAGCATTCGAAAGGGAAACCAACGGCGGAGAGCGTGCTCACTGCCGAGCCGGGTCCGGCGGTCGCCCTCGTTCGGTCTCTGAAGCCAGGGACGAACCGGATGGGAGTGCGATCGGCATCAGAGCGTGAAATCGTCTCCAAACCGGGGCCGGTGAGCGCCGGCCCTCCGATCGAGGTGGCCATGAATCGGGCCGCGAGCGTCAGGCTCGATCTGCGCCTGCTGCCGCAGACGCCGCCGGTGCGCAAGGACCGGCCCGAGCGCGAGGCCCCGGTCGTCACGCCGCACGAGATTCAGGGGATCGTCACGCCGCCCTCACCCCGCTTTCTCATGCCGGCCATCAACGCTCCCGCGCCGTCGACCCTGGCGAACTTCGCCGGACTCGACTTCGCCAACTTTGGCGCCGGGCATCCACCCGACACCGTCGGCGACGTCGGCCCGAATCACTACATCCAGGCCGTCAACACCTCCATCGGCGTCTACAACAAGACCGGCACGCGGCTCGCGGCGTTCACGTTCGACACGTTCATGAGCCAGGGCCACTTCGGCAACCTCTGCGACACGAACAACTTCGGCGATCCGGTCGTCCTTTACGACACCTTCGAGGACCGCTGGGTCATCACCGACTTCGCCTTCAGGCTCGACGGCGGTGGCAACGTCATCAGTCCGCCCGGCTCGTTTCAGTGCTTCGCGGTTTCCAGGACCGGAGATCCCATCGCCGGTGGATGGAACTTCTACTCCGTGCACATCACCGACGCTCTGAATGACTACCCGAAGTTCGGTATCTGGCCGGACGGGATCTACATGAGCGCGAACATGTTCGGCTTTCCCGCGACCGGTTCCTTTCAGGGGACGCGCGTCTGGGCGCTCAACAAGGCGCAGATGTATGCCGGGGCGCCGAGCATTCAGGTGCTCCAGTTCACCCCGCCGGCGTCTGAATTCACCCTGCTTCCCAGCAATGCCCGGCTCCAGGCCGGAACGCCGCCCGCCGGCTCGCCGAATTACTTCGCCACCGTCTTCAACTTCTCGAACGCCATCTCCTTCTACAAGTTTCACGTCGACTGGAACAGCATCTCTCTCTCCAGCCTTACCGGTCCGTTCCTCACCATCGCGCCGGACAGTTGGACCATTCCACCTGACACCGTGCCCGCTCAGGGAGGCAACCCCAACGACACGCTCGCCGTCCTGCTGATGATGCAGAACCAGTACACGAACCTGGGCGGCGCCGAGTCGCTGTGGCAGAGCCATACCGTCGGCAATCCCGCCACGGCCGGCGTCTCGGCGGTCCGCTATTACCAGACAGACGTAACCGGCGGAAGCGTCGCGGCGAATACGACGCAAGCCTTTACGCATGCTCCCGATACGACGAATCGTTACATGCCCAGCGTGGCGGTCGACCACGTCGGCGACATGGCCATCGGCTACAGCGCCTCGACCGCCGCGCTCTTCCCGGCCATACGTTACGCGGGACGCCTCGCCGCCGACCCGGTGAACACGCTCCCGCAGACCGAGACATCGCTGATCGAGGGAACCGGCTCGCAGAATTCGAGCACGCGCTGGGGTGATTACTCGGCGATGTCGGTCGATCCTGATGGCTGCACGTTCTGGTTCACGAACGAGTACTACATCGCCACCGGCAGCAACTGGCAGACTCGGGTGGGATCGTTTGCATTTCCCTCCTGCACTCCCGTCAGCACGGGAACCGTGCAGGGGACGGTGACGGCCACCGCCGGGGGCGCTCCGATCGCCGGTGCGGCCATCTCCTTCGGAAGCAGGACGGCCACCACGAACGGCAGCGGCTTTTACCAGTTTCTGTCGATTCCATCCGGCAACTATCCGAGCATCACGGTCACCGCTCCCGGCTTCAATCCCGGGACGACCTCAAACGTCACCGTCACCGATGCCGTGACGACGGTCAAGGATTTTTCTCTGAGCGCCTCGCCGGCGAACGCCTGCCCCGTGGACACGACCCAGGCCGACTTCCAGCTCGGCGTTCCGACCAATACCGATCTCACGTCCAGTCCCGGCGACGTCATCCTTCTGAGTCCTGCGAACCTCGATCAGCAGAACACCACGCTCGGATCCAACGGAGGCAGCTTCAGCTCCACCACCTTTGCGGGCCAGACGTTCACGGCTGCCGTTACCGGCGCCCTGGCAGCCGTCGACATCAACCTTTTCTGCTCCGGATGCTCGGGCACATTCCCGAATCTCACGCTCTCCGTTCGCGCAACCTCAGGTGGCCTGCCGACCGGTGCAGACCTCGCGGCAACGACGATTCCCGGTTTCAACAGCGGAGCCACCGCCTACTACACGGGTACGTTTGCGTCGCCTCCCACACTGACGGCCGGCACCAAATACGCGTTGATCATCCGGCCGGTCTCGGATCCCTCCGCCGGCACCTATGCCATCACGCGCAGCGGTGGAGTCTCCACCGGCGCCGACGTCTACGCGGGCGGCGATCGGATCAACGACAACGGCACCAGCGGGGCCGGGCCATGGGTCACCCCGCTCACGGGCGGTGTAGCGACGGACAGCGGCTTCAGAACGTACATGAAGACAACCTTCGTTGCCACGGGCAATCTGATCTCCTCGAACAAGGACGCCAACCCCGCTCCGGGACTGACGCCGGTCTGGACGACCCTTTCCTGGACAGCCGCGACGCCTGTCAACACCACGCTCAAGTTCCAGGCTTCCGGCAGCAACTCGGCGGCCGGCCCGTTCAACTTCGTCGGGTCCGACGGAACCGCGGCGACGTTCTTCACGACCACCGGTGCGTCGCTCGCGCAGTTCTACGGATTCCGCTATCTCCAATACAAGGCTTACCTTTCGACGACAGACACCACGAAGACACCAACGGTCAACGACGTGACCGCCTGCTTCACCAACCTCGACTGCAGTGGCACCGTCACGATCACCGCACCGGGACCGGTGTGCGGTAACTCCACCGGCAATACCGCAAGCGGTCCGGCCGGCGAGGCGAGCTATGCCTGGTCCATCACCAACGGCTCCATCGTCGGCAGCGCGACGTCGCAATCGGTAACCTACACCGCGGGAGCCTCCGGCACCGTCAATCTGTCCCTGAACGTCATCGAGGCGGGCGGCTGTCATAAGTCGGCGTCCGCCGGCATCACCATCAACCCGTCCCCGGCCACGCCCACGATCACCCCCGGCGGCCCCACGTCGTTCTGCGCCGGCGCCAGCGTGACGCTTACCTCGAGCAGCGCGTCCGGCAACCAATGGAACCTCAACGGCAACCCGATCGGTGGAGCGACGAATCAGACGTACGCCGCCACGGCGTCGGGCAACTACACGGTGACGGTGTCCGCCGGCAGTTGCAACGCCTCCTCGGCGATCACCACCGTGACGGTGAACGCCGTCCCGGCCGTGCCCGGAATCACGATCAGCAACGTTCAGACCGTCACGGTTACCGGCGGCTCGGGCACGTTTACTCTCATGTTCAACGGCCAGAGCACCTCGTCGCTGGCCTTCAACGCCACCGCCGGCGCAGTGCAGAGCCAGTTGAATGCTCTGTCGACCATCGGCGGCGTGGGCGGCTCGGTGAGCGTCAGTCTGTCAGCCAACGTTTACACCGTGACGTTTGGCGGCACCCTCACCGGCCCTCAACCGCAGATGACCGGATCAGGCGCCGGCGGCGCGACGGTTACCGTGAATGCCCCTCCTGTCTGCGGCGGCTCGACCGGTAATCAAGCGAGCGGGCCGGGTGGTGCGGCCACGTACGCATGGACCATCACCAACGGCACGATCACGAGTGCGACGAATATCCAGACCATCACCTATACCGCGGGAGCCTCCGGCAACGTCGTTCTGAGCCTGACGGTGACGAATGCAGCATCGTGCAGCACCGCCAGCGCCCCGGCGAACATCCCGATCAACAGCTCACCGGCCACGCCGACCATCTCCGCCGGCGGCGTCACGACGTTCTGCACCGGTGGCAGTGTGACGCTCACGTCGAGCAGTGCGTCGGGCAACCAGTGGAACCTCAACGGCAACCCGATCGGCGGAGCGTCGAATCAGACGCTCGTGGCTACCGCGTCGGGCAACTACACGGTAACGGTTACCGCCGGCAACAGTTGCAGCGCCACATCGTCCATTACCACCGTGACGGTCAATCCGATCCCGGCCACGCCAACGATCGCTCCCGGCGGGCCGACGACCTTCTGCGCCGGTGGCAGCGTCACGCTGACGTCGAGCAGCGCCTCCGGCAATCAGTGGTCTCTCAACGGCAATCCGATCGGGAGCGCCACGAATCAGACGTTCAGTGCAACCGCCACCGGAAGTTACACCGTCATCGTGACCACGAACGGATGCGCCAGCGCTCCGTCAGCGGCGACATCCGTGACGGTCAATCCGATCCCGGCCACGCCAACGATCACTCCCGGCGGGCCGACGACCTTCTGTGCCGGCGGCAGCGTCACGCTGGCGTCGAGCAGCGCCTCCGGCAATCAGTGGCGTCTCAACGGCAATCCCATCGGGAGCGCCACGAATCAGACGTTCAGTGCAACCGCCACCGGAAGTTACACCGTCATCGTGACCGCGAGCGGATGCAGCAGCGCTCCGTCAGCGGCGACATCCGTGACGGTCAATCCGATCCCGGCCACGCCAACGATCACTCCCGGCGGGCCGACGACCTTCTGTGCCGGCGGCAGCGTCACGCTGACGTCGAGCAGCGCCTCCGGCAATCAGTGGTCTCTCAACGGCAATCCCATCGGGAGCGCCACGAATCAGACGTTCAGCGCAACGGCCACCGGAAGTTACACCGTCATCGTGACCGCGAGCGGATGCAGCAGCGCTCCGTCAGCCGCGACATCCGTGACGGTCAACCCGATCCCGGCCACGCCCACCATCACACCGACCACCGGCTTCTTCTGTCCGAACGGCGGAGCACCCAACAGCGGTTTCGTTCAGCTCGCCTCGAGCGCCGTGGCCGGCAACCAGTGGTTCCTGAACGGCAATCCGATCGGCGGCGCAACCGGCACGACGTACAACGCTTCCGTCGCTGGCAGCTACACCGTGCAGGTGACAGCCAGCGGCTGCATCAGCGCGATGTCGGCGGCGTCATCCGTGACCGCCGACTCGACGCCCGCACCGACGATTACGCCCGGCGGTCCGACGACCTTCTGTGCTGGCGGCAGCGTCACGCTCACCGCCTCGACGTCCGTCGTCGGCGCGTCGTTCCGCTGGTACCTCAACGGTGTGCTGATGCCCCCTGCGACAGGCAGCTCGACGCTCAACGTCACACAGACGGGGAACTACACGGCCGACTACCTGATCGGTGCCTGCCAGAGCTTCGTTTCCACCGGCACGACAGTCACCGTCAATCCCAAACCGAATGCAACCATCACCACGGCGGCCAGTACGGCCACCGGCTCGACGGGCAACATCGCCTCGGTAGCCAACGCCGGCGCCGGTGCGACGTACGCCTGGGGCATCACCGGCGGCACGATCACAGCAGGCAACGGGACCAACAGCATCACCTACACGGCCGGCGGTGCGGGAACGTTGACTCTCAACGTCACGGTAACCACCAGCGCCGGCTGCAGCGACGCCAAGTCGGCCAACATAAACGTCATCGTTCCGCCGGTAACCGTCACCTCGGTTTCGCCCACTGGTGGCACCATCGCCGGCGGTTCGGCCGTGACGATCAATGGCACCGGCTTCCTCAGCGGCGCAAGCGTGACCTTCGGTGGGTCGCCTGCCACGAGCGTGATCGTCGTCAGCGCAATCAAGATCACGGCCAGGACGCCGGCACACGCGCTGGGTGCCGTCAACGTGACGGTGACCAATCTCAATACCACCAGCGGTACCCTGACCAACGGCTATCTCTACAAGGCCCAGCAGTTCGACCCGAACAACGACGGCGCGGTCACCTCGACGGATATCTTCTATCTCGTGAACTTCATCTTCCTCGGCGGTCCGCCGCCAAGGGGAGCATCCGGGATGTTGTCGGGCGACGCGAACGCTGACGGGATCATCAACTCGGCTGATATTTTCTTCGTCGTCAACTATCTGTTCCTCGGCGGTCCCCGGCCGAACGCGCTTCCAACGTTGCCGCGGGTGACTACCTCGACGGAGGGAAACGCGGCTCCCGAGATCGCCGGGTCGATCGCTCTTGGCAGGCCGATTCTGCGCCTGGGACGTTACGTAGTGCCGGTCGTCATGACTACCAGACCCGGATCGATCGTGCCCCAGGCGATGTCGCTGCGGGTCCACTTCGACCGCGAAGTCGGCAATGTGACGATCGGGAAAGCCGGAGCGGCGAAGAATCTCGCTGCCCCGTTCGAGATCACCCGCCGCGCGGGCAACGATGTGTCGTATCTCATCTCGTACGGTGGTCTGGCGCTCGGCGAGTCACATTCGGCCGTTGTCGCTGAGATCGAGATCGATTCGGTTGACGGAGCGGTCGGGATCACTGTCGATCCGCGGTTGACCATGCTCAGTGATCAGGGCGGCTTGATGAGTGCCACGGTAGAGAACGGAACACTCGAGGTGAGCGGCACGACCATCAGGGATGTTCAGCCGCGGCCGGGCACCCGCGAAAACGAACTGAACTAAAGCGCGAGAGAAAGGATGAGGTCCCGCTACCTGTAGCGCGTATCATCGGCTTCCAGCTTGCCTGACGCGTGGCGGTACCTACTCTTGACTCTGGTGCATACACTGACGGGAAACCCATTCCAAGGACACCGCATGAACTCGAAGCAAGTCCACGTAATCAATTCTCTCTTCTCGCTTTTCCTGATTCTCCTCGTATCCTTCGCGGCCGCGCCTGTCGCCGCGCAGGACGCGGTGACCGTTCAAACCGTCAACGCAAGCGGCAACACGGTCGATGTTCCCGTTCTTATCCGCGACGTCTCAGGCACTCCCCTCGGCCGCGATCAAGCGGCTGGTTCCAGGATCCAGGCGTTCACGATCGCCGTAAACTACGCGCCCGCTGCCTCGGTGCAGTCGGTTACGTTCGCGCGTGCCGGCATCACGGCGGGGTTGACGCCCGCATTCGAGCTCTCGCCGGCTTCGGCTGGATCGATCTCATTGATCGAGCAATTCGATGAGTCCTCCAACCTCATACCGTTCAACCTCAACGCTCCGCCTCCCGGCGATCAGGTTGCGCATCTGGTTTTTACTCTCTCGCCATCCGCGGCGCCGGGGTCCTCGATCACACTCACCCTCGACTCGGCGACCGTGCTATCGAACCAAGGCGGAACGACATCCGAGACGCCGCCGGGCTCCCTCACCCTCGTCAACGGCTCGATCAACATCCCCCAGCTTTCGCTGAACATCCTTCCCGGCTCGCGCACGGTGACGATCGGCGATACAACGACCTTCACGGTGCAGACGGACAGGAATGTCGCAGCGGACACGACCGTGTCGCTCTCGTCGTCGAATCCCGGCATCGCCACGGTTCCGTCATCCGTCGTCATTCCGGCGGGGATGGCGGCCGCGAACTTCAGTGCCACCGGTGTCGCCGCGGGCAGCGCGAACATCAATGCCGCGCTTCCTCCGGCCAACGGCGGGGCGACCGCGTCGGCATTCATCACGGTCACCGAGCCGCCTCCGCAATGCGTCACGCCGAATGCTCCGGTGATCAGCGGGCCTGCTACAGCCGAGGTGGGGAAGTCGTATGCCATCACCTGGGCGGTCGTCAACGACGCCACAGGCTACATCGTCGAGGAATCGACCGATCCGAACTTCGGCACGGTCGTTACGAGCACTCCGACGACCAACAGCGCCTCCTTCACGCATGCGGTCGCCAATCGTTACTACTACCGCGTTCGCGCCCGGAACTTCAGCACCGGCTGCAGCACGTCGTCAGCGCTATCGAACGTCGTCTCCGTGCTGGTGAGCGTCACGCCGGTAGCCCAGACGCGCTTCATTCCCGTTGTCGGTTCGACGCCGGGCAGCTTCGGCTCATTCTTCAAGACCTCGGTACAGCTCTACAACGCCAAGAGCGGCACCATCTCCGGCAAGATCGTCTTCCATACGCAGAACGCCTCGGGATCGGCGGCCGATCCTTCTCTGGCCTTCTCGATTCAGCCTGGAAAGTCGCTTTCCTATGCCGATCTCCTCCCGGCCATGGGTATCGCCAGCGGCCTCGGAAGCGCCGATCTCGTCGCGGACGCCGGCTCTCCTTTCCCGGTCGCCCTGGTGCGCGTCTTCAACGACGCGGGCACCGCCGGAACGACCGGCCTGGCCGAGGAGCCTATGAATGCCAGCGAGGCGCTGCAGAACGGCGACGCCGGCGTGCTCATTGCCCCCGCCGACCAGAAGTTCCGCCTGAACATCGGCTTCCGCACGCTCGAGCAGGGAGCATCGATGACCTTCACCGTCCGAGACAAAGACGGAACGCTCGTGAAGACGAGCACGAGAACCTTCGGTCCGACGTTCTTCCAGCAGGTCGGATCGGCAACGATTCTCGACGGCTATGTCCTCACCGGCGGCGAAACGATCACCGTCCAGATCACCGCCGGCAGCGCCTTCATCTACGGCTCGACGACGGACAACACCACGCAGGACCCGAGCGTGCAGTTCGCGCGGAAGGTGGAGTAGGGGCCTTTCTTGGAGAGAACGAGATGAGCATCCTTCTGCCGATCGGAGTTGCACTCTTTGTTCTGCCGCTGCTTTTTGTGGCGCTTTATGCGCGCCACATCGAGAAGGTGCAACGTAGGCGTATGGCCGAGGTCAGCGGCAACCTGGAGCATTTCGAAGACGTCGCCTGATTGCGGCGACGGCTCTCACTGCATCTTCACTTCGCCGTTTAAGCACGTGACGGATCACTTCCCCGGTGGATCGGTCAGGAAGCCGACCTTCTTCGCCCCTGCTTCATGCGCGGCGTCCATCGCTTCGACTGCGCGGTCGAACGGCACAGTGTCTTCGGCGTTGACGAAGACGACGCGGTCGGCGATGGGACGGGAGAGCATCTGGGCGGCGAGGGCGTCGCGGAGCGCCTTGGCGTTGGCCAGTTTCAGCGTGTTGAGATAGATGCCATCGGGGCGGACGGTGACGACGAGCTGATTCTGCTCCGAGGGCGGCGGCGCGCCGGTCACTTCGACCTTCGGCGGCACCTCGACGTCGAGACCCATCTGCAGGATCGGCGTAGCCACCATGAAGATGATGAGCAGCACCAGCACCACGTCGACCAGCGGCGTGATGTTGATTTCCGATCGGACTCCCTGGCCGGAGCTGGCGGACATTGACATTGGTTACCTCGTGAGTCGATCAGTGGATTAGTGGATTAGTGGGTTAGATGAACGGCCCTCGTCCTAATCTACGAATCACTAATCCACTGCTTCTTTACTTACCCTGTTGCGCGATCTTCCCGCCGGCCATCTGATTCTCGGTCAGGAAGGAGACGGCGGTGAAGTCGGCGTCGTTGGCGGCTTTCATCACCATGCGTACTTTGCCGAAGTTGATCCGTTTGTCGGCTTTGATCATCACGTTGCGGGTGGCGTCCTTGTCGTGCTCCGCCTTCATGTAGCGGGGCAGATCGCGGTCGGGGATCCAGTCCTGGCCGATGAAGACCGTGCCGTCCTGTTTGATCGACACGATCAGGTCCGACTCTTTCCCCGGCTTCTTCTCCGAGTGCGGCCCCTGCGGCAGCGCCACGTCGACGCCCGACTGCAGCATCGGCGTTACCACCATGAAGATGATCAGGAGCACGAGACAGACGTCGACGAGCGGCGTGACGTTGATGTCTCCCTTGACTTCGTCGGGGCTTCCGCCCCCGGCGCCGAATGCCATCCTCGACTCCTAGCGGACCGCTGCCGCGTTGGCGCGGACGCGCGCCTCGTTCTTGATGAAGTAGTCGATCAGTTGAGATGACGAGTTCGACATCTCGACCTGGAAGCGCTCCACCTTGTTCAGGAAGTAGTTGTAGAGCCAGACGGCGGGGATGGCCACGAAGAGGCCGAATGCCGTCGTGACCAGCGCCTCGGCGATACCTGCCGAGACGGCGCCCAGTCCGCCCGAGCCACTGATGGCCATGCCCTGGAAGGCGTGGATGATGCCGGCCACGGTTCCGAAGAGGCCGACGAACGGCGCCGTCGTCGAGATCGTGGCCAGATTGCCGAGGCCCTTCTTCATCTCCGCGGTCGTCATCAGCGACTCGCGCTCGATGGCGCGCTGGCCTGAGGCCACGATGTCGAAATCGTCCGGGAGCGCCTGTGTCGTCTCGTACTGGAACTCGGTCAGTCCCGCGCGCAGCACGCGCGCCAGGTGCGAGTGGCGGTACTTCTTGTCGCTCGTCAGCGTGATCGCTTCCTCGAGCTTGTGCTGTTTGAGCAGCGGCGTGACGCCGAGAGCGATCGCCAGAGACTCGCGTTTGGCGCGCTGAAACCGGAGCAGCCGCTCGATGGCGATCGTCAGCGACCAGATCGACATGAGCGCCAGCACGACGACGACGCCGCGCGCGATCCAATTCATGGTCCCCAACATCCCGAGGAGGCTGAAACTGTTGTTATCCATGCACTTCTCCTTTGCGTCTCGTGGTCAGCAGATCAGTGGATCAGATCCACGTTTCATCATTGCAGTTGAAAATTTACGGTGAGCGTAAAGATAACGGGAACCGGCTGTCCGTTGAGCGTTCCAGGTTTGAATTTCCAGCGTTTGATCGCGTCGAGGGCCGATTGATCGAGTCCGAGGGGAAGGCCTTTGAGGACGCGCGCATCAGTGACGTTGCCGTTTCGGTCGATGATCGTTTCGATGATGACCACTCCACTGATGCGAGCCTTGCGCGCCACGTCGGTGTAGACGGGCTCGACACGTGTGACGGCAATGGGGGGCGCTACGTCACCGCCGACCCGCATCGGCTTGTCGCCGGTGCCGCCGGGTTGTCCTCCGATTTGGCCGCCGAGGGTGCCGCCGAGCGTTCCTCCGACGACTCCTCCCACCACTCCGCCGACCACTCCACCCACCTGGCCGCCGACGACACCGCCTTCCTGGCCACCCGCCGTGTCGGTCGGGACGTCGACCTGGGGCACTTGTTGCGGTGTCCGAGTCGGCTGATGGAAGGTCGGATGGGTTTGCGGCGTCTGCTGCTGCACGTGAGGCGTTGATGCATGCGAAGCCGCGGGCGGTGGGGGAGGCGGCGGCGGGGGCGGTGCCGAGACGACGAACGCCTGAATCGGCTTGGTGATGATCTCGGGGTTTTTCTTGACGTACAGCCCCGCGGCGACGACCGCGCCGATGATGATGATGTGGAGGAAGGCGGAGATGAGCACCGTTTTCCACCCACCTTTTTTCTTGTCCTTACCCGCGGATTCGATCAGGACATCATCAAACATGGCTTCTACCTCGTACGGATACGGCTGTGCTCTTCAGGGATGATGCCAACCTGGGCCGGAGAAGGCCCTGCCGCCATTCAAAAGATGCAGGGGCCGCTCAGAAAATTTACAGGGGCTGATACGCATTCACGCCCGGAAGTGGGCATACCATTGCCGGTCCGATGTCTTCCGTAATCGAGACAGACTCCGCCGAGGTGGCCACGGCATCCGAGGTGGCGCCCCTTCAGGCCGTTCCCCCAGCCGTGCCGCTGTTCGATCGCGAGCTGAGCGCGCTCGCATTCAACGAACGTGTCCTGGCCGAGGCCAGAAACCCGGCCGTGCCGTTGCTGGAGCGGGTGAAGTTTCTCAGTATCTGCGCGCACAACCTCGACGAGTTCTTCATGATCCGGGTCGGCGAGATCCGCGATCTCATCGCTGCCAACGTGCCCGCCGATCCAGGCGGCAAAGGCCTGAAACGGTTGCAGAACGTGCGCGACGGCGCCCGCTCGCTGCTTCGCCATATTTACCGTTGCCTCGGCGATGATCTGATCCCGGCGTTGCGTAAGGAAGGGATCCGCATCGAGCGGGTCGTGGACCTCGGCAAGAAGGAGCGCAATTTCGTCGAGGAGTACTTCTGCCGCGACCTCGAGCCGATCCTGACGCCGCTGGCCATCGATCCCGCCCACCCCTTTCCCTTCATCGCCAATCTCTCGCTCAACCTCGCGCTGCAGCTCGAGTCCGAGCGCGGCGAGCGGCATGTGGCCATCATCAAGATCCCGGAGTCGGTTCCGCGTCTCGTGCCGATGCCGGAGAAGACGCGCTTCGTCCTGCTCGAAGACGTCATCTCCTCGCACCTCCATCGCTTTTTCCCCGGCCTCAAGGTCCTGCGCTCGGCCGCCTTCCGCGTCATCCGCAACTCCGACCTCGACATCAAAGAAGAGGACATGCAGGATCTCCTCAAGAGCATCGAGATCGAGCTGCGGCGCCGGGAGCGGCGCGAGGTGGTGTGGCTGGAGATCGAGGAGGGGGCCGATGATCCGCTGGTGGCCCTGCTCGCCAATGCCACCGACTCCTCGCCGGACGACATCTTCTTCGCTCCCGGTCCGCTGAAGCTCGGCGACCTCCAGCAGGTCTACACGCAGATCCCGAACGCGGCGCTGAAAGAGGTGCCGTTCAACCCGCGCATGCCGGCCGAGCTGGCGACGACCGACGACATCTTCTCCATCATCCGCCGCGGCGATCTGCTGCTGCACCGGCCCTATGACTCGTTCACCGCCGTGATCGAGTTCGTGCAGACCGCCACCGAAGATCCCGACGTCGTGGCCATCAAACAGACGCTCTACCGCACCGATCCCGGCTCGCCGATCATCGCCGCGCTCTCCGCCGCGGCGAGGGCGGGGAAGCAGGTCACGGCCGTCGTCGAGCTGCAGGCGCGTTTCGACGAGCGCAAGAACATCACCTGGGCGAAAACGCTCGAGGAAGCAGGGGTGCAGGTCGTCTACGGGATCGTCGGATACAAGACCCACTGCAAGGTCTGCCTCATCGTCCGCCGCGAAGGGGGCGAGCTGCGCCGCTACGTCCACCTCTCCACCGGCAACTACAACGCCGTCACGGGACGCCTCTATACCGACGTCGATCTCTTCACCTGCAACCCCGACTTCGGTGCCGATGCGGCGCAGTTGATGAACCTCCTCACCGGCTTCAGCGTGGCCGGTGTACAGGAGCTGGTGGAGGCGAAGGGATCGACCCTCAAGTGGCGTGAGTTCGTCGTCGCGCCGATGGATTATCTGCGCTGGACCATCCGCATGATCGACCGCGAAACGCAGAACGCGGCAGATGGGAAGCCGGCCTTCATCGTGGCCAGGATGAACGCGCTCGTCGACCCGGGTGTCATCGAGGCGCTCTATCGGGCCAGCCGCGCCGGCGTGCAGATCGACCTGCTCATTCGAGGGATCTGCTGCCTCGTGCCCGGCCTGTCCGGCATCAGCGAAAACATCCGCGTCACGTCGATCATCGATCGCTTCCTCGAGCATGCACGCATCTTCCGCTTCGCCAACGGCGGCACGCCGGAGGTCTGGATCTCGAGCGGCGACTGGATGCCGCGCAATTTTCTGCGGAGGATCGAGACGACGTTCCCCGTCCGCGACGCCGCGGTGGCCCGGCGCATCAGCGATCAGATCCTGCCCATTGCTCTGGCCGACAACGTAAAAAGCTGGACGCTCGACGCCGACGGCTCCTATCGCCGCCGGACGCCCGGCGAGCAGCGTCCGATCCGCAGCCAGGAGACGTTCATCACCATCGCCCGAGCCGATTCGGTGAGCGTCGGCCCGTACGAGGAGAGTATCCGTCATCCGGCGTCATTCCGCAGGAAGGCCAAGAAGAAGAAAAAGCACTGAGCCGGGCTGCGCTGGTTGCCCAGGGCTCGGCCACCATCTTCGCTTATCACCGCCGCCGGAGAACGCGCGGCGGCAGCATCCACTCCAGACAGGCGCTGCCGTCGTCGAACATTCGCAGGCCGTAGCAGCCACCCTTCTTCAGCTCGATCGGACCGTCGGAGCTCATCTTCGTCAGGGCGAGCATTGCCGTCGAGAGATTCGATTCATGGCCAACGCAGATGATCCGCCGCGCCTCGCTGGTGTTGATCAACGTACGGACTTCCGCGAGGTCCCCGTCAGGGCTGAGCGCGTCATAGGTCTTCACGACGATCGACGACTTGTAGCCTTTCTCCACCCACTCCGCCGTCTCGACGCATCGAATGAGCGGACTCGTGTAGATGACGTCCGCCTTCGGAAAGAGTCTGGCCAGCCCCCGGCCGATCTGCTTCATGCGCCGGTTGCCGGTCCCGGTCAGAACGCGGGCATCGTCGTCCGCACGCGCGCCATGCGGCTCGGCGATTCCGTGACGTAAGAGGACGACGAACTTCTCGGTTGGTTGCATGGCTCGACCCTTTCATTACATCGCCTCGACCACCACCTCCACATCGAACAATTCCGCAAAATACTTCGCTCGCTTTCGGGCGCTTGCGATCTCCACTGACGCATCCGATCTCGTGCGGATCAGGAAGCGTGCCTGGTCGCGGCGGACGCGTACGGCGACGTCGCGCACCGAGGCGTGGTGGCCGCGGTCGAGGGCCTCGGCGATGCGCAGGATGGCGGCGAGCTTCTCCACGTCCTGCTGCTGCGACGGCGTCAATTCGGAGAAGTTCGGGTGCGAGCTCTCGGGTGACGCCTTCCGGTAGTACCGCGCGACGTTGGCGATGATGAGGATCTCCTCGTCTGTGAAACCTCGCAGGTCGGCGTGGCGGATCAGGTAGTAGCTGTGCTTGTGGTGGGAGCGATCGCTGACGTGCAGCCCGGCCTCGTGCAGGACGGCCGCCGATTCGAGCAGGCCGGTCATCTGCTGCTCGAGCGCGTGCAGTGGTTTCGTCTGATCGAAGATGCGCGAGGCCAGTTTGGCGACGTGCATGCCGTGCTTCAGATCGCAATCGGTCCGTTGCGCGAGCGCGAGGACCGACGCCTGGCGCAGAGAGCCGCCGCTTTCCTCCGACTCTTCGAGCGCGGCCACGCGGCTTTCCAGCATCCCTTCGCGCATCGCCAGCGGACAGGCCAGTAACTCCTCGATGTCGAGTGTCTCGAGAAGGACGTCCAGCACGATTGCGCCGGCGAGGACGCTGGTGGCGCGCGGCGCATCGAGACCGAACCGCGCGGCGCGCTCGGCCGCCGTGAGTGAGGCGAGGATCGGAATGAGCTCGGCGACCCTGGCGCGCTCCAGGCGGCGCAGGCCGTGCGCGGGCGCCGGGGCCTCGGAGGGCGAGGCCATGGTGGCCAGGGTCTGGATCGTGCCGGACGTGCCGATGCAAAGATCGACGCCGAGCCGAACGATGCGGCGGCGAAGCTTTCCGACGCGGTCTTCGATATGACGCCGGCACTGCGCGACTGCCCGCGCCGTGGGGCGCTCGATCAGGCGGAAGCGCTGGGCAAGGCGAAGGGCGCCCAGTTTCTCGCTGCGCGTGAAGTAGGTCTCGTCGGCGGTGCCGACGATCAGCTCCACGCTGCCG
>Ga0247682_1000168_pt1 | contig 23980 bp, 28 predicted proteins | sample CNK23_metaG_FD_190130 | JGI IMG/M metagenome (GOLD analysis project Ga0247682, IMG submission 190130) | Soil microbial communities from Purdue University Martell Research Forest, Indiana, United States - CNK23 | ecosystem: Environmental > Terrestrial > Soil > Temperate forest > Bulk soil...
CCGGCGCGCTCGTCGATGTGACCTGAACGTCGTCGAAGGCTCCCGAGGACAGGCTCCAGTTTCCGCCGCCGCTGACAAACATCCCTGCGTACACGGACGCGCCCATCGTGATCGTAGTGCTCGTCCCGACCTGAGCCCAGTATTCGCCGTCGGCAGACATGAACGAAGTAAATGTATTTCCCGACCGCGAAACCTTTATCCATATTGGTACGGGAAGATTCTGCACTGGTGTTTGCAGAATGTTGTTTGCGCCCGTCGTCAGGCGCGAGCCTGCATACGCATTCACGCTCGACCCGCTGTAATAGATGGACATGCTGGCGTTTGTTGCATTCGCGTCAAGGGAATTGCGAATATCGAGACCCATCAATACCGAAGTTGGAACCGAACGAACCCTGGCGACGATTGACCCGTCACCGGAAAGCGGGCGATACGTGTACTGAAAGCCGTCTGTCGAAGCGCCGCTGTTGAAATATCCCGAGCCCTGCACCGTGAAAACGTTGTTCGAATAGCTCGACACGCCCGCGACGTTGGCGGTTCCGATGTCTAAGTTGAGCCATCCAGATTGCGGTTGGCCGGGAACTGTGAGACTCACCGAATTGCTGTTTATTCCAGTCGCAACCACCACTGGGCCAGAAGTCGCGCCATTCGGTACGGTCGCGACGATCTGTGTGTTATTCCAACTCGTGATGCTCGTCGCAGTTGTGCCATTGACCTTGACCGTGCTGCTTCCTTGCGTGGCACCAAAGTTTGATCCGCTGATTGTCACGGACGTTCCGGCGGGCGCAATCGTTGGCGACAAGCCGGAAATCGCAGGGGGCGGACCATCCACAAACACGGCGCTCACTACCGCATTCCCTGGGCCGGTATTTGAAACAACGATTGAAACGTGCCCTGTGATCGTCCACTTTAGATAAATCCCGTTTGAGAAACTCGCGATGCTCCGCGAATCGAGAACCGCGTGCGTAGCCGCGTCCTGAATCTGTATGCTCTCCGATCTACCATAGATGTCCCAATCCAACGCGTAAACGGAAAATACGTGCGCGTTGCCATCTGTAAGGTTGAGATCAAAAGTAAAACTCGAAGCTGAATACCATGTTCCTGCAATGCGGCCCGTGCCGCCATAAGACTGAGGCGCTCGTACGTCGGTCGTGCTGAAAGCCCAAGTGTAATTGGATTGATTCTGGACCGAAAACGAAACAGAGCTGGGAAAACTCTGCGAGTCACCGGCGATGGAAAGACCATCGGTGCCGTACGCCGATCTCCAATTCCCTTGCGTCGTAGTGTCGGTTCCAATGTAGCTGGCCGACGCCGACTGCGCGTTGACCCGGCTGGCGCATACAGCCACCAGCGAACAAGCGATAATTATGGCCAATCTCCAACGGCGCATCCTCATTGACAAAGCCTCCGCGATTCTCGCGCACCAGCGCTGAAAGTTGATAGTTGGTTCATTTGAAAGCAAAAGTTCAAGAGCACGTCTAGTGGTAAGAGACGCTCACTGCGTTGACGCCGCCCGCCTGCGAACTCGTCAGGCCGCGCCCCCCACTGTCGTAGGTGTGGGATTCCAGAACAATTCCTGAGCCGTCCGTGACCGAAGTGATGAGCGACGCACTGTTGTAGGTGAAATTCCAGGAAGAGCCATCGGGCTTCGTCACTTTTATGAGGCGACCGGACGCATCGTACGTATACGAGAGCGACACTCCAAAGTCCGAGGTTACGCTCGTTACGACTGCACCCGTGTAGGTAAAATAGAGGTGGCGCGAAGCCGCATCCGTTACACCAATTAACCTTGAGCCGAGCGTGTCGTAGGTCAATTGCGTGGTGTTTCCGTTGCGGTCGATGATTTGCAGCAATGGGCCACTCGGAAAGGGAAAGATTCTTTTTTCCCCGTTTTGGAACGTCATCGTCCAGTAGGTCCCATCATTCGTGAGACTGACCACTACGTTAGCGGGCGATTTCAACGTAAAGCTCGTGCCGTAGCCTCCGAAATACCACAGGCTGCCATCCGCTTTCAGATAACTCGGATTGTTCGGATCGTTGTTGTTAATCCGCTCTTCGTAAGTTGACCGCCAGTTGGGTCCGAATATGCCCGTTTTATAGGTACTCACAGCTCCGGGCCAAATACTGTTCCAAGTCCGTAGAAGGCTTATACCGCCGCCAAGTCCAGGCAATCGGACATCGTTTTCCTGAATGTACGTATTGCCATTGGTGAGATTGATTGGCTGCCCTGCGAGCGGAACCCAACCGCCACAAGTTGGGCAATAGGCCATCTTCGGGCAGTTCCCCGAGGGTCCGGTGCAAATCATGCTATACGAGCCTTCGCCGGGTCCGCATGTCCAACCCGAGGGAATCTGGTCGCCCCAAAAGAACAATCCTTGAGCCGTGCAAGGGTTGGGGGCCTGAGCCTGCGCGGTCAAACCATTGACGACAGCAAGGATTCCAACTAACAGTCCAACTAGAACCAGTCTGATTCGCACAACAATCTCCTCGACGAATTGAATAGACACACCGGCACCCAAGCCGAAAAATGAAACCTCGGCGCTCAAACGTACAGCTCACTCTATGTCGGAGCGCATCGGGCTGGCCCGAACGCTCACCTGAGACAACAACGTTTTATCGGAAACGGAAGACGAAGATTGACTACGCGATTATACTATCCGCGCCAATCCAATCTGCGGTACCAACTTAGTCGATTATATTCGCCGCGTACAGAGAACAGTACGATAGTACTATGCGAATGAAATGTTGTGGAAAACCTGGGGCACGGGTGGACTACCGACGGCTCCCCAATCCAATTATCAGAAATGTTGGAAGCAGACCGAGTTGCCTCGGGGTTACATTCGCGAAGTGGTTGCACGGGTGCGCAACCTTCCGATTGCACCCACCATCAGGTTCGAGATTTCCATTGATCGAGATGCTGCGTGAATCAATGTTGTTTGGTACGGGAAGACGCAAATTTGATTCACAATTATTCTTGCCTGGGCTGGCGGTGTTTGCTCTACGGATCAACCTGCTAACATTCCAGCACTGGATGAAGGCTGCGACGAAGTATGTTTGATTGCTCAAACGGTTTCCCGACTGCGTTGCGAAAGACGAAAACGTTCCGAAGGCAGGGTTCCATGCATTCAGGAGATTCAGGGCGACTCATCTGAGCAAATCACGAGCACATGAACACTTGATGAAGTTCTGGATGGGCCACGCGAAGTCAAATCAAACAGAGGAATACGTGAAGCTGTTTGACGAAGTCGAGTACCGCAGAGAAGTAGCGGACAGCATCGGACTAGGCTTCGAACTGCGACCGGAAAAGCCGATTGTCCGTAATGTCCGTAGAAAATCGGTGAAAGAAAAACTTGCAGTTGCCGCGTAAGTGATTGATTGAGGAAGGATTAAAATGGCGCGCCCTGAGAGATTCGAACTCCCGACCTTCTGGTTCGTAGCCAGACGCTCTATCCAGCTGAGCTAAGGGCGCCCCGATAAAAATAGTTTAACACAATCATCCGAGAGACCAAGCGGGTGCGAACTTTTAACCGTCTCGTTTCCGCCGCAACCCGCTTCATCTACGGTCTCAATCAAATCTTCGCTAATGTCTTTCACCCATTTTCAATTCAGGTATTTCCCCGAGTGATTTGCGATTTGCTGAAGAAGCATATTTTGTAGCGGAGTGCCAGAGCCCAGCAAAGCTTTGAGAAACGAGGCCCCAGTCCGAGGTTCGCGTCTGAAAGTTGGCGCTGGCAAAGGAGGAATTAGGTTTTGATCAACGGTGTGTCTCCGTGCCGCAGACTCACGACGCGTGTCGAAACGTGCGGCGAGGTCTGGGCTTACTGGCAATGTGGACGGCGCGTGGATGTTTCGCGAGTTCGCAACGTCAGCGCAGGCGGAATGTTTCTGGAAATAGACCAACCACTTGCGAAGGGTCAAACGGCGAATCTGCACTTCCTGGTACAGGAAGGTGCCATACAAGTCGACGCCGTTGTGCGCCGCTCTGCGCCGGGCGAGGGACTCGGCATGAAGTTCGTTGCGATTGAGAGAGCATGTGGTCAACATTTTGCCGAATTGTTGACGAGATTGCGCGCAGTTGAACGATCGCGGAACTAACGCCAGTTCGACGGAAATTCGACCCAAGCTGCGTCGGCCTGAATTCGACAGGCACTTAGTTCCAATGCAACTGGGCGAAGTGGGCGAGTTGGACAAAATCACGCAACGCAGCGTGGCGGTCTTCATACTGAAACTGTAGCTGCCGGAACTTCCATTCGCCATTCATGCGCTCCAGCGTCGCCGAGAATCGCACTGGCCGTTTGGAGTCAACAGAATACGTGTACCCCCGTGCCGCCACCCAAGCAACGTCCCCCGCCGACGAAACCTGGCAGTCATTAAGATCCAGGCGCAAATTGTCCCAATCCACCCAATCGTGACGAATCAGCTTCTTCACGTCGTCGTACCCGCGCACCCATTCGTTCGATTCGGTGCCAAGCAGGAGCACCTCGCCCTCGCGGGGGAAAAGGCGCCCCATGAAGGGGTCGAGCATCTGCACGTCGCGACGGTCATAACCAGCTTGAAATGCGTTCATCGTATTCATGACATCGGAACGTGTTGCTCCGGACGCATCGCCGTGTTTCGTGACGACGCTCGCTTCCACGATGGCTTCATTGGAAAAAATAAGCCGGCTGTTTGCCAGCCATCCAGCCACAAAACCAACCACGGCTGCGACGCAGATCGTGCTCCACTTCAGAAGCTTCTTCCCTTTTTCGTTTGCCACAGAGCCCCGAGAATCGTTGGATTTCGATCGCTCTTACTTTGCAAAAAGCGTCCAATGCGGACAACGGGAGAGAAGTACCGATTTTCAGCAAACAGGAATACTAGGCCTTTGAGTGGAAAGGCCGCCTTACGAAGACGAGCGTTCTAGCCAATTTATCCTAGTACCGGCTTTTTTCTGCGGTTTCTGGCCTTTAGTGCGCGATGCGCAAGGTTCCGGGATGCATTAAATCGCTCAATCCAGCTCTGCGGTCAATCCACTGAAACACGACCTGCTCGAACATCCATTTTCCGTTAATCCTCGCAAGCGTCGCAGTAACACGAATCGGCCGCTTATTCGACGAAAATTCGACGCGGCCGTTCAACGCCACCCAGGCAGTATCCCCCTGCGCTGACACCGTCGCGTCTTCGACGTTCAATTTGACGTCTCCCCACTTCGCCCAGTCATTTCGAATGAATTTGGAAACGGCGTCGAATCCGCGATTCCATTCATTCGCGTCAGCGCCAAATACTTGCACCGCATCGGTGTGCGGAAAAAGATCGGTCATATAGCCGTTGATAGCGCTAACGTCTCGTTTGAGATATCCGTCGCGGAGTGTGCGAAGCCTCGCGAGCACTTCTTGCCGCGTTGCGTCCGGCGCATCGCCGTGCGACGCCACGCCTCGCGCTTGCTCAACTTCGCCGGTGGAGATGCGCGCGCGGTTGCTCGTCAGCCAGCCTGCTACGAAACCAACACCCACCAGCCCCACCGACACAAACAGCCATCGAACCCGGTTGCCTGCAGTGCTACTCATGATGGAAGTCCTTGTTGTGTGCTTCAATCCCACGCCACAAAAGCAAGCTCATCACAACGATTGTGCAGACCTCGAATCCCGCGAGCGCCTTCTGATACCCAAAGTGTTCACGCAACGCGTACTGAATCAAGTTAGTCGGCGATGCGATCAAAACGCCCAATTGGTAGGCGAGTCCGGGCATCAGTCCGCGCGCGGCCGCGGCGGACAATTCATTCAAGTGAACCGGAATTACGCCCCACGCTCCCTGTACGCCCGCCTGCATCAAGAAGGCGCCGAGCACAAGCATCGGTACACCGCTGCCGTAGGCCCACAACGGAATTACACACAATGCCAGCAGTAGCGCAGCGAGCATTCCCTTTCTGCGCCCAGCCGCTTGGGAAAGATGACCAAAGATCACAGCGCCAACGACCGCGCCGAGATTTGCCAGAATCACGATATTTGCGCGAAGACTGTCGGAGACTTTGTGCACTTCCTTCAAGAAGTCCGGGTACAAATCCTGCGTCCCGTGCGACAGAAACATCATGAACGTCATCATCGCGACGAGATACGAGAACATCTTCCACTCGCGGCCGACCGTTTTCAAAACTTGGCCGGTGGTCTCCACACGATTTTCTTTCCACGCCGTGGATTCCGGCACCTTGGAACGAATGTAGAGAGCAAGCAGCGCGGGGAGCGCGCCAACCCAGAAGACCGGCCGCCAGCCCCAGTGCGGCAAAATTGTCTTGGCCGCAAGGGCCGCGAGAAGATTCCCGATGGGATAGCCGCTCTGCAGCAATCCGCTCAAAACGCCACGCATCCGCTTCGGCGCCGCCTCCATCGCTAGTGACGCGCCGACGCCCCACTCGCCGCCCATGCCAATTCCAAACATCGCGCGCAAAATCAGAAATGTCGTGAAATTCGGGGCGAATCCGCAAAGCAGCTCGATCAGGGAAAAATAAACGACATTGGCCATCAGGGGCACGCGCCGGCCGTAGCGGTCAGCCAGCAAGCCAAAGAGCAATGCTCCGAACGGGCGCATCGCCAGCGTGGCCCACGTCGTCAACACGATATCTTTTTTGGTTACGCCAAACTGATGGGCCAGCGTATCGAAGAGAAATATGACGACAAAAAAATCAAACGCATCCAGCGTCCAGCCAAGAAAGCCCGCGAGTACCGCGTGGTGGCTGGCGGTCCCCGCCGTTTTATCGGAAGAAAAACTTGCCATGGAAGCGCGCAGGATTATGCCACGATTTCCGTTCCGCTTGACGCATTCTCTTCGCGTCCTGCAAACTGCGCCATGCCCAAACGCCGCTCCAAAATCCCGCTGGTTTCCGTATCCGATTTCGAAGCCGCTGCAGAAGCCAAAATGTCCACGATGGCCCGCGAATATCTGCAAAGTGGCGCCGCCGATGAAATCACGCTTCGCCGCAATCGTTCCATCTACGATTCCCTGCTGCTCAAGCCCCGCGTGCTTCGCGACGTCAATCACCTCGACACATCGCTTACCCTCTTCGGCGCGAAACTGCAGCACCCGCTGCTACTCTCTCCGGCTGCCCATCAAAAACTTTTTTACAAAGACGGCGAATTAGCCGCCGCTGCGGGAGCAGCTCAAACGCAAACCATTTACACCGTAAGTTCCTTCTCCACCGTCTCCATCGAAGAAATCGCCGCCAGCACTTCACACACGTTCTGGTTTCAGCTTTACACGCCGCCCGATCGCGCCATCTCCGGTGACCTGATTCATCGCGCAGAAAAGTGCGGAGCCAAAGCGATTCTCCTCACCGTCGACACACCCGTGCTCGGCACCCGCAACCGTGAAATGCGCATTAACTTTCATTTGCCTCGTGGAATCATCCGCGAGAATCTGCGCAAGTACGGAGTAGGCCTCACGCGAGAGGCCCATTTCTCGCCAACCGGCGTCGCTACCACCGCACTCGACGCTTCTCTCACCTGGGAACACGTCGACTGGGTTCGCTCGCAAACCAAACTCCCGTTGCTTCTCAAGGGCATCCTCGCACCGGAGGACGCCAAACTTGCCCTGGACCACGGCGCCGACGGCGTAGTGGTTTCCAATCACGGTGCGCGCAACCTCGACACAACGCCATCCACATTGGAAGCGCTTCCCGGAGTTGTGGCCGCGGCCGGCGGGAAAATCCCGGTCCTCCTCGACGGTGGAATCCGCCGCGGTACTGACATCTTTAAGGCGCTGGCCCTTGGCGCCACCGCTACGCTAATTGGCCGGCCGTACGTTTACGGCCTCGCCGTCTCCGGATCAGCAGGCGTTGCTCGCGTCATCGAGATTCTTCTGTCTGAACTGCGCGCCGCCATGGCCCTTTGCGGTAGTCCGACACTCGGTTCCATCGACCGATCCGTCCTCTGGAATCACTTGCACGTCTAAGAAAATCGCGCACAAAAAAGCCCGGGCCGCTGGGGGCAGCGGCCCGGGTGGGGGTACAGCCTGAGGGGGGCTAAGGGAAACTCGTCTAATTTACTGTCTGCGTCGTCAGCTCGCAGAGGTTGCGCAACTCCTCGACCGTAAAGAAATATTCCTCGTGCATTCCAACCAACTCTTTGTGGCCATAACCGCTTTCCCGGGAGATCCTGCAGAGTTCTTTTTCCGTCATTCCCAACAGGGTCGCTGCCTTCGACTGGTTCACATACTTTGGTTCAAAAGTGTTCATCGCGAATCCTCAGGCGGGAATCAGCGCCATCGCGTCTTCTTCCACCGCCAAAATCATCGCTTTATAAATGTCGACGTCCCAGCCGTCTCCGATGCGCATACGGACCGTGTCGCCGCCGTCCTTCATAACTCGCCCGCGAAGTGGCACTTTGATGTCGCCCAGAGCCACTTGCAGCACCACTGCCTGTCCGATCCAAGGCTGGTATGCGATGTCCATTTACTCTCCCTCAAGAGGCGTACTGCCGACGAAGAGAGGATCGCGTTCGGCGTCACTTTCCGGCAATGGTACACAGAGGGTACCGGACTAGGAGAAAGGTACTGTTTCGCGTTTGAGCATGTTTTCCGACCCTGTTTCGCTCGCAGTACTTCTGTACCTGTATTTCAGGACGCCTCTCCCATTGGCCCAAACGTTGCCCTGTCACATCCTTGCACTCGTGAATTCGGAGTCCCCAATCCGCAGCAATGGTCCCGCGTGTCCCGCCGGGGAGTCTCGTCCGGGCATCGGTGTCGCACTCGGCGGCGGTTTTTCGCGCGGTTTCGCGCATCTTGGCGTCTTGCAAGTCCTCGAACAGAACCACATTCCGATTTCGCATATCGCGGGCACAAGCGTGGGCAGCATTCTGGGCGCAGCATACGCAAGCGGTGCTCCTCTCGCCAAAATCATGGCGACTTGCCGCGACATCAAATTCCGCGATATCGCGCGCTGGCGGGTTTCGCGGCTCGGCCTCGCGAGCAACCATCGCTTGTCCGATTTAATGGACCGCGTTTTCGCAGCTCGCACCTTTGAACAACTGCGCATTCCCATGGCCGTGGTGGCTACCGATCTGGCGACATTTGATCCTGTCGTTTTTACGCAAGGCCCGTTGGTCGATGCGATTCGCGCCAGCTGCGCTTTCCCCGGCCTCTTTGAACCTGTCGAGATCGGCACTCGCTGCCTGGCTGATGGAGGCCTCGTTGCTCAAGTGCCCACGGTCGCCGCGCGCCAGATTGGCGCAGACCGCGTCCTCGGAGTTTCAGTTGGAATTCAAGACGGCCGCAGCGGCGCCCCCAAAAACATCTTTCAGGTTGTAGCGCGAGCGGTGTGCGCAGCACAGAAGCATCAGCTCGAATCCTGGGAGCGCCACGCTGACCTGGTTCTGCGGCCGGATGTACAACATCTTGCGTGGGACGATTTCGAACGCGCCGGCGATGCCATCGAGGCAGGCGCCCTAGCGGCAACCCGAGCGCTCTCGCGCATTAAGAAATTGCTTGATCGCACTCCCGAACCCGAGGATTTGCTCCTCGCCGAGGCGCGCTCCCATCTTTGGCTTTCCGAGGCACACCGATGATCGGCCGCGCCTGGTGGTTCGCCGCTGTGAACGCTCTCGTACTTCTCTGGCACGAATGCGGCGAGGATTTGGCAGTTTTTTGCTACCGTATTACCAGGAGCGGCGCGATGTGGATACGCTCCCGGGCGGAGAACATAGCCGCCTCGTTTTGAGTGTGCTGGACGCGGCTAACTCTCTTTGGATTCCATCCTTCATTTTTTACGTTCTTTGTACACTTCAGAAGGCCTGAAACAACTCATTCAATGGGTTGGGCCAACGACGTTCTGTGCGATTGTGTCGGGCACACTCTTTGTCGAGACTGGTCTGTTTGTTGGCTTCTTTCTTCCAGGCGATTCCCTGCTCGTCACGGCAGGTATATTTGCCGGCCAGCAGGTAGTCCCCCTCCACTGGCTGCTTATACCCGGAATGCTTTGCGCCATCGTTGGCGATCAATTGGGCTACTGGATTGGGCGTAGCGCCGGCCCCGCTCTATACAAGCGGGAAGACTCGTTTCTTTTTCGTCGCAGCCACCTGCAGCGCGCACATCATTTTTATGAGAAGTACGGCGGCAGGGCGGTAATCTTGGCGCGCTTTATCCCGATTGTCCGGACCTTTTGTCCGCCCGTGGCCGGCGCAGCAAAAATGTCCTATTCGCGATATCTGCTTTTCGATATCTGCGGCGGCATTTTTTGGGTGGGCAGCATGGTCATGGGTGGTTATTTGTTGGGTTCGCGGGTTCCGAACATCGGCAAGTATCTTCATCTGGTCATCGGCACAATCATCCTGCTTTCGATTCTTCCGCCGGTAATCGGGCTGATTCGCGCTCACAAATCTGAGGGCCACTGACAGATGGCCGGGGCGCATCCGCAAATCCGGACCATCATTTTCGACATAGGGCGTGTCCTTGTTCGCGTGGACGTTTCTCGCGCCATGCAAAGCCTCGCACAGGGTATTTCCCTTTCACCGCAGGAAATCTGGACGGCCATCGAAAAAGATCCATGTTTTCAGGATTGGCAGGAAGGCCGAATTTCGCCGCGCGACTGGCACTTGCATCTTGCGAAGCGGCTCGGCGGCTCGCTCTCCTTCGAACAGTTTACCGAAGCGTGGAACCGCGCACTCGATCCTCAGCCCATTCAAAACAATTCTTTGTTCGAATCTCTTCGCAAGAATTTCCGGCTCGGCCTTTTATCCAACACCGATCCGATTCACGTCGCCCATCTCGAAACGACTTTCGATTTTTTCCGGTTCTTTCCGAAATCGACCCGCACTTACTCTTGCGCAGTCGGCTCCAGCAAACCCTCGCCGCTCATTTTCCGCGACGCTCTGAAGTCTCTCCGAGCCAAGGCGGAGTCTTCGGTTTTCATCGATGATGTGGAGGCCTACGTGAACGCCGCGCGTAACCTCGGCCTGCTGGGCATCCACTACCAAGACCCCAGCCAGCTTCGCACGGCGCTCAACGCTCTCGGCGCGAACCTTCCCGCATAGCCGGACGCGGCCCCGAAAGCGCTCCTCCCAAAATTTCAGAGTAAGTTTAATCTCCGCGTAAAGATTGCAGGGACTAGTACTGTGCCCATTCTCGTCACTCTTCGCTCTCTGTTCGGCTACCTGCCTATTTTCATGGACTTACCACCGCACTTACGGGACTGGCCCGAAGGACAGGTTTGGTTCTCCACTTGCACTTTTACGGTATACGAAGAGATTCCGCAGTAAGCAAGTGTAGTGGGGTGACAGCCGCAGAGCGGCTTACCCAGAAGAGGAGAAAGACCTAGTCATGGCCGACGAATATACAGAAACGAAGAGTGCGCCTTCCTGGCAGCTGCCCGCCATTGTTGTGTTGGGCTTGGTTGCCATCGGAGGTCTGGCATTTGGTTGGAACGCATCGACCAAACTCGATGCGACGAAGCAAGACGTTGCGACGCAGTTGAAGACCACGCAGTCCTCGATCGAGCAGGACATGTCCTCCCTAAAGGACCGTCTGATGCAGACCGAGAAGACCAATACTGACCTCCAGGGCGACCTGAAGGTTGTTACCGGCAAGCTCAAGATTACCCAAGGCCAGCTCAAGAAGGCGCGCGAAGAAGCCGCCAAGGCGAACGAGGAAACCACGGGTAAGATTTCGGCTCTCGACACTTCGGTCCACACCGAGCTCGCGACCAAGGCCGCGACCGAGGACGTGAAGAACGTTGACAGCAAGGTTGGCGTCGTTCGTACGGACCTCGATTCCACCCGCGAAGACCTCAAGATGGCCCGCAGCGAGATGGGCACGCTCATCGCGCGCAACCACGATGAGATCGACCAGCTCCGCCGGCTCGGCGAACGCGATTACATCGAGTTCACCGTCGCGGGCAAGAACAAGCCCCAGAAGGTCGGCAATGTCACGGTCGAACTCAAGGGCGTCAACGAAAAGAAGGGTCAATACAGCGTGAATCTGACTTCCGAAGACCGCCTGCTCCAGAAGAAGAACCGCGCCATGAACGAGCCTATCTTCTTCTACCTGCACGGCACCAAGATTCCACAGGAACTTGTCATCAATAAAGTTGGCAAGGACACCGTCAGCGGCTACGTCAGCATTCCCAAGGCGAATTCGGCTCCGGCCGCTTCGGCTTCCGCTTCTGGCAACTAACCAATTCAACCGAACGCCGGTTGGTACCGGCAAAGCAAGAGGGCGGCTCCGGCCGCCCTCTTTTTTTTGTCTTCAGTTGTAAGGTGTGTCGCTCTCGCTTCCCGTACAATGAACGGGGTGCCTCGGGAGGCTGCCTCCATTGTTCAGGTCCAAAATCGTCGTCTACTGTTCGGTTGACCCTTTCATATCCTCCCGCGGCAAGTTCCTGCATCAATTCGAAAACTTCCAATCTGAACTGGATGAGCGTGAAGTGCCGTGTGTCTGGCTCAGCAGCCGCTCGCGCCTTCAGCTTGACGATCCGCGCCGCCGGGTGAGTCATACGGAGCCGTTCGTTGCTGAAGGCGGCTGCGCAGTCTACATGCCGGAAGACTACTTCCACCTCAAATCCACGCAAACCGTCCGCCTGGGGCGTTTTACCTGCATTCCTGTCGCGCAGCAACTGCCTGCAGCCGAGGAGGCTCTGGAATCGCTCAGCGAGGAGTCCGGTGTGCCCGTGGTGCCTCTGCGTTCGCTCAGTCCGCGGGAACTCTCCCAGAACCTTGGCCTGCCGACCCACGAAGCTGAAGTCGTTCGCCAGCGCGACTTCGACGAGTTATTCTTTTTCGCAGGCGCAAGCGATGCGGATATCACGCGTTTCCGGTCCTTGACCGCAACCAAGAACTTCTCTCTCCGAGAACAGGGCGTGCTCTGGTCACTCGCACTCGGCGCCGATTTCCGCCGCTGCATCCGCGAGCTAGGCGATCTGTTCGATCGTTCCCTCCATGGCCACGCCCACCGATTCGCCATTGCGGAGCCGGCCGATGCAACTTCCATTTTCCATGCGTGCGATCGCGGTGTTCGCCTTACCGCATCGATAAAAGAAGTTGCCACTGAGTCGCCCGCGGCGGCCAGTTTTGTCGAGGCCGCCATCACCTCCCCGAATCTTTGGGAAACGGTTCTTTCCGCCATCGATTCGCGCCCCTGAGTCAGGCGGGAAACATTCTGTCTCTTCGCCCCACACTTTTTCACATTCCAATTCTCCGGTTAGCGGCATGCATCCCCTAAATTGCCTCTTTTCCCAATAATTTGCGCACTTTGGAGAGGTTTTGCGCTGCAGTGTCGCTGGCATTCGAATTGCACTTTTTACCCTGTCGTGGCGCTATGGACTCGTGGGAGTACCTCTCAAAGACCCTTCGAGTACTAGGAGATTTATACATGGCCTGGCTCATTCGCACCCTTCGCTTGCCCGCGCGAGAAACTCATACAAACCTCGCCCTCGCTATTTGCGTATTCCTGATGAGCCTGATGTCGCTCGGTCTGATTTGGCAAGCCCAAATCATCGCGGACCAGCGCGACGCCATCAAATGGCTCGAATCGCTAAAGTTCGGCAGCTAATTCTCTCGCCCGCCTTGCAGCTTTCTGTCCATCGATCGTTCATGCGTGAAATTTCCGCTCGACCCGCGCATCGCTCTCGACAATTTCTTCCCCATGTGTATTCTGTCTTCACAGGGGAATTCACCGACTAAGGGAAATGAAAATGAAGAAATGGTTTGCACTCGCGATTCTGGCTTCGATACCCGCAATCACCTTGGCTCAGTCACCGGGGTCGACGCCATCCACGAACTCCACCGATTCGACCGTTGCGCCGCAAAGCTCGTCAGCCAGCACGACAACTACGCATTCGCGGCATCATCGTCGGCATAGCCGCACCGGCCACCGCCACCATCACCGCCGGACGAAAGCTACCCCGCAATAGGGCCTGAAAACAAATTGGGGAGCCGGGCGGCTCCCCAATTTGCCTATTTGGCTGTATCGGTCCCGAAGCACCGCAAACTTTGCGTGCCGTTTCGGGTCGACGCGCACCGCAAGAGCGGTGTGATCAGCGTTTGTTCAGCTCTAAGCCCGGTGGAATCATTCCTTTTTCTCCGGAGCTAGTTGAGCTCACACCTCTAGCTACGCCCCCGCAATGTCGGCTGCAAGCGAAGAAACGGAGAAATCCGAAGATTTCTTGCACTGATTTTAACCCTGTGGAAATCGCCTCTTAGCGGCGTTCGGCGTTACTTGATGAACAGTGATTCTCGCAGCTGGTCACGCCCTACGAACGACTTGCTCGTCCTGAACCTGCTGAACAGTTCCTGGATTTCGCGATTCTGGTAAACGCGCTGCGCGGGACAGATGGGCGCCGCGGATATGACCTGTAGCGTATGGGAATCCGCCACCCGGTATCTCTGGAAAATCTCTGGTTTCTTGCTGTGAAACATCGCGAACACAATTCCTCCTGGCCGCAGGTACTCGGTTAAGCAAGCCACCGTCTGCTTGGCCACCGCTGGCTCCAGATAGTCCAGTATGTCCCAGAGCAGCACCGCGTCGAACGCGCCTTCCTTATACCGAAGATTCTCCTCGATAAACCGTGTCGCTCGGCCCGCCGGCGTTACGTCCACGGAATCGGACCCGTCCACGGCATTCTTCAGCCGTGCTTCTTCCTCGACCATAAACTCTTTCCACGAGCGCAGAAGGTCGTCGGAAGTCACGCGGAATCCGCGCTCGATGAAAAAGCTCAGCGTCGTTTGCCAGGCAGGTCCGAGATCAAGCATCGTCCCGCGCCCCAAGCCGTCCAAATTCCAGAGGAACTCCTTCAGCCCGTTCGACATCCGCGTCGTTTCTTGCATTTCAGGTGCCCTCGGCGCTCCCATAGCGCCGACGGTGCCGTTGGTCGGTGTCGCCCGTCCGCCAATCGGCATCCCCGACGCGGGCCGCGAAACATTGCGAGTCGTCCCCGCGCCAATTCCAATTCCGAGTTTGCTCAAAAGTCCCATTGCTAGATTGCCGTCCCCGCCGCTACGCTTCCGGCCCTCGCCGCGCTGCTGGCGGACTCGGAAGTCTTGCCTGCAGGCTTGCCGGCTTCTACTTTTCCGCGGAGCACTGCCCCATCTTCGATGGCCAGCCGGTCGGTTTGTACTTCCCCTACTACGTGACCCGTATTCCACAGCTGTACTCGGTCCCGCGCAATTAGCTTCCCCTGTACATCGCCGCGCACGATTATTTCTCGCGCATGAATGTCGGCTTTCACTTTGCCATTCGGCCCGACCGTTACGCTTCCTCCACTCATTTCCAGCTTGCCTTCCAGCACGCCATCAACGAACAAATCTTCTTTTCCTGTAACTTCACCTTTTATTTTTATTCCTTGACTGATGCACGCCGCCGCACGCGAGGAGACGGGCATGCTTGACGTCGTCGTAGAATTCGCTGCGTTTGAATTTCCAGCCGGTGCTGCTCCCGCGGGGGCTGTGGAAATATCCGAAACTCCCTGCGGCTTCGCGTCTTCTTTCTTCCACACGAGACACCTCGACCTAATTGTTGGTTTTTCGAAGTCGCATTCGAGTTCGGCTGGAGGGGACGCGACTCGCAATCGTGAAGATAATACAGGGTTTAGTCGATGTAAAGCAGAATAGGGGGAACCAAATCTAGCGTGTCGCGTGAATGGCTACACCATATATCGTGTCCGCCTAGCCCCGGCGTCCACAAGCAGTTGCGATGTCATATGCGTATCCTTCCTGCTTCGTAATTCCCACATCGCTACCAGCATGCCTCCCACTTCTCCCATAAATTGCTTGATCGACTTTCTTTTCTCGTACCAATGCTCCGGATCAAAATCTCCGTCGCGTGCTCCGGCCACACTCACCGCAATTTTCCCGGGAAATACTCTCCGGAAAATATATCGTGTTCGTCGCGTGTGATAATTGGACGTCACAATAATCACACGCTTCCAGTTTTTCTCGGTGGCGAGTTTTGCCAGCACTTCCGCTTCTTCCCGCGTGTTTTCCGCGTCGTGTGGAACCCGCAATATTTTCTCTTTCGGTACGCCCCGCTCGATCAAGTCGTGCTCCATCAATTCACCGACGCCCGCGTAGGGCCGCAGCCTTACTCCGCTCGCAACAACGAGCGGCGCTAATCCCTGCCGGTAAAGCTCCGCCGCACGCGTCGCGCGATCCGCATAAAAATTGTCGATGCTCAACTCCACGATCGCATCCGACTTTTCAAGGGGGTCTTCGACAAGCCAGTTTTCGCCGGCAAAGCGCAGCAGCGGATGCCGCGCCAGATAAAGCGTTCCGAACACCAGCACGAAGCACAGCAATCCAATCAGTTTCGCTGTGATTCCGCCCTGCTCACGATTGGAGAACCTCTTCATGAACCCGGATCCACCGATCGTAAATACTCGGCCGCCTGTTCCGGAAGCACTGCATTAAAGTACGTCTCTTTGATGCTGTACGATTTGCTCCGGCTTTCCACGATGGGCAAAATCTCGATGTGCCAATGAAAGTCGTCCGCCAGCGTTTTCCAGTACCCGGCAAGCTCTCCCTTTTTGTTCCGCGTGTTTGGCGCAGTGTGCACGACCAGGTGATACGCCGGTGCAAATTTGTCCAATCGCCTCAACACTCTACCCAGCAATGCCGCCAACTGCCGCCGGTTTGCCCCTGGTTTCGGCGCCTCAAACAGATGATTGTGTCGCCGGTGCAAGACCCAGATTTCATACGGCACACGCGCCGCATACGGGCACAACGCGTAATAGTCGCCCTGCACGTCCACGATCCGCTTACCTAGCTTCTCTTCTTGCCGCACGATGTCGCAAAAAACGCACCGCTCCTTTTCGCGGAACCATTCGCGGGAAGCGCGCAACTCATACTTGATACGCCGCGGCACAAAAATCGTTCCCGTAACTTCCGAGTGCGCGTGCGGCCATTCTTCGCCAGAGAGCACGCCCTGATTCTTGTAAACCGTCACATGCTTCAGGCGCAGATCCTTCTTCAAATCCGCCACGCGCGTTGCCCACACCCAAACCACTCGCTCGATCTCTTCGTCGGTCAGTTGCGACAGGCGCTTGTTGTGATCCGGCGTTTCAACCACTACTTCGTGCGCGCCCACCGGTCCCATCTTGTCGTAGATTCCGTCCGCCCGCCGCCCCGCTTCACCCTCAATCCGGTACAAAGGGTCGGGATGCGGTACAACTCGCACCTGCCATGGCCCGTCCGCGGGCCACGATAGAATCGTCTGCTGCTTGTCAATCGCCGGCTTTTCGAACGGACAATTGGTCTCATCGCTCGCTTCGCGATGCCCCAACACTACCCAGCTTTGCGTAATCGGATCTCGTCGGATTTCCATTCGCTTTGTGCGAGCTCTCTTTTCCGCTTAGGTTCGGTGCGTTCGGTAGTTTGTTTCCCCACCCCATCCTTGTCAAGCAACTGCCCTTTCGCATGCTATTCTTTTTTCGCGTGCCCACCGATCTCAATTTCATGCAGCTCGCTCTCGACGAAGCCCGCGCCGCCGCTGCCGCCGGAGAAGTCCCCGTCGGCGCTCTTCTCGTCTGCGAAAACAAAATCGTCGCGCAATCCGGAAATCGGACCATTCGCGACAACGATCCCACCGCTCACGCCGAAATCGTTGTCCTCCGTGAAGCCGCCCACGTTCTCGACAACTACCGTCTTTCCGGTACCACGATGTACGTCACGCTTGAGCCATGTGCGATGTGTGCTGGCGCCATGGTCCAGGCCCGTGTCGCAAAACTCGTTTGCGGTGCTGACGACCCTCGTGGCGGCGCAGTCCGGTCTTGTTTCGAAGTCCTCTCTCACCCGCGCCTGAATCACCGCGTCGAAATTGTCTTTGGAATCCTCGCCGACGAATCCTCGGCGCTCCTCCAATCCTTCTTCGCCGCTCGCCGCTGATCCCGCCGCGTAGAACTGCAGGGGCCGCTCTGAAGCGGCCCGCGATGGCGGCACACCGCGCAACTCCCAAATTGTTGAGGTTCACTTGAATCTGTTAGAATCGAGATTACTGACTGCGGAGAGGTGACTGAGCGGTTGAAAGTACTCGCCTCGAAAGCGAGCGTGGGGGAAACTCCACCGTGGGTTCAAATCCCACCCTCTCCGCCATAATTTCTTTGTAGCCCGGCGAACGTGTTTATAAATCTGCACGACACGGCACTGCCCAGGCCCCTAGAAATTCCCGCTGCATCGATAACATCCTTGAGCTTTTCTTGATAGTCGCAGACGGCGGTTTCGCGCTTACCATTGCCAGTCCAGAAGTACTTCGTCTCTGTGATTCGCGTGGTTTCGATCCCTCGTCAGCGTGTTTCTTATCGCTCTTTGGATACTGACCCATTTTGGAAGGCCCTTTGACTTTTAGGCCCCCGCGCCACTGTGTTGGCGTGTGCCGCACCTCATCATCTTTGCCAAAAAAATCAGGTCCAAGCCTGGGCTCAAAAGGTTTCCATGAAACGTTAGGAGGGTTTTTCGCACTACCCTGCAAATGAGGTAACGGTTAGCCATGTTTAGTCATGCCTCGCCTTATTCCGCAAACAATGTGGAAGACTATCTTAAAACGCGCGTGGACTTTAAGACGGAGGCGTATCGCGCGAAGGGTGAGCACTATCGCTTGGGCTACTTGACCATGGCCTGCACATCTGCGGTAGCTGCCGCCACCGTCCCAGTCCTGATCAATTTGGAGGGAGTGCCTCCCATCTTCCCGACGCTACTCAGTCTTCTCGTTACCATCCTAGTCGGATTTGAAGGCATCATTCACTTTCGAGAACACTGGAAGAACTACGACTTAATGAAATCTTTCTTGCGCCAAGAGGCATGTCTGTTTCAGGCTCGCGCGGGTACCTATCGGGGCCGGGATGAAGGCGAGGCGTTTGTGCTTCTGGTCGAGCGCGTCGAGGATGCGATTTCCAAAGAACGCGCGCAGACAATCCAAATGAGAACCGGGAAAGAGCCGGACGCCCATCCATCGGAGGTAAGAGCAACGACGGGTTCAACAACGACAGGCGAAACGAAATAACTCGGGAATAATTCACCGGTCAAGTTTCCCTGCGGGCCACTGCGCGCCAATCAAATCAGAATATACGCAGTACCGGGGATGAACAGCTTCGTTGCCTTTTCGTTCTGATAAAAGCATCAATTTCGTACCGGGTCTCCTGTCTTTATCTACCATTACTCGCATCGATTCTTCGAACTCTCCAATTAAAAATCCGCGGACATCTTCGCCCGCGGATTTTTCACGCCCTTAATCTGTCACTTGCTCTCAGAAATGGCAGCTCGCCGCTCCGCGCTTCTCCAAATACCGCTGGTGATATTCCTCGGCCTTCCAGAATGTTCCCGCCGGCGTAATTTCCGTCGCGATCGGCTTGCGAAAGTTTCCACTAGCCTCGAGCGCCGCCTTCGACTTCTTTGCCACCACTTCCTGCTCGGGCGAATGGAAGAAAATCGCCGTCCGGTACTGCGTCCCAGAATCCGGTCCTTGCCGGTTCACCTGCGTCGGATCGTGCATGTGCCAAAACGCTTCTACCAACGTCTCGTATTTCACCTTCGCCGGATCGAAGGTCACTTGCACCACTTCCGCGTGCCCAGTCGTATCGGTGCAGACTTCCTTGTAAGACGGATTTTCCGTCTTCCCCCCGCTGTATCCCACCAAAGCGTCCTCAACTCCCGGAATCATCCGGAACTTCTGTTCGACTCCCCAAAAGCATCCCGCGCCAAACGTTGCCAGTTCACTCATGTTCCTCTCCTTCTTTGATTCTAACCCTTTCTTCTTCTCTACGAACTCTGCATAACGCGTTCGCATTAACTCTTCGTTCTAAATTTTCACCGTTCTCAGCCGCAGCGCATTCGCGATCACCGACACGGAACTGAAACTCATCGCCGCGCTCGCAATCATTGGGCTCAACAACAGCCCCAGCCACGGATACAGCACACCCGCCGCAATCGGTATTCCAATCGCGTTATACAAGAATGCAAACCACAAATTCTGCTTTATGTTTCGAACCGTCGCCCGGCTCAACCTCCTCGCCCGCACGATTCCCTGCAAGTCCCCTTTCACCAGCGTAATCCCAGCACTCTCTATCGCCACATCCGTTCCTGTCCCCATCGCGATTCCCACGTCCGCGGTAGCCAGCGCCGGTGCATCATTCACCCCATCGCCCGCCATCGCCACGATTTTCTTTTCGTCTTTCAATCGCCCGACGATCCCGGCTTTCTCTTGTGGACGCGCACCAGCCTCGAATTTCGTAATTCCCAGCTCTCGCGCGACCTTCACCGCCGTCTCGCGCACATCTCCGGTCACCATCACCAATTCCATCTTTTCTTCACGCAATTGGCGCAGAGCTTCAGGAGTAGATTCCTTCACAAAATCTGCCAACACGATGACGCCAATCGCTTGCCCGTTCGCCGCCACAAGAACAAAACTGGAAGAATGGGCTCCGTCGATGCCATAACTCAGATTGATGGCCTGGCTTCGCGGCGCCTCGCTGACCCCGTTTTCCTGAAGAAACCTGGCGCTCCCTACGAGAACGCGCTCACCGTTTATGGTGCCTTCCGCTCCACCACCTGGCGTCGCTCGAAAGCCTTCTACCTTTGCCAACGCCACACCAGTCTCTTGCGCAGCTTGCACGATTGCTCTGGCCAGTGGATGCTCGCTCACCTGTTCAACGCTGCCCGCAAGCCACAGCACTCCGTCCTTGGTGCGACCCACGCCTTCCACCACACCGGCCGTCATCACTCGAGGCTTGCCCATCGTCAGGGTCCCCGTTTTATCTACGACGAGCACGTCCGCCTTCGCCAGCGTCTCCAGCGCCTCCGCGTTCTTCACCAACACTCCCGCTCGCGCCCCTCGCCCCACCGCCACCATCACGCTCATCGGTGTCGCCAGTCCCAACGCGCATGGACACGCAATAATGAGCACGGAAATCGCACTCACCAGCGCATAAGCAAACCGCGGCTCCGGTCCCACCATCGCCCAGACCACAAAGGTCACCGCAGCAATCGCCACGACTACCGGCACAAAAATTCCCGCCACACGATCCGCCAGCTTCTGCATCGGCGCTCGACTCCTCTGCGCCTCGCCCACCGATTTCACAATCTGCGCCAGCATCGTTTCATTTCCAACGCGCTGCGCTTCCATCACAAAACTTCCGCTCGCATTCAACGTTCCACCCGTCACTTCATCGCCCGCGCGTTTCTCCACCGGCATCGGCTCGCCCGTCAGCATGGACTCATCGACCGCGCTCGCGCCTTCCCGCACAATTCCGTCCACCGGCACACGCTCCCCCGGCCGCACGCGCAACAAGTCACTCCGCTGCACGCCAACCAAGGGAACGTCCTTCTCTTCGCCGGTGCCGCCAACCTGATGCGCTACCTGCGGCGCAAGATGCAGCAGTTCCCGGATCGCCCCAGCCGTCTTTGCCCGCGCGCCGAGTTCCATCACTTGCCCTAATAGCACAAGCGTCGTAATGACCGCCGCCGCTTCAAAATAAACCGGCACCGCGCCGCTCATCCCAGCAAACGATTTCGGAAACCATCCAGGAAAGATCGTCGCCACCACGCTCTCCAAATAAGCCGCGCCGGTCCCCAATCCAATCAGTGTGAACATGTTCGGGCTGCGATTCACAATCGACGCGCAAAATCTCTCAAAGAATGGCCATCCTCCCCACAACACCACCGGCGTAGCCAAAACAAATTCAATCCACCGCATCGCCTCCATCGAAATTCCGAAACTAAATCTTTCCCCAAACATCCCCAACAACAAAACCGGCAAGCTCAGCCCCGCGCTCACCCAAAATCGCCGCCGCATCGAAACATATTCCGGATCGGGCCCGGCCACCGCCACCAAATCCTTCGGCTCCAGCGCCATCCCGCACTTCGGACAACTCCCCGGCCCTATCTGCACCACTTCCGGGTGCATCGGACACGTATACCGAATCCCCGCCCCGGCTGTTGTCGGGTTCTTTGTAGAGGCCGCCTTCTGAGGCGGGCTCTTCGCGGCGTCTGCGATGCGCCGACCACTCTTCTCGACCGTGCTCGCCCTCCCCGCTTTTACCTCCCCAATCGAAACCAATCCCCCGCCATGCCCCATCTCGTAGACTCCCTCGGGCACTTTTCCACGCAAATACCTCTTCGCCTCTTTCTCAAACTTCGCCGCGCAACTCTTCGCGCAAAAGAAATACTTCTTTCCTTCAAATTCCACCGTCGCCGCCGCTTTTTCCGGCGCGACGCTCATTCCGCAAACTGGATCCCGTTCCACCATTCCCCCCAGATTTACCGCCCCAGATCTCAATCCACATTTTCAAATTTTGGTTCTTGTTACTTCTCGGTGCGGTCTGTGACTCTGTGGCAAATCCCTCTTTCCGTCCCGCTTTCTGCCGCGCCTCACCGCTGCTGCAAGTCCATCAACCCCAACAACTCCTCATACATCGCCTCTTTTTCTTCGCTTTGCCCACTGGCGATCGCCTTCGCCGCGCAGTGGCGCATATGATTCTTCATCAAGTTCCGCGCCACGCCCCGCAGGGCCTCCTGCACCGACGCAATCTGCACAATCACATCCGCGCAGTACCGGTCCTCCCCGACCATCTTCTGCAGCCCGCGAACCTGCCCCTCAATCCGCCGCAATCGCTTCTGATTCGCTTCCTTAATCTCGGGGTCCACGCCCGCCGCATTCTTTGCCGTTCCGCCGATACGCCTCATCGTAAATACCCTCTCCCCCTATATATACCCCTATCCCCTATCCATGTCAAACCGCGAGTCTTCAATGCGCCCCACCCAGCGCCTGTCACTCCGACCGGAGTAGCGCGCCTTTTCTTGCTTGCTGTTAGCGCGCGGCCCTGCGCATTGGAGGAGCATCTTCTTCGACGGCCGCGACGAGCACCACTCGCCTTTCTCCACCCTGCGTCCAGGTTCCCCACTTCCCCTTTTTGCTATAATCCCTCCATGACACTCCTCGAAGCCAAATTCGAACTCCAATCCCCGCTCACCCACGACCAGCTGCGTTCCCTCGGAGAATTTGCCAACACCTATGGCCTCCGCCGTTTCCAAGTCGACGACTCCAAACGCCATATCTCGTTCGAATACGACGCCTCCCGCCTCCGCGAAACTCAAGTCACCCACGTCCTCGGCCAGGCCGGCATCCCTGTCCTCCGCCGCCTCAACTGATCTCTCTGACCGGCGTGCGCGCGCAAGCGGCTGTCATCCCTCGCGCATCCACGAAGATGCGCGAAGGACCTCAACGTTTAAATCGATTGGATTTACCGGGCCGGCGAAGAAACGCCAGACTAACAACCTAAGACTTCCGGCTCCCCCAAAATCAAGCCTCGCCTTTGTGCCGTAAGCTTCGGTGTTCAGTCTCAGAACATCCTTTACACTTTTCGGGGACGTAGGGTTGAGTAAAAAAAATGGGGCCCCCGATTGGGATCGGGAGCCCCGAAAGGTGCATCTCATTTCCAGCGTCGTTTTCACACCGGAGCGTGGGGTCATCCACCCTTAGCATCCCTCTCAGAGGTAGGTGGAACGATCAGCGAAAACCGGCAAGCAAGCCCCTTCCCCCTCGCTTTGCCAATCTTTTAGACCGTCTACTGAGACGCACCCAACATCTCTTCTTTATGCAAACGCTGCGCCATCACTATCACCATGTGCCGTATTTCCCTATCTAGCTGTAAACAAGCCCCTTAACGATTCCCCCGCCTGTTCAGTTTTGCTCCGCTCCGGCCCGGGAGTTTCGTTTCGGAACTCACCTGGTCGCTTTTGGGAATCCTCTCACGCGGCGTTTCTTACGCAGTCCTATTACTACCCCGTTCTAGGACCTAGGTAACAAATCCCGCTAGCCCGACTGCGCCAGTGGTTTTTTGTTCAGCCCGGCGCAAACTCCCTCCATGATCGCGCGCCTCCCACTCGACTCCCTTCTCCGCCGGGCCTTTCTATGGTTCACATTTTTCACCGCGATCTTGCTCGCCTCCGCTCTCATCCTTCGCGCAGACACGCCCGGCGCCACGCGCTCCGTCCCCGCCGGCGGTTGCTACTGCAAATGCGCTCACTCTAAGACGAAATTG
>Ga0247682_1000180_pt1 | contig 23064 bp, 44 predicted proteins | sample CNK23_metaG_FD_190130 | JGI IMG/M metagenome (GOLD analysis project Ga0247682, IMG submission 190130) | Soil microbial communities from Purdue University Martell Research Forest, Indiana, United States - CNK23 | ecosystem: Environmental > Terrestrial > Soil > Temperate forest > Bulk soil...
ATCAGATTGTCGGTGGTCGCACCCGCCGCCAGAAACTCGATGTCGTGGAACTGAACACCGTCTACGTCCACCGTGACCATGTTGGCGATGTTGGAGGTGATCTTGACCGTCGGGCGACGATAGGTCGTGATCGCTCCCCGAAAGATCGTGAAGGATTTCGGGTTGAGCACGCCTTCAGTGTAGGTGCCTGGTGCGATGAACACCGTGTCGCCGCGCCCTGCGGTGGTCGCTGAAATAGCCGCCGCGATGGTTAAAAACGCAGTGGAAGGCGACGTGCCGACGTTTGTGTCATTCCCCGCCGTGCTGACGTAGAAGGCTGTAGCAAACGGGCTGACGAGCGCAGCCGAGGAACTGCTCGTGTAAACCGCCGCCGCTTGTACGCCGTGCTGAAATCTCGTTGTCATTGGTGATCTCCTTGCTTAGCCGCCGCTCGTGCCCCACAACCCTGTCCAGTCATACCACCCGTGGCTGAATCGCATCCAGCCGCCGGTCAGCAGCGAACGGGTGTAGAAATCCCGATCGCTAATCGTGTTGAACTTCTCGCGCCAGAAGAAACAGAGCTTGAGATCATCGGGATCGGCGGCAACAAACCACGCGTCAGGGTCGGTCAGATAGCGCCAGCACATGAAGCTGGTAAGAGCCTGGAGCTTATCTCGGTGGCGAAACGCGTTGGTGGCATTCTCAGCGGTGTCACTGCGCATCGTGCTGTTGAGCACTTCGCTGACGGTGAACTCCAGGGCCGAAGGCACAATCACCCGCGTCGGTTCGACCATCCACAGCTTACCCGCGTCATCCGTCCACCCGGCAAAGTCAATCAGCGCGGACTGGAGGTTCGGGATGTCAAAATCCACATCCACGGTCGGTTTGTTGCGCTGGACCCCGCCCGCCTTGACTCGCGGGTGGCTGACGCTGAACAGAGGCACCCCATCGTAGCCGTTGGTCGTGAAGCCGTTGATGAAGTCGGTGACAGCGTCATATTCGACCGTTAGCGCCGCCGAGCGCCCGAGTTCAGCAGCAAGGTTGCTGATGATGCGAAACTGGTCGTCATCAAAGAACTCCCGGCTCACCGAGTACCCTTTCTGCCAGGTGTCGTGCTTGAAGGTCTTGTCAAACATCTGCTTGACATCATCAAACGTCACCTGCTGGCCTTCTGCCGAGTTCTTGGTGAACAGACCGAAGCCCGAAACGCCGCTGAACTGCTCGATGCCCTTCGTGCTGTTCATCACGTTGAACACGCGGCTGTACTGCGTCGCGTACTTCTCAAACCGCGTGAAGGTGATGGCGTTTAAGCCGGGCAGGGCCGTCTCTAGCTGCGAGTCGGTAAACTGTGTGCGTATCATTGGGCTGGGCATAGTGGCCCTCCTTTGGTGTTATTGGCGGCTACACGCCAGCTGTTGCGAATCCATATCGGTGCGCGTTGATCTTTACAACAATGCGCGCCCAGCTGCTGTGGGCGTTGTCCGGCACGGCTAAGAGCTCCAGCATGTGCAGGTCCAGCGTGTTGGTCGTGTTGGCTGTACTCTCGTCCAGCTCGTGGCCAGATGTGAGCTTGGTGGCTGACCCCGCATTGGCCTCGATGTTCACGTTCAGCCCGAGATCAGCTGCCGCAATCCCATCCGTGTCGTTGTTGTCCTGACCCTCAAACAACGCGTCGCTGGACACCAGGACCTCGTGGGTTGTCGCTGTCGAAGCAGCCCCCCAGCGCATATTCACCCCGGTGATCAGGGTAGTGCCAGGCGTGGTGATGATCTCGCAGGAACCATCCGCGACGCGCGAAACCACGTCACCGGGATAGAACGCCGTGCCGTAGCCCACCACCTTGGTAAGCCCCTGAATCATCGGGAAGCCCGGCCCGTCCATGCCGACGAACATCAGTCCGTGTGGATTATCAGTGTTTGCCATAACTCCTTTGCCTCCTTAACTTAACCCCGGTTAAATATCGGATGTGTCTTGTCCAACGCGCCGATTCGCCCGGTGCCTGCGTTGTCCTTGGCCATTCGCTCGACCGTGCTGTCCATTGCTTCACGAGCGGCGGCTGAGTTGCGCTGCCCGGCGGCGGCATACTCGCGCAGCTGGGCGTCGCGCACGTCGCGGGGCTTATGCGCTAGATAGCGATTCTCGTTGAGATGCGTGACCTTCTTGCCGTTCTTGTCGTAGACTGGCTGATAGCCGCGCGTCCCTCGTTTGGCGCATTGCTCTTTGGTCATCCAGCGGAAAGCTCGGTCAGGGTTGGCCTCAACGTAGGGTGCAGCGATCTCGTCCGTGGGGATTGGCACGCCACTGCCCAGCTTGCGTAGGGCGGCCCGAGCTAACAAGTCACCTTCGTGGTCGCTGCGGATGACGTAAGCACTGGCTGTGTCTTTACCAGCTATTCGCGCTGCCTCACCCTCATCGGTGTAGCGATCAGGTAACCCACCGTGGCCGACAGCCGCGACAGCCGCAGCGGCCTTGCGCGAACCGGGCTTGGCTGCCTTGCTGGCGAGAAGTGCAGCAGCCTGTTCATCATCCAGGTCAGCGAGATCAGTATTTGTCCATCCGCGAAAGCGTAACGCGCGTTTCTCGCGATCGGTCAGCGTGTTAGCCATTGTACTCCCTCATCATCCGGTCGGCGGTCATCGCCGGGCCTAACGCACCAGGTTGCAGCAGGGCCTTCTTCTGCGCGAGATAATCCTTTTCAGCAACACCCAGCTTGCGCGCCATGTCCTTTTCGGCAGAGCTAAGGCCGACTTCAGAGCTCGCCTGCCCGCGTCCGCGTGACCCCCCGCGCTGGTTGGCGATTCGCTCATAGCGATCATCGCTGGACTCGGTGTTGAGCTTGCCTGCCTCAAGCAAGGTGAGCTTGGCCTGCTGGGCGGCAAGTCGCTGCAGCACGTTGTCGGGCGCGCCATAATAGGTCGGATCGTTGGCCAATGCTCCTAGTTGCTTCTGAGTTTCGGCAAAGAACTCGCTCTTGGGGTCGCTGAGTTGGGGAAAGTCGGCGACCAGCCGGTTGATCTCCGTTGCCGCACCAATCATGTTGGCCACGTAGCTCTCTGCTTCTTCGCGGCTGACGTAATTGCCGCGCTTCATCTCGGTAGCGATCTGCGATTTGACCGCTTTGGCAAACACCTGCTTAATTCGGGCCGGGTCTTTCTCTTCGGTGAGCAGGGTGAGCAAGTCGAGATCGTCAAGGGGGTCGGGATCGGCAGCTGGCGGCGGTTTTTGCTGTCGCAGCGGTCGCCCTTCGCGCTCCCGGCGCTCTATGAACTCACGGGTGACCTTGCGTTCCTCGGCAAGGGCTTCGGCGGCCTCGCGGCGGGTCTTTTCCTCGCGGAGCTGCGCTTTCAGTTCGTCAGCGGTTGGTTCAGCGGTGTCTTGCGGCTCGTCGAGCGGTGTGGTGACCGCTTCATCGGGCGCGGCGGCTGGTTTTGTGGCCAAGCGTACACCTGTGTGGTTGGATTTTGTCAGGGTTAAGGCTTGACTAGCCTAAGTGCGGAGGGGTTGGACGGGCCAACACGCCTGTCGGTGCGCAGAATAATGCTTGCGCGCAATAAAGTCAACAACTATATTCGGCGACGGGCAGCAGGGCGGGATTTGAACCCGCGAACGGCACCGTATAAGGAGGCTCGGTCTCCACGGTCCCGTTTTATCCCGGCTTCAGGCTTCGGCCACTCGCCCACCTGCGGCCCACAAACATGTTTACACTCGCCTTCTCGGCCCAAGTACAGCACGCCACTGCTGCCAAAGGCTGAGTTTGCGCTGCACCGGAGCTGCTGCGATAGCCTCCCGTGCGTCGGTGCTGCGGATAATCAGCGATTGGCGCTCGCTGCGCGCGGCGTCGATCTCGCTCGTCAATTTAGCTGCCCATCGCACGCGGCAGCCCTCGCACAACAGCATCGCGCCGGTGTCGCGGTAGATGTAGCTGAGCAGATCACCCGGTTGAGGAACCTCACCACACTCGTGGCAAAACACCAGTCCGCCGTTAAAAACCGCAACCAGCGAGGCCTGCATGTCGGCCAGACAGTCCCCGCAGATGTCAGCCCGGGCGAGGCCGACGTGCGCACCCCTGCGCTTAGTCTTGAAGCGACAGGTTGGTGCGGTGATTATCGCTGGAGTCATTCCTGTGCAGCCTTTCGCTCGCGCTCGATCAGCTCGCCAAGCATCTTGTCGCGGGCGTACAGAAACGCCTGATAAGCCGCTGAACGACTGACCGCGCTGATGGCGATTTCGTCGATGCTGCCGGTCACCATTGGTGGAATCCGCGCCTTCTCCATCTGTTCGGTGAAGGCAGCAATCACCAACTGCCAGCCCGGTGACTTGCGCAACGCTTCAAGGTCGGTAAGGTTGGTCGCCACGTTCATTTGACTTTGCGGAGATAAGGATTCTGCTTCTTAGCTGCCGGTGACGCCTTGCGCGTGGCATTGGCGAGGATTGCACCGGCGTTCTTAGCCGGTATTCCTTCCTTTGCTGCGATCTGCTGTTGTGCCGCTTTGAACCCCATGCCTTTGTGTGGTTTACCTTTCATTACTGTCCTCCTGTCATATCTGTTGGGGAGATCATACCGGGAAAGCCTGCTGCCTGGTCTGCTGCGCCCATCGCTGGCATACCGCCGCCGTTGCCTACTGCGACACCACCGAGAATCTGGGCTAATGGATTGGCCTGCTGCGGCTGCTGACCCTGTTGAGGCCCGCCCTGAGGCTGGCCGCCACCAAACAGCCCAGCAATGCCCTGGTTGATGCTGGCTTGGGCAGCTTGGGCTTGAGCTTGCGCCTGCATAGCCATCTTCTGCTCCAACTGCGCCTTGTGCTGCATGATATGTGCAATCATCTTGGTCTGGGCGTCCTCATCCTGCTCGTCTGGGGGCAGGCCGCGCTGCTCGGCAAGGTGACCCATGTGGCTGCTGATATGCGCGTTGTCGTCATCCATCACGCTGATCTGCGGCATAATCCCTTGTAAAGCCTGAACCCATTCAGTTTCAGGGTCAAGCGGCACGTTGGTGTCGGGTACCGCCGTGAGACTCGGCAGCAAACCGTCTAATTGCAACTCTTTTGCAATAACTTTCAGCCAGTCACGCTGGAGATTGGGGTTCTGGATGAACAACGGTAAGGGGGCTGCTGCCTGTAGAAACGCTATCGCCCGCTCTTTTCGGGCCTCACGAGACTGCGCCGAGGTCGCAAACTTCAGCTTGAAGTCATACTTGCCCTGGCGTTCACGTGCGGTGATCTTGGTGAAGCCGCTGGCGTCGAAGTACCCGGAAGGGGTCTGTTCGGTGACCCGAAACTCCTCTTCGGGGGGGCCATATTCATCCACCAGCATCTTAATCTGGTCGAATATCTTGCTCCAGTCCTCGGTCATGAACAGCATTTCCAGAGACTGCCTGAGGTCGGATTGACCGAGGGCGAGGGCTTGGCCTCTGAACGTCTTCGGCTGGTTCGGCCTGTCATCATACCGGCCTGTTGTCGCAGCAGGAAGCCCTGAGACACCCTCCGCGATGGTCGTCAACAACTGGTTGCGAATGATGCAGAAGTTGACATCGCCCTTGGTGTCGGCGAAATACACGCTTTTGGGGTCAGGGGTCGGATACAGCATCCCCGGCTCGATCTTCTGGCGTTCCTCCCCTATCCCAAAGCCCGGAATATAGAAGCCGGGCGGGCTAACCAAGCGTTCACCAGCCTCATTCATCAGATTATGGTTCACGCTCATCTCAATTTCGACATCTTCAAGCATTTCTGGGAGTGCCGGCGGCCAATAGCTGCCATCCTTGAGGAAACTGGCACTGACAATAGGCCGCCGATTCGCCGTATGCGGGTACATTTCGGCTAGGTCACGTACCCCGATGATCAAGCCTCCTGCGGAACCGTCCGCGACGTTCAAATCGGGGATATACGCCACACACCACTCACTTTCACGGGCCTGACGAGCCTTAAAGTTGTCATATTCAGCGTCCGCCGAGCCTTTCAGCGCCCGCCACCGGCAATAGTGCTTGCGGACCTCCACGCGACAGCGATCCGTGGCCGCGTAATCGCTCACCACGCCCTCAAATCCGGCCTGTTCGGTACGAATCTGGTCGGTTCGCTCGTTGAACTGCCGTTCACTGGCTGCGTGGCGATAAATAGCCTCGGCATTATCAGCGATGTTCTCGCAATAGCCCTCATCTTCATCCGCTAACAGTTGATCCAGCGTCTTCCACTCACGAGTGCAGACCCACGCGAAGTCCTGTGGCGTGGATTCGCCGGCTGACGGAGGAACAACGAAGCAATCCACCGGCAAAGTCCTGAACACCGGCCCATCATACAGCAAATCGCCCTTCACACCCCCAGCCCCGTAGAGCCACTGCGCGTCCCAATAGAGTTCAGCGTGTGCCCGCCCGAAGATAATCTCCTGAAAGATGAACTTGGCCAGCTCTTCAGTGATGTCCATGTGGTTGAACACCTGCCAGGTCATGTATCGGCTCACCTTTTCGGCAGTGATGCGGTCAACCGGTCCTGTGGGCAGCGCGATAATCTCGCGATCATCCCCTAACAGCGCATCCAAGGTCTTGGCCCACTTGATTAGCGTTTTCTCCACAATCAGCGGCACGCGGAAGTTGCTCTTGCCTGCTAAACCGCCCGCCATACCGATTTTATTGCGCCACGACCGAAAATGCCGCCGAAATCGCGTGATCCGCTGGTCGTTGTCCGCCCACGCATCGCTGTAGTCGCCGGTGATCTTGCTGAGCAGCCGCGCGGCTTCGGGTGTAGGCAGTTCGATCAGCGAACCAGCGACCCGGCGGCGGGGCGCGGGCTGAGCAGGCGGGGCGACGGGTGGCAATAGCTGTGGCGGATAACCCATCAGGTTCCCCACGCAAGGCCGGAATAGGTCAGCGCCCCGCCCGCGTTGTTGATCGTGATAACATTAGTAGCTAGACCTATTGATGTCGGCAGCGTGCCATTCGCTTGCGACAGGTAAGCCCCCACCACGGTGGTCAGATCACTGACCGTCAAGGTATCCCCGGTCGCGGCGGTTGTCCCTTTGATGTAGACAAGCCGTACCTGTGACCCCGCGAGATTCGGGGCCAGCTCCTGCACGGTTTTTGCCGTCACTTCTGCCATTAGCTCAGTTGCACCATCTCTTCCCACAACAGGGCGCTGGCGGCGCTGACCGCAACAGGCGTGGTTGTCGCCAGCAGCGCGATGACCCCGCCGGGGGGGATCACGAACCCGCCGTCGATGTGGTCAATGCCGCCCGGAGCAGCAGGCATAAACCCGGCAGCAGTCTCCGCAGCGGTTGTGTTGGTCGGATAGGTGGTGAATCCGCTTGCCTCCTGCACGACAAGGTTGCCGGACAGACCCGACAGCGCCGTGCCCGCGAACCCTTTGGCGATTGAACCCGAGGCTGCCAGCGTGAACCTGTTCAGCGGTACAATCCCGGTCGAAATAGCGGATTGGTTCACCGCCGTGCACCAGACAAGCCCGCCCGGGCCGGTTGGTGTTGACAGTGCCGTGGTGACCAACTGCAACCGCGCCTGAAGAATCAGACAGTTGCGGCCACTACCAAACGGGTTCCACAGCCCGATGATCGGCGTGGCCGTCGCGCCTAACGTGCCCGTCGTGAAGGTGACGTTTGAGATGGAGGTCAGCGTCATCCCGGCGGAGAACAGAGTCTGTCTGAGCGCGAGTTCGGCAAAGCGCCCGTGGGACTGGATCATCCGCTGAGCGCCGGTAACATCAGCAGTGAAAGGTGTTGAGGTGCCGGTGCCGCCTAGAATCGGGCCTACACGCTGCAAGTCGGACATGTTGTTCTCCTATAGCCACGCGGTGTCAAAGAATTGGTCGTCGGCACTCATTGTGTCAAGCATCGTGACGGAATCGGGGGCAAACCAAGGCACATCCTCACCGTTGACGCTGACCGAAAGCTGCCCAAGGGAGGTCACGGCCAAGGGTTGAATAATGTTGTCGGGGCGAAGTCCCTGGATCATCGGGCCGGTAGCCGAGGTGCCGCTGGCTCCTTGAGCTAGAGTCAGAGCCGCCAGCGTGGTCTGCGTTGCGAAGTCTTTAGCCGTGAGGGTAGCCAGATTGCCGCCAGTCTCAAGAGCAAAGCCGCTGATAACATTGGTGGTTACGCTGCCACTGATCGGCACCGGCGTTGCTCGCAGCTGAGTATCAGTCAAGCCACCCGTCGTGACCGTGCCGCTAACTGGCACAGGCGTAGCTCTTAGCTGGGTGTCGGTTAGCCCTCCGGTTGTCACTGACCCGCTGACAGGAACCGGCGTGGCTCTCAACTGTGTGTCCGTCAGTGGCCCGGATGCCGTCACCGTGCCCGATACCGGTACTGGTGTGGCCCGTAGCTGTGTGTCCGTTAATCCACCAGTTGTAGCAGTTACCGTGCCGCTGACCGGAACAGGTGTCGCGCGGAGTTGAGTGTCGGTGAGACCGCCGGTGGTTGCTGTGACAGTACCGGAGATCGGCACCGGGGTAGCCCGGAGCTGGGCATCTGTCAGCCCGCCGCCGCCGACTGCCCCGCTAGGTGGTAAAGTTGACCGGTTGCTAGACATTGCTCACCATAGCCAAGCTCTAAGAGCCGCCCCAGCGCGAGCCCAATAACCGGGTTCAGGTGCGGGCGGCGCAACTTCTGCCGCTGGCTCAGGCGGCGCGTGGCGTAACAACACCCCAAGAGCCGTGTAGACCCCTTCGGCAACCGCCTCCTGAATCTCGCCAATCTCTGACGCGGTGATCTGGATAGCCCGGTCGCTACCCGCCGCGCGTTTGATGATCACCGGACACCGGGCGTGCTGCGCGACGAACTGATAGATGTTAGCCTCTAAGGGCGAGTCAACACTGTCCAGCGTGATAATCGTGTCCTTGCAGGTGGCGAGCGTAACTGTATAGAACGGCGTGACCTCCAGCGCGGGCGGCTGAGCGATCACCACAACGTTGTCGAGGTGCAGAAGCCTGCCGCGCAGATCGCGGGCCGCCTCACAGTCGCCTTGCACTAGGATTCTCATTCAGGCTCCTCGCCTGCCAGCTTCTTCAGACGCTCATACTCTTCACGCGGAATCACCGCATAACCGTCGAGACGAGCAAAAACACCTTGGCTCGTCTTGATAAAGAGCGTTTCAGCGTCTCTACCAACCGTGCTGATTAAACAATTCTTGACAAAGGATTCGGGTATGCCTTTAGTCTGATAAGCAATGGTCATGTTAGTTCATCCTGAAAGCCGGTAATTGTCGAGCTGGCCGCCTGAACATAGAACAGCGTCCGGCCCGCCCTTAACCTGTAGCCCTTCGTGCCAACCGCCTCGATCCTTACCTCGTTGCCCGGCGTGATGACCTCCTGGCTGGTCGCGTCGGCGCTATCGCTGCGTTTCAGCAGATTGATAGCCGTGTCGTCGTTGCGCAGCTTCAGCGAGTGACAGTCACCGACCGGAGCAATGGCCGTCCAGCTTAAGTTGTTCACCGTCACCTGTTTGCTGCGATAGACGCTCATATTAGTTACTCAAAGCGGTTATCGCACAGCAGAGAGGGACGATCAACCGTAATCTGACCCCTGATACGCAGATTCAGCGCGACAGCTTGCTTACCGACCAATTTGCGAATCAGCCAGTTACGGAATGAGAGACGCCGAACATAATAGAAGGTAGCAGGACGAACAACAGGCCCATCAGCTGTCAGCCATGTCCCGCCTTCGCTCCATTCTTTGCGATAGAAAGGCCGTTTCCAAGGTTTCATTAAAGTCAGTCTCCTATTTCCAGTAGCTGTCGCCCCGGTGAGACTTGTCAAATAGACCGTAGCCGCGTAGCTTACCATCATCGTCGGTGCGGTACCCGGCTTCGCCGAACTTGAATCGTATTCGCTCGCGCCGCGCCGCATCAGCCAGCATGATAATAATGATAGCGGCGAGCGCGGCTAGCCCTATAAGCGTTGCGATTAGCATAACCCCCTCCAGCGTTTAGCGATCAGGACACAATTCGCCGCAATCACAACCGCGTTGATGACCAGCGTGATAACCGAGATGGTTTGCATATAAAGCAGCAGACTTTCCCCGGTCTGCCAGCGGGTCGTCAGGTTGCAGGAGTTACCCCGGCGCTAGACTACCACGGGTTACAGCAGCTTACAACAGAAATCGCTAACGGTAGTCAGCTTCTCTGCGCCACCGATCATACCGCCGACACTGGCGATTGATGCACTTGATCAGATAGTTGCGTCGGGGATTGGTTCGCTGTACGCCCGCTCGCAGCTTGCGAAACATCGCGCAGCCGCATACCTGACAATAGATGTTGGTCATCGGTAGCCCTCGCGCATCGCCTGGCGCTTGTCAACCGCGTATCGCAGGGGTTTAGCCCGGTCAGTCTTAGCTGCGAACACGGTGGCCGCCTGCTTCATCGCCTCAACCGCGTGGGCCGCGCTGAAGATGCAGTCGTCATGCTCGCCGCTGGTCGCCTGAGCTTTGCCCCGCAGGATGTGAAAGGTGTACAGCTCGTTGAGGGTCTGTTGGCTGCGGATGATGATCCCGCCGTCACCCGGCGAGCCAAGCGCCGTCTCAAGCCCGCTGATGAATATCTCCTCGCGGTTGGTGCCCTTGACCTTGAACCCCAGCTTCGCGCCCACCGGCTTACCCTCGCCATCATATATCATGCGCTTGGCGATCCGATCGCGGGGATACTGCCGATCGAGCAGGACCTGCAACGCCGCCTGACCCCAGCCGCCATTCACCTCGATCCCGATCAGCGCCCAGTTGTACCAGCGGCCCAAGTCGAAGAGATAGTGACCCAGTTCGGTCGGGGTGTAGCGGTCGCGGAGCTGGGCGACCTGCAACCCGACAGGCCAACTAAAGACATCAGCAACAGCATAGTCAAGATCACTGCCATCTAACTGATCGGAAGCTTCTTCGCCCTCGACCACATCGCAGCCGATGACATAGTTGCGTTCCGGCTCGGGCTGGTTCCAGAGGTGCAGGCTGCCATACGGCGTCTCGGTGATGAGCGGCGTCTCACGCCGGCCAACAGCTTGGTACTTCAGCTCCGCGCGATCAGCCGGCTTAGCCTTATGTAAGGCTATTACATACGCCGGGATGCGCATCTTGCCGGATGCCTGGAAGGCCTCATCAGGCGTAGCGGGATACTCCTGTCTGAACCGCTCGATCTTGCCTTCACACTTGTTGCGAATTGCCCAGCGTCGCCAGTTCAGCTGGTCGAGCTGCACGCCCTCGCGCTGAAGCGCCGTCTCGTCGTTGTCAAGACTCGTCTGGAAGATCGCAGGGTCAACATCGAGAGGCCGGGCATACTCTGGGTGCTCATGCCAGGCAAAGAAGATCGGCAGGTAGTCATTATCCCCGGCAACCGCAGCTTTCCAGAGATCGTGAAACGCGCCGCCCATACCGTTGGCGGTTGATTCCACCACGATCATAGTGTCGGGGTCATCGGGGATCGACTGCAGCAGCCCGGTCATCAGCGCTTCGGCGTCGGGCCAGAAGGCGTATTCGCTGAGGTGAAGGCGGCGAGTAGTTCTTGAGCGGCCACCTCGAACTGAACCAGCAGTTCTAACTTCGATTGCCGATCCATTGTTATATTGAATACCGTCACTCCGATTGCGTCGAGTAATCGCTGGCAACGGTTGAGGCCCGCCATAATGGTCGTTGAATCGCTCATAGTATTCAAAGATTCGCTGAGCTGAGTCATCGTCGTGGGCATAAACTTGTGTCCTTTGCCCAGCTTGGAAAGCTGTAGCTCTAAAGAAAGCCATAGCTGTTCCTGTCGAGACAAACACCTGCCGGGCTTTGAGGTAGACGATGCGCACAGGCTGGTTGCGCGCACGCTGTTTAGCTATAGCGTCAAAGAGCTTTACTTGCGCTGGGCCCCAGGTTGCGGGGATCAGCTCGCCCTGCTTCGTGCGGACGCGCAGATAGGCTGCGCACCAGTTAGCTTCATCCGCGAAATCAACTAGGGGTTCAGTTGACAAGTTGCGTTGTTTCCGCGACTTCCTCGATTGGTTCAAGCGCGGCGAGAATGCGAACTGTTTTGTCGGCGAGGACTCCGTGGAGAACGGCAAGCTCGGAGGCGGATTGCTTTTGTACATACTGGGCTCGGCCAGCTTCGATGGATTGAGCTTTAAGCGTTCGGAGATTCGTCTGTACATAATCCAGTAGCAACCATTCGAGCGTTTCACCCTTTTCTGTTGCAACGCGTTGCAGCTGTTCGGGGTCAATCTTGCGACGCCAGCGGCTAACTACTGATTTATCAAGGTGATAGGTAGTTGCAACTTGTGCAACGGTCTGGCCGGTCAGGAGCGCCGCCATAACCGCCGCTCTCGTCTCGTCGCTGTGTCGGCTTGCCACGGCGCGATTCTATCACAAATCGCCAATAGCGCAAGCGTAATTCGCGGCTGATAAGACCAGCTTATCTAATTGCTCAGCGTGATAAGCATTATTGTGTTGACACTGAATACGAATATGATAATATGTGGGCACGATGAACAGCAAGGAGGACGCAGCGATGACGCATCTAACGCACACGGGAAACGTAGCAGGCAAGCTGGTTTGTTCGGCGAACAAAGTTGAGCGAATGAAAGCTGGTGATCAGTTTGTACATTACCAGTACGCTGATGACCTGGAGGCGCGGCCTCAAGTATATCAGCCGCCTTGCACCGAATGCTTGGCGATCTACAACGATGAAAGCAACTGGGAATAGAACTAATGAACAAACTAACCTGCAAGCGATGCGGCTATACCTGGACGGCGCGAACGGTGCACCCGGCAGCGTGTCCGCGATGTAAGAGTTACCAGTGGGACAAGGCGAAAACAGCTACAGCGTAGCACGATGACAAGCAAAGGAGACAAAGCGATGACAGCAGAATTTGGCAAGTTTGGAGTTAAGCACGATTATCGCGGCGCGCATGTGACCCTCGATTGGCAAGGGCGCACGCTGTTGGGCGAAATCAAAGAGATTTACCGCAACGAGCAGCGCGGCGTCCTACTTTGCAAGGTTCAGCACTTCTGTGGCGACTTCTGGCCGATTGAACCAGCATTGATCGCTTTGAACATTCTTGAGCGAAACTAGTTGTCAAAGACCCAGAAGATATTAGCATAAAGGAGCGGCAAATGATAGAACTAACCGACATCAAGAGCGCGATGGGCGAGCAGACGCCGGCCTATATCCCGGACTGGGTGGGCAAAGAATACGTCTCCGACTTTATGCTCGGCGCGGCCAGCACACTCATTGACCAGCTATTGCACGATCCTGAATGGGTGCAACCTGGTAACCGAGCGCGGGCCGAAGAATGGCTGGCAGAGTATCAACGGAGGAAAAAATGAACGCAACAATGGTGCCGGTGACGGTCAAGGTCCAGCATACCGATGACCACGCCGAGGACTGGATCGCCACGCTACACGCTGAGGACGATACAGGTGCAAGTATCAGCCTGTTATTGAGCAATGATGTTTTTCAACAGCTCTGGGCGGCTTGTGAGCACCCGGAAACAGCAGATGAGGCAGATGATGAGTAGAACATACGACGAATGGAAAACCACGGAACCAGTTGACGACTATGCAAACGAGCAGGAGTGGCTTGAGCGCGAGGAAGAACGCGAACGCGACGAGCATCCTGAGCGGTACGTAACTGTCGGGACTGATCGCATTCAGCGGCTCTACTGCGGCGATTGCGGTGCGGAGATTGGCATTGATGACCAGCACGAATGCGCCCAGATGCGCAAAGCAAACAGGAGGCGGCGATGAACGAACTATGCCAAGTCTGTACACATACTCGACGATTTCATTGGGATGACGGCAAATGTCGCGATGCTTGCCACTGTCCGCGATTCGTATCACTAATCGACCGCCTCGGTATGTGCACTGACCTGCTAGCGATGGCAGAACGGGCAGAGTATTTACGCCAATCAGGTGTGATCTTCATCGCTATGGAGAATCACCAGTATTACTACTTCGCACAAGCCTGCCGTGCCTTTGCCGCAGAACTGGAGGAACGATGAGCACCACCGACGACGCCCGCGCTATTGCGGAGATGACCGATGCGGAGTTTGAGCAAGGGATGGAGCGATTAGAGCGAGCCACCATCGGCAGCGACGAATGGCGCAAAGGTGAGCGAGTCCGCGCTGAGATTGCCCTATACCAGGCATTCGAGACGGCACTAGAGCGACTTGGCTACCAGCCGGCGATAGAGCTGCTTGCCCGGATGATTGCCGACCGGGGCGAGGAAGAACGCGAGCGCGATGCACACCCTGAACGCTATGCCGACCTCTACCAGTGCGACGGCTGCGGCTTGATGAAGCCAAGCGATGAGGTCCTCACGATAATAGTCTACGGCTGCGAGGGTGACTTCTGCGCTGAGTGTCGCGGCGAGCGGCCAGTTCACCAACACACCTTCGGGATCGACGGTGCCCTGCGCTGTGCTGATTGTCACGCTCTTATTAACCCAAAGCAGGATCACGAATGCGGAGGCGATAATGTATCAAAGAACTGAGACACGCGAAGAACAGCTACAAGCTGAGTATGTCACAACTTACGGCGAAAAGATGGAAGAAACGATCATCGAGTCGTGGCTTGACGGCTCGCAGCTCTGGAATAACGCCGAGTTCAAATCAGGACTACGGGCGCTGCTTGCCTCCCAGGATGCGCTTGAGATCGCCCAACTTGCAGCCTCACTGGTTGGGAATCCCGGCTTTGAGGAATATGTGGAGCTAAGATCATGAGCAGCGAGTATCTGATTGAAGCAACAGCAGAAACAGCTACCGGCATCCTCTGCGAAACGTGCGAGACGTTCTACATGGGCGAAGCTGGTAAGCAGCACGTTGCGGAGACGGACCATGTTGTGAGTTACGTTAGAAGCGAGATCGCCTAATGGACAGCGAAGCCGCAGACTACGTTACCGCTGAGGAGTTTGCGAAGATTTGGCGCAACATACAAATCGCCTGCAAACAGGTAGACCAAGCTGAGGCCGAGGAACTAATCGACGCCCTTAACCGCTGGTGCAAGGCGAATGAACGGGAGGACTTATGACCGCGAGGCTTCAGATTTGCCGAGATGACGGCACGCTCTTAATTGAGACTATGCTGGCGAGAGTAGAGCAAGGCGGAGGCTATGCGTGGCAAGCGCATCCCGCAGAAGGTCCGATTATTGAAAACGGCATGTACGTGTACGGAATAAGGATCGTAACAGATTGCAAGGCGAGCGGTGATGGCAACAATCTGGGATGATACCGGCTATCCAATGGCTACCTCAGCCGTCCCCCGGCGAGTGGTCGTGCTGCGCGGAAGGTGGCGCGCCAAGCGTCAGAATTGCCCTGAGACGAATCGGGGGTCTGATAGTACGGACCAAGGGCTAAAAACCGCACAGGAGCCAACAGGCTTTCACGGCGATGTATCAGGCTCACCGTCTGAGACTATCAACTACGATCATTACGGCGCGGTGATGGCTGAGCGTCGGCGGCGAGAGGCGGGAGGGGGCGAATGAGCGGCCAGCAAGATTCTCGTTGAACCTATCGCCCGGCTGTGCTAGTATCAGCGCGACTCAGTTATAGCGGGTCAGTCAAGCGGGACAATTTATTGAAGGTTGCAGCGGCTACCACGAAGGCTGACGCAGCCGTGTACTGAAGCGAAGCCTCTCGGTGAGGTTGTTCACGGTTGTTTTTTCGCGCTTGTCGCGTCGGAATATTCGTGGGCAATCGGGACAACCTCACCTAGGGGCTTTTGCTTTCTATGCCACCACGTATTCTGACGCTGACGCAGCTGAGAAGCCTTCCGCCTCCTTCGCTTCTTGATGGTACTCATTTGGTTTCGCGCGGCTTAAACATCATCTTTGGCCCGAGCGGTATGTATAAGAGCTTCTACACGCTGCACCAGGCGTTGATGATTGCTCGTACGCTGCCGGTCGTCTACGTTGCCGCTGAAGGGTCATCAGGCTTTATGAAGCGTATTGATGCCTGGTGTGAGTATCACAAGCTGCCGCTGCCTGATGAGCACTTATGGTTCATTCCCGAAGAGGTAAACCTGCTGGACTCGAAAGCGATGATCGAAACAACAAAGGCGATTCAGGCTAAGACCAGACAAGCAGCCCTCGTGGTGCTCGATACCTATGCCCGCTGTCTGCTTGGTGGTGATGAGAATGCCGCAAAGGATACCGGCATAGCGATTCACCAGTGCGCTATGGTTCAGCGAGCATTAGGCGGCGCGGTTGCGCTGATTCACCACACCAACAAGGCCGGCGCAAGCGAGCGTGGCTCTGGAGCGCTACGCGGTGGCGCGGACCTGATGATTGAGATGAACGCGGATGACGAAGGGCTGATTCAGGTCAAGTGCTCAAAGGTAAAAGACGATGCTGCGTGGCCTCAGGAGTTCTATCGCTTTTACCCGGTTGGCACATCGGGCGTGCTTGAACCATGTGACGAAAGCTCGCTCGCCTTTATCACCGATCCGCTATCTGAACGCCAGCTGGAAATACTCAAGTTTCTGGCCCTGCCGGTCTTCACCGAAGCTGGCGCAAGAGCTATTCAGATAGAAAAGGCGCTTAACTTGCCTCATAAGAGCACTTTCCGCCTGCTAAGTTCACTTAAAGAACGAAGTGTCATCAGTCAAGGAAAATCAGGCGATCCGTATCGCATAAGTGACACTGGTTTATTCGAGCTGGAGTGTCATCGCAAGGGAAAAGTGACACAGCGGGTAAATGGTTCAGCAAGCGTGACTACATCGGAAACAGTGTCATAGTGTCAGAGCAGTGTCACGGTGTATTTGACACTTGGGTTATGGGCAGTGTCACACAGTGTCACACTCCTTAGGAGTGACACTGTGACACCAACCCTGACACCAGGGAGGATACTGAATGCGTGAAATCAGCGAATATATGATTCTGACGAGTGTGATGCTGGGAGATGTGCATAGCGAGAATGATACGGCTGAGACAACCTTAGCCAATCAGGTTGAAATAGCTTTGGGTGACGGATGGCAACCGTTCGGTGCTCCCTGGACTTGGAAGGTGACTAGCCAGTTGAGAATGTCACAGGCGATGGTCAAGTATGCTGACGCAGGACAGGCAACCAAATGACCACCCCCGAACCCCACTGCCCCGGTGAACCAAACATCTCCCCCTGGCGGGAGAGTAGTCACGGAACCGTATTCGCCGTCAGTGTTTGCGCATGTGGCGCACAGATGAACTATGTCGAGCTGGAGATAGCTGAGGGTCACCTTGAGGCTGAAAATGCGCCCAGCGTCAATCTAGGGCCACCACGGGGCACTATAGCAGCAGAGGAGGATCACCAGTGAGCAGTAAAATAAGTGGCGGGGTAAGCAGATTTCTCTTGACACCACCACCACCACCAGCGTATGATCGGTCCCGCTATGAAGAAACAACCAAACGGAAATAAGAATCTAAGGTGCTTCAAGTGTGGGCACCGATGGGTTAGTCGCGTAGAGAAACCAAAGCGGTGTCCTCATTGCTTTAACGTAAAGTGGGACAAGTAAGGAGCATAATGACGACAAAAGCACAACCTGAACTCCCCACAGCACCAGCCGCAGCAACCCCGCTGAAGATATGCTGCTACGCGCAGACGACGCGGCGCAAGACGCTCCAGATAGCCCATCTGATCGAGATGTGTGGTGCGGAGAATGTGCTGGTGGTGTCAGCGGAAGAAGGGTTGAATACTATCGCCAGTCGGCTGACCGTGCCTGCGAATGTGATCGCCGTGGCCAACCTCGATGAGTTTCGTGCTGGCTTTCCGCGATTGACGGAGTTTGCGAAAGGTGACCCTAGCCGATGGATCGCAATCGACGGCGGCACTCAGATAGCCGATTGGGTTGGCAACAACCAGCTTGCTAATGCTGACCGATTCTATGAAAACTTTGCACGGGGGTTGCCCGCACCCGCCGGCCTCGAAGCTTACAAGCGCTATGTTGGCCGCGATGGTGAACTCAACACGATGCAGATATATGGCCGCATTGGCCGTGATATGGAGAATATGCTGGCGGCTTGGAAGACGCTGCCGTGCAACCTGTACGCCAACTTCTGGGAAGATTGCACGGTCAACAACGGGTTCAAGGCTGAGCCGCCCTATGGCCCCGACGTGCCTGGCAAGGTTGGACTCAAGGCCGTGATCGGTGCGTTTGACTTCGTGCTGCGCCTGACCCTGAACGCAAATGACAAGCTCTGCGCCCAGACCCGCACATCACCGATGGCCCTATGTAAGACCCGCGAGGACCAATTTGCAGGTGTTATTGTACCGCCGGAGATAGTTGACTTCCGGCTAGATGATTTTATCCGGCTGGTAAAGCCGCAAACTAACGACTAGGAGAGAAAACGATGTCAACCAACTACGATGATCCAATCTTCGATGAGCTTGGCAAGGATGACCGGCTGGGCTCCCACGACTGGTATGTTACCGAAGTGCGCCACGATAGCTGGCCGAGTGGCGATCCCCGCACCAAGATCGTCGGCAGCATACTTGACGCTGCCGCTGACCAGAGTGGCGGCAAACCCAAGGCTGACCTGACCATCTCACCGCTACCCAGCGTTGAAGTCATCAAGGCCGAATCCGCGCAATGGACCAGGGGCAAGCGAATGGCAGTGTCGTCAGCCCGCAATATCTACAAGCAGCTTGCGGAACTTTACAAGAAATCGCCTGACGAGCCGCCGCCTGACGGCCTGTCGCCAATCGCGGCTGGTGATGTGTTCCGCGTGCACATCGAGAAGAATCGCGAAGGGTTCTGCCGGGTCGTGGCGTTTAAGGCACCAGGTGAGGGCACCAAGGCCAGCGGCGCAGCAATGTCAGACATTCCATTTTGACCATCCACAGTTGCGAGCTCGCGAAGCAGCGTAAGCTGCGAGCGAGCAAACTTACAAGGTCACCATGCCGATAGCTAAATGGCGATGTCCCAACTGTCTATTACCGCAGGAGCTTGACCACTTTGCGGCCACGCCCTGCGGTAATAGTGTGCACCCGGATTATGCTGCTGCTGTCTTAGCAGATGATCGCGGCAAGGATCGCGCTGGTAAGATTGGTGTGACCGATGGGCTGAGCTGCCCGCGTCGCAAGATAATCAGCGACACCGAGCAGCTGACCATTGATCCACTGGCCGCCAACAGCCCGCTCACCGGCACCGCTTGGAACGAGAAGCTTGACGCGCATAGCGACTCGCCTGAGCAGTGCCAGGTTGAAGTGGCTGGCACGATCCTCGGCCTGACCATCGTTGGCCACATTGACCGCGTGCGATTCGTTGGCGGCGACACGGTGATTGACGATCACAAACACCAAAACGATTGGTCATTCAAATACACCGCTAAAGGTGAAATCAAGCCCGAGCACGATTGTCAGGTGTCCATTTACGCGGAGCTGTACCGCCAAACGTTTGGCCAAGAGGCCGCCTATGCGATGATCTGGACGCACGCTACGGCTGGTGGCTTTGTTGCCCGCCGCGTCGAGCTGTGGCCGCTGGAGCGATGCCTGAGCTTCAAACCGCACGGCGGCGAGTTCTGCGTGGCTGATCTCTGGCTGCAAGTCGCTGGCGGACTGGCGGGCGATTGGCACAACCTGCCGCTCGCTGGTGAAGCAATGAGCTTTGGTAGCAAGAGCATGTGCGACTATTGCAGCGTGCGAGAACTGTGCTGGACGACAGCACGCGGGGCAAGCTTTTAATCGTGGTAGGCAGATAGGTTGTTATGAGCCGGAACGTAGTAACAACTGAAGCGGCGGGTCGCGGTGGCACACGCCACCGTCCGCCGCACCTACCCGCTGTGTTCATCATCGACACCCGCGAGCAGCGACCCTTTGCACTGGACGGCTATGAGACGCGACGGGCTACTCTCGGTGCTGGTGACTACTCACTTGCCGGATTCGAGCACTGTGTTGCCGTTGAGCGCAAGAGTCACGCGGATGCTTGGGGATGTGTGGCCGGTTCGCGCGAGCGGTTCGAGCGCTGCCTCGCGCGACTCGCCGCACTGGATCGCGCCGCCATCGTCATCGAGTGCAACCTGCGCGACTTCGCCGTGCGTCCGGCGCAGGTGCAGCGCGTCACGCCGGCAACCGCCGTGGGCAGCTTTGTGAGCTGGAGCGTGCAGTTCGGCATCCCGGTGTTCTGGTGCGACAACCGCCGCTACGCCGAGCGGATCACCGTGCGCTATTTGCTATCCTATCTTAAGCATCGAGGAGGACCAACCAATGGAGACTCGCACCTGGCATAGCGGCCACCTATACGTCGGTGGCAAGCACTATATTCACGACTGCCCAACCTGCACCGCGCTAGTCGCCAAGGCCGACGCGATTGCAGCGGCTACCAAGGAGGACCAGCAATGAATAAACGCACGCTGATAGTAACGCTAGAGCTCGAAGCTGACCTGACCATCAAGCAGCTCGCGGATAAGGCCAACTGGCAGCAGGCCGTGGCTGAGTTTTCGCCTGACAGCGACATAACCGTGCGGCAGGTGCGGGCACAGGTGGCGCAGGCCGTTGAGGAAGAATGAGCGCGCGCGCTGGCCGTCTCGCTGTCGGCGGCGCTTGGGGGTGGATGGTGAAGCTGAGTAGAAAGCCGCATCGAGTACATCCACACCGTAATCATGGCGATGAAGCGTGGTGGTATGAGAACGCTAAGAGCATTGACGTGTATATCCGCGATAGCAGGATACCGACGACGTTAGCTGTCAGAATCCCGCGTAAAACATTAAAAGCGTGGCTGGAAAAAACGAAGGACAGCAATGACAACCCCAACCCCCGATAACCAGCAGGCCGCAGAGGATTGGGCGAGCGGTAAAGCTCGTGAACTGATTACGGAGGAATGGCCGTTTCTACGTGAGAACGTAGCCGCCGCCCTACGCGAAGCCCGCGCCGAGGCGTTAGAACAAGCAGCACGAATCAACGAAGACACCGTGACCTTTACCGAGGATCATCTGAACCGCGACGGTCTTGACCCTTGCGGTTGGTGTACTGGATTAGAGACGGCGGCAGCGAAGATCAGGGCACTCGCAGCCCGTGGGGAGCATAGCGATGAGTGAACGATGTCGGCATAATCGCTGTTGGCTAATGTGCGGCGGATGGCTTGCTTGGTGTTATGAATGCGGGGCAGTTAGACGAATGCAATGGGTTGATGAAGACAACGTGGTAACGCCGATGGATAAACATTGGACAAGGCCAGTTGGTCAAGGTGGTATTAATCCAGCGAAATCTGACGCGCCGACAACCCGTGGGGAGGCGCGATGAGTGAGCAAAAGGATGAGGCGTTTGAGGCTTGGCAGAACAAAAGGCGCGACAATCTGCGTGCAGCGGGAGTGACGCCTTACAAACCCGTCGAGGAGGCTATCGCATATTCCGCTTGGCAAGCCGCCTTCGCAGCCGGTCGCGCCGCCGAGCGGAAAGTGTGCTTGGAGGCGGTTGAGGCGGTCAAGAATAGATGGACGAATGAGAGCGGGCGTTATGCCTGCATCGAGATTGCCAACCGCATCAGCGGCAGCGATGACCGAGGGCCGGAGATTATTCATAGGGGTAGACAGCACGACCTGAAGAAGCGAGCTATCGCCGCAATAGATAAACATCTCGCAGAGATTCTGACCAGCGATGAGTTGGACGATGACGCTATTGAGGAAGATATAACGCAGATGCAGAGGCGAGCGGCCCGCCGCATCGAGCAGGGCGGAAAGCAGTGACGACGATGACGTGGATCAATCTAATAAGCTGGCTCTTGGCGGTCTTCGTGGGATTCTGCACCGGAGGATTATTGCGCGACATCTTCGATGACATCTTCGATGACTGGAAGCGGCAAGGCGGAAAGAGGGAGTAATGTCAGCTAGCGATGAACTGAGAGCGGCAGCGTTCACGTCAGATACCAGGGGGATCGAGAAGGTCGTGCCCCTCGACACCGCGCTTGAGAAGTGCGGGGCGCTGGAGCGGGAGAATGAACGGCTACAGCGTCAACTGTCTGACGCCCACGAAACTCTATCTGAAATTATCATAGATCATCCTAATGACCCCGGCGTGATGGGGTTTGATGAGGGTGTAGGATTGGACGGCGTGATCTTGCGTGGTAGTCCAAATCTTCGGGGCATCGTATTGCATATTCTCAAGGATTGGGAAGTTGCCAGCGATAATATGATGAAGTTACAAGGGAAAGCTACCGCCCTCTCCCGCGCCCTCCAGACCGCGAGACACGCGCTAGAATGGATCGCCAATGGCGCATCTCATGATCCTCAGAGATATGCCAAGAGTGCGATTGCAGACCTTGACCAGCCTGAACCGGCCCGCGAGCCGAGGGAGAAGTCATTGTGCGTGAAAGAGTAAAGATCGGCACTTCGGCAATCAGGGCCGAAGCTATCGGTGTCGGGGCAATTCTAAGGCAGATGCGTACCGAACTGGACATAGAGAAGGTATCCAACACGGCTATCTTTTTCTTCCTCGATTCGGTTGGCAAGTATCAGTTAAGACGACTGCACGGCGATTGTGATGTTTGTGGCAAGCAAGATTGCGGTAGTCAATATGGCGGGCACGATCATTAGAGCGGAAAGGGGGAGTGAGTGAGCGACACGACTGATCGCATCGAGCTAATCAAGCAGCGACAAAAGGCGGCGCGTTCGAGCGCTGGTACAAAGGCACTTCTGATTCAGACGTTCAGCGAAGACTTACCGTGGCTCATCGAACAGGCTGAGAAGTACGGGGCGCTGGAGCGGGAAAATGCAGCCCATGTTGCTGAGGTAGATAACCTGACAGGCATCATTGCCGATCATATAAATAAAGCTGATGTGGCGGAAGAACGAATTGGGGCGCTGGAGCGGGAGAATGCAGAACTGGCGAGCAATATCGAAGTGTTGCGCCATCTTCGCGAGAGCGGCAGCGAATTTCTAGTTCGCGAGCGGGCAGACAAATTCGAAGCGCGGCAACAGATCGTCGCCCTCTCCCGCGCCCTCCAGACCGCGAGAGAGGCGCTAGAACAAGTTGCGGCAGAAGGAAATATCCACACGGACCTTATAGTGCTTAAAGCTCTCGCCCAACTCGACCAGCCGGCCAGCGGGGATGGATTGCACGATGCTGAGAGTGCTTATCAGTATCTCTCACGATTGCTCAAAGCAGTCGCACCGCAATGTGAGCCGCTACCGTCCCTATTAGGACTGGCAACGCAGATCGACA